>JACXTT010002809.1_pt1 | contig 27283 bp, 21 predicted proteins | sample 9270951 | NCBI WGS metagenome assembly JACXTT01 (sample SAMN15532306, study PRJNA645909) | rock metagenome | isolation source: weathered quartz diorite | place: Puerto Rico | collected 2017-06-21 | reverse complement strand
CCGGATCGGCGTTTAGCGCCGGAGTCTGGTTCGGATTCGCCGGACAAAGCATGCGTGGGACCAGGCTCGAGACTTCGATCACGAAAGTCTTTCCGGTCTCGAACGGGTAAACACTGGGGTAGTACTGGCAAAACACAGCCGGGAATTTGATCACGGCGAAGCGAGCGAACGTGCGTGCCAGAGCGACCTCCAGCTTGGCCTGGCTGCTGGCTCCCGTGTATTTGTTCGCCGCCATCGACAGCCGGTCCGAAACCGGAACCTTGGCTCCTCCAGAGAATTTGTAGAAGGCGGCGAACGGCAGAATGATGAAAGCGAGGACGGGCAGAAGGAGGGCCATCGGGAGCCACGGCAGGGTCCCCTTCGCCAGAACGTGACCGCAGACGATCATTAGAAACGGCATCATCAGTGGCACGATCTGCCCGCTGGACAGCGCTGTGGGCATCCCGGCTAGTAGGGCGACCGCAAGGAACGTTCCCCACCGCATTCGTTCGGGCCCGCTGGTCGCGGAGTAGTAATAATAGCTGCCCACGATCAACATCACGTCAGCGGCCGAGGTTACGGTAAGAACCACGAATTCCAACCCCAGGGCAAGATGATTTCTGAGGAGACCGTAGATCAGAAGGGCGGTAATGGTATAGCTGGTGACTCCCCGGCGGAGCTTTGTTTCGTTGATGGACCAGTTGAATCCCGGCAGGCTCGCCACAATGGTTCTGGTCGGCATGCGGGTTCCGATGAAGAGCCCAAGGGCCCCGACGAGAGCGAGATAGCAGGCCGTCGAAAGATTCTGCCATGCTCCCCCGGCCATGAAGTATGTTCGCAGGTATGGAAACACTTCCCAGTTCAGAAAACCCCAATAGTAAGCGACCAGGCCGCCCACGCCGTACAAAAGCAGAAAGAACATGAGCAACAGGTATTGCGGCGTGATCCAAGGATTCTGTCCCTGCCTTTTGGCCGAGAAAAAGCCGTGCGCGGCCAGGACAATCATCAGGGCGGAATTTGTCCACACGAGTGCTTCCGTGGGCCAGTAACGGAAGTCCTCAATGGGGAAAGACAGAAGAAAGAGTCCCGCCAGCAGCACCAGGCATGCCGAAACGGACAGGCCGGTCCTTTCCCGCGGCATCGCAGGCGAAAAACCGGCCACTCCCGCGCCGGGAAGGGGCATCTGTTGACTGAACTGTGGAGCGCCAGTCATGTTTAAGCCGTTCCTGTCTGAACGGCAAGCCGGGATGTGGGTATTTGCAGCAACCGCGTGAGCCAATGCTTCTCCTCGCGGCTAAAGAAAGTAAGCGCGAACGCGACCGTTCCCACTGCGGCTAAAAGCAGCGCGAATGCGATCTGTTTCGGGGCGGATTCGCTCCGAATGGTGGTGCCCAACTCGAGAACCAGGCCGAACACAGGGCCGCCCAACAGTGCTCCCTTCAACCAGACCTGGCCAAGAAAGCCGGCTACGGACTGCCCGGCGAGACGGCAGGCTGTGACCGGAACGATGATGCCGCAAATCAACAGGTCCGCGATGCAGAGACCGTAAAACAAGCCTGGCGGCCCGAAGCGCGTGGCCATCCAGTATCCCAGTGTCAGCCCGGCTACAGCCGCGCTTAGATGACACCAGGCCAGCCTGCGGTGCTGATTGATGGCGGCTAGAATCAAGGCGCTTCCCAACCACAGCGCTTGAGCAACGAGGAGGACAAGCAGGGCGTTCATCAGGGCAGGCTGGTATTCGATGCGCCCGCGAGTCCACAGCCGCAGCAAGTCGGCTCCGGCGAGCCGGAGGAAACTCGCGGTAGCGAGTGTCAGCACTACCAGCGCTTTCGCGACAAGTACGTGGCGGGCCTGCAGAGCCGCCTGTCCCGATCGGGCTTCCCCGGCGGTGATCTCGGGCCACAGTGAATTGGTCATCGCGCTGGTAGTCTGGCGAACCAGATTCGCCAGGGTCCGGTGCGGGACGAAAACCGCCACTAGCGCCGCGCCGTACAAGGAACCCAGGATCAGCGTTGTTCCATGAAGGACAAAAGCGACCGACGTTTGAATCAGAAAAAAGAGCAGGCTCGGTCCGAGAAAGGACATGGCCAAAGCGAAATCCGCTTTTCGCAGACCGATCTCCACGTTGGGATGGCGCGTCCGGAGGTCCCACAGTACGTAAGATGCCGCCGCAACGACGGCTGCCGCTTGCGCGAGGGCGACAGCCACCAGCCGTCCCCCTTGAGACAGCGCCAACAGCGTGAACGCCAGAGAGGCGATGACGTAGGAGTTCTGAATCATCTGTCCGCGGGGGTATTCGCCGACTGCGCGGTATAGGCCGGCCAGCACCCCGTACGGGACCAACGCGACCACCTGCAGAATCAGGATGCCCGCCACTACCGCGGCGGTCAGGTTTCCGGTGAGCGTCAGCCGAAGCCACTTCTGTAAGTCGGCAAACGCGGCGAGCGGCAGAAAGATAGCGAAGGCCAGGAACGAGAACACCAGGCTGCAGAGCAGCGCGCTCTGGAGGATCCGCGTGACCTCCGGGAACTCCCGCCGGCTATGGCACTGGTTCATCCGGTTGACTACAAACATCTGGATACCGAAATCACAGATCGCAAAGTACGCCGCGCCTGCCGAGAGGAGCAGCCACTCGCCATACATCTGCTTACCCCAGCTCCCCAAAAACAGCGGTACCAGCAATAACTGGTTGAACACGGTGACACCCTGGCCGAGAATATTGGCGAAGACGCCGCTTAGTATCCGCCTCCCGGCGCTTGCATTGGCGGGTTCGGGATTCATGTCAGCCGCCGGCGCGCCGGCTGAGCCGGCTCAATCCAACCTCGTACCTTAGCAAACCAGCGCCGGGGTTCTCCTCCGGCTGCGATGAAAACCGCCTTGGCGATTCCACGCAGGGTCTCGCGAGCCTGTGCCCACGCACCGGCAAGACGGCCCAGGCGGTGCGTGTGCAGCCACAATACGCATCGCACGGCGAAGGAGTCGCTGATCCGACGAACCAGGCGCGCACCTTCTTCGAAAGCGGGGGTTCCGGAAAGCTTGCCCAATCCCAGTGCGCCACTGAGCGCTCTGGCGTTTCTCGCCGCGCTTACGAATTTTGAGAGCGAGGGGTCGGCGCGCTGGATAGCGGCGATTCGCGTTTCGTAGAGCTGGCCGATCTCCGCCAGGTGGCGGAGGTGGCGGGCTTCCCTCTCGGGCTCGGACCACACTCGAAAGTCGGCCAATACCTCGTCGTGATATGCGATGTCGCCGATTTCCAGCAGGCGTAGTTGAAGATCCCAGTCGTTGACGGCGTTCAGTTCGCAGGCGCCGGCTCCCGTGGAAAATCCGCCCGCGCGGTCAAAGAATTCCCGGCGGAACATCATCGTCGTGAACACGCAGCCGGCGCCTTTCACGAACCTTTGAATGTCCTGCTTTCCCGGGCGAAAGAAGCTGCCCCCCAAGTGGCGTTCGACCCGTAAAACGCGGCCATCCTCGTCCACGAAGGCCGCGGCCGAATAGGCAAAAGCAGCCGAGGGCCTCTCATCCAGCACTCGGGCAAGTGCGCCGGCGAAGGCCGGCTGCAGCAAGTCATCGGAGCACAGAACGGAGAAGTACCCGGCTGCGCTTTGAGAGATGCACCAATCGAAGTTTTGGGCCGCGGTAAGGTGTTTGGGGGGCCGAACCACCTTGATGCGGGGATCGCTCAGGCTGGCAAGGTAGTCGGCTGTTCCATCGGTCGAATGGTTGTCGGAGATAACCACTTCGACGTCAGTGAGAGTCTGGGCCAGGGCGCTCCGGACGGCCAAGGGTAGATAGGCAACCTGATTGTATGTGGGAATGCAAATACTGACTTTGGAATTCAAGGATTCCATTTCCGAATGGCGGCCTATACCAGGCAACCGTCTGGTGTTTTGTTCGTGTTTTTTTGGGAAACGGGCGCAAGTGGAGCTGTCCCCTGCGCTTCGATCATGACGTGCTCAATGGGACCCATGTTCAACTCGGGAGGGGCCGGGCCTGATAACCATCTTCCGGCAGTAGTACGCTTCAGCGTAACGTTCGCTCGCGCCGCACTCCACACCTCGAAGGCGTAGAGTGGCGAAAAAAGTCTCGCTGTCAAACCACTGTTTGTCGCGCTGCGATCGGAACACATCCATCAGGTGACCTATCTTGCGACGGCAAATCTCTTTTGATAAAGGGACGAAGACGCTTGGGGAGCCGAAATCACCGTCGTACTTCGGGATCTCGTACTCCAGGATCAAATGGCTTCGAAAGGTGTTCCAGGTCAGTTCGGCAACCAGGCGATGGTCCTGATGCGCGTCGTTCCGGTAGTGCGTGAAGATCAGGTCGGGCTGCACTTCCTTGAGCTTGTCGATATACGCCTTGAGCTCCTTACCCGCATAGGGAAAGTAGCCATCCGGGAAATCTTTGACCTCAATCCTGGGATCCCTCGCCCGCGCCAGAAATCTCTGAGCCGAACACCGGGCTTCCTGAGCGCGCTCCTCGGTTCCGCTGAGAACAATCCAGTGGACTGAGGTGTCGGGATACTCGTCGAGAAGCTGAAGCATCGTTCCACCGCAGCCGATCTCAATATCGTCCGAGTGCGCGCCAAGGCAGAGCACCGTTCGCGGAGCGGGTGACCTGGAGTCGAAGACCAGAGGTAGCATTATGAGACGTGGCCCGCGACACCGCCTGTTAAACGCTGCTGGCAGCGACGATCGGATCTCTCCATCGTTCTTCCTTTTGCCGCTCTTCCTTCCGCGCGGGTAGCGGGTTCCGCCAGAGCTCCCACGGGGCCTGGCCCGCGGCATACAGCTCATCGAGACGCTGCTTATCCTTGAAGGTGTCCATGGCCGTCCAGAATCCGTCGTACGGATAAGCGAGCAACTCCCGTTCTTCGGCCAGCCGCCCGAAAACGCCGTCGACCAGGTCCTCGCCGTGGCGCATAAAGTCGAAGATCGACCGGTTGAACAGGAAATAGCCTCCGTTGATCCGCAATCCGCACTGGCTCATACCTTCGACCACGGTTACCAGGTCCTGTTCGTCGGTTTGGATCGCGTGGAAGGTCTGCGAAGGCCTCACCGACATCAGGCTCGCCGTACGGCCTCTCTTCCGGCAGTATTCGATCATGGTGTTGAGGTCCATGTTGGTGAGTCCGTCGCTGAAGTTCGCCAGAAAGTAGGGTTCGTCCTGCACGTATTTGCGAACAGCGGCGAGCCGCTCGCCTACATTCGCCGTCAACCCGGTTTCAACAAAAGCGATCCGCCAGCTATCGATGTCGCTGCTCAACAACTTCAGCGTCTTACCGCCGTTCTCCAAAACAAAATCGTTGGAGATGCATTCGTTGTAATTCAAAAAATATTGCTTGATCACATCGCCCCGGTGTCCAAGGCAAAGGATAAAGTCGTTGTGGCCGAAGTGGGCGTAGTACTTCATTACATGCCAAAGCACGGGTCTGTATCCGATGGTGACCATCGGCTTAGGAACGGTCTCGGAATAATCCCGAAGGCGCATTCCAAGGCCTCCGCAAAACAGGACTACCTTCATATAGGAAAGGCTCCTCGCTGATGATGTTCAGGCCGGCAAGTCAGCACACGATCGGTTCAGGAATGGGAATGATGAAGGATCCTCCCCACTCCCTGACGTAGGCCATCTGGCGCATGATCTCATCCTTGAGATTCCAGGGAAGGATCAGAAGATAATCGGGACGGCTCCGTCTGACTTGATCGGGGTCGTAAATGGGAATCCGAGAACCTGGAAGGTAGTTGCCCTGTTTGTGAACGTTGCGGTCGACCACATAGTCGATGAAGTCCCTGCCGAGGCCGCAGTAGTTGAGCAGGGTGTTCCCTTTTCCCGCCGCGCCGTAGCCTGCGATTGTCTTCCCCTCTTGTTTGATCCGGATCAGACATTCCAGCAGTTTGCGCTTCGTCTGTTGAACCGCAAGGTCGAAGTTCCGATAGTAGTCGAGCGACTCCATGCCTTCCGATCTCTCCGCCCCCAGCAACCCGGCGACGCGCGCGCTTACGGGCCTGGACGGATCCTCTTCATGGCGCGCAAAAATCCGCAGTGAGCCCCCGTGAGTGGACAACTGCTCGACATCGAAGATAACGAGTCCGTGTGCTCGAAAGATCCGTTCCACCGCGAGCAGGGAGAAGTAGGAAAAGTGCTCGTGGTAGATGGTGTCGAACTGACGCCCTTGCACAAGGCGCATGAGGTGCGGAAACTCCATCGTGATGGTTCCCGCCGGCTTCAGCAGGTGCTTCATGCCGCGCAAGAAACCGTTCAGGTCCGGCACGTGCGCCAGGACGTTGTTGCCTAGCAAAAGGTCCGCCCGGATACCCGACGCAGCCAGTTCCGCGCCAAGCGCTTCGCTGAAAAAAGCTACGTGGGTTGGGATGCCCTTTCTCCTCGCAACCTCAGCAACGTTGGCGGCAGGCTCAATCCCTAGCGCCGGAATCGACTGGGCGATGAAATTCTGGAGAAGATAGCCGTCATTGCTGGCAAGCTCAATCACCTGGCTCCGCGCCGTAAGTTTCAGCTCGGCGATCATCCGCTCCGCATAGTGCCGCGCGTGTTCCAGCCAGGTATCGGAGTAAGACGAAAAGTAAGGATAGTTGCTGAATATCTCCTCCGGCGGCACGACCTGCGGAACCTGAACGAGCAGACACCCACCGCAAACATACCCCTGGAGCGGATAATGCGGCTCCATCCGGTGCAGGTCGGATTCGCGGAGCACGGTCTGGCAGAGCGGCGTGGATCGCAGGTCGGCAAACGTGATCTCCAAAGGCGATCCGCAAAAGCGGCAGGAGGGACTATTCCGCAGGACGCCTGCGTTCGTGGTGGCCTGTCCGGCGCTGGTTTCAGTAAGCATGTTCAGGAAAAGGATCTCTGCGAAAGGGACTACGCCCTCAGCTCGCGCTCGCCTGGGCGGTGCGGACGGAATTGCTGGCTCCGGCAGATACTTCCGGGTTCGGCTCAAGGGCTGCGGGCTGTTGGGACCAGCGCAGATGCTCGTCGAGCGATCCGGAGTGAAGCAACCCGCGGACATGCAGCACGCGGCGGAATTTGGAGCCGCGGTAATCCTCGCTCGACAAACCGTGACGCATGAAGAACTCATAAAGCTGGAGAGCGCCCAACCGGGCATTCCAGCGAGGTTCAAAGCCCGGGAGGCTGGTGCGAATTCTCTCAAAGCTCACTCTGTAGCAGCGAAGGTCGGGGCCTGCGCCGGGAGCGTACTCGATGTGGCAGGACGGCACCGTCTCCCGCACGATCTCTGCCAAATCGCGGATCTGATAGTTTTCGCCGGTCAGTCCGACGTTGAAGGCCCTGTTCGCAACGGCCTCCTCGGGCGCGGTGAGAGCCGCGAGAAATGCGCGCCCGATGTCTTCAGCGTGCACAATGGGGCGCCACGGCGTGCCGTCGCTTTGCATAAGAATCCGGCCGGTCGTAACCGCCGAAGCGACGAGGTCGTTGAGCACAATATCCAGGCGGAGCCGCGGTGAGGCGCCGTACGCGGTGGCGTTGCGCAGGGCGACGGGAAAGAAATTCCCACCGGCAAGCGCTGCGAGGTCCCGCTCGACGAGGACCTTTGACTTTGCGTAGGCGGTCACCGGCCGGAACTCGGCGTTCTCATCTAGGAAATCTTCTCCTGCCGCGCCGTACATACTGCATGACGACGAGAACAGAAAGCGCCGGACGCCGGAGCGCTTGGCCTCAACGGCCAGTTGAATCGAAGCGCGGTGGTTGATTTCGTACGTCAGACTCTCATTCAGTTGACCCAGCTGGTCGTTGCACAGCGCTGCCAGATGGACGATCGCATCGAAGCCTTCCAGGTCCCGAGCCGAGACATCGCGGATGTCTTTTTGGATCTCCGGATGCCGGAAGGAGGCTTCCCCAAAGTCGCAACCATCAAAGTAGGCCGTGTCGAGGCCGGTTACGTCGTGCCCGGCATGGACAAACAGCGGCAGGATTGCCGCGCCGATGTAACCCCTGTGCCCCGTGATCAAAACCTTCATTTAGTTGTGTCCTCCTCAGAACGCCACGATTCCGGGTCAGCTCCGATAGTACGAGTAATACCCTTTCAAGGTCTTGTCTTCTCCGGTCCAATCGGTAAGAATCGCACCGAGCACAGCCGTGTGATCGTCGGAGAGTTGCTGCATCAGGTTCATCAGCGCAGCGCGATCCGTCCTTCCGGAACGCGCGACCACCACGACGGCGTCGGCGGCGCCGGCCAGAGCGCGCGTGTCCGAGAAAGTCGCGGCTGGAGGAGAGTCGATGAGAATATAAGTGAAATCCTTTTGAAGACGCTCAATTGTCTCCTTGAGGCGAGGCAGATGAAGCAGTTGACAAGCGCCTTCGCCCCCAGCGCCCGCGGTGAGAATGAAGAGTCCGGGTACTTCCGTTTTGTGAAACATCTTTCGCTTCGGCCAGAAGGACGCAGGGTTTCGATTCGTTAAGATCTCGCTGAATCCCGGCGCGGAGGGCAGGTCAAAAATCTTGTGAAGCCGCGGCTTCCGGAAGTCGGCATCAATCAAAAGAACCTGCTGATTTTCGTTGGACAGAATCTCGGCCAGGGCGATACCCAGGTTACTGACGGTGGTTGTCTTTCCTTCCTTTGGCCCGGGACTAACAAAAACCAGAACCTTTGGCGAGGCTCCATCGGCCGGCTGCAGAATGGAGCCGAGGGCGGTACGGTAGCACAACGCCGTCAAGGACGTCTTCTTACGCCAGCTCACCATCTCGAGGGATTCGGCGTTCCCGCTGGCATTCTTCAGGCCTATGCGCTGCAAGCTGGATTGGATCAGAGCCAGCGGGCGGCGAAGCGCCAGGGCCGCCGACGCGGGATCGGGAGCCGCGCCGCTGATGGCGCCGAGTTCCCGGACGTTGGTAAGCTGCCGGATCTCTCCCGGATGACGCAGGCTGTGATCGACGTGTTGCCTCATTACGACGAAACCCGCGCCGAAGAGAAATCCGCCGAACAGACCGAGGATCGAATAAAGCTTTCGATTCGGCTTCGAGGGAAACATCGGCGCCTTGGCATAATCGACGACGCGGACGTTGGCTACCCGAAGCGCCTGGGTGAACCCGCCTTCCTTGACTTTCTGCAGGATTCCCTCATAAAGAGAGCGTGTCGTCTCGACTTCGCGTTTCAGCATTTCATAGCCAACTGCCTTCTGGTTCTGAGTTGCGGTCAGGCCGATCTGCTGCTGGTAATCGCGTTCCAGGAGCTGCACGCGGCGCTTAGCCGCGGTGTGCTCGTTACCGATCCGCTTGATCAGGTTGGTCCGTTGCCGCTCGGCGGTGGCTTTTAATTCCTCGATCTGAGCCTCGAGGCGTTGCACCTGGGGATGCGCGGGAGTCAGAGTCGTAGTCAGCTCGGCATGCTGCCGGCGCAAATCGGTCAACCGCAACTGATAGTCGCGGAGCGCGCCGTCCTCCAAGAGTTCCGAGAGGGAGTCCGGTGGGGCGTTGGACGCGAGCTCGAAGCGGGTTTCTTTGGACACCAGGTCGGCTTGAGCGCGAAACAATTCATCCTGGACCTGCCGAAGTTTTTGCTCTGCGATTCCTCCCTTTTGGCTATCGGTCGGTATGATCAGCCCGCTTTCCGCCGTGTAGTCGCGAAGGCGCTTCTCCGCGGCTTCCAGTTTTTGCCGGAGTTCGCCGAGTTGGCCGCTCAACCAGCCTGTTACGTTCTGGGCGGACTTCCAGCGCGACTCCAGGCTTTGCTGGATGAATTCGTCGGCCAGCAGATTCACATAGGCGGCGGTGAGTTTTGGATGTGGCGTGGACGTACTGATCTCAATGATCCGGGTCATCCCGGAGCCGCGAATCTTAAGGTTCCCTGACGCGGCCAGAAGGGCTTCTTCCCGTGGATTGAGCTGCTTCGGCGGCTCAAGGAACAAAACCTTCCTGACAATCGTCCCAAAGACGCTCTGCGGCCGCGGGCGGTTCGATTCCTCGAAATTGACCTTTCCATACACTCTGTCGAGCAGCGAGTCGCTGTGTAAGAGTTGAATCTGAGTTTGGATATACGAATCGGCGTCGTAGTTGACCGATGTCGGATCTACTTTCCCCAGGTTCAGGAAGTCCTGGTTGTAATTCAGAACCTCGATCGAGGCGCGAGCTTCATACTCCGGAATCTGGGAAAGACTCAGCGCGACCGCCAACGCCAAACCCGAGATGGCGCACAGGCAGATCAAACCTTTGCTCGCCCAGATGGTGCGGATATAGGTAAGAAGACTCTCCGGCTCGGCCTGGAAAGAAGTGGCGGGCATGGTGGGAGGGAGGGGATGCGGGTACCACGTGCCGGCGGCCTCCGGGGCCGAAGCTGAGATCTCCTTCGTGAATTGCATCTGAGCCTGTTGCCAGAAATGGGGGGGTTTGCTCACTTTATGGCTCCAGAAAATATCGGCACTAGAAGCCGCCCCGAAAGACGACTATCCCGGTCAAAGTTTGAAGCGCCGCCTCAATGGCCCTTGCGCCCGCCTTCTTTGCCATGCTGCTGGGAACGAACAGAATGTCCTCGGAGCGCATCGCCATATCCTCTCCCTGTCCGGAGAGAATTCTCTTGACGTCTACGGGGATCTCAAGCCTCTTGGGCGCGCCTTCCTCGTTGCGCAGAATCCGCGCACCCTTCGGGTCCGAGGTGCGGTTCAGTCCACCCGCCAGGGAGAGTGCCTGGAGCACGGAAATCCGCTGTTTGTCGTTCAGCACGAAGCCGCCGGACTTGACGACATCGCCGATCACGTACACGAGTTCCGCTCGCTGCACCGAAATCACGTCGTGGGGCTTGATCGCGATGTTGTATTCCGGTCTTGTGCCTTTGAGAATGGATTCCACATTGACGTGAGCGACATAGTATTTCCCGGAAGGATCTTCGGCGGCTTGAGGAAGCGGGATGGGCCCGGTTTCCTTCTTGCGGGTAATGGTGACGATGGGACCCGCGTCGGTCCGAAGTCCCCCGGCCATGGAAAGGATCTCCATCAAGGTTTTGTGGCCGCGAAGCTGGTGCACGCCCGGTGTATTCACCGTGCCCAGCACGGAGACCGGCTCACTCCGGAACTCCTTGATGACCACGCTCACCTGCGGCTCCTTGATGAAGGCACGGAGCTTTTTGGTGATCTCCTCCTGTATTTCGTTGGTCGTCAGTCCGGATGCCTTGATTCTTCCCGCCATTGGCAGCGTGATGTACCCTGACCTGTCGACAACCGTTGCCGCTCCCCGGGTCGTCAGGTCGGGAACGTCGGCAGCCCAGATGGACAGTTCGTCATCGGGACCGAGCGTGTACTGCGCGGCGTCCGCGTTGAGCTTGGAGGACGTGCCGGTGGTGGAGTTCGAATCCGCCGGAACGGGCAGCTGGACCTGGGCAGGGACCGGCTTTTGTTCCTCGGACACAGGCAGTACCGGACTCACTTGTCCATAAGCCAGGATTGACGCACCCAGGCCAGCAATCAAAACGCACATTAACCGCATTGTGGGACTCCGGCGTACCAGACCTGTAAGTCTGAGCTTCCTGATGGGCATGGGGGGAGAACTCAATTCAGGTTGAAGCAACAGATCTATGCCCCACATGGGGACCTTCGATCAGGCCCATTTTCGCAGCGAAACGGCGTTCGAATGAACTCCGGTCAGTGCGGGAGCGGCGGCACTGGAAATACGGCGCCTGGTGCTTTCAATCGGTGTCGCCACTGAATCGCGATCCAATTCGACAGCGACCGAGCGTTGCAGGATGGTGATGGAAACCACCAACCGGAAAACATTCTTCTCGGTCAGTAGCGTCCCTTCCAAACCGCGGAGAGGCCCGTCGACAACCAGGACACGGCAGTTAGGGGCGAGGTAAGGAATGGCCTCGACGGGCAATCTGGAGTTGATGACGTACTTCAGGTCAGCGAGTTCTTTGGGTTCGATCGCAACCGGCGATCGTCCGATGCCGACGATGTTGACCACTCCGGGAGTAGTCAGGATGGGAAGACGGCAGGCCGCGTCGAAGTCGCAAAACACATAGCCGGCCAGCAATGGCAGTTGGACTTCCTCGAGTTTGCCTCCCCACCGCCGCTTCTGGGGGTAGAGCGGGAGAAAAGTACCATACTGCTTGGCACGCAAGGCCGCCTCGACCGCCTTCTCGTGCCGCGCTCGAACTCTTATGGCGTACCAGGCGCTTCGTGGAACAGCCAAAGACGAAAACTCAGACGTCGCTTGTTCCAGCAAACCTTCACCCCCCAACTCGAGCCCGTTCAACGTGCGCAAAACACACGGAGGGCCCGAAGTATAAAGACATTGACCACTTCTACTTCGTCCTAGCCCTGTTTGACATTAGCGGCAACTGGGGAATCGGCAGAGATTTCCGGCGGCCTCATCAGGCGAATCGACTGTAGCGGGCGAGGTCTTTGCGGCAAAGCTACCGCCCTCTCGACCCCCATTTGGTGGTGTCCAAACCTCGTTCGCAAACAGACTTTAACAGGTCCGTCGAAGCTGTGTCAAGGGAAAACCTAGGTCTAAACCCTAGTAATGCTTGGCCTTAGTACCCTTGTCATTAGTATTCTCATTACTGCTAAAAGCGTACCCGCATCCGGTCTGACTGAAGTTTCCAGACCGCTTACGATTTCTAATCCAGCGACCAACCGAAGGTTTTTGTTTGGCTCACGACGGACAAGGCTGGCACTGAGAACTTGGGGCGACCGACTGGGGCTACTGGAACCGTGTGGTCCGGGTGGTGCTGGGTAGCGGATTCCGTCCGACGAGGGACCGTCCCATCGAAGAACGCTATTACCGTGACCTACGATCCGGCGTTTCGCGCTCGGCGACCCAGATGTTCCCGGTCATTTCTTGCATGGACCAGAAGAACTTGTCCCGGGTCACGGCTTTGCCGAGCGAGGTGGTTAGCGGCGGGCGTTGTGTAAATGAAGAGCTCAAACGGCTCGCCAACGGGTTTCTTGGTGAGACGGTCGAGCGGCTGCGCCCAGATGTCCTGGAACCCAGCGCGTCCGGTGTAGAAATACAGGAGATTCCCATCGGGAGACCAGGTCGGACCACCTTCGTCTCCTGTTCCATTGACCGAAATCCAATCCTTTTCCGGAGCGCCAACGCCACTCCGAGTGATTCGAATCGCCGATTGCATAGCGCTCTTAGTGTTGAACGCCAGCCATCGGCCGTCAGGCGAGAATTGCCCGCGATGCAGGTCGAAACGTCGGATGACGCTTTCCCAGTCTGCTTGTCGATCAGGATCAACTCGAGCGGACGCCCGCGTGCGGTGACGACCTGACGGCTGATCCGGCGTCCAACCGAGCACGGTAAAGACGCAGATATCGCACACCTTCTCCTCCACTCCGACTGGCGTAGACGCTTTGGCATGCGCTGAGGCCTTTGCTTCCAATCCGGAAAGGTCTTCTGCCCACGAAGCTCTAGGCGGTGGCAGCCACGGAACGCACCGCACCGGTACTGTTTCGCAGACAGCAAAGGCATTCCATTTAAAAGAGGACCTGCTATTCTAGTGTTAGATGCAACAACTTCAAGTCTGTTTCTCTTCGTACCAGTTCAAACGCTCAGGTCACCATCGGATCGAAGTCCTCAATGAGGGTTCGTACGTAATTGCTGAATACAGCGAGCGTACTGGCGCGGTGAAATGGCAACGTGTCGTGCTGGCCTCGCAACGGGAAATGATTGAGAAGTGGCTCGGCGAGCACTATCCAGTGGAAGCCAAGAAACCAAGTCGAGGCGAGAAGGTGAGTTTCGGTTCCGTCCGACCTCGCACCCGATCTACCCGGTAGTCCTGAGGGGTAGCGGCTCCGCCCGGCACCTCTACGGATCGATAATTTGTCCGCTAAAAAGTCTCCTGCCCTTCCGTGTAGCTTTCAAGCAAAGCGGCAGTGATGATCGCGCTCTCCCGCTCAAGAGCAAGCTCCACTGGAGGAGCGAATGTTCGACCTTCGGCCATTCTTGCCTTGACGAACGCGCAGAATCGATCGGTCTCCACAAAGAAATGGACATTCGCTTCGGGAAAGGCTGCCCAGAACTCCGACACAATGTCCCGGAGATCGGTTCCCAGAGCCTTGCATGTCAAGGGAAGATTCATCGCGAGCGGGGCCAGCCGGTTGGCGCGATACACAATGCAAGCGCACTGCATCCCGGAATGCGAGACGATTGCGCATAAGCGGCGCCACTCTCGTTCTGTCAGATCGTAATCCCTACGCAGCAGGTCGAGGTCCTGCCGGACGCGAATGCATAGCTCCGGCGATGCTGTGAGATCGGCCAGCGCTTGTTGAAAATCAGCCAGCATGAACGGAACTCGCTTCGATAGCGCAGCAGGCGGCCAACTCGTGCATCCGCGCCAGTTCGCTCAACAACGCGTCCACACCGATCCGTTCGTAGTAAGTTTCTTGAAACTCGAATGTTATAGCACGAAGCTTCTTAAAGCCGGGAGCGTATTGGTGCGCATACTCCCAAACCTCGGAAGGGGTTAACCCGGAATGCGAGTCCATGTAGAAACCCGCAAAGTCATCGCCGCCACCCAAATGGATCTCCACAACGGCGTCGGGGTCGAGTTCCTCGATGTAGTCGGATGGTCTAGGCCCGCCATTCCGCCAGCCGACATACAAGTTGTGCATATCGAGCAGAGTCTCACACCGTCCTTCCGCATGAAGCCTGTTCAGAAACTCCGGCTCGGTCATGTCCACGTCGGGCACGGGAGTAAAGAAGCTCCCGTTTTCGAGTAACAACTGACACCCGAGTGCGCTTTGCAGCCGCTCGAGTTTATCGCGGACAATCCCGTAAGTTTCCTCGTCATACGCAATCGGCAGACCGAGCCCTGCTTGGGCATTCGGCACGCTCCCGCGTGGAGTGAGAAACACGCTCAGATGCTCGCTGTACCACAGGAATCCACCCAAGTCTGTGGAGATAGCGGCCACTGCTTCGACGAAACTCTCATCCAGGGGTATGGCGCTCGGAAGCGACAATCCCAAACCATGGCCTGCGAGCATACGGCCACGGAGTGTACGACGCAGTTCCTCAATAGCTCCTAACGTTCGGTGAAAGCGCCGGCCAACCGCCTGTGGTCCGAAATCGAACCACAGGCGATCTGGCATCACCGCAAGGTACTCCACCAACTCTGGAGCGTGAGCGACAAGGTCCGGAGTTGCCGGGTTGTACAGCAACCCTACAGCGGGCCGGTTAGGGGCCATGCTCAGTTACCCGGAAGGTAAGGTTTACAGGTGTGCTAACGCTTGCCCGGAGGCAGAGGTTGCGGGTTGAGGTCGACGCGGATGACGTCGGCAAAGTGTTCTTCGACGACAAAGCTGATTCGGCCGGACATACAATTGCAGCCAGTCAGTTTGCGAATCAGGGCGAGTCCCGAGCGGCCAACATGCGCGAATTCCTCGTCCGTGATGTTACTGGGTACTGAGGCCGTAAGGACTTGTCCTGACGGTCCCTTAGACAGATTCAACGTTGCATGCCGAATAGGTTCGGTGGCAGCAGCTGCACTCATAATTCAGCTCCTCCGGAAATGAGTCTAGCACCGTTAACTTGCAAGTCAATCGTTATTATTTGGTAGCGTTTTGTCGGGTTTCATATCGGGGCAATCTGGTTACTCGGCAATGGTTGGCATAGCGTTATCGATAACTTCGGCTACAAAATGTCCGCAAATGTGGAGGTTCTGTGGCAGGAAAGAGGCTCCGGGAAATCAGGAAGGGAGGTTCCGCTCGTTCACCCAGCATGGACGAAGAAAACCCGAAGGGGAATCGCCAAACCGGACGGAGGGACCGGATCGTCAAGCCCCGGTTTCAGAGATGCCGACTTTTCGGCGGCGCGCCACTTCACATCCTCGATGCCGCGTGTCATACTGCGCGGGTCCGCCGGCAATGCGCAGCCGGCGGATTTTGGTCAACCAGGAGATAAGCGATGAGCGAGAAGACGCCGACCCAGCAGGTGTCGGAATGGCTGGCCGCACTCGGCAGGGCACTCGAGCGCGGTGACGCGGCGGGCGCTGCGGCGCTATTCGTCGATGACAGCTACTGGCGCGACCTGGTGTCGTTCACCTGGAACATCACCACCGCCGAGGGCAACGCCAAGTTGCGCCAAATGATCGAGTATGCGGTGCTCCCCTCTAAGTCCTCAGCCTGGCGACTCGACGGCAAGGCCAGCGAGGCCGGCGGCGTGACAGAAGGCTGGATCCGCTTCGAGACCGGTGTGGCACGCGGCTACGGTCACCTACGGCTGATCGGCGGCAAGGCCTGGACGCTGCTGACGACTATGACAGAGCTGAGGGGCTACGAGGAGCACACGGGCCCAACGCGCGACAAGGGCGTCGAGCACGGCGTGCACCCCGGCCGCAAGACCTGGCTCGAACAGCGTCGCCAGGAGGAGGCCGAACTCGGTGTCACCACTCAGCCCTACGTCGTGATCGTCGGGGGCGGGCAGGGTGGCATCGCGCTCGGCGCGCGGCTGCGGCGGCTGAACGTGCCGGCGATCATCGTCGAGAAGAACGAGCGGCCCGGCGACAGCTGGCGTAAGCGCTACAAGAGCCTGTGTCTGCACGACCCCGTGTGGTATGACCACCTGCCGTACCTGCAATTCCCTGAGCACTGGCCGGTGTTCAGCCCCAAAGACAAAATCGCCGACTGGCTCGAGATGTACGTGAAGGTGATGGAGCTCAACTACTGGGGCAGCACCGAGTGCAAGACCGCGAGCTTCGACGAGGTGAAAAAGGAGTGGACCGTCGAGGTGGTTCGCAACGGCCAGCCGATGACGCTGCGACCGCGGCACCTGGTGCTTGCCACCGGCATGTCGGGGGTGCCGAACCTTCCGTCGGTGCCGGGCATGGAGACATTCAAGGGTGATCTGCACCACAGCAGCAAGCACCCGGGGCCCGACGGCTACAAGGGCAAAAAGGCGGTGGTGATCGGCTCCGGCAACTCGGGGCACGACATCTGCGCCGCATTGTGGGAAGAGGGCGCCGACGTGACGATGGTGCAGCGCAGTTCGACGCTTGTCGCGCGCAGCGACACTCTAATGGACTTGGTCCTCGCCGGCATGTACTCCGAAGCCGCACTGACGGCGGGCGTCACTACCGACAAAGCCGATCTGATCTTCGCCTCGCTGCCGTACAAGGTGCTACCTTCGCTGCAAGTGCCGGTGTACGAGGAGATGAAGAAGCGCGACGCCGAATTCTACGCGCGCCTCGCGAAGGCCGGCTTCAAGCTCGACTTCGGCGACGACCGCTCTGGTCTCTTCCTCAAGTACCTGCGCCGCGGCTCGGGCTACTACATCGACGTCGGCGCGAGCGACCTCGTGGCCGACGGCAAGATCAAGCTCAAGAGCGGGGTAGGCGTCGAACGCATCAAGGAGCACTCGGTCGTCTTCGCCGACGGCAGTGAGTTGCCGGCGGACCTGATCGTCTTCGCCACCGGTTACCGCTCGATGAACGGCTGGGTCGCGCGGCTCATCAGCAAGGAGGTGGCCGACAAGGTCGGAAAGTGCTGGGGCCTGGGCTCGGACACGGGCAACGACCCGGGGCCATGGGAGGGCGAGCTGCGCAACATGTGGAAGCCCACACACCAGGAGGCGCTGTGGTTCCACGGCGGCAACCTGCACCAGTCACGCCACTACTCGCAGTTCCTGTCGCTGCAGTTGAAGGCGCGCATGGAGGGCATCTCCACGCCGGTGTACGGGATGGGGCCGGTGCATCACTTGGCGTGATCGTTCATGCGCCCGCGAAGCGGGGGACGGTGCAGGCACTGCGACCCTTAGCACCCGAGCTGCGGATCTGGTTCCGGGCGGGCCCTATTTCTTTTTGAGCTGATCATTCCTGATTTGCTCCGCAGCCATCTTTTTCGCCGCGTCGAGCGCTTCACCGGCGGGAACTTTGAGGTCGGGCTCGACGCCGGTTCCTTCCCAGTTCGTCTTGGAGATGGGGTTCACAGCGCGCGCGAAGGGCACTCCGATCATGAAGTGATCGTCAATCCGATGGCCGGATACCGGGTGCGCACCACCTCCGGTTGTCTCGCCGACAATCGTCGCCCGCTTCAGGTTCTTGAGGTTGTAGCAGAACTCTTCCGCACCTGAAAATGTCCGCTTTGAGGTCAGCACAAACACGGGCTTGCCGATGAGCCTCTTTCCGGAAACGTAGGGCAGCGTCCAGTACTGCGTGGTGGCGTCTTCTTTGCGATTATACAAATCGTTCAGATGTGTGCTCTCAGCGAAGAGGTAACTGGAAATCAGGGCGACCATCTTCGGATCGCCGCCGCCGTTGTCACGCAGATCGAAAATGATGGCGTCCGAGTTTCCAATGAAGTTCATCGCTGCCGTAGCCGTTGGACCACACACCGCAGGGTCGGGAAAGGCATTGAACTTCAGATAGCCGATGTTAGAGGGGAGACGCTCCGCCTTCTCAAAGAAGCAGTTGTTGCGCTCCATCTGGGTCCGCATCCGCTCTTCTGCCTCTGGACTCGGCCCTGGCTTGTCCTTCGGTAACGCCGATGGAACAAAGTTCACGCGCAAGTGCTTATCGTGGCTGACTTCCTGAAGATGCTTGGTAAGCAGCGAGGCAAAGTCCTCAGCTTCGTTGGCAGCATCGTACTCGCCCTTGTTCTGCCGCGCACGCAGCGCCTCTTCCATTTTCTTCGCGGTCTCCGGGAAGACATAGGCCTCATTCAGTTTGGCGATCGCTCCGTCGATCACTCGTTGCCGCGTTGCAGCATCGATTTTCGGGTTCATATCCGCCGCTGTCATGCCCGGCGGCATGGCACGCAGGCCAAAACTTATGACTTCCGTCGGATCAGCGTCCTTCACTTCAATTTTCCCGAACGCCGTGGTGGTACTAGCCTTCTCTTTGACCCGGAATTCGATACGCAGACGGTCGCTTTTGTCGATACCGAGTAGGTCGAACCCACCAGTCTGTTCGCGGAAAGCCATAAGTCCATCCACGGGCTTGGCCGGCTCGTATTTCGTGAGGTAAGCCTGGAGGCGCGCCTGATCGCCGCTGTTGAAAGCGTCGAGCCAGGCTTGCAGCGTATGCCCGGCAGGCGTATCCGGGATGGTAGGCGCCTGAGACCAAGCGCAGGCTGCGCAAAAAAGCGAGATCGCCATGAATCGGAGTGACATTATGCCTCAGACTGTACCGGAGCGTGAGTGCAGTTTCAAGGGTCGGAGTGGCTTCCGTCAATCCGCAGAAGTGCCCGTGGGAGTTTTGAGGATTGTGAGCATTCTGAAGAGCCCCGCCCCCCATGGCGCCGGCACTCGATTGATGTTGGGTTTTCTAATCGCGTTTGTCGGGTTAGATGTCGAGTTTTGGGGGCTACCCGACAAGGCTCATCGTATTGTAATCAACAGCTTCGGCTGGCAAATGTCGGGAATGTCGGGTTTCTATAGGAGGAGAGGGGCTCCACAGAACTCTCACAATCCTCAGAATCGACGTGCCAGGCCTTTCGACTGACGCCTTTCGTGTTCGCTCTGGCGATTCCCCTTTCGGGTTCGCTCGGTCGATGCCGGAGCAGCGGGGCGCAACCTCCCGTCGCGTTACGCCACGAATCAACTGCTCTGATTTCATGAGAAGTCTGCTGGCTTCGTCGGGGCTCGCGTGACCCAACCATTGCTTGTTCTAGCCGAAGCCCAGCCTGTTGTCCGATGTTTTTGCTGGATTGCAGCGCCGTCTTCTTTTCTTAACTAGCCGTGCCGTAGGGCGATGACGGGATCGACGTTTGTGGCGCGGCGGCCGGGGACGAGGCATGCCAGCACGGCGACACCGATCATCGTGAGGGCCACGATGGTGAATGTAGCGGGGTCTGTCGGCTGGATGCCGTAGAGCACACCGGCGATAAAGCGCGTAAGCCATAATGCTCCGCCTATGCCGGCGGCGACTCCGATAAACGTTAATGTCAGCCCCTGCCTCAGGATCATCCACATTACATCTTTTCGATGAGCGCCGAGCGCCATCCGGACACCGATCTCGTGCGTGCGCATTTTGACCGAGTAAGCCATTACTCCGTAAATGCCGACGGCGGCGAGGATGAGGGCTGTGGCGCCGAAGATTCCAAGAAGCAGCAGATAGAAACGCGGCTCCTGAAATTGGCGGTCCAAGTGTTGGTCGACGGTTTTAATGTCGGTGATCGGCCGGTTTCCGGATACCTGAGCCGCGATTTTGCGAGCGGCCGGAACCAGGGTCATCGGGTCCACCGTGGTGCGTAGGATGATTGCCTTTCGCACGTAGAAATGGAAGTGCCCGCTGAGCGCGGGAATTTGCGTATGGGGCACGAACATCTCGTAATTCCACTCATCGCTTAACCGGCCATAACGCATGTCGCGCGCGATGCCGATCACCTGGCGAGGCTTCTCTTCGCCGGGCATCATGAACGTCAGATAGCGGCCGATGGGGCTCGAGTCGGGCCAATATTTTCGCGCCATGGCCTCATTTACGATTACGACCCATGGAGCTGTGGAGGAATCGCGCGAATCGAAAGGCCGGCCTTGCAAGAGTGGGACCTTGAGGGTGTGAAAAAAGTCCGTGCTGACGGTATGAAAGCGGGCCGACGGCAATTGAGTATCAGAACCCGGTTTCGGGTTCGTGTCGAGCGTGAAATTGATTCCAAGGCCCGAGCTAGACAAAGGAGGCATGTCAGAAATTGCGGCGGACTGGACGCCCGGCAATCGCGATAGGCGCTCGAGAAGCTGCTCAAATATCAAAGGAAGTCGAGGGCTGAGGCGGACAATGGCAACTCCGCCGCGGGTACCCTCGTCTTTAAAATACTCGCCCGTAGGCAGCAACAATTGGAACGTCAGCAGGTTCTTCGTGTCAAAGCCAGGATCGACACCGACGAGGCGAATGAAAGTGTTGACCATGAGGCCAGTTCCAGTTAGCAGCACGAGGGCGATGGCGATGGTCGAGACCACCAGGAAACTTCTGAGCCGCTGGCGGGAGGATCCGGCCGTGGTGGCGTGCCCGGAATCCTTGAGCATGGCCGTCAAGTTGCGTTTGGAGCCTTGCATGGCAGGAATAAGTCCAAACAGCAAGCCGGTCAGGATGGAAACCAATGCGGTGAATGCGAGCACGCGGCCGTCAATGGCGAGATTATTGAAATTGCCCTCCGCGCCGTATCGCGCCAGTACGCGGATGCCGCCATAGGCGATCAGAAGCGCGAGCGGCGTGCTCAGTACGGAGAGCATGACCGATTCCGTCAGAAATTGGAAGATCAAACGCCCGCGGCCCGCGCCCAAGGCCGCGCGCATCACGATTTCGTGCTGCCGCGATGACAAACGGGCCAAGAGCAATCCCGCTACGTTGGCGCAGGCGAGCAGAAGCACAAAAGCAACTGCCCCCTGTAGCGTGAGCAAGCTTCTGCGCGCGTCGCCAATAGCTGCTTCCGTTATCGGGACCAGCGTCACTCCCCAACCCTTGTTCCGTTCCGGATTTTCCTGAGCGAGGTTCGAGGCGATCCGGGTCATCTCGGCCTGTGCTTGTTCGAGCGAGATGCCGTCCTTAAGCCGCCCTGTTACCCACAGATAGCGGGTTCGGCTTTGCATGTGAGTGTTTGTGAATTCGTAGGGAATCCAGAATTCCACGTCGGGTTGTAAAGAATCAAAACTGAAGGCTTGGAAATCGGCCGGGAGCACTCCAATGATCGTAAAGTTGCGCATGCCGGCTGGTATGATTTTTCCCAGTACATGGGGATCTCCGTCATAGCGGCGTTGCCAGAGTTTGTGGCTGAGCACGACAACTTCGCCGTTGCCAAGTTGACAGTCCTGAGGCGAGATCAATCGTCCCAGGACGGGCTTTGCTCCGAAAGCCTCCAGGTAGCCGTATTGAACGCGAAGGCCAATCAAGCGTTCTGGCTCCGCTTCGAAGGTGCTCAGCGAGGCGTCGTTGGAGGTTCCGAGGTGCTCGAACACGCGATTGTGGTCGCGCCAGACGACGAAGTTGGCCACGGCGGCTGTTTGTCCATGAGGATCATCTAAGCGCGTCTCGCGGACCATGACAATACGATTAGCGTCTTTATAAGGCAATGGTTTCAACAGCCGGTCACTGATCAAGCTGAAAATCGACGTGTTGATGCCGATACCAAGCGCCAGCGTGAGTACGGCGACGGTGGTGAAGCCCAGGTCACGAGCAAGCATGCGAGAACCGTAGCGGAGATTCTTGCCAAGAGCGTCGACCCAGCCAAGCAGATCCATCTCGCGCGTTTTCTCTTTCTGCAACGTGGGATTGCCGAACTGACGCCTGGCGAGCGCCCGCGCTTTTTCCTCGGGCACTCCTTGCTCCGTCAGTTCGTCAATGCGCTCCTGCAGGTGAAATTCAATTTCCTCGGAGATCCGTTGCGAGACTACATTTTGGCGGAAGACGTTGGAGAGACGCGTAAGCCAGGACATCGCGATCATGCCTCCCGTAGAATGAGAGCAACCCCTTTGGTGAGCCGGTTCCAGCTTTCCCGTTCGCGGTCAAATTGTTCCAGTCCGGCTGGAGTCAGGGCGTAAAACCTTGCTCTGCGGCCTTTTTCCGTCACCCCCCATTCGGAGCGAACCCAGCCATCCTGTTCCATGCGGTGGAGCGCGGGATAAAGCGATCCTTCTTCGATACGGAGAAGGTCGAAAGATTGCTCGTGGATGTGGGTGGTCAGTCCGTAGCCATGCATGGGTCCTTTGGAGTGGAGGGCTTTGAGGACCAGGAGGGCGAGCGTGCCCTGGAGGATGTCATTTTTCTGGCGGCCCATACCTAGCTAGCTATACTAAAGGAAAGGCGCTGGGACGTCAAGCCTTCCACCATGTGCGGCCATCATGAATGTCGGGTTTTCCGGTGGCGTTAGTCGGGCTGGATGTCGGGTTTTGGGGTTATCCGACAAGGATCAGCATAGTGTAATCAATAACTTCCGCTTCGAATTGTAGGGAATGTCGGGTCTCTGTAGGAGGAGGAGGTCCAGGAAATCACTGACGGGACGTTGCGCTGCCTTCCCTAGCAATCGACTCAGGAAAACCGGAATGGAAATCGTCAGACCGGCGAACACGAAGCTCTTCGGTAAGGGCGGGGGCAGGTCGACATGCTGGTCGCACGCGGGTGGTCCATCAAGGCACTCGAAATGTTTACGATGAGTAACTCTATTTTTTCTCGCGATTTGTACCGATTTATGGCGCAAGGCCGGCCGCATGTCGTTTTTTAGAGGGAAGAAGCTCGTGGTGATTGTCGCGGCTGTAGCGCTGTGGGTGCCGGCAGTCGCTTTCGGAATCAAAGTCTTATGGAAGTACTCGACGACTCCTGGTCACCCGGCAACGCCTCCACCCAGTTGGCCGGCGGGCGCACCGATCAAGCGTAAGGAAGGACTGCCAACTCTATTATTGTTCACACATCCACAGTGCCCGTGCACCAGGGCAACTCTCGGAGAACTGGCGGTTATTATGGCTCATGCGGGCCGGCAACTTGACGCTCAAGTGTTTTTTTACCTGCCTGCCCATGAGGCGAGCACATGGGCAAGAACCGATCTCTGGCGAACTGCGAGCACGATCCCAGGAGTCCGCGTATTCGAAGACCAAGATGCAGTTGTGGCCAAGGGCTTCGGTACGTTCACTTCGGGTCAGACGCTTCTTTACGACTCTACAGGGCGCCTGCAGTTCAAGGGCGGTATCACGGCCTACCGGGGTCATTCGGGGGATAACGCGGGCCGCAGTGTGCTCAGTGCGCTATTGCGCGATGAAGCTCCGGAGAAAATCAGTTTGCCCGTAGAGATACCGGTGTTTGGATGCAGTCTGAGAGGGGAATAAGGGACGCGCGTGTCGGCAATCAATCCTATTTCTGACCGACAACTCGCTCCGCGTCCGGACATCCCGGAAGATATGACGCCACGAGCTACCGAGCTCATGGTTCAGCATCAGAGTCAGATTTATACTCAAACCAGCCGGCTGTTTACGATCCTGATGTTGATCCAATGGGTGGCTGGAATTGCGGCCGCGCTATGGATCTCCCCCCGCGCTTGGGATGGCGTGACGAGCCGGGTTCATCTACATGTCTGGCTGGCTGTGTTTCTCGGTGGCGCCATCACGAGTCTACCTGTATTCTTGACTCTGATTCGGCCCCGCGACGTCTTTACGCGCCATACTGTCGCAGTCTGCCAAATGCTGATGTCGGCTTTGCTGATTCATTTGAGTGGAGGCCGCATCGAGACCCACTTTCATGTTTTTGGGTCGCTCGCGTTCCTGGCGTTCTATCGAGACTGGCGGGTACTGGTTCCCGCTACGATCGTAGTCGCCACTGATCATGCTCTCCGCGGCATTTATTTTCCCCAGTCCGTATTCGGAATTTTGACCGCCAGCCCGTGGCGCTGGATCGAACACGCGGCTTGGGTGATTTGTGAGGATGTGGTTCTGGTCAAGATGTGTCTCCAGAGCGTCCGCGAAATGTGGGAAATCGCGACCAGAACCACCGAGCTGGAACGCGCCAAGGAAGCCGCCGAGGCCGCGAGCCGCGCCAAGAGTGAATTCCTGGCCAATATGAGTCACGAGATCCGCACGCCCATGAATGGGGTTTTGGGAATGACCGAGCTCGCGCTCGACACTGATTTGGATCCGGTCCAGCGTGAATACTTGACGATGTCAAGAAACTCGGCGGATGCGCTGCTCTCGGTCATTAATGACGTCCTCGATTTTGCAAAGATCGAAGCAGGCATGCTCGATCTGAATCTGGTCGAATTTCATCCCCGCGAGAACATTGACGAAACCGTTGGCGCGCTGGCCTTGAGCGCACACCAGAAGGGCCTCGAGCTAGTCTGCGATGTCGATCGGTCCGTGCCTGAGGTTGTACGGGGCGATGCGTCGCGCATTCGCCAGGTTCTGGTGAACCTGATCAGCAACGCGATAAAGTTTACGCAAAAGGGGGAGATCACCATCTCCGTGAGAGCCCGTCCACGCGGCGCGGCTGGTACAAATCAGCCCGAGCTGGAGTTGCACTACGCCGTCCGCGACACCGGAATTGGAATCAGCCACGAGAAATGCCAGACAGTCTTCGACGCTTTTACTCAAGCCGATAACTCGACGACGCGGCAATACGGTGGCACCGGTCTCGGTCTGACGATTTCGAAGCGGTTGGTGGAGATGATGGGTGGCTTAATCTGGGTCGATAGCGAACCCCAAAGGGGTAGTAACTTCTCGTTTACGACACCCATTGGCGTGGTTGAAGGTCAGTCGGGAACGCCCGAACTTGATAGTGCGACCCTACGTGGCATTCAGGTGCTCATTGTCGACGACAGCGCGACGAACCGACATCTGCTTGCCGACTGGCTGTCGCACTGGGGTATGTGGCCGATGCTCGCCGAGAGCGTGCCGGCGGCCATCAAGATCCTGGACTCTTTGGTGCACCGTATTGCTTTGGTTCTGACGGACGTTCACATGCCCGAAATAGATGGCTTCGAACTTCTCAAGCACATCAAGAGAACTACTCAGACACCCACGATTATCATGCTCACCTCGGGCAGCTATGCAAGTGACGTCGAGCGCAGCCATGAGCTCGGCGCGGAGGCGTATTTGATCAAGCCTGTTCGCCGGACTGAGCTGTTGCAGACGATCCTCCGTGTTTTGAAGATGCATGCTCCCACGTCCGATCTTGAGTCCACCTGGCGCGGGAGTGTTCAGCGGCTGGAAAAAGAGCTCCGCCAGCGGTCCTCGGACGCTCTTTATATCCTGGTAGCCGAGGACAACATGATCAACCAACGATACGCCGTGAGTCTGTTGGAAAATGAGGGTCACGAAGTCGTGGTGGTGGGCAATGGGCAGGAAGCAGTTGCCGCACTTGAGCGCGAACCTTTCCATGTAGTGCTCATGGATGTACAGATGCCGGTTATGGATGGATTCGAAGCGACAAGCTTAATTCGTGCCCGTGAGAGGATCACCGGCACAAGGACTCCGATCATTGCCACGACGGCTCACGCCATGACTGGCGATCGTGACAAATGCCTGGCGGCGGGTATGGATGCCTATGTCTCCAAGCCGATCCGCCGATTGGAGCTGCTGCAAACAATCACAAGCCTGGCCACGAACAGCAAATTTGGTGTCGTTCCACAGTCCAACGATTCGGGAAGGAATCCCGAAGGTTTCCCTCGAGCAGAGGAACTCCTGCGCTAGGCAGTTCCCGCGACTACAATTTTGGCCGTTCGGCTAGCGTTGAGCTATGTATCGCCTTTGTCGGACGTGGCGTTGGATCAGCTGCGCCTCACTGGCCCTCGGGGCCGCACTTTTCGCCAGCGCTCACACCGGGTCCTCCCAGCCTACGGGAGACGGGCGAAGCCAGTCGGTTGCCATTACGGATGTCACTGTGATCGACGTGGCAACAGGCCGGCTGCAGAATGGCGTCACCGTGGTTACACAAGGCGAGCGGATCGTGGGAATCGGCCCCAGGGTCACCATTCCACGCGGCGCCACCCGAGTGAACGGAAGTGGAAAGTTTCTGATTCCCCGTCTTTGGGACATGCATTCACATCACCAGGGAACCGGAGCCGATTGTTTGGATTTGTTCATCGCCAAAGGAGTCCTTGGGACTCGCGATATGGGCGGACACCGACTTCATCTTGCCGCTGCGCGAACGCGTCAGGTCCGGTGCGGTTCCAGTCCCCGAAATCGTAGCAGCAGGTCCCATATTGGATGACGCCCCGCCCATCTATCCGTATCGCCGCCGCGTGACCAACGCGCAGCAAGCCAGGGAAGCGGTGGCCGACTTGAAGCGGGCGGGCGTCGACTTCATCAAGGTTCACGACCACACCCCGCGCCAAGTTTTCTTCACCATTGCCGAGGAGGCCCCCAAGCTGGGACTCCCGTTTGCGGGACACGTTCCTCAAGGGGTGAAGGTCGAAGAAGCGGCCGATGCCGGCATGCGCAGCATCGAACACCTGTCGAACTACGATGTCTTTGGCGAGTGTCTAGTGAACGACAGTTACACGCTTGCAGGTTGCCGGCGCCTGTTTGAGAAATTGGCCGCAAAAGGTGTTTGGCAAACACACTCTGGCGTTTTTTGAGACGCTTCCGAACGTGTTCTCCGGCCGGCCGATTGAACACGCCGAGTATATGAGGTTGGCAGGGCAAGTCAGCCTGCAGGTGCTCCAGGATATGTACTCGCTGGGTAACCGGTTCCTGGCCGGATGCGATGGGCTTGTTCCGGGGTTCTGTCTTCACGATGAGCTTGAGTGGTTCACCAAGGCGGGGCTTTCGCCACTTCAGGCCCTTCAGACGGCCACGGTTAATCCCGTTCACTTCCTGGGGCCGGGAAAATACTCAGGGCCGATCTAATTCCGCTCGAGGCAAATCCATTGGTTGATATCCGCAACGTTGCGCATATCGAAAACGTAGTGGTTCGAGGCAAGCTGGTGAC
>JACXTT010002808.1_pt1 | contig 27284 bp, 26 predicted proteins | sample 9270951 | NCBI WGS metagenome assembly JACXTT01 (sample SAMN15532306, study PRJNA645909) | rock metagenome | isolation source: weathered quartz diorite | place: Puerto Rico | collected 2017-06-21 | reverse complement strand
TAGTTATTCCCCACTCGAGGGTAGGTTACCCATGTATTCCTCACCCGTTCGCCGCTTTACAAACGTATTGCTACGTCTTCTCGCTCGACTTGCATGTATTAGGCGCGCCGCCAGCGTTCGTTCTGAGCCAGGATCAAACTCTCAAATAGGTGTTCTTAGAATTTGGACCAAGGGCCACCACTTCAATACACCTTACACCTTGCTCAACGTCCTCTATTCAGTTTTCAAAGAACGATCGCGTTCATCACGCGAGCCGCGCACTATACAACGTGCGGCATAACGTGTCAAGGGACCCGCTCGAAATAAATTCGGGTAGTTTCCCTTCGGCACCGCACCGTGACTCACCATCAGGCGCGGCCATCAGGCAGATACACAGTACCAACGAACAAGCGGGAAGATACCAAGGTATTTCCCGAGAGTCAAGAGTCTACGCGGTGTATAATCAAATGTATGACGGACTTTCGAAAAGTGTGGTCCATCCGTCGCCGCGCGCTGTTCAAAGCCTTGGGCCTTGGAGTGCTGGCCGGAAGCGTCGGTGGCTGCGATGCCGCCGGTGGTGTGTTCGGTCGCATGTTCGCCGTTCCTCCTCGGGACACTACGTATTTCACACCAAACTCAAAATTCTACATTGTGAACTATGCTGATGGCGCCGTGTCTGCATCGCGCGAACTGAATATCGAGCAGTGGAAACTGCACATCAAAGGCTCGGTGAAAACCCCGATGTCGCTCACCTGGCGCGATATTGTAAACCGCGATTCCTATGATCAAATCTCTACCTTGATGTGCATCGACACGCTCCCGGGGGGCGACAGTATCGGCACGGCGACGTGGCGCGGTATCTCGCTCAAAAAACTGCTCATTGATTGTGGTGCCGATGCAGACATGGCGCGCGATGTCGTGTTCCGCGCCATCGACGGCTACGATGACAGCATTCCGTTCACCCGCGCGATGCAGGACGACGTGATGCTCGCGTTCCTGATGAATGGCGAGAAACTCGCGAAGGAGCACGGGTTCCCCCTCAGGCTGATCGTGCCCGGCCTGTATGGCATCAAGAACGTGAAGTGGATCGTGGAAATTGAGGTCTATCCGGGGGACTATAAAGGCTATTGGCAGCGCAAAGGCTGGACCGATGACGGCACGATCAAGGTTTTCTCACGTATCGATTCACCAGGACATTACCAAACCTTGCGCGGCCCGGAGCACACCTTCCGTGGCGTCGCATTCGGCGGACCGAACAGCATCAGCAAGGTGGAATTGAGCTTTGACGCAGGCCGCACGTGGAACGACTGCCGGATCGACCCACCCATGTCGCCGTATTCCTGGGTGATCTGGAGCTATACGTGGCGGCCGCCAAAGCCTGGGAAATTTCAAACCGTGGTACGCGCCATCGACACGAAGGGACAACTCCAAATCGCCGAAATCGTCCGTCCACAACCAGCTGGCGCCAGCGGATACCACACCATCATTTCGGAAGTGGCTGAGATCTGAAATAGGCGGTTTCCAGCGTCGTTCTGGGTTGTTTGTCCACCGTAATAACGTCTTCACCACCTACACTTCGGTACCCGCTCTCGCTGCAACTTCAGCTGAACCGCCTGCATGGGAGTCTGCGAAAGATGAATAATCAGCAAACCCATTTGGCAAAGACTACTTGCCTTCTGCCCTCCATAAACGGGAATCAAGATCACCATATGTATCGTGAGCCTTCCGTACTGACCTTGCCCTGGAGTACCATGACGTCATCGGAGAACACTGATGGCTGATCCGCCGCGGTCTAATCCCGTTGCGCAGGGCGATTCCCAGCAGGGCGCACTTGAGATTTCGACGGTTCAATCCGCTGACGATGTGCTCAAGCAAGCCGATGCTCTTACGAGGCGCGACTCGCGTGCAGATTTGACGCAGGCCGCCCAGTACTACCTCTCTGCCGCCCATTTTCTTGAAACCCGAGATCCTCCCAAGTCGATACAGGCCTATCATAACGCCGGACAGCAACTCCATTGGTTACAACACTTCGCGCAAGCCGGGCGAGCGTTTTCCAATGCCGGCCGCGTTGCCGAGCAAGCGGCAGCGACAATGCCCTCAGGGCCGGACCAGCATCGGCTGCAACATCTCGCCGTGCGGGCCTATTCACGATCGAATAATTCCTTTGCCGAAGCGGGTGAGTTGGACGCGTCAGAAGCGGAATACCTGAACGAGCGAAACGCGCGACTCAGCTGGTCCAAAATGCAGGGCAAGCATCCGCTGGCGCTCTCGACATGGAAGGTGACGAGCAATTTCGGAACGAGCGTTTCGCGCTGGATGGCATGGATCGGCGGAGCGCTCGTGGGATTCAGCGTGCTGTACGAACTGTTCTTTCGTCTTCAGTGGTTCGCACCGATGGGCAACACGACGCCTTCACCCTGGATTCCCTTATGGTCGGGGTTTTATTACACCATCAACGTCACGTCCTCTCTGGCGCTCGTGGAATATCAACCGGTTCATCCCATCTGCCAGGCCGTGGTCATGCTCAATGTGATCGCGGGCTATCTCCTTCTCGGAATCGGCATCGGCATGGTCGGACGCATGATGCGAACTCATTAGTTCACCACGCCAATCGAAGGAGGAAGACTCGGATTTCGTCGCGAGAGGAATGACGATAATCCCGCCTGGATCCACTTTCTATTGGAGGAGCGAGTCCCGGGCCATCTGGTCCTTACGGATCTCGTATTCCTTTTGATCGATCTTCCCAGCCTTGAAGTCTTGCTCCACCCGGTCTTTCTGGCGCTTGAGGTGATACTCATAGCCGCCGCCGGCTGCCCCGGCACCGACGACCCCGCCCAAGATGCCGCTCCCGACTGCACCTGAGCACCCCGTGAGCAGCACCAAACAAACGATGGCCACACCTAGATTTTTCATACCGACCTCCATGGATTCAACGATCGAATCCCTTGCAGCCGCAAGAAATCAGACCTATCCATTACGGACGTACGTGGTCGCCGGAACACCTCGAGCACAAGCAGCGAGACATCCATCGTCATACAGACGTCCACCACATTGAAGATGCCGGTGCGAAGATTGTCGAACCCGTGTTCATGAAGTCGATGACGCGCCCGTCGTGAAGCATGTGATCCAGAAGGTTGCCTATGCCCCCCGCTCAGCACGAGACTTCATGCCACGGGAGAGAGAAACGGCATCTGCTTCGCGACGAAGAGAACAATCGCCAACCCGGCAAGCCACAGTGCAGGGAACACTTGAAAAAGAATGCCTCGCACCCCCTCGGAGAATCCTGCGCCAAGACTCAAGAAGGCCCCCCCGTATTCTCCGCATAGTCCAGGTGAACGGTATCGTGGAACCACGATCGGGGAGGTTCAGAGGCCAGGTATTGTCGGGCCGCATCTTTCGTGATCTGATCGCAGCCCACACAGAGGACGAGCCACAGCAGCGTCAATCCGCTTCGTGCGAAGGAGGCATGGGATTATGTTGCATCCATGCATCGAGGTTTTTGACAGCTGTGACTCCTTACACACCGGATCCCATCTGTTTCCGCCGCCAGGCATCGAAGAGCTTCACCCCTTCATCACGAAGAACGTCTGCCACCACATCCATATTGCTGCGGCTGAGTTGCTTCATCAGCGAGGAAGAAATGTGAATTTGACGGATGCCGGCTTTGTCAGCATCCTCGATTCGGCAGGCATACACGATCCTGGCAATCTTCGCCCAAACGCATGCCGCGAAGCACATGGGGCACGGTTCGCAGGTGCTGTACATCGTGGCCATAGGCAGTTCGAGCGACTTGATTTTACGGCCGGCTTCTCTGATCGCCTGAATTTCCGCATGAGCGGTCGTGTCCATGGCTGATTTGGCGCTGTTGTGTGCGGTTGCGACAATGTACCCTCGGCTGACAATACATGCGCCGAAGGGCATCTCTCCCTCCTCGACCCCCTGCCGGGCCGCTTGAAGAGCCAGCCGGATGAAATCCGCATCAGACATGACAAATCGCTACTGGATGTGGTGCTGATCCGGATACTTCTCGAAAGGACCTAACGCTTCGGGAACCTCGAAACCGTATTAAGACGACCTATCCTTACGTGGCCGACCGACAGGCAACTTGCCACGTTTCTTTCCGAACCGCTTCCCCTTCTCAAGCTTCTTGAGCGTGGATACAATCGCGGATTCGACGACGCCGGTAAGCGTCAGCTTGGGGCTCCAATAGACGACGGTTCGCAACCGTTCCACCATATCGGCTGAAAGAGACAGCGTAACTCTTTCCTTACGTTTCATGGTCTGCCGTTTTTGTTTCATGCCACAATCTCCTTCACGACTGGACTGATCCCGACAACCCAAACATATACTTGCATATCATGACCTATCCCTCTGTGCAAGTACACTTTGCGAGCACCTACCCAACTAGGCATTGGAGACAGAAGCAAGTCACGTAAGGAGATTCCCTGCATCTTGGCGATACATCTCAAAATAGGCAGACGAATGATCAGCGTAATTCGAATAGACGCGTCACGAAACCATCGGGCCGGAGAATGAGTTCATGCCACCTGCGAAACGTCGGTCACACCGTTCAATGAATCAAAATCCGATACCGAATCCGCCACCGCCACCTATTCGACCTCCCGAGCCTCCGAATATTCCAAGCGAAAGACCGGGCCGCGGTCGAACGTCGTTCGAAGATTGCTCCGTCCAGGTGTGCAAATGTTTCACAATCAAGACAGGGTATCGATACTCGACATCGTCGAGATGCTCGGTTTTTTCCCCAACCACCTCTCCCACAACCGTCATCTTCGTTCCGCTCACGAGGGTCGCGGGATCCAAGAACTCCTGCTGGAGTGCGAGAAATCGACCTTGTGACTGCTGACGGTCAAGAATTGGCTTCTCTCCATGATCAAGCGGCAATTGCAGAAACTCAATTTGAGTGCCGTCTTTCAGCCGCTTTGCGTTCAACATCTCGCCACCCAGTACCAACACCTTCCCCTTATGCGATAGAGGTGCATCGACGACTTCACGAAATGTGGTCGCTCTGTCGACGATAGGTTCCAGGGATTCAGGGATCACTCGCTGGGACGAACATCCAGCCATTAGAACGATCACCACCACCCAACACGAGATGAAAGTTTGCAGATGCATGCCAATACTATAACGCGATGACTGGACTGTTTCTACTTATGAAAACCCTGAAAGGGATGACCTAGAGTCTTTCCCCTTCGTGCTTGCTTCAGTTATGATGCAGAGTCACCGGCTCTTTACCTAGCGTACGGAGTCGTTGCCCTGGTTTCCATCCAACGAGGTGACTATGCTGAAATTGGTTCTGGCGGTCGTGCTGCTGTTCGTACCGTTTGGCCTTTCATCCTGTGACAAAGCCTACCTCGCCACCATGGAAAAGATGGGCTATGCCAAACGCGACATTCTCAGCAACCGCGTTAAATCGGCGCGCGATGCGCAGGAAGACGCCAAGAAAGACATTCAGAGTACCCTGGATCAATTTGGGAAAGTGGTCTCTTACGAAGGTGGAGATCTGGAAGCGACGTATAAGAAGCTGAGCGGTGAACTGGAGACCAGTGAAGACAGCGCGAAGGCGGTCAGGAAACGGATCGCGGACGTCGAAAGTGTCGCCGATGCCCTCTTCTCTGAATGGGAACAAGAGCTCGGCCAATATTCCAGCGCCGACCTTCGGCGAAAGAGCCAAGCCAAACTCACTCAAACCAAGAGCCGCTACAAGGAGATGCTTGCGGCCATGAAGCGGGCGGAACAGCGGACCGAGCCGGTCCTCAGCCCCTTGCGCGACCAGGTGCTTTATCTCAAACATAATTTGAACGCCCATGCGCTTGCGGCCATCAAAGGCGAACTTGTCAAGGTTGACGCCCAAGTCGATCAGCTCGTCAAAGACATGAACCGCTCTATCGCCGAAGCCGACAAGTTCATTCAATCAATGGAGAAGGAATCGGACTAACGGACCGTTGAGGAACTCGAATAACGGGAGTTGGCAAGATAGTTAGGCCATCCAGCAAGGCCGCAGCGAGCGAAGCGGCGAGGCGTACGCTTCGATACGTTGGGCCTTTGAGCGATGCGAGAACGAAGCCGGTGGACTTTTTCAGCATTCTGCGTAAGGGAGGGCCACTATGCGTACCGACGGCCAACGCGAAAGTGAGAACATTGAAGATCGCCGCGGCATGGGTCCGGCCCGTATCGGACGAACCGGTGGCCTTGGCATTGGCACCATTGTGCTGGCGCTCGCCGTCAGTTACTTTACAGGCGCGAATCCGCTTACTATTCTGAACCTTCTCACCGGCGTTCAGAATATGACCGAAGTCTCCGTGCCATCTCCATCGGGACCCGTCGGCCCACCCGCTGACCAACTCGGCAGGTTTGCCTCCGTGGTTCTCGCCGATACCGAAACCACCTGGCACACTCTCCTCGGATCCCGTTATGAGAACCCTCGCATGGTCCTCTTCACCGGAGCCGTGCAGTCGGCGTGCGGCACGACCTCGTCGGCCGTCGGCCCATTCTATTGCCCCAATGATCATCGGGTCTATTTGGACCTTGCCTTCTTCGACGAAATGGCGCAGCGCTTAGGCGCGGCGGGCGACTTTGCTCAGGCCTATGTCATCGCCCATGAAGTCGGCCATCATGTGCAAAATCTCCTCGGTGTCGCGGAGAAGGTCCATCGCCTTCAGCGCCAAGTCTCCGAGGCGGAAGGCAATGCCCTGTCAGTTCGGATGGAACTCCAAGCCGATTGTTATGCCGGAGTCTGGGGTTACCACGCCAACCGCGAACGGAACTTGATCGAACCGGGGGATTTTGAGGACGGGCTGCGTGCAGCCGCAGCCATCGGAGACGATCACTTGCAAAAAATGTCACGTGGGCACGTTCAACCGGAAAGCTGGACACACGGCTCTTCCGAACAGCGAACGACGTGGCTGAGACGAGGCCTTGAATCCGGCGATCCATCGGCCTGCAACACATTTGAAACCAAACGGTTATGAGCGACGTAGCAAATAAATCTCAGGGTGGGCTCTTCACCAAAGCGCTGGCGGCGTTCCTGGCAGATCCTCCCTGGGCCGCTAAATCATTTCTTGCCGCCGGCGCGACCACTGTCGCCGGAGTCGGTGCCTGGCTGAACGATATGATGTCGCCGGCTCTCGCGCGTGGAGGAGCCTGCTTCATCGGAGGGTTTTTGATCGGGTGGGCGCTTCGAAAAACCCTGATGATCGGGATGTTGATTGCGGGTTCATTGCTGGCGCTGGTCGCCATCCTCAAAACCACCGGCTGGATTCATGTCGAGTGGAACTTGCTCGAAACGGATATCACCCGCAGCCTCGCTTGGCTACAAGGGAAAGCCGAGAGTGTCAAAGAAGTTCTGACTGGATACCTGCCCTCAGCCGGCGCAGGTGGGGTTGGAGCCTTTTTTGGATTCCGGAAGAAGTAGGCACGCGGTTTGAAGGTTCCTGTCACACCTAATTATTCTTCTTCACCGATCGAACATCCAACATCCCCAGGAAGTGGCCTTCGATGGTCACCTGATCGCCGTCTTTGAGCAAGATGGTTCCCATCTGACAGAGGGTCGCATAGCTGGCATCGACGATGCCCGTCTCATCCTCCACTGAAAAGGACTGAATACACTTCTCCAATTTCGTCCTTTGTCCGATAAAATGATTCATCCGGTAGTTCCGCACCATGCCCTCCACCTGAACCACTTTCATCTTGTACGCTTCCGGATACGTGAGCAATGAATTGATTTTGACCGGTTCGGCCCCCCATGCAGCGGATACAAGGAGACCGAAAGTCCCCACTATCAATCCTATCCGTCTCATCGCGGTCCTCATCATGATCTCTCCTGATCTTGATATGTGTTAGTTGAGCGGAACCTGACGCAGCGATTGCCCCGTCGCAGCACTGTAGGCTTCCACGAGGGTGTGTACTTCAATCACCTGGATGGCTCGCTCGGCTCCTGTGAAATTAAGATGACTATTGTCCAATCCATCCGGCACGATCATCACCCTTTTTTTGAGATCCCGACAGGCACTCATCTTATCCACCAGCCGACCGACGGGCATGATCTCAGAATCGGGCTCGATGGTGCCCGACATGCACACATCTTGGCGAATCGGATCGCCGAGCAGTGCCGAAGCGATACCCACGGCAAAAACCCCTCCCGCGCTGGGTCCGTCCAACTGGGTCGGAACCAGGATGCGCACACTCAGGTATCGGGGATCATATCCCACCGCCCTCGTTGCGACCGCAACAGCCGTATGAAACGAGTGGACGGATGTAGGCAGTAGATTCGAATCACCAAGAATCTCCGGCCCCTTTCCATCGGCCTTATACCCGACCGTGAGTTGCGCCACCAATCCGGCCCATGAGCCGGTAATGGAACCATCTTTGTCCTGTCTCACACTCAACAGAGGTAGCGGCAGTGACACTTCGGCAAACGGCACTGGTTTCCGACTATGTAGCTGCCGTGACGGGTCTAGGACGGCAGTGCCGGAGGCAGATGGATTGGCAGTGGTCGCTGGCGAAGGCTTTGGACTTGGAGATATTTCCAGAGGCGAATAGGTTTTTGGGTCACCCAGTTGCCGGCAACCCGGCCACCCACGGTCAGTATAGAGATCCGACTGTCCTGAGCGCTGGCAGACCCAGGTTTCAGCCCATCCTGGGTGATCGAGCACTTGTATCGCCTCCCACATGCAAAGCGCCGCCCACAATACAAAACAGTGATGCGGAGGGAGGGGGTTCAAGAGGTCGCGGAACGTGCCCGGCCAGCTTTTCATAGCGGTGCCTGAAGCCTAGCGCGGGGAAGGACATCCGTCAAAACAAAGAAGTTATTCTGTGGAGAATGGATGGAGGGAGACGCATAGGCATCATCCCGGCAAGGCCTGATACCACCCGTTGGCCTGAACGAGGGTAATCTTGCTCTCGAAGAGCCGACTGACCCGATCGCCGGTCAGTAGCGTAGTTTTTGTATCGTCGGCGAGAATTCTCCCGTCCTTGAGGAAAATTATCCGGTCTATCTCGGGCGGAATTTCATGCAAATGGTGAGTCACGAGTAGAACGGTCTTGCCTTTGTGAATCAGCATGCGCAGGACATCGAGATACTGAAAACAGGCCTTAAGATCCAGGCCGCTCGTAGGCTCGTCGAGCACCAACACCGGCGGATCATGTACCAGCGCCCTCCCCAACAGAAACCGCCTTTGCTCTCCGGTGGAAAGATGCCCAAACCGTCGAGCAGCCAGGGACGCGATACCCAACTCCTGCATCAGCTCATGCGCCCGTGCGACGTGTGCTTCGCCGAACTCTTGATAGTCATAGGTATCATTGCTCGCATAGAATCCTGAGAGAATGACGTTCAGTCCATCGGCGCAGATCAGATAGTCGCGTTGGAGATCGTGCGACACGATGCCGATCCGTTTCCGCACATCCCACACGTTCCAACGCTCTTCACCGAACAGCACCGTCCTCGTTTCGTCCTTCGGCATGGCATGCACTTCCCCCAATAACAACTTGAGAAGCGTCGATTTGCCCGCTCCGTTGGGCCCCAAGATGGCCACATGTTCTCCAGCGTGCAGCGCAAAGGAGAAATCCGAAAAGACGCAGGTCTCGCCTCGATAGACCATGGCATGTTGGATATCCAGAATTGGAGGGAGGCCAGCTGACCCGTAGATCTTCTTGAAAGGATCGCCCCCTTGTCCGCCAACGGATTGACCAGCACGGCGAGCCTGTTCGAGACCGGCACGCGCCAACCCATCGACTCGTTCGTTCTCCGGATGACCGTTGTGCCCTCTGACCCAGTGCCATTCGAGCGTGTGATCCGCGGCCAGCCGATCGAGACGTCGCCATAAATCCTCGTTCTTGACCGGTTCTCTGGCGGCAGTTTTCCAGCCCTGCCGTTTCCAGTTGTGGATCCATTCGCTGATGCCCTTTTGAACATACTGCGAATCGGTATAGACTCGTGCCGTCACCGGCGAAGTGAGCGATTGCAAGGCCTCGATCACTGCACGCAACTCCATCCGGTTATTCGTCGTCGCCGGCTCTCCCCCACACCATTCTGTTTCCTGATCGCCATCCCGCAACAGCACACCCCATCCCCCAGGTCCGGGGTTCCCGCTGCAAGCACCATCTGTATAGATTTCAATCATTCAGCTATTCCTTGGTTCACTCGCATCCGGATTGTACTACGATGTGTTCCATCCAGACCACGTGCATCATGACACCTCCCCTACCAGGCCACGTGACTCGATTGAAACACTCCAGTACAATAAGGCGTTAGTCACCCGTACCCACTTGGAGCGAGTCTTACGCTGCGTACCCTTTTCCTTATCGGCACAGGGGGCTTCATCGGCTCAATTCTTCGCTATCTCCTGAGCGGGTACGCGCAACAACTGAGTCAGAGCATCCAATTTCCCTTTGGCACCCTAGCCGTCAACGTCCTGGGGTGTGCCCTGGTCGGATTTCTGGCAGAGTTAGCAGATCTTCGAGGTGTCCTCACGGGGGAAACCCGGGCCTTTCTCATTGTCGGTCTTCTCGGCGGGTTTACCACCTTTTCGGCATTCGGCAATGAAACGATGAACCTGCTGCGTGACGGAGAACTGTGGTTCGCTTGCGGAAATGTCGTTGGCCACACAGCCCTGGGCCTCGGCGCCGTGTGGCTCGGCTACTCCACCGCCTACCTTCTCTGGAAATGATCAATGCGCATTGAACGCGGCTGTCTGCTCAGAATCTTTTCCGGCGAACGCGATAAACACGATGGGCGGCCGCTCTATGAATGGATCGTCGCGCAGGCCCATGCGCGGCAACTGGCCGGAGCCACGGTCTACCGGGGACTCATGGGATTTGGGGCCCACACCCGCGTGATTCATACCTTTAAGATCGAACGTCTGGCTGAAGACCTCCCCATCACCATTGAAATAGTCGATTCGCGCGACACGATCGATACGTTTCTTGCCTTCCTCGAACAGCAAGTCGGCTCAGACCTGCTCGCCACTCTTCAACCTATTGAGATGTGCGTTCTGAATCGGCGGATGCCGTCATAGTTGCTCGGTATCCCACACGGCTTTCGCACGCCCCGAGTGAGAGTGGGATTGGTTATGCTTCGGCAGGCTCGGGATCGATTTTCGCAGTCGGTGTGTTACTCGTGGAGACGGACGCTCGCGTTGAAGAGCCTGCGATCTTGGGAGTCGTCGTCGTCACATCGGCATTCTGGGCACGATGCAACAGCGCATGGTCCATGAGTACGAGTGCCATCATGGCTTCAGCGATCGGGGTGGCGCGGATTCCGACGCAGGGATCATGGCGGCCATTGGTTTCAACCGTCACCGCATTGCCCTGTTTGTCGATGGACCGGCGCGGGATGCGGATACTCGATGTCGGCTTGATCCCGACCGTCACAACAATATCTTGCCCCGTAGAAATGCCTCCCAAAATGCCACCGGCGTGATTCGTGACAAAGCCTTCGGGCGTGAGTTCATCGCCATGTTCGGACCCACGTTGGGTGACCGACGCAAAGCCTGCCCCGATCTCAACAGCCTTGACGGCATTGATGCTCATCATCGCCGCAGCCAAATCGGCGTCCAATTTCGCGTAGACCGGCGCGCCCCATCCAACAGGCACATGCTCCGCCACGGTAGTGATCCGGGCTCCCACTGAATCGCCGGCCTTCCGCAGCTCATCCATAAACGATTCCAACTTCGGCACCACCTCTGCATCGGCGGAGAAAAACGGATTCTGTCTCACGACGCCCCAATCTTTGAAAGGCAATTCATGAGGCCCCAACTGGCTCAGATATCCTCGAATCACGACGCCGTGCTTCTCGTAGAGCCACTTCCTAGCAATGGCAGCCGCGGCGACCCGGACGGCTGTCTCACGCGCCGACGCGCGTCCACCTCCTCGGTAATCGCGAATGCCGTATTTCTGCCAGTAGGTGTAATCCGCGTGCCCGGGACGGAAGGTATCGATCAGATTCCCATAATCTCGGCTTCGCGCATCTTCATTGCGAATCAAAAACGTAATCGGAGTTCCGGTGGTTTGACCTTCAAACAGTCCCGACAGAATTTCAACGCGATCCGATTCCTGACGCTGGGTCACATGGCGCGAGGTGCCAGGTTTCCGGCGGTCGAGATCCTTCTGAATGTCGTCCGTGGAAAGCGCGAGACCGGGCGGGCATCCATCAACGACACACCCGATCGCCGGCCCATGACTTTCCCCGAAGGAGGTGACGGTGAAGATGCGGCCGAAGGTGTTGGCAGCCATACGGACCTACTCCACGAGATCCAGCTTAATGCGCAACTCCTTCAATTGCTCCGGGCCGACGGCAGACGGCGCATCGGTCAGCGGACACTGCGCCTTCTGGGTCTTGGGGAACGCGATCACATCGCGGATCGAGTCGGCATTGCCGAGCAGCATGACCAATCGATCCAATCCAAAGGCGATACCGCCGTGGGGCGGCGCGCCGAAGTCGAGCGCGTCCAGCAGGAATCCGAATTTAGCCTGTGCTTGTTCTTTGCTGATGCCCAAGAGATCGAGGATTCGCAGCTGCACCTCGCTTCGGTGGTTGCGGATACTGCCGCCACCGACTTCACTCCCGTTAAGCACCATGTCATAAGCTTTGGCTCTGACCTTGAGCGGCTCAGAGTCCAACAGTTTCACGTCTTCGTCCATCGGCGCAGCGAAGGGATTGTGCATGAAGACATAGCGCTTTTCCTCCGGCGAGTAATCCAGCAACGGAAATTCGGTGACCCACAACGGCTTCCAGGCGGTCTTGTCGATCAAATTGAGTTCTTCACCCAACAGCAAACGGATACGACCCAGCACGTCGTGCACGACCGCCGACTTGTCGGCACCGAACAACACGAGATCCCCGGGCTTGGCATCGGGCAATGCGGCGGCAAAGGCCTTTGCATCCAGGAATTTTGCAATGACTGATTCGAGCTGACCGTCCACAGTGATCTTGAGCCAGGCCAAGCCCTTCGCACCGAAGCTCTTTGCCGTTTCACCCAACGCATCGATTCGTGTCCGCGAAAGCGCCGCGCCACCCTTTACAATCAATGCCTTGACGATACCGCCTTTGGTCGCCGCATCTTTAAAGACTTTGAACTCGCTCGATGCGCCGAACGCCGTCACGTCGTGGAGCGGCATGTCAAATCGGAGATCCGGCTTATCAGAACCATAGCGGCCCATGGCTTCCACATAGGTCATCCGCGGAAAGGGTGTCGGCAACTGCATGCCGCCGGCCTCACGAAATACTGTGACGATCATCCGCTCCATCAAGCTCATGACATCTGACCGATCCACAAACGACATTTCCAAGTCGATCTGGGTGAATTCCGGCTGCCGATCGTTGCGGAGATCTTCATCCCGGAAGCAACGCGCGATCTGATAATAGCGATCGACCCCGCTCACCATCAGGACTTGTTTGAACAACTGCGGCGACTGCGGTAGGGCAAAAAACGTCCCGGGATTGACCCGGCTCGGCACCAAATAATCTCTGGCTCCCTCCGGCGTGCTCTTCGTCAGGATCGGGGTCTCAATTTCCAGAAACTCTTCGGCATTCAAGAAGCCTCTCGTCGCCTGCATGATCCGATGGCGCAGGCTCAAGATCCCCTGCATTCTCGGACGGCGAAGATCCAGGTAGCGGTACTTCAGGCGGATGGCTTCCGTCACGTCCGCGTCGTCTTCTATCAGAAAGGGCGGAGTCTTCGCCTCATTGAGAATCTCCACCTCATCAACGAAGACTTCAACCTCGCCCGTCGAGAGATCGGGATTCTTCGACTCATCCGGACGGGCCATGACTTGGCCGGTGATTGATACCACGCACTCGCTTCGGAGTACATGCGCCGTCTGGTGAACCTTGGGATTTCGTTCTGCGTTGAACACAACCTGCGTGATGCCCGTCCGATCGCGAAGGTCAATGAAGATGACCATGCCGTGGTCACGTCGCCGCTGAACCCAACCGTTCAAGACCACAATCTGGCCCACGTGTTTCTTATTCAACTCGCCACAACGGTGAGTGCGATTCTTCATACAGCTTGCACCTTCTTCGCTGACAACTTCTTCGTTTTGTCCGGCTTGGCCCATCCAGCCCGTCTCGCCGGTCGTTTCGATCTGCCCCCCTGCTCGTCTCCCCGTTCAACAGCCTCTCGTCGCTCTTCGACCAGTTCCCGCAAGGCATTCGCTTCCCGATCAGCCAAGAACCTGAATTCTCCGGGCGCGAGATCTCCCAGAGAGAGGGGGCCCATCCGAACCCGCATCAATTTGAGCACCGGATGTCCCACCGCTTCCAACATCCGTTTGACTTGATGCTTGCGCCCTTCCCGGATGGTGATCTCCAGCCAGGAATTGGCTTCGACCTTGCGCACCTTTTTGACGTGCGCAGGACTCGTCATCCCATCATCCAACCTGACTCCCTGCTCCAGACGGCCAATATCTTCGTCCTTCAGCACACCCTTCACCTTTATTAGATAGGTCTTCGGCACGTGGTAGCGCGGATGCAACAACGCTTGCGCAAGATCGCCGTTGTTCGTCAGCAACATCAACCCTTCACTGTCGAAATCGAGCCGTCCGACCGGGAACACCCGAACGGACACGCCCCGCAAGAAATGCTTCACCGTCGTCCGTCCACCCGGATCGTCCAGCGTGGACATCACGTTCTTGGGTTTGTGTAGGAGCAGGTACACGAATGGCTGCGCCGAGGTCAGATGCTTCCCGTCCACCTTCACGTGATCGCGCCCAGGATCGACCTTCGTCCCGAGTTCGGTGACTACTTTCCCGTTCACGGACACCCGGCCTGCCGCGATCAACATCTCCGCCGTTCGGCGCGACGAAAGTCCTGTGCCCGCAATCAATTTTTGAAGTCTGACGTCCATCGACTCTATCTTCCCCTCTCAAAGCTGGAAGGAGTCCTACTGGCTCTCACTGCGCGCATCTTCTCACCCGCCCACCGCGGTGCGCCTAGACACCCCTTTTCCCACGCGAGCACCACCCTCACTGACGACAATTCGATCAACCTTGCGTGCGCGCTGGGCGAGTGGGACTGATACCAGCACATCCTATTCCCATTCGATCGTCGAGGGAGGTTTCGAACTGATGTCGTAGACGACCCGATTCACACCTCGCACTTCATTGATAATCCGATTCGACATCCGTCCCAGCACGTCATTCGGAATCTTCGCCCAGTCGGCCGTCATCCCGTCGACGCTGGTCACGGCACGGATCGCGATTACGTTCTCGTAGGTACGCTGATCACCCATCACTCCAACCGTTCGAATCGGCAGCAGGACGGCAAAGGCCTGCCAGATCTCCCGATAGAGACCGGCACTCCGTATTTCCTGATCGACGATCGCTTCCGCCGCCCGCAGGATTGTCAACCGCTCCGGCGTCACAGTACCCAGCACGCGGATTGCCAATCCGGGACCCGGGAACGGTTGCCGCCAGATGATGTCGTCCGGCAATCCCAATTCGTTTCCCAGCACCCGCACCTCGTCCTTGAATAATTCGCGGAGCGGCTCGATGAGCTTCAGCTTCATGCGCGCGGGCAATCCGCCGACGTTGTGATGCGTCTTAATCGTCGCCGAAGGCCCTTTGAAGCTGATGCTTTCGATCACGTCCGGATAGAGCGTACCCTGGACGAGATACTTAACGTCTTTCAATTTTTTCGACTCAGCCTCAAAATGCTTGACGAACTGCCGGCCGATGATTTTTCGCTTTCGCTCCGGATCTGTCACACTTTTCAGACCGGCGAGAAACTGCTTGGCTCCGTCAAGAATCCTGAGATTCAGGTGAAGCTGCGAGGCGAAAGTCTTCTGTACTTGATCACGTTCACCGGCCCGCAAGACCCCGTTATCGACAAAAATACAAGTCAACTGATCGCCGATCGCCCGATGCGTCAGCGCCGCCGCGACCGATGAATCTACGCCTCCGCTCAGCGCGCAGATGACCCGCTCTTTGCCGACCTGCTCGCGTATCTGCTTCACCGCCGTCTCGACATAGGACTGCATGGTCCAGGTCGGCTTGCAGCCACAAATTTCGTACACGAAGTTGCGCAGGATTCGCGCACCTTCCGGCGTGTGCGCCACTTCGGGGTGGAATTGCAGGCAATAAATTCTCCGCTCATGATCCGTCCGCTTCATCGCCGCGATGGGTGAATTGCTCGTATGCGCGATCGATCGGAACCCCGGCGGCATCCGTTCGATGCGATCACCGTGAGACATCCACACGTCCGTCTTCTTATCGGTCCCAACTCCTAGAAAAAGATCCTCTGCGTCGTCGATGGTGAGATCCGCCCGGCCATACTCTCGATGGGTTGATTTGGCGACGCCCCCCCCCGAGAGATGCGTCACCAGCTGCATGCCATAGCAGATGCCGAGGATCGGAATGTTTTGCTCAAGAAGTTCCTTGGATACAACCGGCGCTTTCTTTTCGTAGACGCTGGACGGACCGCCAGACAGCACGATTCCCTGCGGTCTATACGCAAGAATCGTCGCCAAGGAAACGGTGCAGGGAAGGATTTTCGAGTAAACCTGGGCTTCGCGAATGCGGCGAGCGATCAGTTGAGTGTACTGCGATCCGAAGTCGAGGACCAGAATTCTATCGTGCCAAAGTTCCATAGAGCCGTCGTTCGTGAAGCATCATTCGTCTGGACAAGGAAAATGGAAACGTGACTGCGAGAGACGCTTCACGAAAGACGTTTCACGCGGAATTATTCCCAATCCATCCGGTAGTTCGGTGCCTCTTTCGTGATGATGACATCGTGCACATGGCTCTCACGCAGGCCGGCCACAGACTGTCTGATGAACGTCGCATTCTGCTGCAAGTCGGCAATTGTTTTACAGCCGCAGTACCCCATCCCTGACCTGACGCCACCGACCAGCTGGTAGACCACGGCCGCCAGCGGACCTTTATAGGGAACACGGCCTTCAATCCCTTCCGGAACCAGCTTCTGCGGCGTGCGCCCACCTTGGCCATACCGATCTCCGCCACCTCGCTCCATGGCTCCGATGGAACCCATGCCACGATAGACCTTATACGTTCTGGCTTGATAGAGTACCGTCTCGCCCGGAGATTCTTCCGTGCCGGCAAACAGACCGCCGAGCATGACGGACGAGGCACCAGCAGCCAGCGCTTTCGTAATATCGCCGGAAAACTTGATGCCACCGTCGGCAATAATCGGTACCCCGCTTCCGCTCAACGCCTTTGCACAATCCGCGATGGCGGTCAACTGCGGCATCCCGGCCCCCGACACAATCCGTGTCGTACAGATCGATCCAGGTCCTACCCCAACCTTCACTGCATCGACTCCGACTTTGAGAAGGTCCTTGGCCGCCTCTGCAGTTCCAATGTTTCCAGCAACGAGTTCGAGACCCGGATAGAGCTTCTTGATCATCTTCGCGGTATCCAGAACCGCTTGCGAATGACCGTGTGCCGTATCGATCACCACGAGATCGACGCCTGATTTCTTCAGGAGAGTCACGCGCTCTTCGGTATCTTGCCCAACACCGACCGCGGCCCCCACTCGTAACCGCCCATGACTGTCCTTGCACGCACTGGGATATTTGATGCGCTTTTCGATATCTTTGATCGTAATGAGGCCCTTCAGCTCAAATTGCTTGTTCACCACCGGCAACTTTTCGATCCGATGTTCATGGAGAATCTCTCTCGCCTTCTCCAGACTGGTTCCTTCCGGCGCCGTGATCAACCGGTCACGCTTCATCACCTGGGACACTTTCAGGTCCATTCGGGTTTCAAATCTCAAATCGCGGTTGGTGAGAATCCCAACCAACTTGCGCCCCTTCGTGACGGGGATGCCGGAGATTCGATATTTCGCCATCAGTTGGTGGGCCTCACGAATCGTCTCATCGGGAGAGATCGTCACGGGATCCAGGATCATGCCGCTCTCGGACTTCTTGACCTTGTCCACCTCGATCGCCTGGTCCGTCGGCGATAGAACCCGATGAATAATGCCGATCCCCCCCTCGCGCGCCATCGCGATCGCCAGTCGCGCTTCCGTCACCGTATCCATGGCGGCGCTGACGAGCGGGATATTGATCCGGATGTTGCGCGAGACGAACGTGCCGGTATCGACTTCGCTAGGGAGGATCTGTGACTTGGCAGGCACGAGAACCACATCGTCATAGGTCAGTCCCTGTCTTGGTTCTTTGTCAAGCATCATACCCTCTTCTAGCATGCTGTTAAAAAGGTCCGCCAGCTGCGCTCTCGCGGCACCCATAGCTCAACATACGGCCTGGGTACATGCCTGTTCCGACAGGCGATGGGTGGGCCGGGTAAAAATAGATTACGCGTTGCCTCGTCACATGCTGCGGCCTTGCGGGATGGCCTTTTTGAACAGCCTGCCAGCCCGTGTGAGATCTTCTTAGACCTTCTAAGTTCGTTGCGTTTTTTCCAATTCGGCCAACTCCTCGGCCTCATCTTGCAATCGCTCGCTGCCCTCCTCTGCCGGCATGAACTGCTGGACCCGCGTGTTACCGCTGTCGACGACGAAGACGCTGCCCTTTGCGTCAACCGCGATCCCGTATGGAAAATTGAATTGCCCATCACCGTTGCCGAACCCGCCCCACTGGGTGATGAAATTACCCTCCCGGTCGAACTTTTCAATCCGATGATTCCCGGTATCTGTCACGTAAACGTCTCCGGCTCCATCGACGGTAATGCCCCACGGCGAACGCAACTGTCCAGCCTCCTGAGCCAAGGCACTACTGGCGTGCCCCGCTGCCGCACTGCCGCCCCATTTCGTCAACAGCTGCGGCAAGACATTGGTGCTGGTGTCGAATTTCTGGATGCGGTGATTGCCCATATCAACGACATAGACCGATCCATCCTCCTGATCGACCGCCACCCCGCGCGGGAAATAAAACTGCCCGTCGCCGTTTCCGAAGCTGCCCCACGCCATAATGAACTCGCCGGTCATGTCGAACTTCTGCACGCGGAAATTGGCGCTGTCGACGACGTAGATATAGCCGCGCACGCGGTCTACTGCAATACCCCACGGAGCATTGAACTGACCCTCCCCGTTTCCACGCGAGCCGAACTTCATGAGGTAGCCGCCAAGTTTTCCATCGAACTTCTGAACCCGATGGTTGTTGGTATCGACGACCCACACGTCGCCCTTGCCGTCGCAGGCTATGCCGGTGGGATTGTGAAAGTTGGAGTTCGCCGAACCGAAACTCCCCCAGAGAATGATGAAGCTCCCGGCGTTGTCGAACTTTTGCACACGATTATTCCCGTTGTCGACGATGAACAGCGATCCCTGCTGATCCACGCAGAGTCCGTATATCGGCGCCATAAACTCACCGCCATGCAATAGCGACGCGCCGCGTCCGGGTTTACCCCACTTCGACACACACAGGTAGCCGGAGGTATTGACGAGAATCGTCGCGGTGGCCGGGGTGGAGATATTGTTGCCGATATCCTTAAACCACACATAAATCGTCTTCTGTCCATCCGCGGGGGAAAGGATGAAGGGAATGGTGGCCCCGAACTTGATGGCCGACGTCACATCCACCCATCCCGGAGTCCCGGCCATCGGAGTCAACGGACTTTCAGAGATGAAATAAGCTCCGACTCCCGTATCCAAATCGGTCGCCGAGATCGTCACCACGACGTCCGGCGAGTTGGTCATGAACGCCCCATGGTTGATGACCGCGTACGGATTCTGCGGCGCCGTGATATCGATGAGCACGGGCGTTGCCGTGACCTCTTCTGAGAGTCCGCTTTCTGTTCCATCTTCGAATGACGCCGACACGGCATAAAAGTACGGGGTATCGTTGGTCAGCCCCTCGTGGGTGTAGGGATTCGTCACGCCTTCGATCTTGGTGGCCCCCTGAATCGTGACGTGAGGTGCCGTGCTGAAATAGAGATTGTAGGACTGAGCGCCGGGCACCTCCATCCAACTCAAGTACACTTCCGTATCACCGGCCTTCAGGGCGAGACTGCGGGGCGGCTGCACGGCCCCGGCTTCCACAGCCTGTGCCGGCTGGTCCTTACCGCGACTCAATTCCTCCTCGGTCGGCACATACTTCAGAACACGGTTGTTGCCACTGTCGACCACAAAGACGGAGCCTTCCTTATCCACGGCGATGCCGTAGGGGAAGTTGACCTGCCCTTCCGTTTTACCGCGATTGCCGAATGAGCACAGAAACGTTCCATTGCCGTCGAATTTCTGAATCCGGTGGTTGCCGCTATCGACGACGAAGACATTGCCCAGCACGTCACAGGCAATACCCCACGGCGACTTGAACTGCCCGGGCCCATTCCCCTCGCGCCCCCATTTCGCCAAAAAACTTCCCCGTGGGTCAAACTTTTGGACACGGTTGTTGCTCTCGTCGGCGACATAGATGTTGCCGACGAAATCGACCGCCACTCCGCGCGGGAAAAAGAACGCGCCGTCGAAACTCCCGTCGCGTCCCCACTTCAATAGCGGCTGGCCGTCGGCTTGAAACTTTTGAATGCGCGCGTTGCTGGTATCGGAAACGTAGACGTTGCCGTCTTGATCCGTCGTGATCCCCCAAGGCACATCGAACCGGCCCATATCGGCTCCGCGCCAGGCGAACCCGAATTTGCCCCAGGCTTTCTGGACGTTGCCTTCCAGATCGAACTTCTGTACGCGGTTGTTCCCGCTATCGGCCACGTACACGACCTCGTCCGGCCCGACTGCCAAGCCGCGCGGATAGTAAAACTGCCCTTCTTGCGAGCTGGGTTCGCCACTCCATCGAGCCAAGAACTTTCCCGCCTTGTCAAATTTTTGGACCGAGTGATTGTCGGTATCCGCAACGTAGATGTTGCCGTCTTTGTCGAGCGCAATCCCCGTCGGCGAGCTGAATTCACCGTTATCGACGCCCTCGTGGCCGATGACCATGGCCAACAGGTAGGGTGATGGAATCGCCATGACTTCTAGCGATTCAGGGCTTTCCCCCTTCGGAGTGACCACTGTGACGACATAGTGATAGCAGGTTCCATTGGCAAGGTCGTCGTGAAGATAGGGACTGGTGGCACCTTCCAAACACGTCGCCTTGTCCTTCTTCACTCCGATCACGCTTTTGAAATCCTCGGCGCTGGCGATGGGGCGGGTTAGTTCAGAAAACTTGATCTGTACGCCCTTGGTAGTCTGAAAATACAGGTTGTAGTACATGGCATCCGGAACCGGATCCCAAGTGATGGTGATACGTCCATTGCCGGGTTTGGCTTGAACATTCTGTGGAGGAGACGGCAGTTCCTCTTCCTCCGCCACCGAATCTCCTCCGCCCCACTCTCCCTGGATTCCATCGACAAAGAGACGGCCCCGATCGAATTGGAACATTTCATCAAAAAGCCAGGATTTCATCACGGTATTGCCTCAGGGGTGGTTCGTGAAACGGTTCAGAAACAGTGGAACTTTCAATCGCTTAGACTTGGATTGATCACTCTAGCAAAGCGATGGAAATGGAGTCAAGGCGAGGGTAGTGGCTTTCTGAAACACCTGTGAAAAGCGCCTCATATGGGATCCACGACTGGATCGATTACAATGCGCCGTTCGCTCGATGCGCAACTCGATACTGTCATAAGCGTTTTCTTATCGTGCGAATGGCAGTCCACATTCAGAAAGGAAAAGACGGAGGCAGCGATGCAGAATTTCATACTTGGCATCGTAGTCGGGACACTGTTAACTTCGATGTGCGTGCACGCAGCCGGGAAAGATGGGTTCGGAAGTACTGCGAGGTCTCCACGCTTGAATGATGAACGGGAACGCCAGTTCCAGCTTGAACTCGAGCATATGCGTAAGCAGACTGAGTTGGAACAAGCGCGGATGCAAGGACAAAAGAAGCCCTGTTAGTACGCCACCGAACCAGGGTACGGCTCAATGGTTCGTCACACAGGAAACAACGATTGCCGTCTCAACAACCATAGCGGATTCAGAGGTGAACGATTATGAGAATGTTTCAGGTCAGACAAACGGTAACTTATGAACTGACGACGGCGGCAGGCACGGAGCAAGAAGCCATCTTGAAAGCGAAAGGCATTCCCCTCATCCAATGGACAGCCGAGGCCGACGAGATCACCGCGGAAATGGTCGATGAGACTGATGAAATCGACGAGTATTGAGAGGCGCTCATCTGGGCCGTCCTCACTTCTATTAAGGAGAACGCACCATGCTCAAGTTTCAGATCGTCCGAACGTCAGCTCTCTCCCTGTTCCTCATCGGAGCTATGACTTCTGTAACATTCGCTAGTGACAACGTACGCCCAAACAGCCAGGCTTCGACATTGGATAAGAAAACAGAGGATCGAGCGAGATATGTCATCAAGATCGCGGGCTGCAATGATTGCCACACAACCGGCTACGCGGAAGCCGCCGGCAAGATCCCCGAGAAAGACTGGCTCAAGGGTGATGCGACGGGATGGCGTGGTCCCTGGGGTACCACCTATGCCACCAACCTGCGCCTCTATATGCAGAGTCTTTCGGAAGATCAATGGATCAAAGTCTCACGCTCAGTCGAGTTTCGCCCTCCCATGCCGTGGTTCGTCCTACGGGAGATGACTGAGCAGGATCTGCGAGCCGTTTATCGATTCATCAGGAAACTCGGACCGGCCGGTGAACCGGCTCCCGGCTATCTCCCGCCGAATCAAGAACCAAAGCAACCCTTTATCTTGTTCCCTTCGAGTCCGGAGGAGTCAAAATAAGTGTGTGAATGCTTCACCTAAGAGTACACGCTGGTGAGGTACACACACCCATTCATGCGCCACGCACCGGTGCATACCTGAGTGAACAAACCTCCCCTTCGGGTCACCACCTTCGCTCTCAATGGTGACCCTAGAATTGCTGAAGGCTTGGCACACACTACCGCTGCCTGCGGCCATCCAGTTAGCGACACAGGCAGGCAACCATCTGATTGCCCCGTAGACGTTCCTAACTCTTCTTGTAAACGACTATGCCACCGATGAAAATTGCAAGCATGACAGTCGCGAACATCAAGAAGGTACTATCCATGGCTGACTCCTTTTGTTCGTACCATGAGCTCAGACGTTGCGCTTTCCCGCATTGCTTTCTCAAAGGCCTTAGATGCTCTATTCTCTCCCCTCGTCTCCGACTCACTGAATGCTGAGACATCTGCATTGATCGTCACGGGCGACCCTTTCCATATGGAAGGGGCCACCCGCGCATGGCGCTTGGGGCGCCGAGATCATCTCTTCTGATTTTGGATCCGCTCGAAGAATGGGGTAAGGAGTGCTTCGTTGGAACAACGAATTGGCTTGCCAGCGTTCCTGCTTTTACGCCAACCTTACGTCTCCACGAGGCATATCTGACGATTGAGGTCCCCTATGTGGGGAAGCCACAGCCGATGGAGAGCCGGCTTAGCGTGACTGGCGAGGCACCCGCCCACGATTCGGCGGGCCGATCTGGTCCGGTGGACTAAGGTCTTCCATTTCCACCTCCTCTTGCTACGGAATGACTCGAAGCCTTATCGAATGCAACAAGCCACTGGACTATTTTCTCAATACTCCTATCCGACCTTCCCTGTCAACTAAAACAATCTACCGTGCAACGGATGCTGAGGGCATAAGCTATGCCACACACCAAAATGAATAAAAGGGCGATTAATCTCGTCATTACGCATATGCTTCATTACCGTTGCACCCGGAGGATAGGGCCAAGAGCGAGCCGTTTCATCGGATCCAGGGCAGCCATGTGGGGTAAGTGGGCCACCTACCCAAATACGAGACCCTGCTCTTGGACTCCCTGATTGTCTTCATCACACGCGAACTGCCCACGTGTGCCGAAGGTCCAGGGAAGACCTTCATTTACATTGGCGCGGCGAAGCGGAACATCAAAATCGACGAAGTGGCGACCGCCCAATATTTCGGATCTCCGTCTCGCCCTTTGGAAAACGTAATCCAGTCGGCTGCTATCTCATGACGTCACACTGCCAGCTTCCCAGCGATCCCCAAGGCCAGCCTGGACATTTGCACGGCGGCCTTCATGACGGCAGCCCGCTTTTGTCGCGAAGCTGCGTCGAGTATGGCCTCCTTCATGAGCTCTTGATAGGTCTTGATTTCGTCCTTGCTAAATGGAACGATCCGGGCGATGGTCTCATTGTTGAAGGTGTTGGCCAGCTGCAAGTACAAATTGGATATCTCCGCTGCGTAAATACACCGCGTCGAAGCGGGTCGTTCTTGTAGGTCTCAAACTTTTTCCGCAGCGCCGCGACGGCCTCCAGAAGCGCTTTCTGGCGGACCTTGGTTTCATCCTGTTTTCCCACGGCGAATTCGACTGTTCCCAAGTGATCGATGAGCTCCGTGGCCTCTTCACGAGCATGATCCACCTGGATAGATAAATCGCTGATTTCCTGCTTCGCGCTCTCGGCAGTCTCCATCAACTGTTTGATCAGGCTATCGTTGTCTTCGAGAAAACCGACGACCCCCGCGATACTGGTCTCCATGGTGCCTCCTCTATTGTCCGTCGTCTTTCTTCAGCTTATCCAGAAGGTCGACCAAGTCAGCGGTGAACCCATGCGCGCGTTGCAACGCCCTCATCCTGACAATGCGCGAGCCCACGATCTCCTCCAGGGCGTCGTTGACGGTGCGTGAGCGGTTGACAATCTCCATGATCCGATCCGACTGTCCCGGAGCCTGTTCGATCAAGGTCGACACCAACTCCGGATCGACCGACGCCAGGGCTGATTTGTCGGCATAGCGCTTCAACTGGGCATGGAGCGCCGCTATATGCTTCCAGGAATCGTTCAACGCGTTGGCGGCATCGCGCAAGCCGCAAAAATCTTCCTCAAACTGATCCCATACGGCTTTCTCCCAGCCGTGAGAGTCGGCGAGATACATTTGGCCGACGAGATAGGCTGCCGCGTATGCCGCGTCTCCTTGCTTCCCGGCGGCGTGACGGTACGAGGCCAGAACGAATTGATGTTTCGCTTCGTGTGCCTGCAAGGCGTTGAAACTTTCGTGCAGTGAGCTGCGCGCCTGCTCCAGGAATTTGATGCGCACTTCCGTTTCTTTTTGAAACAGATCGATGTTCGTCCGAGCCGCATCGATTTTGACGCCTTCCTTCTGAATGAGATCGCGCACCGCCTCGCTATGAATCGAGTGACACCCTACTCCACTCATCAGAATGAGTCCGATACTCCAGGCCGTGGCTCGTCGTACGATCATGCTGGTCTCCTCCCGGTCACAGGATGGGCTTCATCGGCGCAGTGCCCGTACCACTTCCGCAAACGACTGCATATCGTTGCGTGACAGGGTGACGTCAATGTCCAGATATTGTTTGATGATGGCATTGACCCGTCGAACCGCTTCGACGTTGGTTCGATACCGATCAAACGCTGTCAGATCCACCGTGGACGACGCCTGTGAATCTTTTGCGACACGCTGCTCGATCCGATCAATCAGTTCGGGAAGTTTTTGTAGAAGATTGGTCATATCTCCCATCCCGGCCTGGAAGAGCACCTGCCCGGCCGCCCCTTTTCGCTCCGGAAGATTGTTAATCCGAATCTCATTGACTAGCGCGAGGACCTCTGTGCCCAGCAGGTCGGCACTGTCCGTTGCCAACTCGGGATCGGCCACATCAGTCAGTGTGGGGTTTGTGGTAGCCCATTGCAGCGCCAAGTTGAGCTTAAGCCGGGTTTGAACATACCGATACCATCGCTGATGCCGCTCGGTCACGTTGCCGACCAGCTCGCGATACTGCTGCATCAGGCGTTCACTTTCGGCATAGGCCTCGTCCTTCGCGATCACGGCTTGCTTAACTTCCGGTGGGGTGGCACAACCGACAGACAGAAGCAAACTAAACGAGGCAAAAAAGATGTGCGCCGATCTCATCGTGATTCCTCCCTCCGACCCATGCCGGAAACGATCATGCACGAACACGAGGTGCGTACTTACTGAGTTCTGTTAAGGATGGCGCAAGAGTAGCGAGAGCACCAGGCGAATGCAAGAAGCGTATCGGGCAATACGTATCTTACCTCTATGGAGTAATCGGAGTGATCGAAGACACCTCTTAAGGGTCTGCTTCCCTATGACATGTCGTCGACAATTTCTTGGAAATAGTCATCCACCATCGTCGAGCGAGCTGGCTCAACAATCACCAATTGCCGTTGGTCAAAGGTATTGGCACAGTACAGATACTGAAGCCCCCGAGAGGAGCCACGTTCGACATGCAGTTGTCGACCGTTCGGCCCATCGCGCGTCATCTCTCGTAGCACTGCACGATCCTTCAACCGTTCCCACGCGGTTTGGGCCGACGGCCAGTGATTCTCGTAAAGCGGCACCCGAGGATCGGTCACAACGGGCACAGCCTCCTGAATAAATACCTGACCGTCATCCTGCTCCGGCCTCTCATCCCAAGCGGCACCGGCCTGGCCTCTCTTCCGCAACAGATAGAGTGGACCGTCTTCCACCGCTTCTTCGATCGATCGGTATCGGATAGGCTCGGAAGGCGCAATCGGCTGTAGTCCTCTGTGGGCCAACGCGCGCTGAAAAGGCACTCGCCTGGCTAATTGTCGAGTTTTCTCGTTCACAATCATGCCGCCCAGTGCGTGTAGGACCTGACAGAGCCGGTCAAGCCGAACATCAAGCCCTGTGCGCTGTTCAAACGACGTCTGCTGCAACACATTGTGCGCGCGCTCAAACGTTCGCCAACTTCGGCTCGGAAGACCGGGGTCATGTTCGGCCTGTAGCAGTGCATGGGTCGTGAGGACGAGATCGTATGCGCCCGACAGAGGTTCGGCTTCCACATCCACACACTCGAAACGAAGGTTGTCCAAACCAAGCTCGCGAGCCTTTTGCTGCGCAACCGCGATGGAAGCCGCTGAGCGATCAACCCCGACGAAGGTGCTCTCACGAAAATGCCGCGCATAGAAGGTGGCCAGGATTCCCATACCACAACCGAAATCGAGAATGCACTTCGCACGCCCGAGCGATGCGATCGTCCGCCGCCCAATCGTTTCATAATATTCATAGCGTTGGCTGTAGAGCACCGGGAAGATCGTCGGATGCGCGGCGAGATCGTAAAATGCAATTTCATCACGACCATCGCCTGTTCGCTTTTGTTCGACACGGAAGGCCAGCTGTTTGAGATCGTCCGACGAGAGTTGCTGCCTCTGCCACGCGAAGTAGTCGCGGTCCGACGTAAAATGCCTGAGGCCCCACCAGGCAAGATGCTCGCGAAGCGATTGCTGCAGCGATTCAGAAGTCATTGTCATGCGCTCGCTCAAAACGGTTGCCAGCAAGGCCGCAAGGAGTGGGAACCACGAGGCGTACGCAGTGAAAGTACGTTGAGTGGTTCGAACGACTGCGAATGAAGCTGGCGAGCGG
>JACXTT010002807.1_pt1 | contig 27285 bp, 19 predicted proteins | sample 9270951 | NCBI WGS metagenome assembly JACXTT01 (sample SAMN15532306, study PRJNA645909) | rock metagenome | isolation source: weathered quartz diorite | place: Puerto Rico | collected 2017-06-21 | reverse complement strand
TTCACCGTGGATGCGCAGGGCCGCAAGATGTCCAAGTCGCTGGGCAACGGCATCGAGCCGCAGGACATCATGAAGAACCTGGGCGCGGACATCCTGCGCCTGTGGATCTGCTCGACCGACTACCGCAACGAGATGTCGCTGTCGGACGAGATCCTCAAGCGCGTCTCCGACACCTATCGCCGCATCCGCAACACCGCGCGCTTCCTGCTCGGCAACCTCGATGGCTTCGATCCGAGCAAGCACCTGGTGCCGGTGGAGCAGAGCCTGCTGCTGGACCAGTGGGCCGTGCAGCAGGCGTATGACACCCAGCAGGCGGTGATGGCGGCGTACGACCGCTATGACTTCCCGGAGATCGTCCAGCGCGTGCAGAACTTCTGTACCAACGAGCTGGGCGCGCTGTACCTGGATATCACCAAGGACCGCCTCTACACGATGCCGACCGATAGCCACGGTCGCCGCAGCGCGCAGAGCGCGATGTACCGCATCGCCGAGGCGCTGGTGCGCTGGCTGGCGCCGGTGCTCAGCTTCACCGCCGAGGAAATCTGGCAGTACCTGCCGGGCGAGCGCAGCGAGAGCGTGCTGTTCGAAACCTGGTACGAAGGCCTGGCGGCGACGCAGGGTTCGCCGGAGCAGCGCCGCTACTGGTCGGACCTGCTGGCGATCCGCGAGACGGCATCGCGTGTGCTCGAGGGCATGCGCAAGGCCGAGCAGATCGGTGCATCGCTGGAAGCGAAGTTGGCGATCCATGCCGATCCGGCCATCGTCGCGCGCTACCAGCCGGCGGCGTCGGAACTGCGCTTCTTCTTCATCACCTCGGACCTGCGTCTGGACCTGGCCGGCGGCCAGCCGACCAATGCCGTGCTGACGGAGCTCGAAGGCGCGGACGTGTGGGTCTCGGCAACCGTCAGCGATGCCGCCAAGTGCGTGCGTTGCTGGCATCGTCGCGACGACGTGGGCAAGCATGCGAACCATCCGGAGCTGTGCGACCGTTGCATCAGCAACGTCGAGGGCCCTGGCGAGGATCGTCGCTGGTTCTGACCGCGCCACATCACTGCTTCCTCTCCCCGTTGGGCGACCCGTAGGTAGTCCCGGTGGGAGGGAGGACCGAGGTGAGCGGGTGCTCGCGACGAGGCTTCAAAAGAGCAGAGGTCGCTTCGTTCCCGGCTCGTCGCAAGATTGGCCCCTCACCACCATAAAGGTGGCAATGCCCCGACCCTCTCCCCGGAGGGGGAGGGAGTTCACAGGCAAGATTCGACTCATGATGAAACCCAAGTCCAACGCCCTTTCCTGGCTACTGCTCTCGGTTGTCGTCATCGCCCTCGACCAGCTCAGCAAATGGTGGGCGCTCACCGCACTGCAGCCGGCTGGCCTGCCTCATCCGGTGATTCCGGGCTTCCTCAACTGGACGCTGGCCTTCAATACCGGAGCCGCGTTCAGCTTTCTTGCCGCCGGCGACGGGTGGCAGCGCTGGTTCTTCGTGCTGCTGGCCGTGGCGATCAGCGGCGTGCTGGTGGTGTGGCTGCATCGCACGCCGCGCAGCGACTGGAAGACGGCGATGCCGCTGGCCCTGATCGTGGGCGGCGCGCTGGGCAACCTGATCGACCGCCTGCATGCGGCCCAGGTGACCGATTTCATCCACGTCTACTACCGCGAATGGAACTATCCGGTATTCAACGTGGCCGACTGCGGCATTACCGTGGGTGCGGTGATGCTGGTGGTTTTCGGCCTGTTTGCCGACAAATCCAAGGCCTGAACACGCCCTCACGTGTGTTCCGGCGGGGCGTGCGATAATCCCCCTCTGTGATTCGACCCTGCCGGGTCCGGAGTTTCCGTGGATATCCTGCTTGCCAACCCCCGTGGCTTCTGTGCCGGCGTCGATCGCGCCATAGCCATCGTCGAGCGCGCCCTTGAATCGTATGGCGCGCCGATCTATGTGCGTCACGAGGTCGTGCACAACCGCTACGTGGTGGACAAGCTGCGCGCCGACGGCGCGGTCTTCGTGGAAGAGCTCGATGAAGTGCCCGATGGCGCCACCGTGATCTTCAGCGCGCACGGCGTCTCCAAGGCCGTGCGAGAGGAAGCCGACCTGCGCGGTCTCAAGGTGTTCGATGCCACCTGCCCGCTGGTGACCAAGGTCCACATGGAAGTCGCCCGCCTGGGTCGCACCGGCCGCAGCGTGGTGCTGATCGGCCATGCCGGCCACCCGGAAGTGGAAGGCACGATGGGGCAGTGGAATCCCGCCAACCGCGGCGAGATCCTGCTGGTGGAGTCGGTCGAGGACGTCGCCGAACTCGAGCCCGGCTTCCCGCACGAACTTTCCTACGTCACCCAGACCACGCTCTCGGTGGACGACACCAAGGCCATCATCGAGGCCCTGCGCTCGAAATTCACCGACATCGACGGCCCGCGCAAGGACGACATCTGCTACGCCACGCAGAATCGCCAGGACGCGGTCCGTCGACTGGCGGATGCCGTGGACCTGGTGCTGGTGGTGGGTTCCATCAACAGCTCCAACTCCAACCGCCTGCGTGAGCTGGCGGAGAAGCAGGGCGTGCCGTCCTATCTCATCGACGGGGCCGAGCATATCGAGCAGGGCTGGCTCGATGGCGTGACCCGCATCGGCCTGACCGCCGGCGCCTCCGCGCCCGAAAAGCTGGTCAGGGACGTGATCGCCCGCCTGCAGTCATGGGGCGCCGGCGCCGTGCGCGAGCTGGACGGCGAGCCCGAGACGATCACCTTCGCCCTGCCCAAGGAACTGCGCATCGCCGGCGGCGCCTCGGCCAGCCTCTGACGGCTTGCGAACCCCCTCCCGGCTCCGTAGAATTGGCGGTTCCTCGCCGGAATAGCTCAGTTGGTAGAGCGGCGCATTCGTAATGCGTAGGTCGCAGGTTCGACTCCTGTTTCCGGCACCAGACTTTGAAGGCCCGCGCAAGCGGGCCTTTTTTGTTGCCCGTGATTGGCGTGCCGCGGGACGGGCCGATGTTGCGGGGAAGGCCGCCTGGCGCCCGGAGGGCTGAATGCGCAGGGGTAGGCATTGCTCGTGTGCGCCCATTCGCGCATCGGTTTTGTACGCATCCGGAAGGCACAGCCGCCGGCGACGGGGCGCGATGCGAGGCCCGTCACAGCCGTTTGGCATTGGCATACCGCTCGTCTGTAACTTTCCGCCGTTCGTCGCCGTAAGGCTTTCCTGGCTTTTGTGTGCTCACTAGATTCGCCCCTTACAAGGGGCTGTCAGGGGCAGTGCGATGCAATTCGTGGCCAATCGGCGTCGTTCGCGTTCAGGGCGGACGACCAGGGGCGTATGCGGTTTCACCATGGTCGAGTTGATGGTCACGCTGTCGGTGGCGGCCATTCTCCTGCTGGTTGCCGTGCCCAGCTTCCGCACCATCACCCTGTCGAACCGGCTCACGACAGCGGCCAACCAGGTCGTCGACGCGATCAACGCCGCCAGGGTCGAGGCGATCAAGCGCAACAACTACGTGCAGCTTTGCGGCAGCACTTCGACGCTCAATACCAGCGACACGCTGGGCACGGCGTGCGGCAGCACCACCTCGGGGACGGTGATGGCCCTGGGCGTGGACAGCAGCGGCAACACGACGACCGACACCATCCAGAACAGTCCGCCCGGCATCGCCACGCCGTTGCAGCTGTCGGGCAGCTTTGCCGCATTGCGCTTCAACGGGCAGGGTCTCGGCGCACAGGCGGGCTCGTCGTCGCCCTACACGGGCAACGTCGTCCTGATCTGCACCACGAACCTTGGTACGGACAACCAACGCCTCATTTCCATCGCGGCTGGCTCGGTCGTCCAAGTCCAAACTTCCACGGGGACCTGCTCGTGATGAGCCGAATCGACGACGGGGCAGGGCTGCGCGAGGTGGCGCCGCCTTCCGATGCCGCTTGCGCGATCCATGCGTTCGATGTCGAGCGGATGAGCGAGCCGCGTGTGCGCCCCGTCGTGCCCGGGCATCGCGGCGGGCAGCGCGGCGTGGGCATGATCGAGGTGCTGATCGCCGTGTTGATCCTCTCGATTGCCTTCCTGGGCATTGCCGCGCTCCAGGCCATGTCCCTGTCGGCGAACAACAGCGCGATGGCCCGCAGCATGGCGACCATCGCCAGTTACTCGATTCTCGACGCCATGCGCGCCGACTATGCGAATGCCGCCGGCGGTTCGTACAACACCACCACGGCGTTGAAGGCGAGTGCCTGTCCGACCGATACCAGCACGCTTGCGAACAGCCAGCTGGTGCAGTGGTGCGGGCTCCTGGGCAACACGCTGGGCGTGGCCGATACCACCACGGGTTCGATCAGTTGCACGTCCACCGGTGACTGCACCATCACGATCTCGTTCGTGGACGTGCGCCAGGGGGCGAACAACAGCAAACAACAGACGGTAACCACGAGGGCCATGCTATGAGCGCACGGCGCATGCAGGGCTTCACCCTGGTCGAGTTGATGGTGGCCATGGTGCTCGGGCTGGTGGTGATCGGCGGCGTGGTGAGCGTGTTCCTCACCAACCAGCAGGTCTATCGCGCCAACAAGGCGCTGAGCGACGTGCAGGACAGTTCACGCATCGCGTTCGAACTGATGGCGAGGGACGCCCGCACCGTGGGCCTGACCGGTTGCGGCAACTCTTCGCGCATTGGGAATGTCGTCAACAACAACACCACGGCGACCAACTGGTATGTCAACTGGACGTACCCGGTCCAGGGCTACACCGCGAGCCAGACCGACCCGGTGGCTGGCGCCGGCCGCACGGCCAATACGGAATCGCTGGTGCTGCTCGGTGCGGAAGGCACGGGCGTCAGCGTGCAGACCGATACCGAGTCGTCGGCCACGATCACCATCAACGAGGCGAGCACCAACCTGGTGACGGGCGATTTCGTCATGATCTGCGACCCGGACCACGCCGTCATTGCCCAGTTGTCCAGCGTCAGCGGCACCACGCTGAAGCATGCCAAGGCGGGCACGCCGGGCAATTGCACGCTGGACCTGAGCTACCCGACGGTATGCGCCAGTTCGAGTAGCTATACGTTCAGCGCCAATGCGCTGATCGCCCGGCTGACCGCTGTCGACTGGTATGTGGCGAGCAACTCGGCCGGCGGCACGTCGCTGTTCCGCAAGTCGCTTGGCCCCGGTGGTGCGGTTACCGTCAACGAGATGGTCCGGGACGTGACCGGCATGACCTTGGCCTATCACCAGAGCGGCAACGCGTCCTTCGTGACGGCCGACAAGGTGACCAACTGGCCACTGGTCGATGCGCTGCAGGTCACGCTGACGACGATCAGCGTCGATCGCCGCGCCGGCACGAACACCGCACCCATCTCGCGCACCTTCACCTCCACCACCACGTTGCGCAATCGGGTCTCGTGACATGAATTCATCGAATCGGAAGCCCGAGATCGCACATCGCCCGCATCATGGTCGCGGGAGGCATGCGGCCGGGCAGCGCGGTATCGCGCTGGTGGTGGCGATGATCCTGCTTGTGGTGATCACCCTGGTGGGGTTCGCCGCCGTGCGCGGCACGCTGGTGCAGCAGAAGATGTCGGCCAATCTCTATGACCGGCAGATCGCGTTCCAGAACGCCGAGGCCGCCATGCGCGTGGCGCAGCAGCGGATTGGCATCAATACGGGCGATATCGCGCGCAACTGCCAGGCGGGCGGCGTGGTGTGTCCGGCCAATCCGTTCAGCGATACGAACCTCCCTTCCTCGGCGATCGTCACGGTCACCAGTGGCACGGGCTCGGGCCTCTATACGGTCGACGGGCTCGCCGCGGGGCAGCCGCAGTACGTCGTGGAGAACATGGGCAGCTGGCAGGACCCCGACTCGAGCACGGGTTACAACCAGAGCGCCAACGCGCACAACTACGGCGCGCAGGGCCTCTCCACCACGGTCAGCTATTACCGCGTGACGGCGCGCAGCGGCGATCCGGCGTCGGCCAGCGGCCGTTCGGTCGTGACGTTGCAGGCCATGATCAAACTGCACTGATCGGGTACCCACGTGCCCAAACGCCTATACCCCTTCAACGCCACATCAACGATGGCCTCCCATTCATGAATACGTCGACCCGAAAGCGCACGGCGATGGCACGTTTCCTTGGACGACTGGCTTGCACCGGCTTGCTGGTGTGCGGCCTCGGCGTCGCCAGTGAACCGTCTTATGCCGCGGTAACGGTGGATAGCGCACCCTTGATCCAGCAGCCTTCGGTGCCACCGAACATCGTGCTGATGCTCGACGATTCCGGATCCATGGCGTGGGACGTCATGCCGGACTACGGTTACCTGAGCAGCACCACCACGGACGCATTGGTCAGTTCGAGCGTCAACGGCGTCTATTACAACCCTCAGACGACGTACAGCGCGCCACCCTTGGCGAACCAGTCGGCCAACCCGAACACCTACCCCAATGCCAGCTTCGTCAACGCATGGGTCAACGGCTTCAAGCAGTCCACCGGGACGGTAAACCTGTCCCGCTATGACGGTTCGCAGGACTCGAGCAAGAATGGTGCTAGTACGAGCAGCCTCGGCTACAGCAAGAGCTTCTCGGGCACCAGCAATACCTATGCGCCGACCATGGTCTGCAAGAGCGGTGACACGGGCCCACTTGCCAGTGGCACCAATGCGGGGCAGTGCCAGACGACGAACAGCAGTGGCGTGACTAGTTACTACACGCCCAGCACTCCGTCCTGCGACAGCGGCAGCTCGTACAACTCCACCACCAAGCAGTGCAAAGAGAGCCCGGTGAGCCTGTTCACCTATACGGTGAAGAGCGGTACCACTTATACGCGGTACTACATCGCCAGCCATGCCGGCGACTGTGCTGCGGCCGGCGTGAGCGCCAGTGTCTGCAGTGAAAACGCGGCCGACCAGCAGAATGCCGCCAACTGGTTCTCGTACTATCACACCCGCATCCTGATGGCCCAGAGCGGCCTGATGGGCGCGTTTGCCTCGCTCAGCACCAACTATCGTGTCGGCTTTGGTTCGATCGACGGCGGCGGCGGCGGTAATTCCAACTACAAGAACCTGCCCGGTGGCGCGAGTCCGCCCTCCGTGTCCAGTGGTGCGAACTCGACGCTGTATCCCTATTCGGATGCCTACAACGGGGGCACCAACTACATCGCGCTGGTGAAACCCTTCGGTGACGGAACCAAGTCCACCGACCAGAAGACGCTGTTCTGGAACTGGGTGTCGAACGTGCAGGCATCGGGCGGTACGCCGTTGCGCCAGGCGCTCAATGCGGTGGGCAGCTACTACACGCAGAGCCAGCCCTGGTCGACGATGTCGACCGATCCGGTGGTGATCACCACGCCGGAGCTGGCCTGTCGCCAGTCGTACACGATTCTCACCACGGACGGTTTCTGGAACGAAAGCAATTCCCCGGGCGTGGGCAACTTCGACGGAACGAGCGCGACCACGGCGATTACCGGGCCAAACCAGCAGAGTTACACCTACACCGCTGTGGCCCCTTACAGCGATACGACTTCCAATACGCTTGCCGACGTGGCCATGAAGTACTGGGCGACCGATTTGCGCACGAGCACAGCCAATGAAGTGCCGACCAATTCGGAAGACAAGGCGTTCTGGCAGCACATGGTGACCTTCACCATGGGTCTGGGTTTCAGCCCCCTCTATGCGGACCAGGCGACGCCCATTCCGGTGGATCAGGTATTCGCGTGGGCCAACGGAGACAAGACGAAGGCCATCAGCGGATTTGCCTGGCCGGTGCCGTCGGCTGCCAACAACGGTTCCATCAACAATATCGCCGACCTTGCGCACGCTGGCGTAAACGGGCATGGCGGCTTCTATTCGGCCACCAGCCCGACCGCATTCACGGCAGGCCTGGCTGATGCACTCAAGCGCGCCACGGAGCGTACCGGTACCGGCTCCAGCCTGGCGGCGAATTCCACCCAGCTGCAGTCGGGCACCTTCGCCTATCAGGCCACGTATCACACGTCCCTGTGGACGGGCGACCTGATGGCCTACCAGATCAATTCCACCACGGGCGCGTTTGCCCTCAACGCGACCTGGACGGCCTCGCAGAAGCTGCCTGCCGCGGCGAGCCGCACTATCTATACCTACAACCCGAGCAGCCAGGCCTACCTGGCTTTCCAGATGAGCGGCACGAGCCTGCCGGCGTTGTCGACCGCCCAGCTGACCGCGCTGGGCTCCAGCACGAGCGCGCAGACGGACATGATCAACTACCTGCGCGGTGACTCGTCGAAGGAAACCAACCAGAAGAACGGCATTTACCGCACCCGCTCGACGCCGATCGGCGACATCGTGAACTCCCAGCCGGTCTACGTGGGGGCACCGTCCGCCAACCAGTTCCTCGGTGAATCGTTCACCGCGATGAGCAGCTACGCGACCTACGCCACGGGTACGGCGGCCTCCCGCACGGGCACGCTCTATGTGGCGGCCAACGATGGCTACCTGCACGCGTTCAACGCGTCCACGGGCGTGGAAACCTACGCCTATCTGCCCGGCGCCGTGATCACCGGCGGCAGCACCAACGGCATCTCGGACCTGAGCAGTCCGAACTACGGCCTCGACAGTTTGCCCCACCAGTTCTTCAACGACGGCGAGCTCACCGTGGCCGACGTGTACGTTGGCGGAGCCTGGAAGACTGTGCTGGTAGGCACGACCGGGCGAGGCCTGGCCCGCGCGGTGTACGCGCTGGACGTTACCGATCCCACCAGCATCAAGTTCATGTGGGAGCGCTCCGCGGCGGATTCGTCCACCACCTGGCCGGATGGCAACAGCAGGTACATCGGTCAGATGGCCGGCAAGCCCGTGGTCGCGCAGACCGCGGATGGCACCTGGGTGGTGCTGATCGGCAATGGCTACAACAGCGCGGCGGGGGCATCGGCACTCCTGAAGTTCGCCCTGGCCGACGGAACGCTGAGCGTGTACACCACCACCGATACGTCGGGTCTCGCGCCCCCCGCGGTCTGGATGACCTCGCCGACCACCGGCATCAGCACCACCGCGTACGCCGGCGATCTCAATGGCCATGTCTGGTCGTTCGACCTGAGCGGCACTTCCAGCACGGGTACCTTGCTGTTCACGGCCACGGACAGCAGCAAGAATGCGCAGCCGATCACGGGCGGCATGCTGGTGGGCAAGAACTCCAACGGCGACGTCTGGCTGTTCTTCGGCACCGGCAAGTACCTCACCCACAACGATCTGTCGGATACGAGCACCCAGAGCTGGTACGGCCTGATCGTCTCCACGCCGAGCAGCGGCAACACGGCCATTTCCGCGCAGACCGACAAGACGCGCAAATCGCTGGTGCAGCGCTACATCACCTCGGAGACGGCCGCCACCACCACGACCCTGGCGGACGGAACGACACAGACCACGTCGGCCGGCCGTACTGTCACCGCGTCGGCGGACGCGGCTTCGATGACGGGTCTCTCCGGCTGGTACATGGACCTGCTGCAACCATCCAGCACCACCTCCGGCGGCACCACCACGACGACCTACAAGCAGCAGGGCGAACGCATGGTGACGCCGAACCAGTTCCAGGGCAGTTACCTGCTGGGTACCACCCGCATTCCGAACTCCGACGATGCGTGCAATCCGTCAGGCACGGGCTGGGTGATGGCGGTGGATCCGTTCACGGGCACCAATCCGCAGACCAACTTCTTCGACCTCAATGGCGACGGCAAGGTCAATTCGTCCGATAGTGTCAATGGCACGCCGTCGGCCGGCATTGGTTTCAGCTCGCTGCCGAACAACCCGATCTTCACCGGCGGCTCGATGCTGACGAGCTTCGACAATGGCAGTCACAGCAGCATCCAGACCTCGGGCGGCGGCAACAACAAGACCCGCGTGTCCTGGCGTGAGCTGATCGCACAATGAAGGAACGCTACATGAGCATGCATGCGAAGCTGTCCGGCCGGAACACGGGGTCTCGGAATCCGTCACTTCAGGCGGCGCGGCGGCAACGCCTGAAGAGTGCGGGCTTCACGTTGATCGAAACCATGGTCGTCGTGGCCATCATCGGCATACTTTCCGCCATCGCTTACTCGTCCTACACCAAGCAGGTGGTGAAGGGTAATCGCGTCGCGGCGGAAGGCTGCATGTCCCAGATAAGCAGTTACATGGAGCGTTACTACACGACCTACATGCGCTATGACCAGGCCGGCAGTGCATCGGGAGCCGCGACCAATAGCCTGCCGACACTCGATTGCATGCAGGCCCGGCAGACCGGTGGAAACTACAGCTATACGCTGCCTACGCTTACCGCAACGACGTATCAGATCCAGGCGACCCCGATCAACGCGCAGCTGAAGCGCGATACCACCTGCGGCAACCTGACGCTCGACCAGGCCGGAACGCGCGGGCCCACGACGTCCGGTTGCTGGTGATGTAGGCAGCGTCCGGCTGCAGGCTGGCGCTGAGAAAGCCGCTCGCCTTCCCGCAGGGAAGGCGGCGTCCTCCCCGGTCACCGTGCTGCGCAAAGATGGCAAGGTCTTGCGATATCCCGATGACGCCCCGGGTGCGTCCGGGTCCGCGTTACGGGCCTTCCAGTGCGTCGAGTTCCTGGCGATCCCTGATCCGTTCAGGTTCGCGTCTGACCTGAAGACCCTCGGACCTGGCGAGCAGCGCGATCTGCCTAATGGCCGACTTGCGGCCCCCGTCGGCCAGGCAGACGATGGTGCGAGACAGGGGGAAGGTGTGACGTGGCATGCCGTCGTTCTCCTGCGACTTCCGCGGGGCGCAAGTCCGCATCTCGTACGAGAGCGGCATTCATGGTGATGCGATATGGATCGCGACCATGAAGGAGGGTAATTGCGTCCAGAGCATCGATGGCGCCACCTTCGTTGAAGACTGGCCGCCCTCACTGATCGAAACCGCCATCGAAGCTTCGGTGATGCGTGGGCTGGAGTGGGTTGCGAAGTCGGGCCGGTAGCCACGCCCCCGTGACGTGATGATCTGCGAGGGAGGACCTCGTGCATGGCCGCTTTCACAGGTACGCACGGCGGATATTCCTACAGCGTGGACTGGAGTCGTGATGACGGCGGCCGCATCACCTGGGACGCGGTGGTCCATACGGCTGCTGGCAACTGGTGCGGTCACCCGAACGGTGCAATGCCGGCCTGTGAGCCCGGAGACAGCCACGGCGAAGCGCGGGTGCGTCTCGCCGTGGAAGAGGTCATCGGACAGGGATCGAATCGTCGGGACGATCCGGCGAGTTAGCGGGGACCCGCATGGCAAGCCGTGGCGAACGCTACGGGCTGATCTGTGACGATGGCGCACCCAGGACTTCACTGCTTGACGCTTGCAGGCGAAAGCGCGCCGATGATGTCGCCAATCTGCGCTTATGTGGCTCGTGTGTCATGCACGGGCGACGCCACGTCGATTTCGCCTTTCCGCCCTTTCGCCCAAAGACCTTCGTCGCGAGCAGTGGCTGGCTGATGAAAGGGGCGGTCAACGCAACAACTCCGCGCCTCTGCCAGATGAATGGGTGTCACGCAACCGTGCCGTCGCCCCGGGTTTGGGTCAGTGGAACTCGAGTTTGCTAGTCGGCAATCAGGCCCGCTGACGTCAGAAAACACCGGGTTTGCGTGGCGATGTGCCACAACCGCATGACGCAACCCGGCGATGATTCGATCGGGCCCGCCACTCATCCGGGTTTCCCTGCCTTTCGTCGGGCGTACGGCGAGCGTCGTGAGCATGACGCATAGAGTTTGCTCCTGGCTTGAGGGAGCAACGGTCATGGATGGCCAGCGTGGTGTGTCGCTGATCGAAGTACTCGTGGCGATGTTCGTCTTTGCGATCGGCCTGGTCGGGCTGGCCGGAACGATGGTGATGTCGGCGCGCTCCAACCATTCCGCGTACCTGCGCACGCAGGTCGCGTTCCTGGCGAACAACATGGCGGAGCGCATGCGTGCGAATCCCGTCGGTGTCTGGAGCGGAAGCTACAACAGCGACGCCTATCCCATCGACGTGGGCTCGACCGCCTGTGATGCCACCACGCCGTGTGCACCCCCTGCGGTCGCGACGCGCGACAAAGTGCTGTGGAGTCGCCTGCTCGACAGCCAGCTGCCCGGCGCCAGCGCGCGCATCCAGTGCAAGGGCATGGGCGCGGTGGGCTACAACCCCTCCGCCCAGATCGGCATGCGACCTCCTTACGGCGGGACCTGCACGATGACCGTGTCATGGATCGAACGGAAGGCAGGCGATCATCGGAACGCGGACGCGGTGGGCCAGATGTTTGCCTGGGTATTCCAGCCATGAGGCGCCCCCTGCGTCCCCGCAACGTTGCCGGCGTCAGCCTGGTCGAGCTGATGGTGGCGATGGTGCTTGGCCTGCTCGTTGCGGCGGGTATCGTGAGCGTCTTCCTGTCGACCTCGGCCAACAGTCGCGCACAGAACCAGCTTGCGCAGGTGCAGGAGGAAGGGCGCTATGCCGTGGGGCGCATCGTCGACGACCTGCGCATGGCCAACGCCCAGTACTGCACATCCACCGGTGGTGTCGCATCGCAGGCCGGCAGCGGCCTGTATCTGGACGGACTGCGGGCACCGGTGGTCTTCGCCAGGAATCTCCTCGGCGCGCTCAGTACAAGCGACCTGACCACACGTTGGGGATCCGTGTCGGGAACCAATACCTATCCGGCCACGCCGGTGGCCCCGTACTCGCTGCCTTCGTTCCTGTGGATGCGCGGTTACGACTGTGACAGCACGACCTGCGCGCCGGTCAATCCACCCACGTCCGTGGTCCCTGCGATGGGCAAGTCGCCTGACCACCGTGTCGTCGGCACCAGCGTGCTGACCTTGCGCTACGTGGACGGGGCGCGCGGCTGGGCGATAGGTGGCGGCAGCTATGTGGTCAGCGAGCCCTCGGGGACCATCGTCTCGATTCACCTGGCGCCTTCGAGCAGCGAACCACCGATCACGGCGTTCAAGGCAGGCGACCTGGCGATGCTCTCGGACTGTTCCGGCGGACAGGTCTTTGCCGTCAGCGGCGGGCCCGACCTGACGCCCGAGCCGACGCTCAACTTCACGGCTCCCGTGGTACGTCCTTCGCAAGCGGGGCCACGGCTCTTCCACTTCAACACCGATTTCCTCACGGTGACCTATTTCCTGAAAGTGGTTGCCAATGACGACGGCTCGACCACCGGCGCGTTGATGCGCAAGGACAGCAGCGGGAGCCAGGAGATGGTGCGGGGCGTGGAGCGCCTCGACTTCCTTTACGGGATCGAAGACAGCCATGGCCATACCCGCTACCTCACGGCCAACGAGGTCGACAGCAATGCGGGTGGAACCTTGGCTTGCCCGTCGGCGGCGCCGCTGCCCCTCGAACGGGACCCGGGATGCCTGTGGCGTGCGGTGAAGAGCATCGAGGTGCGCCTGCTGGTCGCGGCCGACCGGCCCCTGTACACGCTCACGGCGCAGGAACAGATGTACAGCTACCAGCTCGACGGCATCGCGAAGCCAGCCGCGCCCGATGCGCCGGGACGCAGGATCACGCCGGCGGAGCAGGGCTTCGCCAACCCGAAGGTACGGCGCGAGTTCATCGCACTCGTTTCCGTGCGCAACTTCAACCCCTGATGCCGATGTCGCCACGCATGAACCGTCCTGCAGGGAAAGCACCATGAGTAACCCAACATCCCGTCGAACGACGCGCGTCACCTCGCGCGAGCGGGGCGCCGTACTGGTGGTTGCCCTGGTCTTCCTGGTCCTGCTCACCCTGTTGAGCATCACCGCGGCCAGTCACTCGCTGCTCCAGCAGCGCATGGCCGGCGGGCTTCGTGACGCGCAACTGGCTGAGATGGGCGCCGAAGCGGCCCTCCGTGGTGCCGAGTGGCGATTATGGGTGGCGAGCGCCACTTCCTCCGGGTTGCGGTGTGGAAGCGCCATGCTCACGGACTGCTATCTCAATGATCCGGCTGGTGGGCCGGCCCAGGCGGTGAGGGTGTTTCGCACCAGCGAGGGTTGGGTAGCCACCCATGGCACCGAGTACAACGCAGGCAATGGTGGCGTCGACTTCACCCGTCCCCCGTCGAACGCGGGCAACGCCGCGCTGGCGCGGAATCCGCGCTACCTCATCGAGGACTTCGGGCCCGAGCTGCCACCTGATACGGGCATTCAGCACGAATCAGGTGCCGCCGGCGCCGGCGGCGTCGGCTACACGTCGACATCGCGTCACATCTACCGGATCACGGCACGCGCGACGGGTGGCAGCCCGAACACCGTGCGCGTGCTCGAAAGCACGTTCTCGGCCAAGGGTGATTGAGAGGAGCCGCCCATGCGTTCAGTGAAAATGCCAGGGCTGGCGTTGATGGCCGTACTCGGTGCTGCGGGCAGCCTGCCGAACGTGCACGCAGGGACCGTGGACCTGTCGACCACGCCGCCCGAACTCACGCCGGCCGTGGCGCCCAACATCATCCTGACCTACGACGAATCCGGCAGCATGAACAAGACCTTCGTGCCGGGGTACCTGGGCGATGGCGAGCCGATCTATGGGCCGTACTCCAGCCACATCACCGACCCCCTCACGGGTGCCCGCATCTGCGGCTGGTACAGCGCCGATGCGTCGAAGACCGTCCACTCCTGGAATTTCTCGCCGGCGGTAAACACCATCTACTTCGACGAGAACGCGACCTACGTCGCCCCGAAGAAGTCGGATGGCACGCCGATGGATCCGGGCAGTTTCACCGCGGCGTGGGAAGACGGCATCGCCGCCAATACCGGCGGCAACCGGGCGGTGCGCAACCTGCTGACCAGTTACACCATCTACTGGTGGGGCGGCAATACGCTCCGGCCCGAGACGATCTATCCCGCGAGCACGAGCCATCCGCCCTCGATGCAATGTCTGGTTTCGGACGGCTATATGCCGTTTCCGTTCGCCGATCCCGATGGCGGCAATGCCCGCGCCTTTTTCTATCGATTCCTGGGAAACCGCGCGAACCGGCGGGACCTGTTCGATCCGGGCAAGTACGTCGCCGTCGACGTGTCCACCCTGGGCGAGGCGCAGAAGCAGAACTTCGCGATCTGGTACGGGTTCTACCGCACCCGCAACCAGGCGGCGCGCTCGGCGCTCGCCCGCGCCCTGGACAGCGTGCCCAGGACCGTCCGCGTCCAATGGCAGCGCCTGAGCTCGGGCTTGTTGACCAACTCGGCGATCATCCGGCCGCTTACCGACGCCACGCAGTTCCGGGCGCTGATGGACTTCGTGCTGGCCAGCCAGCCCTTCGGCGGCACGCCGACGCGCGGCGCCATGAGCCGGGTAGCTGACTATTTCGGTCCTTCCAACGCGAAGATGACCGAGACCAACCCATACTTCGACGTGGCCTCCGGCAAGGAGCTGAGCTGCCGGCGCAACTACAGCCTGCTGGTCACGGACGGCGGTTGGAACGGGGAAGAGGGATTCACCCAGCGCTGGGTCGATGCGACGGGCAAGGGCGGCACGGCATCGGTGCCGGCCAATCCCGACCAGATGGCCATCACCTTGCCGGACGGTCGCCGGTACGAACCCCGGAGCGCCGCGGCGACGATCTATGGAGGTGGCCCCTCGCAGCGGAATCTTTCGGGATTCGCCGACGTGGCCTTCCACTACTGGGCGACGGACCTGCGTCCCGACCTGAAGAACGACGTGGTGCCTTATCTCCCGGACCGGACCACAGGCATTACCGGGACGTCGATCACGACGCCCATCGGGAGCGATCCCGGGTCGTTGCCCGACGAGGTGTATTTCAACCCCGCCAATGACCCGGCCACCTGGCAGCACCTGGTGCAGTTCATGGTGACCTTTGGCCTGGATGGCGAGCTCAGTGTTCCCGACGACCTCACCGACCTGCGCAAGGGACGCAAGACCTGGTCCGACTGGGCCTCGCCGCCGAACGACGAATTGCTGGACACGCCCGCCAAGACGGACGATACCTGGCATGCGGCCATCAACAGTCGCGGCGAGCTGTTCAATGCCAGCAACCCCCAGGAGCTGATCGACCGGATCCGCCAGGTCATCAACAGCATCGTCGCAAGGAGCGGTGCATCGACCGCCGGTGCGCTGAACACCACCGTGCTCGGAACCGATGCGACGTATTTCCGCACCGGATTCAGCAGCGACGACTGGAGCGGCGTCGTGCAGGCGGTTCGCGTGGACGAGCCGGGCAACCTTGGCGGAACCCTGTGGAACGCGGGTGATCTTCTGGACGCGCGCACGGGTACCACGGATAGCCGGGTGATCCTGACCAGCACGGCTCCGGGTGCCGGGCATGGCGCGGCTTTCCGGGGGAGCGAGGTCATCGAGGCCATTCGCGCGGTCGACCCTGCGTTCGCCGGCGATGCCCTGGGCAGCGACCGGCTGGACTGGATTCGCGGCACCCGGACCAGGGAGGGAATGCAGTTCCGGCAGCGCAGCTCCGTACTCGGCGCGGTGGTCAACGCACAGGCCATCTACGTCGCCTATCCGGCAAGCGGCTATCGCGATGCGTTTCCTCCACGGCGCAGCCATCCCGAAGAACGGGCGCCGGAGATGGCGGCCGGGCCCGATGGTCGCCTGCTGCACAGCTACGAGCAGTTCGTCGCCGATCACCTGAAACGTGCCCCCACGTTATACGTCGGCGCCAATGACGGCATGTTGCATGCGTTCGATGCCACGACCGCGGGCGTCGATCCCCGGTCCGTCGACGTCGCGCCACAGCCTGGCGCGGAGCGCTGGGCCTATGTGCCGTATGCCGTCTATGGCGGATTGCGTGGGTTGAGCGCGCTGACCCGCTTCCAGTACGCACCCACGGTCGACGGCACGCCGGTGGTTCGCGACGTGTATTTCAGCTCCGGCGATCGCGTGGGATGGCACACCATCCTTGTCGCCGGCGTTCGCCTGGGCGGCCGGGGCGTCTACGCGCTGGACATCACCGAGCCGGGGGCGAGCGAGGTTGCCGGCAGTGACGCCGCCCCGGGGCCCGCGCAGAAGGTGTTGTGGGAGTTTCACCATACATCCGCCAGCACCGAGGGCGAGCCTTCCCACCTGGGCTACACGTTTGGCCGTCCAAATATCGGGCGACTGGCCAGTGGCCGGTGGGTGGTGCTGGTTCCCAGCGGGTACTTCCCCGCCGACAGCACGGACCCGGGTGCGTCCAACAGCTTCAGCTCGCTGTTCGTGCTGGATGCCCAGACGGGCGCGGTGCTGAGGGAGCTTCGCACGCCCACCAGCGTGGCGGGCGAGAGCGTCGTCAGCGATGGCCTCACCACGCCGGTGCTTGGCGACTACCAGGGTGACCAGGTCGATGACGTGGCTTTCGCGGGCGACCTGCAGGGCAACGTCTGGCGCTTCGATCTTGTCGACGAGGATCCATCCGGCTGGAAGGTGGACCTGCTGTTCAAGCCGTCCTCGCCGGGGCGGCGACCGGTAACGGTGATGCCGCGCCTGTTTCCCGACCCGGCCACCCGAAATTTCATCGTGGTTTTCGGCACCGGGAAATACCTCGGCAGCAGCGACAACATCGTCGACGACACGACGAACGTGCAGGCCGTATACGGCATCCGCGATCCCGGCGTGGCAGGGGCTGCCATCGTGAAGGAAGGAGTGACGTCGCTGGTCCGCCAGCAACTCTACGAAAAGGGCGACGTGCGCGGCCTCACCCGGCACGCCGTGCCGCTGGCGGATGCGGCGGGCAATGCCGTGGGCGGCTGGTTTTTCCTGCTGCGGGTCACGGGGAGCGATGGCAAGCAGACCAACCAGGGCGAACGGGTGGTGGTGGATGCCACGGCCTTGTTCGACAGCAATCGCGCCATCGTGACGACGCTCATTCCGCAGAAGGGTGATCCCTGCGATCCGGCCACGCAAGGCGCCGTGCTGGTCGTGGATGCGGCGACAGGTGGTGCGGCGAGCGGCGTCGACTTTGGCGCCGTCGGGGGCTGGGACTCCGCTTACGCGCAAGCGGGAGCCCGCGTTACGCATGCACCGACGGGTGGCTCGTTGCCGGCAGCCGTCCGCGTGGGTGGCGGCAAGGTCTATCTGCCGGGCATCAACCTGTTCGCCGACGGTAGTGTGTTCTCCGTCGATGACGCCATCTGGCGCCGCCGGTCGTGGCGTGCGCTCAACAACGACCAGTGACCGGGAGCGCACCATGATCCGTCCACGCGGTTTCACGCTGATCGAACTCGTGGTGGTGGTCGCGATCGTGGCCCTGCTCGCGTCGATAGCGATACCTTCCTACGGCCGCTACGCGTATCGGGCGCGGCGGGCCGAAGGGCAGGCCTTGCTGATGCACATTGCCAACGCACAGGAACGCTACTACGCCGTCCACCATCGCTATGGCGATCTCGTCGCCATCGGCTATGCATCGGCCACGACAGCGTTGTCCGAATCAGGCCATTACCAGGCGCAGGTCGCCGTGCAGGACACGAACGGTGCGGGCCAGGCCTACCTCGCCACGGCGACGGGACAGGGTGTGCAGGCCGCGGACGCCTGCGGTGCGCTGTCCATCGACAATACGGGTGCCCGGTCGCCTGCGCCGTCGGATGCAACGCGCAACAGCAACGGACGGTGCTGGTGATGTCGATGGGTGGTCATGGCAGGAAGCCACGTGGCGTGACGCTCGTGGAGCTTGTCATCACGCTCTCCGTGCTGGCGATCCTGGTGACGATCGCGGCGCCCGGCTTCCGTGATGTCTTACGCAGGCACCAGGTCCAAGCGGTCGCCGATGCCTTGCGGGCGGACCTGACGTATGCACGCCATGAAGCCGTGCAGCGGGCGTCCTTCGTCTCGCTTTGCCCCAGCAGCACGGGTGACGAGTGCTCCGGTGACGCATCCTACGCGGATGGCTGGATCGTTTACGCCTATGCGGTGGGGGCGCAGGGAGCGAATCGTCCCTACGTCGCGGGAACCCAGGGTTTCACGCTGTTGCGTCGCACGGTGCCTTCCGCCGTGATCGCGGCGAACGCAAGCGATGCCGGCGTCGTCACCTTCGGCAGGCAGGGACAGTTCAAATCGACGCCGGAGCGCGCCACCCTGTCGTGGCGCGTGTGCGCGCGGGCCGACGGCGCCGATGTGCGACAGGGCGAGGTGACACCGGGCGTGCCCGGCGTGGAGCTTGCCATGGCCGGTTCCGGCAGCCTGCAACGGCGGCCCCTGACGGGTGACGCGAGTTGCACGCCAGCGTCGCCCTGAACGCATGGCTCAGGGCGAGGTGTCGGCGGCGAAGCGTGGCCACAAACCCGAATGACGGCGGGTCGACTGTTCGATCGCGGCCGTCACGCGTTCTGCCGAACCCATCAGGCTGAACCAGCGTCGTGCGCGGGTGACACCGGTATAGAGCAGTTCTCGCGTTAGCACGGCGCTCGCCAGGTCGGGCAGTACCAGGGCCGCGTGGTCGAACTCGGAACCCTGCGACTTGTGCACCGTCATGGCATAGACCGTGTCGCGTTCGCCCAGGCGCGACGGCAGCACGAAGCGGATGCGCGTGGCGTCATCGTCGGCTTGCCCTGCCACCTCGAAGGCGATGCGCAGGTGCAGCCTGCCGTGATCGTCGGGCACGCGAACAGCGATGCCGATGTCGCCATTCATGAGTCCGAGGCTGTAGTCGTTGCGCGTCACCAGCACGGGACGGCCCTCGTACCACTCCGGGCCCGCGTCGATCAGGTTCGCCTGTTGCAGGATGGCGGTGATCTGTCGATTGAGCCCTTCCGCGCCGAACGGTCCCTGGCGCAGGGCGCACAGCAACTGGAAGTTGCCGAAAGCCTGCAGCACGCCTCGGGCCCAGGCGGCATAGGCAGCGGCATCGGCGTGGGCGGGCGGACGGTGGTCGCGCAGCCACTGCAGATAGTGGCGATAACCCCGCGGTGCGGCGCCGTCGTCGCGCGGCGCGTAGCGATCGCGGCCACCCTCGAGCACCAGTTCGGCGAGCCGCGTCGCGTTGGCGGTGGCGTCGACCCAGGCGATATCGGCGTGTGGCACGGCCATCAACCGCCTCACGCGCGTGGCATCACCCTGGTTGATGCATTGCGCCAGTTGCCCGATGCCGCTGTCCGCACCGAAGCGATGACTATGCCGCAGCATGGCCACGTGCTGGTCCAGTGGCAGGGCGTCGTCGCGCACCCAGGCGTCGACCTGGTCGCCGCTGGTCGCACGCAGCCAGCCTGCCGTCTCCTCGCTGTAGTGCGCTGCGTCGGCGCGCCGGCACAGGTCGCCGAGCACCGCGCCGGCTTCCACCGAGGAGAGCTGGTCCTTGTCGCCCAGCAGGACGAGGCGGGCGTCGTCAGGCAGTGCCTCGAGCACGGCCGACATCATTTCCAGGTCGATCATCGAGGCTTCGTCGATCACCAGCACGTCGACGTGCAAGGGATTGGCGCGGTCATGGCGGAAGCGCCGCGTGTCGGAGCGGGCGCCAAGCAACCGGTGCAGCGTGTCCACGCGGCTGGGGATCGCGGCCCTCACATCGTCGTCGACATCGAGCCGCGCGATCTGCGCGCTGATGGAGGCCTGCAGGCGTGCGGCGGCCTTGCCGGTGGGCGCCGCCAGGCGGATGCGCAACGGGCGTGGTTGCTCGCCGCGATGCAGGGTCTGCAGCAGGCCGAGCAGGCGCACGACCGTGGTGGTCTTGCCGGTGCCCGGGCCACCGGTGATCACGGTGAAGGCACCGCGTACCGCCAGGGCGCAGGCGATGCGCTGCCAGTCCGGTTCGCCGGACGATGCGTGGGGAAACAGGCGTGCGAGCTGGTCCGGCAGCTGCGAGGGCAGCGCGGGCGAGATCACCAGCCGTCGTGTAATGGCCTGGGCCACGCGCTGCTCGTGATCCCAGTAGCGGCGCAGGTAGACGCGACTGCCATCGAGCACCAGGGGCGAACCCGCGTGATCGGCACTGTCGGGCGTGGCGATCAGCGCAGACGATGCCAGCCGCGGCGCCTGCGCCGCCACCGTGCCGATGGCGGCGCGCCAGCTGGCCGGCCATGCACCGTCCTCGGCCAGCGCTTCCCAGCCGCCGAGATCCAGGCACAGGTGGCCGTCGGCCTGCTGCCGACTGACCAGCGCACCGAGCAAGGGCAAGGCCAGCGGGGCATCGGGATCCTGCTCGGCGAGGAAGCGGGCGAAAGCGACGTCCAGCGCGCGCAGCTGGCCGCGTTCCACGGCCTGGTCGAACAAGGCGTGCGTCGCATCATGCCGCATGGGCGCGGCCTCCTTCGGCAAACAGGCGATCCAGCGCATCGATCAGTGCCAAGGGCAGGCGTTCGGCGTGCACGCCACCGCCGGCATCGCCGATGCCGCGCAGGTAGAGGTAGGCGACGCCACCCATGTGTCGTTCGTAGTCGTACCCGGGCAATCGCGCACGCAGCTGGCGATGCAGCGCCAGGGTGTAGATCGCATATTGCAGGTCGTAGCGTTCGCGCAGCACCGAGTCACGCATGGCCGTGGGCGTATAGGCGCCCGCATCGGTGCCGAGCTTGTTCGACTTGTAGTCGACCACGTAGTAGCGACCGCGATATTCGGCCACCAGGTCGACGAAGCCCTTGAGCAATCCGTTGATGCGATCGGCCAGCAGCGCCTGGCGGGGGCGCGCATCGAGCGTATGCGCCGTGACCAGGCGATCCAGCGCCAGCGTGTCGACGCGCTGCGCCTCGAACCAGAACTCAAGCTCGGCGTAGTAGCTGTCCAGGCCGGCGAGGCTCACCGTCGTGCCGTCCGGCAGCGCCAGCGGCGCGCGCAGCAGTGAAGGCAGCCAATGGCACAGCAGCGGAATGCTCGCCTGCCAACCGCGACGCTGGCAGCGGCGGGCGATTTCCTTCTCCAGCGCGCCGGTGTCGCGCGACACGTCGCCGAAGCCTTCATCGGCCGCCCACTCCAGCAGGTCATGCAGGAAGGTGCCGGCTTCCGCGCCGGCATGGAACGCATGCATGCCTTGCGCAGGCGCGGGGGCCAGTTCCGACGGCGCGGGCTGTTCGCCGCCCAGCTCGACGAGGATGTCCTGGCTGGCGGTCTCCGGCGCGGGCGCACGGACCTCGTCGCCCTCGGCATATTTGAGCGAGCTGTAGCTGGCGACCCACCAGCGCTCCGTCGGGCGCCCCTGATAGAGGCGCGCCTCCCATAGCGGGGCCGCAGCATCCCCGGTGGGCTTGATCGGGTGCACGGACGGCGCCGACAGCCGCTGGATGCGCAGGCCAGGATGGCCGTCGCGCAACGCCTCCAGGCGCGGCAGCAGATCGTGCGGCTGGATCACGTCGCCACCCGAAAGCACGTGGCCGAAGGCCGACTTGTGCAGCGCGGGCGTCTTGCTGTTGCCGACCCGGTAGCAGGCGACGCCGAGCCAGCACGCGTAGCGCGCACGGGTAAGCGCGACATAGAGCAGCCGCAGGTCCTCCTGCAGGCGCTCGCGTTCGGCCTGGAGCCATGCCGAATCGCTGGCGGCCAGGTCCATGCGCGATTCACCGTCCTCGTCGTGCCACACGAAGCTGCCCTTGGCGTCCACTTCGCGCATGGAACAGGCGAACGGCAACAGCACCAGCGGATACTCCAGGCCCTTGGACTTGTGGACCGTGATGACCTTGATCAGCTCGGCCTCGCTCTCCAGCCGGACGATCTGCTCCTCGGCGGTGTCCGATTGCGCATCCGTTGCGTGGGCGATCTGGGTGGCGAGATGGCGGATCAGGGCGTGCTCGCCATCGAGGCTGGCGGAAGCGTGCTGCAGCAGCTCGGCCAGGTGCAGCAGGTTGGTCAGCGAACGCTCGCCATCGAGGCGGGCCAGCAGGCGGGCGGGCAGGTCGAAGGCGTGCAACAGGTCGTGCAGCATCGCCAGCACACCGTGGCGCAACCAGGTGCCGTGCAGTTGGCGGAAGCGCTCGCCGCAAGCCTCCCAATGCTGTTCGTCGAGATTCAGGCGCTCCAGCTCGGCATCGCTTTGCCCCAGCGTGGGCGTGGCGAGCGCCGCGCGCATGGCGCGATCCGAACCCGGTTCGGCGCAGGCGCGCAGCCAGCGCAACAGGTCGGTCGCTTCGGCCGAGGCATAGACCGAATCGCGATCGGACAGGTAGACGCTGCGCAAGCCGCGCCGCTGCAACTCCTCACGCACCTTGGACGCTTCCGAGCCCTTGCGCACGAGGATGGCGATATCGCCGGGCCTGAGCTGGGTCAGCTCTCCGCCCGCGGCCTGGAAGCCGCAACGTCCTTCCTGGGCGGCACTCAACAGGTCGACCAGATAGGCCGCGGCATGCTTCGCCATCAGGTCGGTATACGCACCGCTGCTGATGGCCTCGTCGGCGTCATGCACCGCCAGCTGCAGGGGTGGCAGCGGCGCGCCATCCAGCACCAGCGCGTCGGCGCGCCCCCGCGCGGCGACGGGATGGAAGGGCAGCGCCTGCTTGCCGTGGCCAAACGCAAACGCACCTTCGCGGTGCCGCTCGGCGTGGGCGAAGACCTGGTTCACGGCGTCCACCAGTTCGCGGGTGGAGCGGTAGTTGGTGTCCAGCGTCCAGGTCGGTTGCCGGGCGGTCGAGCGGGCCCGGAGATAGGTATGGATATCCGCGCCGCGGAAGCCGTAGATCGCCTGCTTGGGATCGCCGATCAGCAACAGTCCCTTGGATGCGCGGCCGCCGTACACGCGGTGGAAGATGCGCCACTGCAGCGGGTCCGTATCCTGGAACTCGTCGATCAACGCCACCGGATACTGCGTGGCGATGGTATCGGCGAGCCGTGCGCCTGCCGTGCTGTGCAGGGCGCCGTCCAGTCGCCGCAACATGTCGTCGAAGCCGAGCTGGGCGCGGCGCTGCTTGGTCTGCTCCAGCCTCTGCGATACCCACAGCGTGGCATGGGCCAGGATCGGCGCGCGCAGCGGCGTGAGCGAGCGCCGTCCGGCGACGCTGGATTCGATCGCGGCGAATGCTTCATGCACCAGCGGCTGCGCGCCTTTCTTCAGCGCCGCGTTCAATGCGCCCTGGGTGTAGCGCGGCAAGGTGTCCTCGGCATCCATGAGCCCTTGCGCCCACTGGCGTAGCAGGGACAGCTCGGCCACCACCTTGTCGCGCTTCATCTTCGTCGCGTTGAGGGCGCCTTGCCGGCTAGCCTCGTCGAACATCGCTTCGATGCGATCCACATCGGCGAGCCAGAGCCTGCGCGCATCGGCTTCGGCATCGCGGGCCTCGGCCGTGCGGTGTCGCAGATCGTGCAGCGCCCTGGTCGGTTCGGGCAGCGCGCGGCCTTCCAGGCGCAGGCTTTCGTACGGCTGCTTCAGCAGGGGCTTGAGGGCGCGTTGAAGCGCGTCCGGGCCGGACCACCAGTCCATGATGGAAGCGGCGGCAGCGCGGTCGAGCGGAAAGAAGTGGCAGCGCCAATAGTCGCGCACCGTCTCGGCCAGCAGCGCGCTTTCATCCGTCTCGGTGTCCTGCACAAACGGATGACCGCTGTCGAAGGCGTGCTGGGCCAGCATGCGCTGGCACCAGGCATGGATGGTGTGGATGGCGGCTTCATCCATCCATTGGGCGGCCAGCTCCAGTTGGCGCGCGGCCCGCGCACGCGCTTCGCCGTCGGGATAGACGGCGATGAGATCGCGCAGGAAATCGTCGGGTTCGTGCTGGCCACGGAACGCGTCGGCTGCCTCGCCCAGCCGCTCGCGGATGCGTTCGCGCAATTCCGCCGTGGCCGCCTTGGTGAAGGTGAGCACGAGGATCTGCGCAGGCAGCAGCGGCGTGCCGTTCGGTGCGCCGTGACCCAGTACCAGTCGCAGGTACAACGCGGCGATGGTCCAGGTCTTGCCCGTGCCCGCGCTGGCCTCGATCAGCTGGATGCCTTCCAGCGGCAGGTGCAGCGGCTTGAGGGGCGCCATCGTGCTCATGCGTCCTCTCCCCGGGTAGTGACGTCCAGCAGCGGCTGATAGATGGCCAGCCATTGGTTGAATCCGCCGGCCTCCAGCGCGTCGAAGCCTGGCCACGCGCGGGAGAGATAAGGGTCTTCGTCCACTTCGCCACGTGCCTGTTGGAAGCCGCTGCCTTCGTAGGCCAGCAAGGCCTGCTTCCGCGCAGCGGCCTCGTCGCCGCCCAGCAGCCATGCAAACGCGGTCTTGCGCGCCACGGGCAAGGGGGCGCGCATGCCTTCCTGCAACGTCGCGAGCAGCGTGTCGAGCCACGTGCTGGCTTCCGCCTGCTCCAGTGCGCGCAGTACCAGCTGCGCGTCCTGGCCCACCACGCGGGTCTGCATGCGCAGCCCCTGGGCATGCGCCAGCAGATGGATGACCCAGGGTGCGAGCAAGCGGTCGTAGCGGATATCGCCGTTCTTCTGCAGCAACCTGCCGATCACCAGTTCGAGCCGGGCATACGGGGTTTCATCACCGCGGCGCAGGTCGGTGAGCCAGTCCTCGACCTTCACGTCCTGGGCGGCGTACTGCAGCTCGATCTTGTCGGGCAGCAAGGGCCAGCGCTGGTCGGCCTGTCGCCATGCGTCGGCCAGCGTCGTGCTGTCGCGCCGCAGCGACTCCTCCGCCAGCGCACCGAAGCCACCGGGAGGTAGCACGCCCTGTTCGACGAGTTGCCGGGTGGCCACCTCGATGGCGCCTGGTTCGTTGCCGGACGCGATCGATGCACGCAGCACCGTTGCCATGGCGACATGCTGTTCCAGGGCATTGAGGCCGAACGACTCGTCGTCGGGCGCTTCTTCGTCCAGCTCGCCGAAATGCACCTTCAGTCGCTGGTTGAAGAAGTACCGCACCGGCCGGCTGAGAAAGCCCTGCAGCTGGCCGATGCCGATCGCCGCGTCCGGCTGCCACTCGGACAGGGGCGCGGCGGTGGTCGCTGCGTCAGGCGAGCGATGGGCCTGCCGCCACTCGCGCGCGTAGGTGAACAGGCGCGGATCCGCCGTCGCGGTGAAATAGCGGCGACTGAACGGCTGCAGCGGATGCTCGATGGTCAGCCCATCGAGCAGGGAATGATGGGCGTGGTTCGCGTCACCGTCCCCGGCTTCCACCTGCCAGCCGGCCGCGACGTAGTCGCGCAGCTGCCCGACCAGCACCGACGGCGGCAGCGGACTGTTGTCGCGCACGTTGCGGCCCACCCAGCTGATGTGCAGCGCATCGCGCGCGGACACCAGGGCTTCCAGGAACAGGTAGCGGTCGTCCTCGCGGCGCGAGCGGTCACCGGGACGCGCGTGCCCCGGCTGTGCCATCAGGTCGAAATCGGCGGGCGCCTGGCGCCGCGGATAATCGCCGTCGTTCATGCCCAGCAGGCACACCACGCGGAACGGAATGGCGCGCATCGGCATCAGCGTGCAGAAGCTGATCGCGCCGCCCATGAAACGCTGGGAAAGACGATGCTCGTCCATGCTGGCCAGCCAGTGCTCGCGCACGATGCCGATCGGCACCGGCAGGGCGAAGGCGGCCTCGGCACAGGCGTCCTGCCAGGCATCCAGGGCATCGCCCAGGCGCGAGACGCGATCGCCGTCGTCCGCGTCGGTGGCGTCGAAGAACGTGTTGAGCATCGCGTGCAGGCGCTCGTGCCACTGCGCCGGCGTCGCCGGCTCGCGCAACAGCTGCCAGTAATGCTCCAGCTGGTCGAGCAGCAGGATCAGGGGGCCGACCTGGGCAGCGTCCAGCCCGCCCACCTCGCCATACGGCGCGATGCCCTGCCAGGTGCCGCCGTCGCCCACGGCATAGCCGAGCAGCATGCGTCGCAGGCCGAAGCGCCAGCTGTTCTGCTCGATGCCCGGAAGCTCCAGGCTCTGCTTCTGGGCGGCATCCAGTCCCCAGCGGATGCCGGCGCCTTCGATCCAGCGCCGCAGCGTGGGCAGTCCACCTTCCTCGATGTCGAATCGCGAACGCAGAGACGGCACGTCGAGCAGGTCCAGCAGGTTGCTGACGGCGAAGCGTGAGTCGGGCAGCGACAGCAGGTGCTCCAGCGCGACCATCAGGGGCTGGGTGCCACGCGCGGGCTGGTCCGCGACGGAGTAGGGCAGGTGGCGCGGGTCGTCCGGTGGCAGGCGGCCGAAGACGGCCTGCACGTGGGGCGCATAGGTCTGGATGTCGGGCACCATCACGATCACGTCGCGCGGCGACAGCGGCGCGCCGCGACGGTTCGCCTCCTCGAACATCGCCAGCAACTGGTCGTGCAGGATCTCCACCTCGCGCTGGGGACTGTGCGCCATATGGAAGCGCAGCGAGTCGTCGCCGTGACGCCATGGCTTGCGCAGCTCCGGCGTCGCCGGCAGCGGTTCGAGATCCAGGATGGCCTGCTGCATCTGGCGCAGCACGGTGCCGCCGTCGGTATCGGCAAACAGGTCGATGCTGCGGTTCCACGCGGCGAACTGCTGGCGATAGCCATCCGGGCGGTCGAAGGCATCGAGCAGGCGGATGTAGTCGCGCCC
>JACXTT010002806.1_pt1 | contig 27296 bp, 25 predicted proteins | sample 9270951 | NCBI WGS metagenome assembly JACXTT01 (sample SAMN15532306, study PRJNA645909) | rock metagenome | isolation source: weathered quartz diorite | place: Puerto Rico | collected 2017-06-21 | reverse complement strand
CGGTCGTCGATCAATTCAAATTCCCGGGTGGAGCGGGAAACAACCTGGGTATTGCCGGGAAGCCAGCGACGGTTTCGTTTGACGTCACCTACACGAAGATACACGGCACGCGGCGAACCGTTCGGCCAACTTCCGCCGATCCCTTAAGTCCCTTTAATTGGGCGGGCGAAATGTGGGACGCGACGAACTCCGGAACGTTCTCCGTGGCTTACAGTGACGGCAGCTTTTCGGCGCAGGGCAGCTTCAGCTCCGGAGCCAACTTTGACTCCGACGTTACGTCAGAGTGGACGCTGGCCCCACGGCGCGCTTTCTCGGCAAGCCCTCAGGATTTTCCTTAATCTCGGGACTGCCCGATTCAAGTGAGACGTGTGCACGGCGGCGCCAGTACGCATTGGCGCATAGTAACGACAGCCATTGCTGCGTTGGCGATTCTTCGCCAATGCCAAGAACAACTAAGGGCTCCGCAGATGAAGGCATTCCAGAAGGGTTTCACGCTCATTGAGTTGATGATCGTGGTCGCGATCGTCGGCATTCTGGCCGCGCTCGCGATTCCGGCGTACCAGGACTACACCCTGCGCTCGAAGGTGGCGGAAGGTCTGTCTCTCGCGTCCTCTGCCAAGATCGCCATCTCGGAAGGATTCCATTCGAACGACATGAACGGAGTCGGTGCGGCCGCGAGCGCCTGGAATGCGGACTTCACGCCGACCAAGTACGTGAGCAACGTCACGGCCGATGGTGAGACCGGCATCATCACGATCGTGTTTGATGGGAACAACCTGCCGCAGATTGGCGGCATGACACTCATCCTGAGCCCCTTCATCGCCGGCCAGCCTCTCGCCGACGGTGCGGACGGTTCGATCGACTGGGCATGCACGTCCGCCAGCAACGGGACCGCGACGGCGCGCAGCCTCGGTGCAGCGCCGCTCGGCACGCTGCCCCCGAGATACGCGCCCACGGAGTGCCGGTGAGCGGCTTCTGAAGCTCCGTTGATCGAGTCCTGAAGCCCCGGCCCCGTGCCGGGGCTTTTCTTTTTATGTGGGTCCCGCGACGCGGCGAGCGTCAGCGCGTGCCATGGCTGGGCGGCGTGGTGCCACCACTGGCGCGTGACGTGGTCTCACTGCGACAAGAGCGAGATAGCCGAGCAACGCGGCGACCGCGGTGCCCACATCGATGAGGAAGAACTGCATGGCGTGTCCTCCGTGCGCCCACCAGCCAATTCGAGTGTAGTGACCACGGCCTGCCGGGGCAGCCCACCGGCGGGGTATCGCACGAGTTTCATCCGGAGGTGCGCCACCTACTTATTTGGAGAGATGGCAAGCTCAGGAGCGGCGGTGATCGCGATCGCGCATCGGCTGAGGCCCTCGCCGGCCACGGAGACAATTCCTAAAGCGTCCGCGACTTCTGTGCTGTTATTGCACCGTTGCGTGCAGGCGGCGAATCTGCCAGCCGTTGCAGTCGTGGCGCTTCCAGGCCTTCGCCACGGCACTGTCCGGCCATGCGCCGAGAGCCGGATCGAGCCATTCCCGATAGCTCGCTTTGCGTTCGACCGGCGGTCGCGCCTCGAGCGGCCGCGGATAATCACGCAGGAATGCCTCGAACTCCTCGCGCGACACGTCCAGCCAGTGCTCGCGGAACTTGAAGGATTGGCGCACGCGTGGAGCGTAGACGACACTTGCAAGAGCCGTCCATCCAGTGGGTGGAGCGTGGGGTTACTGTATCGCCGGCGACAGCTGACTCATCGCATGCTCGGGCTCAGGATGCGCCGGCACACCCGAACCCGCGCGGCAAACCTAGCCGGTGATCTCCCGTGCAGCGCGGTGCGCTGCGTCGATCGCCCAGTGCGCGTACGCCATCCAGGCGGCGTCGGTACCTGCAAAATGAATGCGCCCCAGAGGCTTTCGGCTCGCGTGCATCTCCCGCTCGGCTGCCACCTCATCGTCGAACAACGAGTTCATGTCGTAGGCATAGCCGTGACCCCAGCGGTTGACCGTGATCGCCGCGATGTCGCGCTCGGCGTCGAATCCGCCCGGTCCAAGGATGCGGGTCAGCTCATCGCGTGCCCGCGCCTCGAACTCATCGAAGGGCAGGGAGTAGGCGATCGCACGCGCCGCGCGCCACGCCGCGCGCAGGTCCCTCACCGGACCGTCCGGCCACGGCACGTGCAGCAGGTGCAGGATCATCGGCTCATCGGGGCTCGTCGGGAAGCGATAATCGCCGAGGCTGACCGGATAGTCGAGCTTGATGTGGCTGTAGAAGCCCGCGGGGTTGTTGACGAAATGCACTCCGCGGTTGACCCAGGAGCGCCAACTGCGCAGCGCGACATTGACGTAGATCAGGGGCGCCTTGACCTGGTCGGCGACGGCCCTGCGCTGCGCTTCGCTCAGGTCGGCGCAGATGTAGGGAAGCATCGCCGAGTAGCCGGCATAGATCGCGTGACCCGCCGAGACGCGGGTGGCGTCGCCGCCTCGGATGTAGAGGACGTCGACGCCCGGGCCGGCGTTGCCGAGCGCTACAACCGTCGACGATAGTCTGAGACGCACCTCGTTCGAGGGATCATCGAGCCTGCCGTAGTCGAAGCGCGCGCCAATGACATCCTCCATGGTCCGTCCAGGAGCCACTCCCGGGATCAGCTGCCGCACGAACAGCCGCGCGAGCGTGGCATTCCCGTCCGGGAAATGGTGGACATAAGGGTCACCTTCGAGCACCCCCGCGCGGGGCATCTCGAGCGAGAGTCCCTGGAAGCCCGGATATTGGCACTCCCACGCGAGCAGCGCCGACACCGCATTGGCCTTGCTGGCGAACAGGTCGAGCGTGCGTCCGTCGAACATGGCCAGCGAGCGATCGTCGAGGCCGTAGTACCGCTGGAGATAGTCGTGATAGGACGTTTTCTCGAGCACGCGCCTCTTCTCCGCGGGACGCATCCCGCTCAGCACGTCGCGCCGCTCGGTGTAAAGGGTGAGCAGCCGTGCCCTCTGGGCGTCGTCTATCGGGCAGTCGGCGATGAACTGCGCCGGGGAGCGGCCGTTATGCAGGTGCGGCGGGACATCGGTCGGGAGCTGGCGCACCGGATCGCCGGTCACGAGCCGATCTACGCCGTAGGTCTCGCGCGGGAAGAACAGTCCCGACGACAGCCCGAGCCCGGGGTATAGCGTCAGGTGAAAGGCCTGCTCGAGGCGGTCGACATCGACACCGATGCTGGCCACGCATTCGCGGGCGACGCGGTCCCACCGGCGCCGGATACCCTCCAGGGACTCGCTGCCACCGTAGCCGAGCAGGAAACGGCCGCCGGCGTTGAACTCGTTTCGGCGCGCGTGTCCCCCGAAGTCGTCGTGATTGTCGAGAATGAGGATGCGTGCGCCGGGTCTCGCCTGGCGCAGGTAGTGCGCGGACGCCAGCCCACCGATCCCGGCGCCGATCACGACGAAGTCGTACTGCTCGGTCACCGGACGGGAGCGCAGGTCGTAGCGCCGGCCGTCGCGTACGCCGTGCGCGACCTCGAAATCCTGCGGGCGGCTGCCCACGTAGCCCGTGCGGGCGGGCGGGTAGGGCGAGCCATCTTCGAGCGCCAGGACCCGCGGCGCCGCGCCGGCAACTATGGCGCAAGCCATTCCGTCAAGAACGTCCCGCCGTGTGACTCCGTAGCTCATGGTTGAAATCAACTAGTTACAGGTTTACCGCATCCCCTGCGGGACGCAAGTCTCAGAAGCCAGGCGCATGGCGCGATTAACATCGGTCAGGAGGAACTACGCAAGTCTCGCTCAAATGCTGACGAGTGAACACATCCTCCTCGAGTCGGACGTTCGGGAAGTGCCGGCCCTGCGGAACGCGCGCAAGATTCACGCGCAGCTCGAGCTTCGCAGCCGCCTTCGCCGGCGCGTGCTGCAACTCGAGATCATCGACTACTACTATCTCGCGGTACGCTCGCATTCCCGGTCCACCCAGCTCGAGTACGTCCTCGATCTGCGGTTTGTCGCTGCACCGCCACGCCTCTCGAGGCACATCGCCTGGCGATGGATGGCCGCCTCCCTTTTATTGATGGCTCTCGCGATGGGGGTCGCAGCCGGGTTCAGCTCCTCGGCGATGCCGTGGTGGCAACACCATTGGCTCCCAGTGTGCGCCACCCTGGCCGGGATTTGGGTGTTCGCGACGCTCGTCGGGGCCTACAGGACGACTGAGACAGTGTGTTTGCTCAGTATGCACGGCGGGGCCAGGCTGCTCGAATTCACGGGTGGTGTTGGAACCCTCCGCGTCCTGCGGCCCTTCATGGCAAAGCTTGCGGCGCACGTTCGGCTCGCGTCGGCGGCGCGCCGACCCGCGAAGGCCGAGCATCTCCGCGACGAGATGCGCGAGCACACCCGCCTCCGGGAAATCGGCGTGCTGTCCGCGGAGGAGTACGAGACGAGCAAGGTGCGCATCCTCGCCCATCACGCTCCCGCCGGGTCCCGGTGATCGAGCAGGCGGCGGCCTCTTTGAGGGCGAGTCTGCGGGGTGCATCATGCAAGGGTGACGGTGGGCGCGCTCGGCGTGCCCATCGAGGGAACGCTCATCCGAGCCAGTACGAGAGGAACCTCCATGCACCACTCCCGCCTGTGCGCAGTGCTGATCGACTGCAAGACCTCCGATGTTGACGTCGCTGCGCGCTTCTGGGGCGAGGCACTTGGTCGGCCCGTGGACCTGAGCCACCCGGGCAGCCGCGGCAACTACCGCATGCTGGAAACTCCGCCCGACGAGCCGATCGTCGAGATCCAGCGCGTGGATCACGAGAGTCGCGTCCACATCGACATCGAGAGCGACGACATACCTGCCGAGGTGGCCCGCCTGGAAAAATTGGGCGCCAGGGTGGTGAACCGCCTGGAGCGCTGGGTGGTCATGCAGGCGCCGACCGGGCAGCGCTTCTGCGTCGTGCGGGTTCAGCGTCCCGGTTTCCCGAAGAATGCGCGCCGCTGGGACTGATGCACCCCGGGCGGGCCTCAGCGGCGCAGAAGCCAGGCGATCGCCGAGATCAACGCGCTGATCAGGAGCATCGTCGTGATCGGAAAGAAGAACTTGAATCCCGGTCGATCGATCACGATGTCGCCGGGCAGACGAAACAGCGGCAGGCGCTTGACCCACGGCCACGTAAGGCCAAGCAGAATTAGGCTGACACCCAGAGTGACGAGCAGGCGGTTCATGGCGACCGGCAAGTCTACGATATCGAGCGGTACTCCCGGGGGCCCCCGCGGGCAGTCCCGGGGGCGCGGGCGCTGGGGGACCCCATGAGAAAGCCCGCGACCGGTGCGTTGTTGCTCGCACTGATTCCGTTTGCGGCGATGTGCTTTTCCGTCCCGCTCTGGGATCGGATCGATCCGATGATTCTCGGACTGCCGTTCAACCTTTTCTGGCTCATCGCCTGGATCGTGCTCAGCAGCCTGTGCATGTGGGTTGTGTACCGCGTGGACACGGCACAGAACGACCCCGACCGCCGCCCCCCATGAGCGCTGCGGCCGTTTGCCTCGCGACCATCGTCGTCATCGTCGGCACGGGCACGGCGATCGGCTTTCTGGCCGGGGTCCACCGCAGGATGGACCTCGAGCAGTGGACGGTCGGCGGCCGCGGGTTCGGCGCGGTGCTGGTCTTCCTTTTGACCGCCGGCGAGGTGTACACGACCTTCGCCTTTCTGGGAGCGAGCGGCTGGGTCTACTCCCGTGGCGGCCCGACGCTCTACGTCCTCGCCTATCTGACGCTCGCGTACGTCGTGTCGTTCTTCATTCTGCCGCCGATCTGGGAGCTCGGGTGCAAGCACGGACTGCAGACTCAATCCGACTTCTTCGGCCTGCGCTACCGCAACCGCTACCTGGCGGGATTCGTGTGCGTCATCGGGATAGTGTGCTTTGTCCCCTACGTGCAGCTGCAGATCACCGGAGTTGGCATCATCGTCTCGGTGGCGAGCTTCGACGCCATCGGTCGCACCACGGCCATGGCGATCGCGGTGGCGTTGCTGGTGGCATTTGTCTTTGCGAGCGGAGTGCGAGCCGTCGCCTGGGTCAGCGTCGTCAAGGATGCCCTGATGCTCGTCGCGGCGATCTCGATCGGCATCGGCATTCCGCTCATCCATTTCGGTGGCATCGGCCCGATGTTCGCCGCCCTGGCGCATTCACGGCCGGCGCACCTGACCATGCCGGGCGCAACCAACAACCTCGGCCACGCGTGGTACATCTCCACGGTGCTGCTGACCTCGCTCGGCTTTTACATGTGGCCCCATATCTTCGGCGCCTCATTCACGGCGAAGAGCGCCGATGCTCTGCGCCGTAACGCGGTGGTGATGCCCCTTTATACCCTGACGCTCGCTTTCATTTTCTTCGCCGGCTTTGCCACCGTCCTCATCGTGCCGGGCCTCGCCAACGGCGACCTGGCGTTGTTGACGGTCGTGCGCCGGAGCTTTCCGCCCTGGTTTCTCGGCGTTATCGGCGGCGCCGGAGCACTCACCGCCATGGTCCCGGCTTCGATACTGATCCTGACCGCCGCCGCGCTCTTCGCCAAGAACCTGTTCCGGCCACTGTTTGCGCCGGCCATGACGGATGAACAGGTGGCGAAGCTCGCGCGCATCATGGTCGTGGTGCTGGGCCTCGTCAGTCTGTCCCTGGCCGTCTTCAGCTCTACGACGCTGGTGTCGCTGCTTTTGATGGGCTACGCCGGCGTGACTCAGTTCTTCCCGGGCGTGGTGCTGGGTCTTTATTGGCCACGTGTCAGCACCCGAGCGGTCTTCGCCGGCATGATGGCCGGAGTCGCTACCGCCGTCTTCCTCATGCTGAGCCACCGTGATCCCTGGTTCGGCGTGAGCGCCGGCTTCGTGGCGCTGTGTCTTAACTTCCTGATCGTGGTAGCGTTGAGCCTCGCTGTGCCTGCGCCCAGCGGCGATACGCAACCGATGCAGGCCTCCTATGAAGTTGATTGAGCCCATTGCTGCCGAGGCCGCCGCGATTCAACAACTGCGGCGGGACCTGCACGCACACCCCGAACTCGGCTTCGAGGAGCAGCGGACTTCGGATCTGATCGCCCAGACGCTCACCGGCTGGGGCATCCCGGTGCATCGGGGGCTGGGGAAAACCGGTGTCGTCGGCATCGTGAGGAACGGCAGCTCCGGCCGGACCGTCGGTCTGCGGGCGGACATCGACGCGCTGCCCGTGACCGAGCAGAACCGCTTTGCCCACGCGAGCGTCCATCGCGGGAGGATGCACGCCTGCGGCCATGATGGGCACACCGCGATGCTGCTCGCCGCTGCCCGCTACCTCGCCGGCCATCGCAACTTCGACGGCACGGTGTACCTCGTCTTTCAGCCGGCCGAGGAGGGCGGGGGTGGTGCACGCGAGATGATCAAGGACGGATTGTTCGACCGGTTCCCGATGGAGGCCATGTTCGGGATGCACAACTGGCCGGGGCTCGAAGCCGGACAGTTTGCTGTGAAAGAAGGCCCAGTGTTTGCCTCGACCAGTGAATTCAGGATCCGGATCCGTGGCCGGGGCGCACACGCGGCGATGCCGCACAACGGGATCGACCCGGTACCGGTGGCGGCGCAGATGGTGCAGGCGTTCCAGACCATCATCTCCCGCAACAAGCGCCCGATCGATGCCGGCGTCATCTCGGTCACCATGATCCGCGCCGGCGAGGCCACCAACGTCGTGCCGGACTCGTGCGAGCTGCAGGGTACCGTGCGGACCTTCACGGTGCCGGTGCTCGACATGATCGAGGAGCGGATGCAACGCGTCGCGCAGGCCACCTGCCAGGCCTTCGAGGCGAGCTGCGAGTTCACGTTCCGCCGCAACTACCCTCCCACCGTCAACCATGCCCGGGAGACACAGTTCACGCGCGAGCTGCTCCGCACTCTCGTGGGAGCGGATAACGTGAAGGAGTTTGAGCCCACGATGGGAGCCGAAGACTTCAGTTACTTCTTGCTCGAGAAACCGGGCTGCTATTTCGTCATCGGCAACGGCGACGGCAGCCATCGCAGCGCCGACCACGGCGGCGGGCCCTGCATGCTCCACAACCCGAGCTACGACTTCAACGACGCGCTGATACCGCTCGGCGGCTCGATGTGGGTGCGGCTCGCGGAACAGTGGCTGAGGGCTGATGCCCCACGCGGTGATGGGGGCTGAGATCAGCGCACATCGAAGGAGAGCTGAAGGGGCCGGGACTGACGCGGGAGTTCGCTGGGTTCCCCTGACACAGTCATGCGCGCTAGTTCAACCATGAGCGCCTGCTCCGCCCTCGATCCCGCCGAGTGGATCGAGCGGAATGCGCTCGAGCATCCGCATCGATCGTTCCTCAAAACCCCGAGCGGGAGGCAGCTCACCTATCAGAGTCTGAGTAATGGGTCCGCGCGTGTCGCTGCCGCCCTGACGCGGCGGGGCGTGCTGAACGGGGACCGCGTTGCCGCCCGGGTCGAGAAATCTCTCGAGGCGGTGCTGCTCTATGTCGCTTGCCTTCGCGTGGGTGCGGTGTACGTGCCGATCAATGTCGGCAGCCCGCCGAATGAGGTTGAGTACCTGCTGCGGGACTCGAGCCCGCGCATGGCCGTGCTGCCTCCGGGCGAGGCAACCGCTCTCGCCCCGCTCGCCGAGCGCGTCGGGGTGCAGCTGGTGGAGACCCTGGGGCCGGACGGGCAGGGCACGCTCTCTCAGCTCGCACGAGTGTGCGAGCCGGAAGACCCTTCGACCGGAGCTCATCAGCCTCATTCGCTCGCCGCGCTCGTCTACACATCGGGAACCACCGGTCGCCCGAAGGGGGCGATGTTGACGCGCGCCAATCTCGCTTCCAATGCGGCGGTGCTGGCGGAGGCCTGGCACTTCAGCGCCGAGGACGTCCTCCTGCACGCGTTGCCGCTCTTTCACGTGCATGGCCTGTTTACGGCGATCAACACCGTGCTGGCGTCGGCCTCGAGCTTCCTGCTGCTGCCGAAATTCGACAGCGGCCAGGTGCTGAAACACTTCGCAGAGGTCACGGTCTTCATGGGTGTGCCCACCCACTACACTCGGCTGCTGCAGGAGCCCGGCCTGAGTAGCGAGGCGACCGCACACGTGCGGCTGTTCGTCTCGGGTTCGGCGCCGTTGCCGATCGAGACCCAGGAGGAGTTCTTCCGGCGCACCGGCCACATGATTCTCGAGCGCTACGGCATGAGCGAGACGTTGATGAATACGTCGAATCCTTATCTTGGGCCCCGGGTGCCGGGGTCGGTGGGGCAGCCGCTGCCGGGGGTCGGAATCCGCGTGACCCATCCGGAGAGCGGCGCCGTGGAGCGCAAGGCTGACGTGATCGGTATGCTCGAGGTCACGGGACCCAATGTCTTTGGCGGTTACTGGCGTGACCCCGACAAGACCGCCGCCGACTTCACCGCCGACGGCTGGTTCAAGACGGGAGATCTCGGACGCATCGACCGCGACGGCTACGTCTACATCGTCGGTCGCGTCAAGGATCTCATCATCAGCGGCGGCAGCAACGTCTACCCGAGGGAAGTGGAGCTGGAGCTGGATGCATTGCCGGGCGTGTCGGAGAGCGCGGTGTTCGTGGTTCCGCATCCGGACCTGGGTGAGGGGGTTACCGCGGCGATCGTGCCTAAGCCCGGGGCCGCGCTGTCGGAGAGTGCGATCATCGAGGCGCTCAACGTGCGGCTCGCGCGCTACAAGGTGCCGAAGCGCGTGCTCGTCCTCGCAGAGCTGCCGAAAAACGCCATGGGCAAGGTGCAGAAGAACACACTGCGCGACAGGTATGCCGCGCTCTATCTGAGCCGCTGATACGCTGAACCGCGGCCGCCCGGCCGGCCGTCTGCATCCGCTGATACAGGAGGCAACATGTGCGATCAGGACTTGCTCGATGAAGTGATGGCGTACCGGCTGCAGTCGGCAGAGCTGTCGCGGCGACGCTTCGGGGCGCTTTCGCTCGGCGTCGGGCTGGTGTCGCTCCTGCCGGCGGCCGCGGGCGCGGCCGACGTGCAGGAGTCCGACGTCGACATCAAGACACCCGACGGCGCCGCGGATGTCTACTTCGTGCATCCTGCGAAGGGCGGGCATCCGGGCGTCCTGATGTGGCCGGACATCTACGGCCTGCGTCCGGCGTTCCGGCAGATGGGCCGGCGACTGGCCGAGTCAGGCTATTCGGTGCTGGTGGTGAATCCGTTCTACCGCACTCAGAAGGCACCGACCGCTCCCGAGCACGCCGACTTCGAGGATCCGGCGACCCGCACCGCACTCATGACGCTGATGAACACGCTGACACCCGATCGAGTGGTCACCGACGCCCGAGCATTCGTGGCCTGGCTCGATAGCCAGCCGTCGGTCGACAGGAAGCGTCGGCTGGGCACCATGGGCTACTGCATGAGCGGACCGTACACCCTGCGCGCAGCGGCCGTGCTGCCCGATCGCATCGGCGCCGGAGCGTCCTTTCACGGGGGCCGTCTAGTCACCGACCAGCCGGACAGCCCCCATCTGCTGGTGCCGAAGATGAAGGCGCAATTCCTGCTCGCCATCGCCGAGAGTGACGACCAGCGCGAGCCCGAGACCAAGACCATCCTGCGCGACGCGTTCGCGAAGGCGAAGCTGCCCGCCGAAATCGAGGTCTACCCGGGCACGATCCATGGCTGGTGCCCGATCGATGCGCGGGTCTACAACCGAGAACAGGCGGAGAAGGCCTGGAGTCGGATGCTCGCCTTGTTCAGCACCGCGCTCGCGTAGACAGGAACTGCCGGCAGTAACTTCTCTTTACTGCGCCGGCGGAGAGCCGGCGGGGCTGCCGAACACCTCGGCAATCGGCGCTGCGGCCTCCGGCACCGCCTGCCGGTAGTTCTTGCCGAGTAGCGCCGCGACCGTCGCTGCGATCTGCGACTGCGTGACCGGCGCAGTGTGCGTGCGCTCGCCGAGGGGCGGGGTGTCAGGTCCCAGCACTGCGATCCAGATGTTCTCCGAGCCCTTCTGCTCGACGCCGTGCTCCTTCCACTCGACGGGTCCGCTGCCGCGTCCGTGATCGGTCGTGATGATGAAGGTCGTCCGGTCGCGATACGCCGGCAGCGCCTGCATGGTGTTCCAGAGCTCCTCGATGAAGTGATCGAAGAGGTGCGCGCTGTGCAGCACCAGATCGTAGCGGCCGGCGTGCCCCCAGTTGTCGGTCTCGCCGTACCCGACGAACAGCAGGCGCCTCTCCTGTGTGCGCAGCGAGTCGAGGAGCGGCACCTGCAGGAACGCGTTGTAGACGTCGTCATCCTCCAGTCGAGTCGTGGAGCGGTAGAGAGCGTTCAGTAGCTCCTCCCTCGGGTTGGTCGTGCCGCGATAGGGCAGGTCCCAACCGACCTGCAGAGGCAGCTTGCTGCGTTGCACGTTGAAGATGTCCCGGAACGCTCCCCAGGTTGCATACACGGCGACGTGTCCATGCAGATCGGGCAGACCGTTCAACCACTCGTACACCGTGAGGTTGGGATTGGGTCCGAACTCGTTGGAGTTGATGCGCGCATCGGGATGCCCGGTCAGCATCTCGCTGTACCCGGGATAGGAGAAGGCGAACCCGTTGGTAACGTGGGCGATGCTGCCCTTCATCTGGTTGCCGAAGATCTCGCCGTGCGTGGCGACCGTGCCCCACAGGAAAGGGAACAGGGCCTTGCGCCGCTCGGCCGGGTCGGCGCGCCAGAACTCGCGGCGCAGCTCCTCCTCCTTGTCCCAGATGCCGCCATTCTTCTCGTTGAGGAGCTCGGGGTCCGCGCCCGTGAAGACCTCCTGCCAGCGCAGCCCGTCGCTCACGATGAGGACGACATTGCGCGTCCTGAGTGCCGCATGCGCCTCGGCGGGCACGGCCGGTTCGAACGCGGTGAGCGCCAACGCCAGGGCGCACCAGCCGGAGAAGTGGGTAATCGAGGACGGCATGGCTCGGCTCCTGCTGCGGCGAGGACCGTATACTACAGGCCCTCAGCATGATCACCGCCATTCTGCTGCTGGCTGTCAACGGCGCGTCCGCAGCGGATACGCGTTCAATGGCGGCACTGCAGGTCGGACGGTTGACTCTATACGGCTGCGACACGGGGGCGCCCTGGTGCGGCCGCTTCGAGCGCCCGCTCGATCCGAGCGGGGCAGTTCCGGGCACGATATCGATCTACTTCGAGTACTACCCGCACACGCGTGCGGGCCCCGCCGCCGGAACTGGTGGCGACCGAGGGCGGCCCCGGCTATCCCGCCACGCTCTCGCGCGACGAGTACCTGGCACTCTACGGCCCCCTGCGACCGAACCGCGACGTGCTGATCATGGACAATCGGGGAACGGGGCATTCGGGGGCGCTCGACTGCGAGCCGCTGCAAACCGCTCCCGCGCTCACCGAGGCTGACATCGGCGCCTGCGGGCGCTCACTCGGTCGGGCGGCGCCGCTCTACAGCACCGCGTTGGCTGCCGATGACCTGGCTGCGCTTCTCGACGCACTCTCGATCGATCGCATCGATCTGTACGGCGAGTCGTATGGCACCTACTTCGCGCAGGTCTTCGCGCTGCGGCACCGAGAGCGGCTGCGCTCCCTCGTGCTCGATGGGGCCTATCCCCTCGACGGTCCCGACTACGCCTGGTATCCGCATTATGCCGTCGCCATGCGCGAGAAGTTCAACCTCGCCTGTGAGCGCTCACCCGAGTGCCGGGCAATCCCCGGGAGCTCGATGGATCACATCGCGCCGGCGCTCGAGCTGCTGCGGATGAAGCCGCTCCATGTGACGGTGCGCTACGGCGACGGTCGATCGATGACTTTCATCGCCAACGCCAGCGCACTCGCGATCGTCATGTTCGGCGGCTCGCCGGCCTTTACGACAGTCCGCGAGGTCGACGCGGCGGCGCGCGCGTTCCACGGCGGCGATCAGCCGCCGCTGCTCAGGCTCATGGCGGAGACGCTCGCCAGCGTCGACTCGCGTGATCCGACGCGCTCGCCGCAGCGCTTCAGTGCGGGCCTCGCGGCCGCGATGTTCTGTCAGGACCCGCCGCAGATCTTCGATATGAGCCTCACACCCCCCGAGCGAGCCCGCGAGCGCGATTTTCTGATCGCAAAGCTCAGGAGCGAGGCGCCGCAGACCTATGCGCCGTTCACCCTCGATGAGTATCGCGGGATGCCGCTCGACTATGCCTTCATCGACGAATGCGTCGAGTGGCCCGTCAAGTCCGCCAGCTCGCCCGCTGTGCCGCTGGTCCCGCCGAATGCCCGTTACCCCGAGGTGCCGGTGCTCGTCGTGTCCGGAGAGCTCGACAACATGACCAGTGTTGCCGATGGCGCAGCGGCGGCCGAGCGCTTTCCGCGCGCCCGGCACGTCATCATCGCCAACAGCTTCCACATCAACGCCCTGCCGCATGCGCGCAGCGACTGCGGGGCTGTCCTGGTGCGTCGGTTCATCGAGCGCCTGGAATCTGGCGATGAGAGCTGTGCGGCGGCGGTGCCGGAGGTGCGCCTGGTGCCGCGCTTCGCCAGGCACATGCGGCAGGTTGCCGCGGCGCATGCGCTCGCGGGCAACGAGGCGGGGGAAGCAGAGCTGCGCGCCGTGAGCGCGGCCCTCTCGACCTGCGCCGATGTGCTCGCGCGCGCCGAGACCGACGGCGGCGGCAGGGGTGTTGGCCTGCGCGGCGGCAGCTTCACGGTTCGCCCCGCTTCCGGCGGCTACAGCGTGAGCCTTCGCGAGGTGCGCTGGACCGAAGACCTCGCGATTTCGGGCCGGATCGACGCACCTCTTCGAAGTGGCGTCGTGCACGCGGCGCTCGAGCTGCACGGCGCGGCAGAGGTGCGTGGCAGACTCGGGCTCGAGTGGCGTGAGGGAGTGAGCGGGACTCATGCCACGGCTCGCGGTAAGCTCGCGGGCCGCACGGTGGTGGCGGAGGCGCCTGCGCGTTAAGGCGCGACGCGAGGCGCGGCGCTCCTTGCACGCCGGGTCGGATCGACCAGCAGCCATGCCGCGGCGCTCACGGCCGCAAAAGCGGTCCCGATCAGGAAGGCCGTGGTCCAGGCGTGATGCCCCGAGAGGTAGGCCACGATCGGGGTGGCGATCAGTCCGCCGGCGTTGCCGCCGGTGTTGAGCAGTCCCGAGGCCGCCATCGAGTCGGCGCGGCCGACATGCATGATCGCTGCCCAGTAGGGACCTTCGTTGAGCTCGACGCAGGCAAAGCACAGCGCCAGCGCGGCCACGGCCAGGTAGGGGTTCGTCGCGTCCACCGCCAGGAACTGCAGCGCGCCCGCGGCGGGCAGCGAGACGAGCGGCAGGATCCTGAGGCCGGTGCGTACGCCATAGCGCGAACCAAGGTAGCTCGCGAGCGCGCCGCCAACACCGGCGGCGATGGCAGCCGCGAGCGGCGGTGTGCTCGCCAGCCCTGCGCTCTCGAGCACCGTGAAGTGCCGCTCCTGCACCAGATAGAGAAAGCACCAGTTCGCGAGCAGGTAGAACACGTAGTTCATGCACACGTAGGAGACGGTCAGCGTGAGGACATCGCGGTCCTTCATCAGCTCCCAGACGCGTGGCCAGTTGATCGTCGAGTCGGCCCGCGCGGGCGGCTCCGGCCCGAGCTCGGCGAGCTCCTGCGCGCTCACCGCGGGATGCTCGGCGGGACTGTTCCTGCCGTACCAGCCCCACCACGCGATCAGCAGCAGCGCGGGCAACATCGTCCAGGCGAGCGCCCGCTGCCAGTCGAAGGCCGACATGAGCCAGGCGATCAGCGGCGGGGTGAGGGAGGCACCGAGGCCGAGGCCCATGCTCTGCAGGCCCTGAACCAGCGGCCACCGATCGGGCGTGAACCAGGCTTCGAAGACGCCCGCCGACACCGGGAAGATCGGCCCCTGCGAGGCGCCGAGCAGCAGCTGCGCGGCCAGCAACACTCCAAACAGCGCCCCGGCCTTGAGCAGCAGTGGAGCGAGCGGCGTCACCATGCAGCAGGCGAAGGCGATGAGCCCGATCACGACGAACATGAGGCGCGCCCCGAGGCGCTGGCCGATCACGCCGCCGGGAAACTGCATCACCGTGTACCCGATGAGCAGCGCGGTCTCGAGCCAGCCGATCTGCATCTGGGTAAATCCCAGATCCGGCATCATCCGGTAGCTGGCGACCGTGATGCTTCGTTGCTGCACATAGGCGATGAAGCCGAATCCGAACAGGAACAGGAATATCTTCCAGCGCACCCGGATACGCTGCGGGGACGGTGAGGAGGCTGCCGCGGCCGGCGGGCTCCTCACGGGGGGTCGAGCGCGTCGCCGATCCGGTCCAGGACGTAGCGACGGATATCGAGGTTGAAGTCCTCCATGGGGGCGTAGTAGCCGCGCTCGTGCACGCGGGCGCTGATTCCCTGTTGCACCGCCTCGCAGATCGCCCAGTCCTGGCGATTGACGAGATCCCAGAACTCGCTGGTATCGCTCGGGTCGAAGTCGGGCTTGTCGATCTCGAACGGCTCGAAGAGGAAATGGCAGGTGATGTCGGTGCGCATGGCGCCGCGCGGCTGCAGGATGAACGCCGCGACATGCTCGCAGGCGAGGCTCACGAACAGATTCGGAAACACCAGCTCGCCCTTGTGCCGCACCCGCTCATCCTCGTTCAGAGTCGGAAAGGGGCGCCGGCGCGAGGTGCCGGACTTCGTGAAGGTGTAGGCGCCTTCGCGATGCGGGACGCCACGCAGCCAGTCGAGATTGCCGCCGCCGCGCTCGCGGAACGCCGGCACCAGGGCGCAGAGCTCGGGATGCACGCCGGCGCAGTGATAGCACTCGTTGTAGTTCTCACAGAGCACTTTCCAGTTCGCGGCCACCTCGTAGCGGATCGTGCGCCCGATCCGCAGCTCGCTCAGCGGGTAGCGCTCGAGCCGCCCGGGAATTGCGCCGAGCTGCTGCGCGAGCGACCCCGCTCCGCGGGGAGTAAGGTTCACGAACACGAAGCCGCCCCAGCACTCGACGCCCACCGGGTAGAGGCTGAACAGGCTCTTGTCGAAATCCGGCTCGCCGCTCAGCCAAGGTGCGGCGATCAGCCGGCCGTTGAGGTCGTAGGCCCACTGGTGATAGGGGCAGGTGATGCGTCCGGCGGCGATACCACCGCGCAGCTGCGCGCCCGCGGGCGCTGCGGCCGCGGCCGGCTCACGGCACAGTCGCGCGCCGCGGTGCCGGCAGACATTGTAGAAAGCGCGCAGCTCGCCTTCGCGATTGCGCAGCAGGATGATGCTCTCGCCGAGAATGTCGAGCACGCGGAACGTACCCGGCTCCGCGAGCTCCTCCGCCCGGCAGGCACAGACCCACTCCCGGCAGAAGATCCGCTCCTTCTCCACGGCGAGGACGCTCTCCGAGCGATACCAGCTCGAGGGCAGTGTCACTTCCATGCCCGCCACGGGCGCCGGCAGCTCGCGGACGCTCACGTGAGCCTCTCCAGGTCTCCCCAAGCGGGGCGCGCGGACGGCGTGGAGGCTATGTGCCGGGCGAGCGGCGCATCGCGCCGATAGCCGAGGCTCGCCGGATCGGCATCGAGCTCGCGGGCATAGCGATGGCCGCTGTACACCGCGTGCACGATCGCCCCCGGTGCGAGAGCATCCCCGATCCGCGAGACGGACCGGATGCCCGCCGCGGTGAGCTCTTGAGGAGCCGCAGCGAGTGATCGGTACAGAGCATCGTTCGCGAAGCGGGCGCCGACGATGAGGAGCGACCTGCAGGCGACGCGTCTCGTCGTGTCCGTGAACTGGCCGCTGAGCGTGAGCTCGCCGCGCTCGAAGGCCGTCACGCGCGTGAGCGTGTGCACCTCGACCCCGGCCCCGAAGAGCGCGCGATGGATCTGCGGCTGCTCGTTGCTCATGATAGCCCAGGCCGAGGCGTGTCCGGCCGGAGTCACGTAGCTCACCCGCTGCCCTGACCGGGCGAGGTGCTCGGCCAGCACGCCGCCCATGTAGTAGTTGTCGAAGTCGTAGACGACGACCGGCCCTTCGATCCGTGCACCTTCGGCGACGTCGTCGGGCGTGAAGATGTGGGGACCTTCGAGCCTGCCCGCGGGGATCTCCAGCGCCGAATAGAGCAGGCGCGCCCAGCGCGCGCCGGTGGCGATGACCACGTGAGTGTTGCCGAGCTCGAGAATCTCCTCGGCTGTCAGGCGGTTGCCGCGGTAGATGCTGACGTTGGGCAGCCGCTCGAGCTGCGTGCGGCGCCAGTCGAGGACGCGGGCCCAGGCCGCGAGCCCCGGCAGCCGCGTCTCGAAGCGCAGCCGGCCGCCGATCTCGTCCCCGGCCTCCGCTACCATCACCTCGTAACCGCGCCGGCCGAGCGACAGCGCACACTCGAGGCCCGCCGGACCCGCGCCGACCACGAGCACCGAGGTCGCACTGCCCGCCGCAGGGATCCGCTCGGGATGCCAGCCGCGACGCCACTCTTCACCGACGGTCGGGTTCTGCGTGCATCTCACCGGCACCGCGTCATGCCAGCTCGAGATGCAGATGTTGCAACCGATGCATTCGCGGATGTCCTGCTCGCGCCCCTCATCGATCTTGCGCGGCAGGAACGGGTCCGCGATGGAGGGCCGCGCCGCGCCGATGAGGTCGAGCACCCCCCGTTTGATCTGTCCGACCATGGCATCGGGCGAGGTGAAGCGCCCGACGCCGACCACGGGCTTAGCCGTGAGCTTCTTCACGAACTCGACGATCGGCTCGTGGCTGCCCTCGGGCGCGAATCGCGACGGCGCGCAATCGGTCGGGGAGGAGTCGAGCTTCACGTCCCACAGGTCCGGGAGATCCGCGAGCAGCTCCACCACCTCGTGGGCTTCCGAGGGGGCGGTCTCGCTCGGCCGGCCGCGCAGCTCCTCGAGGCTGATGCGCAGTGCGACCGCACAGCGCTCGCCGACCGCCTCGCGGGTAACCTCGAGCAGCTCGCGCACGAGCCGCACGCGATTGCGGAGGCTCCCGCCGTAGGCGTCGGTGCGCTGATTCCACTCCGACAGCAGGAACTGGTAGGGCAGATAGCCCATCCCGGCGTAGACATACACGATGTCGAAGCCGGCGTGGCGCGCCCGGCGCGCGGCTTCCGCCTGCCAGCGCAGCAGCGAAGCGATGTCGTGCGCGTCCATGACCCGCGGGCGCTGGTTGCCCATGAAATTCACGTGCGTCGCCATCCACGAGGTCCCGGACGGCGACAGCGGCGGAATGCGGCTGGAGCGGTTCATGACCGAGCCGCCGCCGTGCCACAACTCGATGCCCGCGAGTGCGCCGTGCCGGTGCACGGCCTCGGTCATGAGCGCGTGGGAGCGCACGTCGTCCTCGTCCCACAGCGTCGCAAAGGGCAATGGCGCATCGTCGGAGCTCGGGTCGATCGACACGTAGCCGGTGCACACCACGCCCCAGCCGCCTTCGGCCTTGGTCTCGCGAAATTTCGCGCGCATGTGCGGCATCGAGTTAGTCATCCCGGCGGCATGCGGGACCGCATAGAAGCGGTTGCGCGCGGTGACTGGCCCGATCTTCACGGGTTCGAACAGGACGTCGTAGCGCGGATTACGGGCCATGCGCAAAAGTCTGCGCGCAGTTGAGCGAATGTTCAATAAGTTATACTGCCGGCGCCGATAATTCGAATGCGCGTGCTCGCGCCGGGAAGGGACTCATGCTCGACAAGCCGCTCGCACTACTCATCCTGCTCGCGCTGGCCCCGGCTCCGCTCGTGGCGCACTCGACGGCTCCCGACACTCCCGAGCCCGGCTCGGTCGAAGAGATCGCGCGCGCGACGACCGAGGCGCGCTTCCTGTCGCCCTGGGTCGCCTATCTGCCGGCGTCCGCCACCGTGGTCTCGCCGCGCGCCTTCCTGCACCGGATCCCCGGGGCGGCGGGCGAGCTGGTGAACTCGCAGACGACTTACGCCTACTGCCGCGCGCTCGCGGCAAGCTCGCCCCGAGTGCGCCTCTTCACGATCGGGCGCTCCGAGGAGGGTCGCGACATAATGATGCTCGCGATCGCGGACGAGCCGGGCATTCGTGAGCTCGAGCGGCTGAAGGCCGCGACCGCCGCACTGGCGGATCCGCGCCGCACGGACGCAGCGGCGGCCGAGCGGATGGTGGCCGGGGCGCGCCCGATCTACTACTTCAACGCTGCGCTGCACTCCGATGAGTCCGGCTCGACCGAGTCGGTGCTCGAGCTGGCCTATCGGCTCGCGGTGTCGGAGCAGCCGATGATCCGGCGCATCCGGGAGAATCTCGTGGTGCTGATCAACCCGGTGTCGAACCCCGACGGCCGCGACAAGCAGGTCGAGTGGTTCTACCGCTACCTCAAGGGGAGGACCGATCTGGCGAGCCTGCCGCGGCAGGCGCCTCCCTACTGGTCGCGATATGCCTTCGTGGACATCAACCGCGATGCGCACCAGCAGGTTCACGAGACCACCCGGGCGGTGTTCCGCATGTTCCGCGAGTGGCATCCCCAGGTGATCCACGACCTGCACGAGAGCGTCCCGCTGCTTCTGACTTGGAACGGCACCGGCCCGATCAACGAGCACGTCGATCCGCTCACCTACGCCGAGCGGCTCGAGCTGAGCTTCCATGAAGTGCAGACGCTCACCGCGCTCGGCATGCCGGGGGTGTGGACCTGGAACTTCGGCGACGACTTCGCGCATCTGTACCTCGACGCGATCGCGACCAACCACAACTCCGACGGCCGCGGTTACGAGACCTTCGGCAACGGCACCGCCGAGACGCTCATCCCCGAGCAGCCCGAGGACGACAACACCGTCGAGTGGTACCGGCCGCTGCCGCCCCCGCCGCAGAAGAGCTTCGCCTGGTCGGCGCGCGACAATGTGAACTACACCGAGACCGCGATGCTCGCGGCGCTCGATGAAAGCGCGCAGCAGTCGAAGCGGCTGCTGAAGAACTACTACCTCAAGGCGCTGCATTCGTACCGCCGCGGCCTCGACCAAACACCCTACGCGTTCGTCATTCCTGAGCGCCAGGGTGATCCCGCGCGCGTGGCGCAGCTCGTGGCGCGCCTCCTTGCCCAGGACATAGAGGTGCACCGGGCCGCGACCGACCTCACCCTGAAGGAAGGCAGTTTCCCTGCCGGAACCTACGTGGTGCGGCTCGATCAGCCCTACCGCGACTACGCCGTGGATCTCCTGAGTCCGCAGAACTATCCCAAGGACGCCGGCGAAGCCTACGACGACGTCTCCTGGGAGCTGCCGGCGCACTATCACCTCGCGGTGATTCCCACCGCGGACGCGGGGGTGCGCGCGGCGAGCCTCACGGCACTCGGTGAGGCGCCGCGGCCGCGCGGGCAGGTGTCGGGCGAGGGGCCCGTGTACCTGCTCGCCGACACGGGACAGGAGGGCCTGCTAGAAGCGCGCTACCAACTCGCCCGCTTCAAGGTCGCGGTCGCCGAGCGCGCGTTCACCGCGAACGGCAGCGCCTATCCGGCGGGATCCTGGATCCTCGCTCCGCAGCCCGGGCTCGCCGCGGCGCTGCGCGCGACGGCGGAGAGTCTGGGCCTCGACTTTGCGAGCGCACCCTCGACGCCGCAGGTCGCAACTCACGCGACTCCCGTGCCGAGGCTCGGACTGTGGGTGCCGTGGGCCGATACCGACACCATCGGCTGGGCGCGCTACGCGCTCGATCAGCGGCACATTCCTTATATCTACGTGCGGGACGAGGATATCCGGGCCGGCAGGCTCCGCGACAAGTACGACGTGCTGCTCTACGGCCACGTGGATCTCGAGCTCGCCGAGCAGATTCAGGGGATCCCGAAATCATGGGGCCCGATGCCGTTCAAGAAGACCAGCGCGACGCCGAGTCTCGGCACCCCGGCCGAATCCGACGACATCACCGGCGGCATCGGTTGGACTGGAGTCGCCGAGCTGCAGCGCTTCGTCGATTCCGGAGGTCTGCTGGTAACGCTCGGCAACGGCTCGATGCTGCCGATCGAAGGCGGGATCGTGCGCGGAGTGCGCCGCGAGTCCGGGGGCGTGCCGCGCAGCACCCAGGGAGGCGGGGCCGCGGCGGCGGAGGCATCGCAATCGTCGGTGACCCGCACACCCGGAGCGCACGTGCGCGTGTCATTCGCCCGGACCGATCACCCGATCGCCTACGGCTACGGCGCGCGTACCCATGTGTTCCGTCAGAACTTTGCGCGCTATTCCATCCCGCGCCGCTGGTTGCGCATGGCGTACTGCACGACCTGTCTTGACGGTCCACTGGATCGCAGCGGGGTGGTGCTCGAGTGGGGCGATCGGGAGGGCGCGCCCTTCGTGGTGAGCGGCCAGGCCTGGGGCGAGCAGAACCTCATCGGGCACCCGGCGATCCTCGATCTGCGCTCGGGCGCAGGCCACATCGTCGCCTTCAACTTCAACCCGCTGCATCGCGATCTGAATCGCGGCGATCAGCGCATGCTGTGGAACGCCATCATCAACTGGCAGGCGATCCTGGCGGGGCGCTGAGGGGCGTGCCGTTGCGGGCTGCGTCAACGGCTCGCGCGGCGGCGCTTGCTTCGACGAACTCTGCTGGCGGCGGCCTTGCCTCTGCCCGCCGCAGCCTTGCCTCTGGCCGCGGCAGCCTTGGCTCTGACCGCGCCCTTGCCCGGCCGTGGATGGCTGGGCTGATAAATTCCCAGCTTGCCGCCGCCCGGAAGACTGACGTGCGTAAGTATTCCCCAACGCTCCTGATGCAGCGCGGAGCATTCGATGCCGTGCTCCTGCAGAGACAGCGTCACCGTCCCGATGTCGTCACACATCAGGAACAGCTCGTGGCCCTCGTCCCCATCGGACGGGTGCACTGCGACCTCCGCGGGCGGCAGGCCGAAAATCAGCCAACCATGACCGGCGTCGACGTGCGGAAATTTCAGGATGTCGCGCAGGAAGCCGCGATCAGCTTCGGCGTTGCGGCTGTAGATGATGGCATGAGCTCCGGTGATCATGATTCCTCCCATGGGCGCCGCAGCGCCAGGCGGGCGATCAGCGTGCCGTACTCGGCGAGCTGCGGAGTCCTGAGTCCGGCGACCTTTCCCGCGTCGTCCCAGCGCCGCACGCACACCGCCTCCCTGAAATAGCGCTCGCGCTCGAACTGCCTCACCTCGGAAGCCGGCATCGCGCCGCCCTGCAGCCTGAGGGTGTACACCGAGGCCGGGCTCAGCTTCGCGAGATAGCCCGCATCGGTCGCGCACAGGTAGCGCTTGGCCGCAACGTGCAGGCGCACCGGCTCGCAGATCTCCGCGGGCAGGCGCTCCGCCAGCCAACGCGCGCCGAGCGCCTCGTGGTGCGCGTCGGAGGTCCAGTCGCCGATGTCGGCGGGAAGAGGCTCGAGCAGGTGCCCGATGTCGTGCAGCAGCGCCGCGAGCACCAGCGCCTGTGGCGCACCGGCCTGCTCGGCGAAGTAGGCGGTCTGCAGGGCGTGCTCGGTCATCGACACGCGCTCGCCGAAATACGCGTCCAACCCGCGCGCGGCGTAGATCGCGAGAATCTCCCCGGTGATGCTCACGGGGATATCCCCGCGGCCGCTGCCGTGGCGCTCGTAGCTCTGGTGTTGAGCACGTGCAGAGCGCCGGCGCACACCGCGGCGACCGCGCTGACCGCCGCCAGGCTCACGAACACCCCCTGCCAGCCGTATGCGACCGCGAGCCGCGCCACGCTGTCTCCAGCGAGCACTCCACCCAGGTATCCGATGCCGTCGATGATTCCCGAGGAGGCGGCGCTCGCCTGCTTGCCGCCAAAGTCGAGCGCGAAGGCGCCGCCGAGATAAGAGTATGGGCCGAGAAGACCGAATGCGACGACCCCGATCAGCGCCACCGCCAGCAGCGATGTGGAGGGGCCCGCGCGCACCGACGTGAGCACTACGAGTGCGGCGGCCGTGGCCGTGAGCCCGACGAACAGCACCAGCGCGCGCCCGTTCAGGCCGAGTCGGTCGCTGAGCCAGCCCGCCAGCAGCACCGACGCCGCGCCCACGGCCGGGAAGATCGCGCTCCCGCCGGCGGAGTGACTCAGGCTGTATCCGAGATGATCGCGCAGATACACCGGCGTCCAGGTGTTGAAGGTCTCACGGATTATCGTGCAGGCGAAGGACAGCGTACAAACCAGCAGGAACGCGCGGCTGCGCAGCAGCGGCAGCAGCAGCGCGCCGACACTCGCCGGGCGCGACTCCGAGGCGGCAAACAGGTTGAGCGGGTTCGGCGTCGCTTCGGCGTATCCCTGCTCGGCACGCGACTCACGCAGGAACAGCAGGCTCGCGAGCAGCATCAGTCCGGCGACGATCGCTGCGAACACGAACAGCGAGCGCCAGCCGTAGCCGCGCTCGATCAGCATCCCCATCTGCTGCCGTGCGGCGGCATCGCCGATCAGGTAGCTGATGCTGAGGATGCCGACGATCGAGCCGTAGGAGGAATAGTCGAACCACTTGGAGGAGACCTTGATGAGACCGGCCCAGCCGAGCGATTGCGTCAGGCGGTTTCCGACCCACGCCAGAGTGAACAGCGGCACGCTGGCACCCGCCGCGAACCACAGCGTGAACAGCGTCGCGCCGCCGACGCCGATGAGGAAATTGCGCCGCCCGCCCCAGTAGTCCCCGAGACCGGTCAGGAACAGCTTGCCGAGCGCATAGGCGAGCACACCCAAGGAGCTGATCGAGCCGATGCGCACCAGCGCTTCGCCGTGGCCGAGTCCGTGCCTGCCGAGCTCCTCCACCAGCAGCGGCGTCGCCACCGACAGATCGGCCCGACAGTAGTAACAGGCTGCATAGCCGCCGAAGAGCAGCAGTACGGTCTTGAGCTGTGCGTAGCGCAGTGATCGCGCCGGCATCGCGAGGGCGGCGGCTGTCCTCGATGTGATCATAGTTCCTCGCACACACCGCGGCGACAGTGACCGTGGACCGATGGTAGCCGACACGCTGGTGCGAATCACGCGGTACCCGGGGGACGCTCGTACGCGGGAGCCCGCATTACCAGAAGTGGATGTGGAGGTGAGTATTCAGAAGACTTCGCATATGACGTACCAACAATGGGCGAGGGCAAATCATTACGCCCCGTCGTGGGATTCGACCGCAACGGTGCTGGTCGGTCCGGCGAATATCCGCGAGACGGTGACCGTAGGTGCCGGCGGGAACCATTACTCGGGAACGTTCAGCCTCGATCAATTCGCGACTGATGGCAAGACGGCTCTGGCGCACGTCGTCGGCACCGTGAGCGCCACACGAATCACCGTCGATTGAGATTTGCTTGTGTGTCTGGCTACGCCCCCCGCACAGTGTCTGTGCGGAGGCCGGCCCTCTGCGCGTGGCTGACAGTTTGTGGTGAGCTGCCCCCAGGGCGATTAAGCGGGCGTCAAGCTCCGCGCAGCAGCTCGCGCAGCACGATCGCGTGATTGCGGCGCGCGTCCTGCGCGGCATATAGGAGCGTCACGCGCTGCCGCGCGGCGCGCTGGCGCAGTGCCTCGAGCAGCGGCGCTTGAGCGCGCAGCTCGGCACGATAGCGCCTGACGAACTGCGGCCAGCGCCGCCGATCGGCGTGCAGCCACTTGCGCAGTCCCGTGCTCGGGGCGAGGTCCACGAGCCAGTTATCGAGAGCGGCCCGCCGCCGGCTGATCCCGCGCGGCCACAGCCGGTCGACCAGAGCTCGATAGCCGTCCGTGGGTTCGGCGGGCTCGTAGATTCGCTTGATCTGGATGTCGCAATCCCCGGCCCCCCGCGCGGACACCGGCTCGTTCAGGTAGCAGGGAGGCGAGCTGTAAAGGCGCGGAGCTTTCCTACGCCGGGCAGTCACTCGAGGATCCTTAAGGCTCCACTCGGGGTGGCGAGTATAGCCGCACTGCCGGCTGCGGCCCGCCGGTGGAGTCCGGCCTCGCGACGGTTCAGACTTGGCGGGCATGACCACCTTCGGCCGGCAGCTGCGCGACAATGCCGTGGCGCTCATCAGTCTGGCTGTGGCGCTCGCCAGCCTCGCCTACAACACCTGGCGCAACGAGCGCACCGAGCACAACCGCAGCGTCCGTACCGCGGCCTTCGAGCTGCTCATGAGGCTTGCCGATCTCAAGCGGATCGTGTTCCTCGCGCAGTACGACCGCGACAAAGTCGGCGGCAATCCGCGCACGGGCTGGACCTACGTGCTCGCGGTCCGCGACCTGTCGACGCTGGTGCCCGCGCCGGTGCCGGAGCAGGCCGTACAGCTGCAGCAGGTTTGGCGCGGAAACTGGGAGGGCCTCGGCAGGGACGACGAGAGCGCGGTCAACCGCATCGACGACGCCATCGACAAGCTGCGCGACTCCACACTGGGGACGCTGCGCTCACTGCGCTGAAGGTACTCCCGCAGGCACCGCACTGAAGGCTCACCCACCGCGGCGACTTGACAACCTGCGCTGCAGACGTTAAAAAGCTTTCAGGTTATATAACTAAATGGTTCTATAAGCATGCGATCCGGCCAGCTCGACCAGACCTTTGCCGCGCTCGCCGACCCGACGCGGCGCGCGATTCTGGCGCGGCTCGCCGGCGGGGAGGCGGGGGTGATGCAGCTCGCGAAGCCCTTCCGGATGAGCCAGCCCGGGATCTCGAAGCACTTGAAGGTGCTCGAGCGCGCCGGGCTCATCGTCCGCGGCCGCAGGGCCCAGTCGCGGCCCTGCCGCCTGCAGGCGCGGCCGCTCAAAGACGTGGCCGAGTGGACCGAGCGCTATCGGCGCTACTGGGAGCAGAGCTTCGAGCGGCTCGATGCCTATCTGGTCAGACTGCAACGCAAGGAGAGAAACCATGCACGCAAGAGCACGAAATAGCGCTGCCGCGAGCGTCGCGGGACTTGAGCTCACCATTCGCCGCACCTTCGACGCGCCCCGCGCGCTCGTGTTCCGCGCCTGGACTGAGCCGCAGCACCTCGCCCAGTGGTCCTGCCCACGGGGGTTCACCATGATCGAGACCCGCGGCGAGCTGCGCGTGGGCGGCGGCTTCTTCGCCTGCATGCGCTCGCCCGCAGGCGAGGATCACCAGCTGCGCGGCGTCTATCGCGAGATCGTGCCGCCCGAGAGACTGGTCTTCACCCATGCCTGGCTCGATGCCCGCGGCGTCCCGGGTCCGGAGACACTCGTGACCGTGATGCTGGCCGAGCGCGATGGACGCACCGAGATGACGTTCCATCAGGCCGGCTTCGAGTCGGTCGCCTCGCGCGACGGGCACGAGGGTGGCTGGGCCAGCTGCTTCGAGCGTCTCGCGGAGCTGCTCGCGACGCAGCGGCGCGACGCCACCGCCTAGGGCGGGCGACTGCACCGCGCAGCGGCGGCGCCGCCGGTGCCGTCGGCCGGAGCGGATGCCGCCAGGTCCGAAAATGGCTACTTGCGCCGCCGCCGCCGCGCTATGTTTGTCGCCATGGAGAGCATCGCGGGACTCGATCCCGAGGCACTGAACCGCGCCCGCATCAGCCGCGATCCGCGCTTCGACGGCAAGTTCTACATTGCGGTGACCTCCACCGGGATCTACTGCCGGCCGATCTGTCCCTCGCGCTACGCGAAGCGCTCCAACGTGCGCTTCTTCGGCAGTCCTGCGGCGGCCGAGGCGGCGGGCTTCAGGCCGTGCCTGCGCTGCCGCCCCGAGGCCGCACCCGGCACCCCGGCGTGGCTCGGGACGGCGGCGGTGGTGCGCCGCGCGCTGCGGCTGATCGACGAGGGCGTGCTCGACGAGGACTCGGTCGAGACGCTCGCCGGGCGCCTCGGGATCGGCGCGCGGCACCTGTTGCGGCTGTTCGTGCGGCACGTCGGCGCACCGCCCATCGCGGTCGCACAGACCCGGCGGCTGCACTTCGCCGTGTGCCTGCTGACTGAGACCACGCTGCCGATCACCCAGATCGCGATGGCGGCCGGGTTCGGCAGCTACCGCCGCTTCAACGATGCGTTCCGCCAAACCTATGGCCGTGCGCCGCGCGATCTGCGCAAGGCCGGCCGGCGCAGCAGCGTCACCGCCAGCGCGGAGGAGGTGGTGCTGCGGCTCGCGTACCGACCCCCTTACGACTGGTCCCACATGCGCGACTTTCTCGCGAGGCGTGCCATCCCCGCAGTCGAGCGGGTCGATGAGCGCGGCTACGCGCGCACCGTGGCCTGCGGGGGAGGGCACGCGCTGGTCTGCGTGCGCGCGCTGCCCGGGGAAGATGCGCTCGAGCTGCGCGTGAGCGGTGCACCGCCGGCGGCGCTGCTGCAGCTCGCCTCGGTGGCGCGCCGCATGTTCGATCTGGCCGCCGATCCGGCGCGCATCGGTGTCGAGCTCGCCACCGACGCCCTCGTCGGACCTCTGGTGCGCGCACGGCCGGGATTGCGCATTCCCGGCGCGTGGGATGCGTTCGAGTGCGCGGTGCGGGCCGTGCTCGGCCAACAGGTGACGGTGGCCGCCGGCTGC
>JACXTT010002805.1_pt1 | contig 27305 bp, 22 predicted proteins | sample 9270951 | NCBI WGS metagenome assembly JACXTT01 (sample SAMN15532306, study PRJNA645909) | rock metagenome | isolation source: weathered quartz diorite | place: Puerto Rico | collected 2017-06-21 | reverse complement strand
AAGGATCCGTTCACCGGTGAAGAGCGTTGGTTCCCGGCCAAGCCGGCCAGCGTCAAGGTGAAGGTTCGCCCGCTGAAGAAGCTGAAGGACGCTGCCGCCTGACCGGCCAGTCGATCCGCGTGAAAAAGGAAGGAGCCGCTTGCCGGCTCCTTTTTTTGTATCTATGCTCCGGCGCTGCAAAGCCAGGCACGCGGCGCGAATCCGGCGGCGCATCCGCCGAATTCGCGATGACTTAACCGAAGTCAAACTGGGGGCGGAAGTGGCCGTCTAGAATTCGAAGCGTCATGGGTGCGGGGGCGCTCCCCATGGCAACTGGCTCCCGGAGTCTTCCCGGAGGCCCCGCCCGCTGCCAGCAATGGCTGCGGGCTTTCTTTTTGGTGGGCCGCACATGGCGCCCCCGCACGGCGTCAGCCGCCGACAATCTGCTTGGCGTAGCTGGCGCGCTCCATTTCGCACACTTCGACACTGATCTGCACGCTCTGTCCTTCAGCGGCGGCGGGGCGAACCGCTTCGGCGATGACGTCGCAGACGGCTTGGCCCAGCGCGCGCCTGACCGCGAGCTCGCGGCCGTCCAGGATGGACAGGCGTGCGTGCACGAAAGCGCGTTCCGCGGCCTGCACGCCCTGGCGGAAGGTGGACAGCGTGATGCAGCGCGACTTGATATCCGCCTCACCGAATTCGCCGGACGCCAGCAGCGCGGCGTTGGCCTCGTCGAGCAGTTCTTCGGGCGAACAGTTGAGGCGCGTGTTTTCGGTGATTTCGATGACGAGATGAGGCATGGCAGCGTAGGGAGGAGCGGGACAACCCGAACCGCTGAGGGCCCGGGACGAGTTGCCATGATAAGGGCATTTCGCCGCTGTGCTCCGTTGCCTGAGGTAAGCTTGTGTCGGAGCCTCCGGCGTCGGATTTGCCACCAGAACATCTATGGAAACCCTCAGCATTGAACTCTTCCTGCGCCTGCTTTGCGGCTTGCTGGCCGGGGCGGTGATCGGCCTGGACCGCAATCTGCGCGGCAAAGCCGCCGGTATGCGCACGCTGGGGCTGGTATCGCTGGGCGCCGCTACGGCGGTGTGCATGGTGACGCAGTCCGGACATCCGATGGACGCGGTCTCGCGCGTGCTGCAGGGCCTGCTGACGGGCATCGGCTTTCTGGGCGTGGGCGTGATTGCGCGCCATGGCACGCACCAGCGCCCACAGGGGCTGACCACCGCGGCGGCAATCTGGCTGGCCGCCATCCTGGGCGCTGCGGCGGGCGCGGGGTACTACGTGGTCGGTGGCTTGGCGCTGCTGCTGGGTATGGCGCTGCTATGGATGGGTGGGCGCCTGGAAACGCGGCTGCACCGTGTGCTGGATCCGATCAACGGTGACAATCATGGCAGTCGTGACAACGGCGACGCGCGCAAGCCGGCGAGAAGCGACGATCGCGACAATCGCGACGATGACGTCTGGCCGTGAGCCTTCGACTTCGGTAGCCGGCGAACGGACGTGCCGGGCGCGACGATTGTCCACCACCGGACAGGCCCTCCATAACAGGATCGGGAACCTTGTCCCGCGCCAGGGTGCCACAGACGAGAGGGACGGCGACAGCCTGGCGTGCCCGCCATTGCTGTCACGATTCAAACGTGCCCAGGAGACCCCGCCATGAAGCCGATTACCCTGTTTGGCGCGCCGACGGATGTCGGGGCGAGCACCAGAGGCTGCACCATGGGGCCCGAGGCACTGCGTATTGCGGATCTCGTTCCGGCGCTCGCCAGGATGGGCTTGGATGTGCGAGATGCCGGCAATATCTCCGGCCCGGTCAATCCGCTGGCGCCGCCCGTGCATGGCTTGCGCCATCTCGATGAGGTCGTGGCGTGGAACCGCGCCGTCTTCGACGCCAGCACACGCATTCTTGAAGAGGGCAGGATGCCTGTCCTGCTCGGTGGCGACCACTGCCTGGCGGTCGGGTCGGTGAGCGCGGTGGCCCGCCACTGTCGCCAGGCCGGCCGCAAGCTGGTGGTGCTCTGGCTCGATGCGCACGCTGACGCGAACATCGGGTCCAGCACGCCGACCGGCAATATGCACGGCATGCCGGTGGCCTGCCTGTGCGGCGACGGCCCCGTGCCGCTGACCATGCTCGGTGGCCAGGCCCCGGCGGTGTTGCCACAGGAAATCCGCCAGGTAGGCATCCGCAGCGTCGATGCGCAGGAAAAGCTCCGGCTGCATGCGCTTGGTCTGAAGGTGTTCGACATGCGCTACATCGACGAATACGGCATGCGCCAGACCATGGAGCAGGCACTGACCGGCATGGACGACGACACGCACCTGCACGTGAGCTTCGACGTGGATTTCATCGATTCCGCGATTGCACCGGGTGTCGGCACGACCGTTCTGGGCGGACCGACTTATCGCGAGACGCAACTCTGCATGGAGATGATTGCCGACACGGGGCGCTTGTCGTCGCTGGACGTGATGGAACTCAACCCGGCCTGCGATGTGCGCAATGAGACGGCAAGGCTTGTCGTGGACTTCCTGGAAAGCCTGTTCGGCAAGTCCACGCTGCTGCGGGCGCGCTGACGGCGCCTGGCGGGGAAGAGAAAGGGGCGCGCATTGGCGCCCCTTGTGCATCGTGCGGACGATTTGCTCAGGCGTGCAGAGCCGCGGCAGGTACGGGTTCCGCCGGCGTGTCGAACCGGGTCGGTTCTTCGCGCGCGAGCCGCTGCAGCTGCGCCAGCTTGGCCCGGAGGCCGGCATCGAGTCGTGGCGGCATCAGCGTGGACGGGCAGGCCACGCCAAGAATGTCCAGCGCCTGCCGGAAATTCGCGACGGTAAGGCCCTGCGCCGGGTCGACGCTGACAAGGTGTTCGCGCTGCGCTTCAGTCATGGATGCAGCCGGCGCGCAAGACACGATCACATAGGACGACGGCATCGCACGGCTTGCAAAGTATGCGGAAATCTGCGCGCCGTGACCGCCCGCCACCGGCGGCGTCATGCCTTCCACCTGCAGGTCTAGCTGTTGGAAGATGGCTGCCGGCGTGCCGCGCCGCCACGCGTCCGACACCACCACGCGTGCCCCGGCCAGGCCGAAGAGCCGGCGGATATAGCCCAGCGCAATGGGGTCGAAGAAATGGACATCGCGCAAGGTGCCCGAATCGGGAACCCCACCGAGCCGCGCCTGGGACCGGTCGGAATACAGTACGCCGGGGACGTCCAGCATGATGAGTCGTTCAGACATGATTTCCTTGGGGTTACCCATCGGGTTGGTGTGAGCAAAGATTACTCGGCAACCCGGGCGCAGCGCGTAACAAGGCCGCCCCCAAGTGAAACATATCTGTAACATCCTCGCTGAACTCGTAAATGCCGGTTACCTCTCAATGTCAAATGTTTCCGGCCGACACATCTGGACGCGTGTCCGCGTCAGGGGGCTAGAAGCGAAAGGGGGCTAGAAGCGGAAGCGCGCAACGTCCTGCTCCAGCCCCGCGGCAAGTGCGTCCAGGCGCTCGGCCTGCGCGGCGACCGTATCCACCAACTCCGCGTTCTGCTGCGCAGTTTGCTCTAGCTGGCCGACCGAATGTCCTACCGCGCGGACCGACTGGGCCTGTTCGTCGGCCAGCCCGCAAAGCTGGCCGGCCAGCGCGTGGCTGTGGCTCACGGCCGCATCGATGCGGTTCATGGCGTTGACCACTTCCGTGCTCAGGTGCGCACCGCGCTCGATTTCGCGCGTGGCGCTGCCGACGATGTCGCCGATCTCGCGGGCCGAACTGGCGCTGCGCTGGGCGAGCGCCCGAACTTCCTGTGCCACCACGGCGAAGCCGCGCCCGGCCGAGCCGGCGCGCGCCGCCTCGACCGCTGCGTTCAGGGCAAGAATATTGGTCTGGAACGCAATGCTCTCGATCAGCGTGACGACCTCGGCGATGTGCCGCGAATGCGTGTGTACGGCTTCCATGGCGCCACTCATCTCGCGCACGACTGCCGAGCCGGAGTCCGCGGCAGCGCGCGCCTGTTGCGCTACGCCACTGGATTCGCTGGCCTGGGCGTGGGACTGTTCAACCAGTCCGGCCAGCCGTCGCACGCTGTCGGCTGCACCCGCGAGCGCGGCGGCCTGCTGGTTGGTGCGTGCAGCCAGGTCGTGATTGCCGGCGGCAATGCCGGTGCTGGCGGCGGTGATGTCCTGGGCGGAATCGCGGATGCGTGCCAGCACGCCGGCCAACTGCTCGCGCATGCGCGACAGCAGGCCCAGCACGCTGTGCGCATTGCCGCTGCGCAAGCGGATGGTACCGGTGAGGTCGCCAGCCGCAATGCGCGTGGCGGCCCCCGCGGCATCCGCCGGTTCGCCGCCAAGCTCGGTGGTAAGGCTTCGTGCTGCGAACCATGCCAGGCCGGCCGCGGCTGCCAGGCTGGCCGCCAGCAGTCCGATCATCAGCGCCTGGGCTGTGGCCTGGTGTGAGGCGACGCTTGCCATGGTGTCGGCGGCCTGCCGCTCCTGGCGCGCTCGCGTCTCTTCCATCAGGCCGCTCAGCTTGGTGAGCTGTTCCGCAACGAAATGGGCGTCCACGGAAACAGCACTGTCAAACTGGAGCGGGTCCAGCGGTTGCTGCCGTATCAGTGCCACATAGGCGTGCAGAAGCTTGCCGGCCTGGGCGCGCTCGGGCTCCAGGCGTTCCGCCTGCGCCGGCGCGGCACGGCGGATGCCGTCGAGCGCGGCATCGAGCCGGCTCAGCGCGCTGTCGATCTCCGCGGCGGCTTCATCGCGCTCGCTGCCGCTCGTCGCCATGGTCACCGACAGCTGTGCCCGGCCCAGCATGGCCAGTGCCGACTTGGCGCGCTCGGCGGAGATCGCGCCGTGCATGTCCTGGCGATAGAGCGCGTCGCTGCGCTGGCGCAAGTCGACGAGGTTGACAATGCCTGTCACGCCGACTGCAGCGCCGAACAGGTACACCAGCGTAAACGCCGCGCACAGCCGTGCCAGCAAGGGAAGGCGAGCAAGGCGCGAGCCCTGGCGGGCACGCCCTTGCGGCCCGGACAACTTGAGTGACTGCAACACGAAAGCAACTCCGGCGGGCATACCGCCCGCATGCATGTCCGTCGGATCGCGCGGGCAGCGGCACGGCGGCCGAGTGCGGAATCCCTGGACGTTCCTGACCCGGGCCGGGGCGATCGCGCTTCTTTGCTTTTGGGGGATGCGCGGGCCTCGGCCGGCACGGATGGTCGGGCAGAAATGTGACGACAGCATGACATGGGTTGGGTTTGCCGATGTCATATTGGCGTCACATTTTTGTCATGAAATGTGCACCGGGCGCTTGCCCAGCAATTTTCCGGTTCCTTCTTATGCCAGGCTTGCCTGCCGCCATGCCTATCGATGCCTGCGCCGAAGCGGGTATTTCCGTGCCGTCGCCGTTGCCCTCGCTACCGCCGCTGCATGCCGTGTTCCAGCCGATCGTACTGGCTGAATTCGCGGAAATGCTCGGCTACGAAGCGCTGATCCGCGGCCCCGCCGGCTCGCCGCACGCGAATCCGGAGGCGCTGTTCAGGCTGGCGCAGAACCCCGCCGGCACCATCGCCCTGGAACTGCAGGCCGCGCGCACGGCACTGGCGGCCTGGGGCGCGCTCGAACTCCCGGGCAAGCTTTTCCTGAACTTCAGCCCACTAACTTTGCGGCATTTGCTTGCCGAGCGCGGCAACGGCCTGTCCATGCTGCTTGGTGCCGGCATTTCGCCGACGCACATCGTGATTGAAGTTACGGAACAGACGCCGATCGGCGATGCCGTCAGCTTCGGGCGGGACATGGCTGTCTTGGGGGAGCTGGGCATGCAATACGCGCTCGATGACTTCGGCACCGGCCATGCCAACCTGGACCTGCTTGCCCACTTGTCCCCGCAGTTCGTGAAGATCGACAAGTCACTGATCCGCGGCATCGCCTCGTGTTCTCGGCGCCTGGAGATCCTGCGTGGCGTGCTGCGCATGATGGGGGCCTTCGGCGGCCGCGTGATCGCCGAAGGCATTGAGGACGAGGAAGAGCTGGCCGTCATTCGCGACCTGGGCGTGGCGGGAGCGCAGGGCTACTACCTTGGGCGACCGCAGGCCGAGCCGCCCGCGCAGGCGGGCCCGCACGTCAGGCGGGTGCTGACCTCGCGCCAGATTGCGGTGTTTCCGCAGATGGTCCGTTCAGGCTGGTCCGGCATCACGGCCGGGGGTCTGTTGCGCGCGGCGCCGGCCGTTTCGCCGGGTACGGCCAATGACGACGTGCTGCGCACGTTCCAGTCGCAGCCGGATCTGCAGGCCGTGGCAATCGTCAGCGACGACCAGAAGCCATTGGCCATCATCAACCGGCAGAGCTTCATGGACCGCTACGCGGCACCATTCCATCGGGAGCTGTACGGCAAGAAGGCGTGCATCACGCTGGCCAACCGCGAGCCCGCCTGTTTCGATTTACACGCCGGACTGGAAACCATGACGCAGATCCTGGCCGGCGAGAATCCGCGCTCGCTGGCCGACGGTTTTGTCATTACCAGCCAGGGGTGCTATATCGGCCTGGGCACCGGGGCGGACCTGGTACGAGCGATCACCGAAGTCCGCATGGAGGCCGCGCGATATGCCAATCCGCTTACCTTCCTGCCCGGCAATATTCCGCTGAACCAGCATATCGAGCGGCTGATCGAGGCAGGCAACGCGTTCTACGCGTGCTACATCGACCTGAACCACTTCAAGTCCTACAACGACAAGTATGGCTACTGGAAAGGCGATGAGATGCTCAAGGGCGCCGCGGCCATCCTGACCGAGGCATGCGACCCCGCTCGCGATTTCCTCGGGCACGTCGGCGGCGACGATTTCCTGGTGCTTTACCAGAGCGGCGACTGGTCGGCACGCGTGGGCACGGCCATCCGCCGCTTCAACGATGCGGCGCGAGACATGTACACGCCCGCGGACCGCGCCGCCGGTGGCATCCACGCAGAGGACCGCAATGGTCGGCTGGCATTCTTCCCGCCGGTCTCGATGGCGGCGGGCGTGGTGCGGGTGGATGCGGAAGCGGTGGGGGGCATGCCGCGCCTTGGCAGCCAGCAGATCGGCGCCGCGGCCGCGGCGGCAAAACATGAGGCCAAGCGGGCCGCAAACGGGCTGGCCGTGCTTGACGTCAAGACACTGGCGGACCGGCTGCCCGTGTAGCCTGGCTCAACGGTCAGCCAGTGCCGGCGGCGGGCCGGAAAGCGGACTGGGCAGCCGCATGGGCGGGCCGTCGTCATGGACGTCCAGGCGATAGCCGTGCGCATAGACCACCGTGATTGAAATCCCGGTTTCAGCACTGAGCCGCAAGGTCTTGCGCAGGCGCGACATCAGTCCGGCCAGCGCGCGCGACAAGGGCGGCAGCTCATGGTGCCAGATGGCCTGCTCGATGCGTCGGTTGGCCAGCACGCGGCCGGCATTGGAAAAGAGCAGCATGGCCAGGTCGAACTCCTTGGGTGTCAGCGTGATGCGCTCGCCGTGCAGTGTCGCGAACCGTCCCACACTGTTGAGCTGGTACGGGCCTGCGCGCACCACCAGCCCCTGGCGCTGGCGGTCGCCGGTGGCGCGCCGGCGCAGCGCAGCCATGCGCGCCAGCAGCACGCGCGTACTCAGCGGACCGCTCAGGTAGTCGTCGGCGCCGGCGTCCAGTGCCTCGACCAGGGCCTCCTCGCTGCTGTTACCGCCTAGCATCATGATCGGCAGGTCGCGCGAGCGCGCGCAGCGCACGGTGCGGATCACGTCCACGGCGGTCGTGTCCGGCAGTTCGTCGTGGATCAGCAGCATGTCGTACGAGGCCAGGCTGACGCCCTGAATCAGCGCGCGCGGAGAGGCAAAGACATTGCAACGGTAGCCGGAGCGCGCCAGCAGGTCGGGAACGGCTTTCAGGTGCGCTGACTGATTGCTCAGCAGCGCGATGTTCATGGGATCGGGCATACGGTCGCGGCAGGAATCGGAAATCGGGTTTGCCGAAGGGTGTTGATGCGACAGCGTATAAAGGCAACCGCGGCGGAACAATCGGACATATCCGATTCCGGCCGGAAAATTGAGGTAGCGCAGAAACGTGGCCGGATTGCGTCGGGCGTGCTGCCGCCAGGGCTGAAACGGGAAATCGAGGGGGTAGCGGGAAACAGGGGGCCGCGGCACGCACATCGCTGTGCCAAAATAGGACCTATCGTGATCCGGTTCCGCATGGTGGGAACCTGGGAAGCCTGCACATGCTAAGCGCGAGTGTTGTCGCGACGGTCATCCTGATTTTCCACGTCATCGGCGTGCTCGCCGCATTGCACGCCGTCATGACGGTGCGCACGGCGCCGGGCGCCATCGCCTGGGCGGGATCGCTGGTGATGATGCCGTACTTCGCGCTGGTGCCTTACCTGATCTTCGGCAGGAGCCACTTCGCCGGCTACGTCAACGCACGCCGGTTCAACGACGACCGGCTCCGCGAGATCCGCCATGGCATGACACCCGAAGACCGCGAGGCGCGCAGCGCCTGCGTGGTGCATGAGCCGGAGCAGGCCTGCATGCGCGCGCTGCCGCGGCTGACCGGCATGCCGTGCCTGGCGAACAACCATGTACGGCTGCTGATCAACGGCACGGCAACGTTCGATGCCATTTTCGAGGCAGTCGCCGCCGCCACGAAGGTGGTGATCGTGCAGTTCTTCATCGTCCATGACGACGTGCTCGGCCGACGCCTCCAGGCGCTGCTTTGCGAGCGTGCGCAGGCCGGCGTCAAGGTCTACTTCCTCTACGACAGCATCGGCTGCCACGCCTTGCCGCGCGGCTATGTCAGGACGCTGGTTGCCGCTGGCGTCGAGGTGCGTGCTTTTTCCACTCACCGCGGCTTTGTCAATCGCTTCCAGCTCAATTTCCGCAACCATCGCAAGCTCGTGGTCGTGGATGGCGCGCAGGCCTTCGTCGGTGGGCACAACGTCGGCGTCGAGTATCTCGGCCAGCGTCCGCCGCTGGCGCCGTGGCGCGACACACATATCAGCGTGCGCGGCAGTGCCGTGCTGGACCTGCAGATGGCGTTTGCGGAGGACTGGTTCTGGGCCTCGCGCGAAGTGCCATACCTGCTGATGCCGCCGCCTGATGCGGGCGGACGCATGACCTGCCAGGTGGTTCCGACCGGTCCGGCCGATGCGCAGGAAACCTGCTCCCTGTTCTTTGTCGAGGCGATCCAGGCGGCGAAGCACAGGGTCTGGATCACGTCGCCATACTTTGTCCCCGATGAGGCGGTCTTCGCCGTGCTGAGGCTGGCGGTACTGCGCGGGGTGGACGTGCGGATCCTGATCCCGGCCCGGCCCGATCACCTTGTGGTCTTCGCCGCATCCACGCTTTATGCGCACCAGGCGGTGGCCGCCGGCATCAAGCTGTACCGCTACCAGCCCGGGTTTCTCCACCAGAAGGTGATTCTGATCGACGACGAGGCCGCGGCCGTCGGCACGGCAAACCTGGACAACCGTTCATTCCGGCTGAACTTCGAATTGATGGTCATGACGGCCGATCGGGAGTTTGCCGGACAGGTTGCCGCCATGCTGGAGGCCGACTTTGCGAAGGCGCAGCGTATCGGCGTCGACGAGTTCCTCAGGGCGCCGGCGCCGCTGCGCGTGGCGATGCATGTCGCGAAACTGTTCGCGCCAATCCTGTAGGCGCGCCTTCCGCACTGCGCCGGTGCACCCGATTGTGTACACTGTTCACTATTGAATGAGCAAGATAAGAACAGTGTGTAGTGGGGAAAAATCATGAGCCGGACTGCTGCGCCCATGCCGGCCCGGGCGACGTATCGCCACGGCGACCTGCGCCGCGCGTTGCTGGAAGCAGGCATCGACCTGGCGCGCGAAGGGGGGCCCGATGCCATCGTCCTGCGCGAAGCCACGCGACGGGCGGGCGTGGTGCCGAATGCCGCTTATCGGCATTTTGCCAGCCGGCAGGACTTGCTGCAGGCCGTGCGCGCGGCGGCACTGTCCGCGCTGGCGATCGCCATGGAAGCCGAACTGGGCGGAATCCGGCCCGGCAACAGCGCGGCGGCGCTGGCCCGCGCGCACCTGCGCGCGGTCGGTACCGGCTATTTGCGTTTCGCACTGGCCGAACCCGGTCTGTTCCGTACGGCTTTCTCCGTGCCGGATCAAGTGGAAGAGGATGCCGACCCGGCCAAGGCGGGCCACAGCGGGCTGAATCCTTTCCAATTGTTGTCGGCAGCCCTGGACGGCATGGTTGAAGCGGGAATCCTGCCGGCCGGACGCCGTCCCGGCGCCGAATACCTGGCCTGGTCCGCGGTGCATGGCCTGGCCATGCTGCTGCTCGACGGGCCCTTGCGCGGCAGGGAGCCGGCACAGGCGGAAATGCTGGGCCAGCGCTTGATCGATATGGTGGAGCAAGGACTCCAGGCGCGGGACTGAGGGGATTCAAATCAAAAAAATGCCACGACGGCGGGGACCGTCGTGGCAGTGTAAGGAACCAGGAAGGGGGTCCCTGGCTCGTCGGGGCACCCGCGGGATGGGTGCACGGGGAAATCTATTCTGTTAGTTCTCATAAGAAAATCGGATAAGTCCGAAATTTGTCCATGAATTGTGTCTTTGGGCACAAAGTTTGACTTCCCGCACGTTTTGGAGGCAGGGGATCGGCCTGGTGCGCGGCGGGTCTAACTGGTGGGAGGCGGGCAATTCAGTCCGTCGGCTGGTGTGGGATGGATCATGCGATACACGCTCGGAGGCATCTTCGGCACGGCGGCGACGGTCGCCCTGTTGGCAGGCTGCGTGGTGTACCCGGACTATTATGGTGGCGACTATCTCGCCTATCCGGCCTACCCGGCTGGATCGCCTTACTACAGTGGGTATCCGGTCGCGCCCGGCTATCCTTACTATGGTCCTGGCTATGGCGGCTACTACGGCAGTTTTGCCTATGTCTATGGCGGCGGGCGATGCTGCTGGTATGGCGGCCACGGAGGCTGGCATGGCCATGGAGGGTGGCATGGCGGCGGCTGGGGCGGTTCACACGGCGGGCACGGGCACTGATGGCGCCGTAAATCGGTGACGTGAGTCGCCCGGCGACGGCTGCCATGCGCGCACCGGCCGCCAGCACAGGAGCTTTGCCATGAGCAAACCAGTACCCGAGAAAGCACCGAAGTCCGGCCGGACGCAGGGCAAGCCCGCGCCGGCAAGCCCGGACGAGCAGAGGGAGCGCGAACTGGACGAGGCCTTGAGGGAAACCTTCCCGGCCAGTGATCCGGTTGCCGTCGATACCGAGGGACCTCGCCCGCAGAAGCAGCCGTCGCGAAGAGAGGACTAGGGCAACTGCCGCAGTTGTCCGATCACGGAGATCAGCCGCCCGTGAGCCACGATGACACCGGATTCATCCTGCAGCGCTTCCTGGTAGCGCTTGCGGAACGTGCTGTCGCCCTTGTCGCTGAACAGTTTTTCCGTGGCGCGCGCCACGGCGCGGCAGGTTTCGTCGTGGTGTTGCGGGGCTTCCAGTTCCTCGTCAATCTCGATGATGAGGCGCGACAGCGGATCGAGCCAGCGGAAGAAATTGTCTTCCGTCACCAACTGCACGAACAAGCCTGCGGGGATCGGACCATTCAGGCGTTCGTACTGGCCCCGGTCGTAGCCGATGACTTCCTTGTGTACCTGCAGCAGCGCGGCACGCAGGGCCTGCAGGCCCGAGCGGCGCGTCTCCTGCGTGGCTAGGAATTGTTCGTTGGGCATGCACTTCTCCATTTCATGGCCCGTGGGCAGGCAAGCGGAAGTGTGTCCATGGGGACGGGCCGCAGATGCCTGCTGAAAATTCAGGGCGCAAGCGGACAATTTCCTGTCAGTGCCCGGCGCGCTGCCAGTATAGGCAGGCCTGGCCTGGCGCCGCGCTAGCGAAATACCCGTATTGCCGGGCGCAGGGCAGGGCACACGACACCCCGCCAGCATCCGCCCTGGTCTGCGCGCACCGATTTTTCAAGCCAACTATTCCGGTCAGCCGCGCGAATGATGGACGTCGCGCAGCGCGTTCCCGGTCTCCTGCAAGCAGACGACAGTAAATTTATAGACATAAGCATAATTATGTCTAAAGAATGATGTGTAATGTTAAATATGCAACGTATTACGTAGTAATATTTACATTCTGGAAGCGCGCACTTCATCGAATTTCCGGTGCTGATGGACATTCGACTGACGCCGCAGCCAGCCCGGTCGTGATTGGCAACGCGCTCTGTGGGCAGCGGCAGTGAGCCGGCCCTTGTGCTCGGCCTATGTGCGGTAGACAACATCGCCGTTGTCCACGCCATTCCGTCCTTCTCTATGCGCATCGCTGACGAGCCCGGCTCCTGTCCGCCATGAAGGCTGGTGGTGACCTCAGGCCACCGGGCCATTCCATCGGGAAGATGGGCCAATCGTCGTCGTCATAGGTTTCGGCAATGCCAGCCTGTGCACTGGATAGCCTGACGCGTCCGGTCACGTAGACCGGTCCCGTCCACGCCATAACAAGAATCAAACTCCGACAGCGATAGTGGTGACCGGCGCGCTGGAAGGGGGGTACTTGTCAGCGCCCCAATACAACAACTCCTCGCCTGTCTCCCAGTACAGGGATTACACCAAGTTGGCGTTCTCCCGTGCCAGATACATCACAACGTGATGTATTGTGAAAGCTTTCCGCAAGCCGCCTGAAAGCCCTTTGGAAGACATCGCTTGTAGATTTCCCTCACCCGCATGCGCGGGCACTGAAGGAGACAAACGATGTTCGATCACTGTATGCAGCGCCCACCGCAGGACTGCAGGGGGGCCGACCAATGAGTCAGGCCCATCGCTTCAAGAAGGACTACTACGGGGGTGCCTTGATGGTGCTGACAGGGCTGGCAGCTGTGTTTGCCGGACTGCAGTACCACACCGGCACCCTCAGCCATATGGGCCCCGGATTCTTCCCCGTGGCCATTGGCACGCTGCTGGCGTTGGCTGGCGTGCTGATCGCCATGTCCGCGCGCAATCAGCCGGCGCCATCGGCGCAGGCCGAACAGGGGTCGGGACATGGGCACAGCCATGCGGCGCCTGATCTGCGCGGCACGGTCTGCATCGTGCTGGGCACGCTCGCCTTCCTGCTGTTCGGTGTCTATGGCGGCATGATTCCGGCGACATTTGCCATCGTCTTCATTTCGGCGCTCGGTGATCGCAGCAACAGCGTCAAGCAGGCTGCCGGTCTGGCTGCCGCGATGTGCGTGATTGCGGCCGTGGTGTTCTCGTGGCTGCTGCAGATTCAGCTGCCGATGTTTACCTGGGGAGGCTGACACCATGGTATCGAATGCTTTGCATGACCTCTGGTTTGGCTTCGGCGTCGCGTTCCAGGGCAGCAACCTGATGTGGTCGTTCTTCGGCGTGCTGGTCGGTAACCTGATCGGCGTGCTGCCCGGCATGGGCGCGTTGTCGGCCATTTCGATCCTGTTGCCACTGACATACGTGATGCATCCCGTGCCGGCCATCCTGATGCTGGCCGGCATCTTCTATGGCTCACAGTACGGTGGCGCCATTGGCGCAATCCTGCTCAATCTGCCTTCGCATCCGCCCCATGCCGTGACGTGCCTGGACGGGTATCCGATGACGCGTGCGGGCAAGGGCGGCACGGCGCTGGGCATCACGATGATCTGCTCGTTCTTTGCCGCGTCGGTGGGGATTCTGGTGATGATCTTCGCGTCGCCGCTGCTGACCGCCATCGCGTTCAAGTTCGGTCCCGCTGAGATCTTCTCGATCATGCTGCTCGGGCTGCTGGCGGGGTCGACGATGTCGCGCGGCTCCCCGCTCAAGGGCGTGGCGATGACATTGTTCGGCTTGCTGTGCGGTGTGGTTGGCACTGACGTCAACACCGGCACGTTCCGCTTTGCGATGGGTATTCCCGAACTGAGCGATGGGCTGGAACTGGTGGCCATCGCAATGGGCCTGTTTGGCGTGGCGGACTTCATCCTGAACGTCAATCGCATGAAGACGGTTACCAGCAATGCCAAACTGCGTATCCGCGACATGCGCCCAAGCCTGGCCGAGCTGAAGCAGGCGTTCTGGCCGATGGTGCGGGGCACCGGCGTGGGTACGCTGTTCGGTGCCATGCCCGGCACCGGTCCGACGATCACGACATTCGTGGCCTACGCGCTGGAGCGCAAGATCTCGAAGACGCCCGAGAAATTCGGGACGGGCATGATCGCAGGCGTGGCCGCACCGGAGGCGTCGTCGCACTCGAAGACGCAGGTCGACTTCATTCCCACGATGAGCCTTGGCATTCCCGGCGATGCGGTGATGGCACTGATCCTTGGCGCGCTGATGATCCAGGGGATCGCACCGGGCCCGCAGCTGATCAGCGATCACCCGGACATCTTCTGGGGCCTGATTGCCAGCTTCTGGATTGGCAACGTCATCCTGATGATCCTGAACGTGCCGATGATTGGCGTGTGGGTGAAGCTGCTGCAGGTGCCGTATCGCTATCTGTTCCCGTCGGCCATGTTCTTTATCGCCGTGGGCGTGTTCAGCACACAAAGCAGCCTGTTCCAGATCTGGGAAGTCCTGGCCTTCGGTCTGATTGGCGCGTTGCTGATGTATCTGGAGTTTTCGGTGGCGCCGATCCTGCTCGGTTTCGTGCTCGGGCCGATGGTCGAGGAAAACTTCCGCCGGGCATTGTTGCTGTCGCGTGGCCACATGTCGGTGTTCATTGAACGGCCGATCAGCTGCGTGTTCGTGGTGATCTCCGCGCTGCTGGTGACAGCGGTCACTTGGTCCGCATGGCGTTCGCGCGGCGGCAGGAAGGTGCCGGCGGTCGAGGTGCCGGATGCCGGGCTGGCGGTGAACGAGTAATCGCAGCCTCCTGGGCGCAAGCCTTGAACAAGCGAATCCCGGAAGACCATGGTCTTCCGGGGTTTCGCGTCTTGCCATGGTTGACCGTGAACCGGTGATTCCCTTGTCACTGCACGGACGGTAAAATCGGTGCCGACCTTTTTGTGGCGGCGCCGAGAATGCATACCCATTACGATAATCTGAAGATTTCTCGTGACGCCCCGCCAGAGGTCATTCGTGCGGCATACAAGGCATTAAGTCAAAAGCACCATCCGGACCGGAACCATGACTCGCCCGATTCTCACCGGGTCATGACGATCATCAACACGGCTTACGAGGTCCTGATGGACCCGGCAAAGCGTGCCCAGCATGATGCCTGGATACTGGCGCAGGAAAAGGCAAAAGCGGTGGCGTCCACCAATGCCGGGCAGCGCGCGAGGCCGGCTTCGACAACGTCTGGCGCAGCCACGGGCCCGGCATCCCGGGCAGGTTCGGCGGCGCGCCAGGCGACCCCCGGGGCTTCGACGGCATCCCGGGCATCCGGGCCTGCCGAGAGCGCGGCAAAGCCGGCCGGCCAACACACGGTTTCCAAGGCACTGTTCGTGCTGGTTGCCGCCGGGGCCGCGATTTACCTGATCATCCCGACCCCACGCCCGCCTGCGGAGACATCCCGCCAGCCTGCGGTCGCGACCGCGCCGGCAACGCCTGGCGAGTCACGGGTGGTCCCCGCAACAGCGTGGAAATCGCCTGAATTGCTGCCTCGTTACGCGCGCCCGCCCACGGCACCGAACGGCCAGTCCTGGCCGGCGTGGTCCAGCTACGTTCCCGGCTATCCCATCCGCAAAACGGGCGGATTGTCATCGCTGACGGTCGATAATTCGCGCAATCCCTCTGATGTGTTCCTGAAAGTGTTCTCGCTGGATGGCGGCGATGCAATGCCCGTGCGTTTCGCGCTGATCAAGGCTGGCGCGGCCTTCGAGTTCTCCAATATCGCGTCGGGCAGCTTCGATGTTCGCTATATGGATCTGGATTCGGGCAAGATCTCCAGGTCGGAGCCGTTCAAACTGGAAGATATTGCCGAGGGCAATGGCACGCGATACAGCCGCATGTCGCTCACGCTGAGTGCCATGCGCAGCGGCAATGCGCGGGCCCGGGAAATCAGCGAAAGCGAATTCTAGGGCGGAGTCCGGCCTCGCCGCGGAAAGCGTTCGTTGCCAGCGACGCGTCTGGCACAATCACGGTCAACGCGACCAGAGGCGAAGATTTATGCCGGATTCGACAGGGGTATTCACGCTACCGCGCTGGCAGCCGATGAAGTGGCTCGTGGACCCCGGAAGGCAGGTCTCTTCGGACATCCGGCGTGCATTGGTGGGCAGCCTGTTCGGTACCATGTCGATCTTTATCGGCGGCGTCATCAATACGCTGCTGGTGGCGGCGCTGATCACCTGGCACCTGCCACGCTCGCAATTCTTCGTCTGGCTGGCGCTGGAATGCGTCATCTGCGTCGCGCGCACCAGCGTCCTGGCTTGCGCGAAGCGAAGGGCGCTGGCCGGACAGTCGACGCACACTGACCTGCATGTCCTGCTCAGCCTGGTCTGGGCGTTCAGCGTAGGCCTGGGGACCTTCCTCAGTATTACCAGCGGCGACTGGCTCGCGGCCGCGCTGGCCTGCCTCTCGTCGGCCGCCATGATCGGCGGAATCTGCTTCCGGAATTTCGGGGCGCCACGGATGACCGGGTTGATGATCCTCCTGGCGCTTGGCCCTTGCTGTCTCGGCGCCATCGTCGCGCGCGAGCCGCTGTTCCTACTGACCCTCGTCCAGTTGCCCGTCTACGTGGTCAGCATGACCAGTGCGTCGTTTCGCATGAACGCGATGCTGGTGGCCACCATGGAGTCGGAGCAGCAGAGCGCGCATCGTGCCCGACACGATTCCCTCACCGGTCTGCTCAACCGGGCGAGCATCCTGACCGAAATCCGGGGCGAGCGGGAAAACCACGGCCGGCCGTTGCAGCGGCTGGCACTTTTTTACCTGGACCTCGATGGCTTCAAGCAGGTCAACGACATCCACGGCCACGGCAGTGGCGACGAACTGCTCCAGCGCGTCGCGGAGCGCATGCGTGCCAGCGTGCCGGCCGGCGCCCGCGTGGCACGGATCGGCGGGGACGAGTTCGTGATCGTGCTGAGCGACGAGAATCGCGACCGTGTCCGGCTGCTGGCCGATCAGCTGCTGCGTGACATCAGTGCGCCATACCTGTTGTCAGACGGGGCGGAGGTTGCGGTGGGCGTGAGTGTCGGCATTGCCCATATCCGGCCGGACGGGCACAGCGCCGATGCCTTGCTGGGCATTGCGGACCGGGCGCTGTACATGGCAAAGGCGCGCGGCAAGGGGACCTTCCACTTCGCGGAAGCGAACTAGCGCGTGCGCGCCCTGGCCGGGGCCCGCGAGCGGCCGGCCAGACCAGCCCCGAGGGGCATGTCTGGCGGCCGTCTCCGGAACCGGGGGAACGGATCTTGCCCGATCCTGCCGGTAGCGTCAGGCAAGCGCCGGGTAGTCCGTATAGCCTTCAGCGCCCGGGTGATAGAACATCTCGGGCCGCGGCGCATTGAGCGATGCGTCGAGCTCGAGGCGGCGCGGCAGGTCCGGGTTGGCGATGAACAGTTGCCCGAAGGCGACGGCATCGGCTTCGCCGGCTGCCAGCACGCGTTCGGCGGTCTGCTTGGTCATCTTTTCGTTGGCGATATAGACGCCGCCGAACGCTGCCTTCAGTGCCGGCCCGAGGCGATTGTTGCCCAGTGCCTCGCGCGAGCAGATGAACGCGATGCCGCGCTTGCCCAGTTCGCGCGCCACGTAGCCGAACGTTGCCGCCGGATCGGAGTCGCCCATCGAATGCGCGTCGCCGCGCGGCGACAGGTGCACGCCGACACGGTTGGCGCCCCACACCGCAATGCAGGCGTCGGTGACTTCCAGCAACAGCCGCGCGCGGTTTTCGACCGAGCCGCCATAGGCGTCCGTGCGCTTGTTGGTGGAATCCTGCAGGAACTGGTCAAGCAGGTAGCCGTTGGCGCCATGGACTTCTACGCCGTCAAAGCCCGCCTTCCTGGCATTCTCGGCACCGTGCCGGTAGGCCGCGACCACGCCGGCGATTTCCTCGGTGTCCAGGGCGCGCGGCGTCACGTAGGCGCGCTGGGGACGCACCAGGCTCACATGGCCGCCGGCCGCGATGGCGCTTGGCGCCACCGGCAAATCGCCGTCCAGGAAAATCGGATCCGAGATCCGGCCGACGTGCCAGAGTTGCAGGAAGATGCGGCCGCCGGCGGCATGGATGGCGTCGGTGACCTGCTTCCAGCCCGCGACCTGCTCATCGGTCCAGATGCCCGGCGTGTCGGCATAGCCGACGCCCTGCGGCGTCACCGCGGTGGCTTCGGAAATGATCAGGCCGGCCGAGGCGCGTTGCACGTAGTACTCGGTCATCAGGGCGTTCGGAACGCGCTGGCCGCCCACGGCGCGTGAACGCGTCAGCGGCGCCATGATGACGCGGTTGGGCAGGTCGAGGTCGCCGATGCGGATGGGATCGAAGAGAGTGGGCATGAGGGTTGGCCTTTCGTATTGAAGGGAAGAACACACGGTCAGTGCGATGGCAGGACGCGGCAGGCGCCGTGCCGGTACGAATCAGAGGTCCTGGTGGATATGGTCGAGGAATGCCTGGATCGTCTCTTCGTCACGCTTGAAGAAGACCCATTGGCCGATGCGCCTGGCGCGGATCAGCCCGGCACGCTGCAGCGTCGCGAGATGCGCCGAGACCGTCGATTGCGACAGGCCGCAATGCGCGTCGATCAGCCCCGCGCACACGCCCATGTCGAGCGGGTGCTCCTGCGCGGCGAAATACGCCTCGGGCTTTCGCAGCCAGGCGAGGATATTCCGCCGCACAGGATTGGCCAGGGCCTTGTGGATCGCATCCACGTCGATCGCGGGCTTTGCGGGGGCGGCGTCCGGTGCGGGGTGTTTCGGTGATTCGCGAATCATATATCGGGAGGCAGCAAAATTTATATCGAAACTGTACGATATATGCGCAAGGTCTGCATGACCCCTCGACCGGTACGGGTTTGTTCAATCCTCGTCGACGTCGTCCAGCACCTCGCGGACGGCAGCCTCGATCACGTCGAAGCTGGCTTCCGGCACGCGCCCCGCATAGCGCTTGCGCTTCTTCTGCGAGATGGTGCCGCCGCTGGACAGGCTCAGGGTGACCAGCGTGGCCAGGTCGTTGCCGCGGATATCGACCTGATCGTTCACGCGGCGCATCACCTGGTCATAGCGTTGCAGGAACGTCGTTTCCTGGCGCAATTCGACATCGAGCGCCTGCGCGGCCATGCGGAAGCCGAACTCCACGCACGCGGTGGCATCCCAGAAGCGGAAGATGGTGTCGTCGGTCCTGAATTCGAACCGGTAGTCGCCTTCGTCGATCCAGGTCACCTTCACGCGTTCGCGCGCGGGCTTCGAATAGGTCTGCAGCGTGGCGAGGTAGTCCGATTCATTGCGTTTCATGGCCACCGAGACCGGCAGCAGCAGGCCCTTTGCCAGCTTGCCCGACGCGCACAGGGCCTTGTGGAACAGGAACCGCGACAGGCGTCCGTTGCCGTCCATGAACGGGTGGATGAAGACAAAGCCGAACGAGGCAAGGCTGGCGGCCACGATCGGGTCGGTCTGGCGCGGCACGTCATTGGCAAACGCCATCCACGCGTTCATCAGCGGTTCGACGAGCTCCGGCCATGGCGGCACGTAGGTGACACCGCTGGCGCCGCGGCCGGGGCCGCGCAGCCAGTTCTGCTCGATGCGGAACTGGCTTGCCTGGTCGAAAGGGTTAGTGACGGTGGAGGACTGCAGCTCGGCCAGGTAGTCTTCGGTCAGCAGTCGTCCTTCATGCGCCTGATGAAGTAATTGCACGAACGCGCGCGATTTTTCCTCGCTCGGCGTTTCGTGCTCGATGGCATAGGAGTCCTCGGTTTCATGGAGGTAGGCCCAGGCCAGCGCGCGGTCGAGCATGGCCGGACCCAGGCTCGTGAGGAACTGGTCGGCGCGCCCGAGGATGTCGGATGTCATGCCGGCCTCGATCGCCGGCGTGCGCCGGACCGTCGGGCAGTAGTCCAGCGTGCCCAGGCCGTTGAAATCCACGCGCCACCTTGGGTCGCGATGCGAGGGCCCGGTGACGTAGCGCGCGGCATCGAATACGTCCACATAGCCGACGGCGATCTCGGGCCGCTCGGGCAAGGGCTCGCCGTTGAAGTGTTCCCAGAGGAAGGCAGCGACGCGGAGGTATTGGCCGTTCGGGGTCTGTCGCAGCGCGGTAAGCATGCGGTGCGCCGAGATCTTGCGCAGCGCCTGCGCCAGGATCTGGAGATTGACGCCTTCATGCTTGAGGGCGAAAAGGACATGATCGAGGGCGTCGTCGGAGCCCGGCGCGACATGCGCGGGAATGGCCAGCAGCCCGTTGGCGGGCATGACCTTGGTGACCGGCTTGATTTCAGCCGGCACCTCGGGGGCAAACGCACTGAGGCCCAGGTTGCCACGCAGGAACTCGTATCCGACCGCGCTCATTTTTTCTCAGTAGATCAGGTTTTTCCTCATTTTTGCACAATCGCCTGATTTTTTTCTTATTTGTGGCGTTTTGTACTCGGGCATCCAGGATTGCGCCATCGCGCCATGACGCGCTTTTTTTTCTCACCGGCCACGGATTATTGTCATTTTTCCGGTGTCGGCGCATTTTTTTCCAAGAACTGGGCCGGGGAGGGGGGCACATTCATATCAGCCGGCGCGCAGCATGTGCTTCTGGATCTTCCCGCTCGTGGTCTTGGGCAGCGCCGCCAGGAAGTGGTAGCGCCGCGGCCGCTTGTAGGCTGCCAGCCGGTCGCCTTGCAGCAGGAAGGCGTCGAGCTGCTCGGCGCTGACCGGCGATTCGGGGCGCGTGACGACATAGGCGCCGACCACCTGGCCCCAGGCCGGATCGGATTCGCCCAGCACGGCGACTTCCAGCACGGCCGGATGCTCGATCAGGGCGTCTTCGACCTCGCGCGGGTAAACATTCTCGGCGCCCGAGTTGATCATGTAGTCGATGCGGTCGCGGATCCAGAGGTAGCCGTCCTGGTCCAGGCTGCCGAGGTCGCCGGTGTGGTACCAGCCGTGGGCCAGCGCCCGCGCATTGGCGTCCGGCCGGTTCAGGTAGCCGCGCATCATGCAGGGGCCGCGCACCAGCACTTCACCGACCTCGCCAGGCGCGCACGGCTGCGACGGATCGGTCGGCTCGCCGTCATCGCGCAAGCGCGCCACCACCAGGTCGTGGCCCAGCGACGGCAGGCCGGCCGAACCTGCGTGGCTCAGTTGCTCGTGCGGGTAGAGCACCGACATGCAGGGGCCCATCTCGGTGGTGCCATAGACCTGCACCAGGCCGGCACCGATCTTTCGGTCCCATTCGCGGATCAGGTGCGGGGCCATCGACGCGCCGCCATATTCCACGAGCCGCAGCGAAGCAAGGTTGCGCCGCTGCGCATCGGGATGGTTCAGCAGCATGCCGACCATGGTCGGCGCCGCAAAGAAATGGGTGACGCGCTCGGCCTCGACCAGTTGCCAGGCCTCGCCGGCGTCGAAGCGCCGCTGCAGCACCTGGGTGGCGCCAAGCTGCAGCCGGGGCAGGAAGCTCGTATGCAGCTCGGCCGTATGGTTGAGCGGGGCGACCGACAGGCCCACGTCCTCGCGCGTCAGACCCATGGCCTGATGCATCATCGCGTTGTGGAACAGCTTGCTGCGGTGGGTGTGCACAACGCCCTTGGGACGGCCTGTGGTGCCGCTGGTGTACATGAGGATGCAGGGATCGTCCTCACGCACGATGACGTCCGGTGCCGTCGCTGGTTGTGCGGCGGCCAGCGTCGCCAGGTGGTGCGTGGCGAACGACGGCGAGTCGCCGTCGTCGGCATAGATCCGCAGGGGCGTGCCGGTGGCCTGCACCGATGCCTTTTCCGCCACCGACGCTACTTCCTGCTCGAACACCAGCGCGCGCGCATTGCTGTCGTTCAGGATGTAGGCCAGTTCCTGGGCCGCCAGGCGGTAGTTGACCGGGTTGAACACCGCGCCGATACGCGCGCAGGCCAGCAGCGTGAAGACAAAGGCCGGCGTGTTGTAGAGAAAGGCCGCCACGACGTCGCCCTTGCCGATGCCGAGTGAAAGCAGGGCATTGGCGTGGCGGTTGACTTCGGCGTCCAGCCCGGCATAGGTCCACGCGCGCCGCGCTGCCCCGATACCCGTGACCAGCGCGGTCTTGCGAGGCAGGTAGCGGGCGGGCCAGGAAAGGGTATCGCCAAGGGTAAGGCCGTCAGTCAACGTTGTGCTCCAGGGCCACGGCGCGGTGCCGTCACGGCCATCTTGTTCGAGTGAACTGCGAACTATAAGGCGCGCATGACAGGCGGGTGAAATAACGATTTGCTCTTTCCTTATGCACCGGGCGGCGCGCGCGGCGGGCCGGCGCTGTTGGGTGGTTGGCATTGCGCCTCGGCCGTGCCGCCGCGGCGGTGCGTGGGAAGAAGGAAGCTGGCCTGAAGCCGGGTGGCATGGCAAACTCCGCGGCCGGAACGGTTGTTGCGTCACAGCAGGCAACAGGCCGCAATACATAGAAAGACATTACCCCCCGTCCGGGAGGGACGCTGCGATGCCAATGACGGCTCAATATCATTCCGACGCGCCCGCACGTGAGGAAATCGACGCCCTGCAGGGTCCCGCGCTGCTCGAGTTCGGCACCGACTGGTGCGGCTATTGCCAGCGTGTCCAGCCTGCGCTGGCGCAGGCCTTTGCCAGCTATCCCAACCTGCGGCACATCAAGGTCGAAGACGGCAGCGGCCGCCCGCTGGGCCGCTCGTTCCGGGTCAAGTTGTGGCCCACGCTGGTGTTCCTGCGCGATGGCCGGGAGGTGTCGCGACTGGTCAGGCCCGCCGATGCCGCGCCCATCCTGGCGGCCATGGCAGCTATTGCCTGAGCGCTTCAGGGCCGCCTGGCGGAGCCAGCCGCGATGATAAGCGTGCTGGCAATCCCCGCTTCAGGAGGGAACAGGTTTTGCCCGTTCGGGCCGATTCTCTGTATTGGCGAACCTTGCGGGGTGGCAGCGCACCCGCGGGCGCCTGGTTCCTGAATCCGGTGCCGGTCCGCTTCGCACGCCAGCGGGCGGCCGGCCAACCCTAAGCATTGAACATGAGCGCCGACAGTCCAGAGCAGCGACCCACCGTCCTCGTCGTCGACGACATTCCGGAGAACATTGCCGCCATGGTGGCCATGCTGCAGGACCAGTACCGCGTGCGCGTGGCCAACCGTGGCGCCAAGGCGCTGCAACTGGCCGCGTCGTCGGCACCGGACTTGATCCTGCTGGACGTATCGATGCCTGAGATGGACGGCTACGAGACGTGCCGCCTTCTCAAGGCCAACCCGGCCACGGCCCACGTGCCGGTCATTTTCCTGACCGCCCGCACAAACGAACTCGACGAGGCGCGCGGTTTCGAGGTGGGCGCCGTCGACTACATCATGAAACCGGTCAGCCCGCCGGTGGCCCGCGCCCGCATCGCCAGCCAGCTCGCGCTCAAGCAGGCGCACGATTTCCTGCGCGACCGCTCGGCCTACCTGGAGGCCGAGGTCCAGCGGCGCATGCGCGAGATCACGCAGATCGAGGACGCCACCATCATCGCGCTGGCCGCGCTGGCCGAAACGCGCGACAACGAGACCGGCAACCATATCCGCCGGACCCAGCACTACGTGCGCGCACTGGCCCGCGCGCTGCGGCATGACCCGCGTTTTGGCGCGCAACTGGACGACCGCACCATCGACCTGCTGTTCAAGTCCGCGCCGCTGCACGATATCGGCAAGGTCGGCATTCCCGATCGCATCCTGCTCAAGCCCGGCAAGCTGACCGCGCAAGAGTTCGAGATCATGAAGACCCACACCATGCTGGGCCGCGACGCCATTGCCGACGCCGAGGCCCAGTGCGGCACGCGCAATTCCTTCCTGCGCTACGCACGGGAGATCGCCCAGTACCACCATGAGAAATGGGATGGCAGCGGCTATCCGGAGGGGCTTGCCGGCGACGCCATTCCCGTTTCCGCCCGCCTGATGGCATTGGCGGACGTCTATGACGCGCTGATCTCGCGCCGCGTCTACAAGGCGGCCTTCTCCCACGAGGAGGCCGTGCGCATCATCCTGGAAGGCCATGGCCGGCATTTCGATCCCGCCATGGTCGACGCGTTCCGGAGCATCGCCGGCGAATTCCGCGCCATCGCCCAGCGCTTTGCCGATCCCGAACACGAGCCGCAGCGCCATCTGTTGCCCGCAATCTGAAGATGTCCAGGCCCAACCCACACGCAGGCTTCTGGCTGCGCGGTTCCTTGCCGGCCTACGGTGCGCTGCTGATCGTGGCGGTCTGGCTGGTGGCGTTCGCCGCCATGTCGATGGTGCGCCAGAACGAGCAGGCCAGCGTCGGCGCGCGCCTGGGTGCGACCGTCAACACCACCGCGCGCCAGCTCGAAACCTGGGCCAGCGAGCAGCGTCGCCGCGCCGTGTCGATGAGCATGCTCGAGGATACGATCCGTCTGGCACGGCCGCTGCTGGGCAACGGCGGGGACCCCAGCCCCGAACAGCTTCGCGATTTCACCAACTGGATCACGCCGCTCTACCGCTCCAACGGATATATCGGCTATGGGCTGATCACGATGGACAATCGCATCGTCGTCTCGGACCTGATCGAGCGCAACGGGCAGGCGCTGCAGCCGGAAGCCGCCGCCGCGGCAACCCGGGCACGCGAGAACGGCGCATCGCTGTCGGCGCCGTACCCGGGACCGATGCTGGCGGACGGGCCGGTCGGCCCGGCCGGCCGCAGCCCGTTCCAGATCGTGTGCTCGCGCGTGTGGAACCATGAGCGCGTGGTCGGCGCGCTTTGCCTGCGCATCGACCCATATGCGGTGATGCTGCAGATCCTCAAGGCCGCGCGCTTCGGCAACACGGGCGAGCTCTATGTGATCGACCGCAACGGCCGGCTCAGTTCGCCGAGCCGCTTCGACGAGACGCTGGTCGGGCAGGGGCTGCTCCAACCCGGCGATGCGTCGATGTTCAATCTGCACGCCCGTGTGCCGCAGGACCTCGGCAACGGCGGCTGGCGCGCCGGCGACGACGCGCCGCTCACGCGCCTGGCACAGCAGATCTTGCATACGGAATCCCTGCAAATCGCCTTCGGCTACCACGACTACCGCGGCCAGCGCGTGGCTGGCGCCGGGCTCTGGATACCGGCACTGGGCTGCGGGCTGATCCTGGAGCAGGACATGCGGGAGGCGCTCGGCTCCTACCTGTCCACGCGCACCGTGGTGGCAAGCATGGCGGGCGCGATCATGCTGCTGATCGGCGTGGCGGCCTGGGCCCTGCGCAAGAGCCAGCACAGGCTGGCGCAGAGCGAGGCGCGGCTGCGCGCAATGCTGGACCACTCGCCGGCCATCATCCACCTGAAGGACCGCAACCACGCCTTCCTGCAGCTCAATCCGGCCATGGAGAGATTGCTCGGCCAGGCGCGCGACCACGTGCTGGGCAAGACCGACCGCGAGCTCGCGGTCATGCCCGACGGCACCCCGGAGCGCTGGGAGATCGAAGAACGCGTGATGGCCACCGGCCGCGCCGAAGAGCAGAGCTACGCGTTGGCCTCGCCGGAGGGCACGCGCCAGCTGCGGGTCATGCGCTTCCCGGTGCAGGACCCGACCAGCGGCGCCGTGGTGGGCGTGGGTTCGGTCGGCATCGACATCACGGACCAGGAGCGCGCGACCCGCGAGCTCAGGGAGATGTCGCAGACGCTGGAGCAGAAGGTGTGGGAGCGCACCCGCGAACTGGCCGTTGCCAACGCCGAACTGGCCAAGGCCAAGCACGAGGCCGAGTCGGCCGCCCAGGCCAAGGACAGCTTCCTGGCCAATATGAGCCATGAGATCCGTACGCCGATGAACGCGGTGATCGGCATGGCGCACCTGGCGCTCAGCACCCGGCTCGACCCGCAGCAGCGCGATTACGTCGAGAAGATCCAGCGTGCGGGCCAGCACCTGCTGGGCATCCTGAACGATATCCTCGACCTGTCCAAGATCGAGGCCGGCAAGCTGGAGATCGAGCAGATTGATTTCTCGCTGGAGCGCCTGCTGCGCACGGTGGGCGACCTGGTCAGCGAACGCGCCGCCGCCAAGCAGCTTGAGCTGGTGGTCGACGTGCAGCCGGACGTGCCGGATTCGCTGCGCGGCGACCCGTTGCGCATCCGCCAGGTGCTGATCAACCTCACCACCAACGCGGTCAAGTTCACCGAGCGAGGCGAGATCGTCATCCGCGTGGCGCGCTGCGCCGGCGAGCATGCCCAGACGCGCGTGCGGCTGCATTTCGAGGTGCGCGACACCGGCATAGGCATCGATGCCGATGCCATTCCGCGCCTGTTCCGCAGCTTCGAGCAGGCCGACAGCTCCACCACGCGGCGCTATGGCGGCAGCGGTCTGGGGCTGGCCATCAGCCAGCGGCTGGTCACGCTCATGGGCGGCACCATCGGCGTGCAGAGCGAGGCCGGCAAGGGCAGCACGTTCTGGTTCGAGCTCGCGCTGCAGCCGGGTACCAGGCGCGCGCCGGCATTGCTGGTGAGGCCGGAACTCGCGGGGCGCAGGCTGCTGGTGGTGGATGACCACGGCTACGCGCGCCAGGTGATTGCCGCCATGCTGCGCGGCTTCGGCTTCCGCGCGGACGAAGTCGAATCGGGCGAGAAGGCGCTGTCGGCGATCCAGCATGCGGATGCCGTGTCCGATCCCTACCATGCCGTCTTCATCGACTGGCGCATGCCTGGGCTGGACGGCATCGAAACCGTGCGCAGGCTGGCCGCGATGTCCTTGCAGAGCCAGCGCCCGCGGCCGCTCATGATCACCGCCAACGGGCGCGAAGATGTCGTGCGCGAAGGCGAGCGCAACGGCTTCGAGACCACGCTGCACAAGCCCGTCAGTCCGTCGGTGCTGTTCGACGCGACCATGCGCGTGCTGGCTGCGGAGCCGGGCCGCGTGGCGGACCGGGACGCGCCGAGGTCCGTGACCGGGCCGAGCTGGACGCTGCCGCATGCGCGCGTGCTGCTGGTCGAAGACAACGAGATCAACCGAGAGGTCGCCACGCACCTGCTCCAGCAGGCCGGCATCACGCCCGATACGGCGCAGAACGGCGCGGTCGCGCTCGAACTGCTGGCGGACCAGGACTACGACCTGGTGCTGATGGACATGCAGATGCCGGTTATGGACGGCTTCGAAGCCACGCGCCACATCCGCGCCAACCCGCGGCTGGCTTCGCTGCCGGTGGTGGCGATGACGGCCAATGCCTTGCCCGAAGACCGCAACCGCTGCCTGGCCGCCGGCATGGACGACCACATTGCCAAGCCCATCAGTCCCGCCACCTTCTTCACGACGCTGCACCGTTGGCTCACCGGTGCGCCGTCCAGGACCGGAACCGGCTCGCCGG
>JACXTT010002804.1_pt1 | contig 27310 bp, 25 predicted proteins | sample 9270951 | NCBI WGS metagenome assembly JACXTT01 (sample SAMN15532306, study PRJNA645909) | rock metagenome | isolation source: weathered quartz diorite | place: Puerto Rico | collected 2017-06-21 | reverse complement strand
ATATCCGTAGATCTATAACGTCCGGATTCCGCGCGCACAGGAAATTCTGGGTGTGGATCGCGTCGTGCATACGGCGGAGCACCTGGCGTCGGCAGTCTTCTTTTTAGGCGCGCCCAACGGGGACATCCCGCGAGCGAAGCTGGTCTGCGGCCTCGGGCGACCCACGCCGGGAGGGCCGCTGGTGGTGATCCACCCGTTCGCGTCCGAACCGGGCAAGACCTGGCCCACCGAACGCTTCCGCGAGGTGATCCGGCGCCTGGACATGCCGGCGACCGTGCTGGGCGGCCCCGGCGACGATCTTTCCGCCTTTGACGAATTCCCCAAAATGATCGGCCGGCCGCTCGAAGAAGTGAAATCGCTGTTGAGCGGCGCGTCGCTGTTCGTCGGCAACGATTCCGGGCCGGCGCATATGGCGGCGGCGTTCGGGGTGCCGCTGGCGGTGATCTTCGGGACCTCGGATGTGGACGTCTGGCGGCCGTGGAAGGCGCCGTCCGAGGTCTTGACCTCGCCTTCCGGCATTCAATCCATCTCCGTTGACCAGGTGATGGCGGCGGTGTCGCGGCTGCGGGTGCACGCATGAAAGAGCGCCGTCGCCTGCTGCGGTACACCCGGCCCTACTGGCCGATGCTGGCCGGCTCCATTCTGCTGATGTGGTGCGTGGGCGCGGCGCACGCTTTGATGGCCCTGCTGATCCGGCCCGTGTTCGACCGCGTGTTGAACCCGGCTACCCCGGACGCACCGGTGGAACTGTTCCGCTTTCCGGTCACCGGGTGGACGCTCTACCTCAACGATCTGGTACCACCTCAGATCCACAACGTCGGGACGATGGTGGCGTTCGGCATCGTGGCGGTTTTTCTGGTCAAGGGCCTCTGCGATTACGGCGGGAACTACCTGATCAACTACGTCGGCCTGGCCGCGGTCACCGACCTGCGCAACCGTGTTTTCGAAAAAGTGATCAAGCAGGGCGCGCAGTTCTTCGAAGCGCATTCCACGGGCAAGCTGATGTCGGCGATCATGAACGACATCGACAAGATCCAGGTGGCCACCTCGCACATTCTGGCCGATCTGCTGCGGCAGGTGTTCATCGTGCTTGGGCTGCTGGTGGTGGTGATGCACGCGGATTGGAAGCTGGGACTGGTCAGCGTCACCGTGCTGCCGTTCGTGCTGGTACCGACGGCAAGGCTCGGCCGCCGCATCCGGAGGACGACGAGGTCGGCGCAGGACAACGCCGCGGAGCTGAACCAGGTGTTGCAGGAAGCGCTCAGCGGGCACCAGGTGGTGAAGGCCTTCACCGCCGAGGAGTACGAAATCGGCCGCTTCCGCGCCGCCGCGCACAAGTTGCGCAAGGCCAATCTTCGGTACGTGGCGCAGCAGGCAGTGGCCTCTCCCCTTATCGAGCTGCTGGGCGCGATCACCATCGTCGCGCTGCTCTGGTACGCCCGCGATCAGATCAAGGCCGGATCGATGACGGCGGGCGAGTTCACCAGCTTCGTGATCGCGCTGCTGATGCTCTACGAGCCGGTGAAGCGCCTTACGGGCATCCACAACATCTTCGAGCAGGCGATCGGCGCGTCGCAGAAAGTGTTCGAGGTTCTGGAACGCAGCGAAGAGATCCACGATCTGCCGGGAGCGCGCCCGATGGAGGGCTTCTCCCAGGCCATCGTCTTCGACAACGTGGCCTTCCACTATCCCGGGCATGAGGGGAATCCCGTGCTCAAGGGAGTCGGCCTGGAAGTGCGCGCCGGTGAAGTGGTGGCGCTGGTGGGGCAGAGCGGCGCGGGCAAGACCACGCTGGTGAACCTGGTGCCGCGTTTCTTCGACGTCACCGGAGGGGCGGTACGGATCGACGGCGTCGACGTGCGCGGTATGACCATCGAGTCGCTGCGGCGGAAGATCGGAATTGTCGCCCAGGACACGTTCCTGTTCAACGACACGGTGGCGGCGAACATCGCCTACGGCCTGCCGGGCACCGACCCGGAGCGGATACGCGCGGCCGCTCGCAACGCGCTGGCCGAGGAGTTTATCGAAAAGCTTCCGCAGGGCTACGACACGGTGATCGGCGAGCGCGGCGTGAAGCTCTCCGGCGGACAGCGGCAGCGGCTGTCCATCGCCCGCGCCCTGCTGCGTAATGCTCCTATCCTGATCCTGGACGAAGCGACCTCGCACCTGGATACGGAATCGGAGCTGCTGGTGCAGCGCGCGCTGGCGAACCTGATGACGGGCCGCACCGTGATCGTGATCGCGCACCGGCTGTCCACGATCCGGCGGGCGGACCAAATTCTGGTTCTGGAGCAGGGCCGCATCGTCGAAACGGGTAGGCACGAAGACCTGGTCAGGCGAGGGGGCATTTATCAGCGGTTGCACGAGTTGCAATTTGTGGAATTCGACGCGGTGGTGGACCTGTGAGCGTGAAGAGCATGACGGGCTTTGCCCGTGTGAAAAAGACAGTCGGCGGCGGCAAGTCTGGCGCGCCGGGAGAACTGGTGCTGAGCGTCAAAAGCGTGAACCACCGCGGGCTGGACCTGCATTTCCACCTGCCGGCTGAGCTGGACCCGTACGAGGGGCTGCTGCGCAGCGCGGTCAAGACGCGGGTGGGCAGGGGTCATTTGCAGATCCATTGCGCTTACACGCCGCCTTCGGTGGAGACCTCGGGCTCGGCGCTGAACCGGCCGCTGATGTCGGCCTGGATGGCGGCGTTCGAGCAGGCCGTGAAGGAATTCGGCCTGGCAGGAAAGCCGGATCCGAACGCCGCGCTGCGCATCCCAGGGATGCTGCAAACCGGCCAGACAACGGAAGTCAGCCCGGACGTGGAAAAGCGCCTCGCGGAGGCGATGGAGGAGGCGCTGGAGACGCTGAACAAATTCCGGGACCGGGAAGGCGCGGCCATCGCCGCCGAAATGCGCCAGCGCTGCGAGACCATCCAGCAGCACGCGGCGGAGATGGAAACCATCCGCTCCGGGGCGACCCAGGAATTCCAGAAGCGGCTTAAGGAGCGCTTGCGCTCGCTGCTGCGCGGCGCGGGCATCGAGCCGCAAAGGCTGGCCCAGGAGGCGGCGCTGCTGGCTGACCGAAGCGATGTCAGCGAAGAACTGATGCGCCTGAAGACCCACGCCGGGCAGTTGGAGTCGCTACTCGACACCGAGGGCGAGGTGGGTAAGAAACTCGACTTCCTGCTGCAGGAAATGAACCGGGAAACCAACACCATTCTGTCCAAGACGGGCGGGCTGGGGGATCTGGGGCTGAAAATTACCGACCTGTCTTTGGCCGCCAAGGCGGAGATCGACAAGATCCGGGAGCAGTCGCTGAATCTGGAATAGCGGACCTAATGCCGGCTGTCTTTATCATTTCGGCGCCCTCTGGGTCGGGCAAATCAACGCTTGTCGCTCGGCTGATGCGCGAGGTGCCCAACCTACTTTTCTCCGTCTCCTACACCACCCGGAAGCCGCGCGGTTCAGAAAAGGACGGCGACGGCTATCATTTCATCAGCCGGGAGGACTTCGAGGCCAGAATCGCCCGCGACGAGTTTCTCGAATGGGCTCAAGTGTTTGGAAACTATTACGGGACTCATGCCAGCGTGCTGGAGCAAGCCGGGCGGGCGGGGGCCGATGTGGTCCTGGACATTGACGTGCAGGGTGCGGCACAATTAAAGGAGAAGCTGCCTGAAGCGGTAAGCATTTTCATCCTGGCTCCGTCGCGGGAGATCCTGGAGCAGCGGCTTCGAGCCCGTTCGGAGGATTCCGACGAGGTGATCGGGCGGCGGCTGCGGGACGCGGCGTCGGAAATCAGGAACTACCGCGCATACGATTACGTGTTGATCAACAGCCAGCTTGAAGAATCGGCCCGCACGCTGGGCGGAATCATACGCGCCGAGCGGGCGCGCCGTTCGCGGATGGAAGATCAGATCCAGCCGATCCTGGCGACGTTCGGAACCGTTTTGGGAAAGTAGAAAGACACAATGACCGACAGATCTCGCAATTACGCACACTGCACGATTCCGGACGACGCGGAGCAGAGTGTCAACCGTTTCATCATCGTGGCCGCCAAGCGGGCGCGCCAGTTGCAGAACGGGGCGCGGCCGGTGCTGCCGACCACGTCGAAGAAGCCGACCGTGATCGCGATGGAAGAAGTGCGGCGCGGCCTGGTGAAGTATGAGCTCACCGGGGCGGCGCTGGCGGCGCACGAGGCGGCCGCCGAACTGGCCGAATCGGAAAAATAACCGGAAGGAACGTCGCCGATGAACGTCGTGCTCGGGGTCGGCGGAGGCATTGCCGCTTACAAAGCGGCCGAAGTGGCGCGGGGCCTCCAGCAGCGCGGCGCCTCGGTGCAAGTGGTCATGACGTCGGCGGCGCAGCAGTTCATCCAGCCGCTCACCTTTGCCGCCCTCACCGGGCGCAAAGTCATCACCGATCTGTTTTCCTCCTCCAGTCCTGAAGCGACTCTGTCGAGTGCGGTGGAACACATTGGCGTGGCGCAGGAGAATCAGGCCCTGGTGGTCGCGCCCGCCACGGCCGACCTGCTGGCGAAATTCGCTTACGGACACGCGCCGGATTTTCTGAGCACGCTCTACCTGGCGTTCACCGGGCCGGTCATTCTGGCGCCCACGATGAACACGAATATGTGGCGTCACGCGGCCACGCAGGCGAACCTCGAAACCCTGCGCAAGCGCGGGCACCTCTTCGTGGACCCGGAGGATGGCTACCTGGCCTGCGGCATGACCGGACCCGGCCGCCTTGCCGATCCGGACCGCATCGTGGACGCGGTCGAGCGGGCGCTGCATCCAAGGCACGATCTGGATGGCGAAACCCTGCTGGTGACAGCCGGCCCGACGCAGGAGCCGCTCGATCCGGTGCGCTACATCACCAACCGGTCCAGCGGGAAGATGGGATATGCATTGGCCGAGGCCGCGGCACGGCGCGGCGCGCGCGTCATCCTGGTGTCCGGGCCCACGCGTCTGGACCCGCCGGCGGGCGTGGAGACGGTGCAGGTACGCACCGCCGTCGAGATGCGGGACGCGGTGTTCAGCCACCTGGAGGGCGCCACTATCGTCATCAAGAGCGCGGCGGTGGCCGACTTCCAGATGTCCAGCGTGCCCAAGCAAAAGGTGAAGAAGACCGCCGCGCGCTGGTCGCTGGAGCTGGATCCGACGCCGGACATCCTGGCGGAGCTGGGCCGAAAAAAGGGCGACTGGCTGCTGATCGGCTTCGCCGCCGAGACGCAGAATCTGAAAGAAGAGTCGCGCCGGAAGCTCGAGACCAAGAACTGCGACATGATCGTCGGGAACCTGGTAAACCTGGAAGGCACGGGATTCGATTCCGACCAGAACGAGGTTGTGCTCACCCTGCGTACCGGCGAAACGATCGAGCTACCCCGCGCCTCCAAGCGCGAGTTGGCTGATGTGATTCTGGATCAGACACTGAAGCTGCGGCTGGCACTTTACGCGTCACGGCGGTGACATGCACCCGGACTCGCTACGCCAATACCTAGAGTTCTACCAGGACATGCACATCAATACGGTTTACCGGCGCTCCGCGCGAAAATCAGAGCCCCAGCCTGGGCCGGAGCCAGCCGATTCGCGGATGCCGGCTGCGGCAGCCGCCCCTGAAGCCGCCGCCGATACCCGGGAGCCCGCCCTGCCCGGTCTGGCGCCGGAGGGCGACACTCTGCTGAAGATCATCCAGGACATCGGGGATTGCAAGCGATGCCGGCTTCACGAAGGGCGGAACAAGATCGTCTTCGGCTCGGGCAATGAGCAGGCGCGGCTGGTATTCGTCGGCGAAGGTCCCGGAGCGGACGAGGACGCCCAGGGATTCCCCTTTGTCGGCCGCGCCGGGCAGTTGCTGACCCAGATGATCGAGGCGACGGCAGCCAAGGAAGGCATCCCCCTCAAGCGCCCAGACGCTTACATCTGCAATGTGGTGAAGTGCCGTCCGCCCGAGAACCGGACTCCGGAACCGGACGAGATGGAAATCTGCGGACAGTTTCTGTTCCGCCAGCTCTCCACGATTCAGCCAAAGGCGATCTGCGCGCTGGGCGCCAGTGCAGCTAAGGCCCTCCTGGGGCGAAAAGAAGGCGTAACCCGCATGCGGGGGAACTGGTATAAATGGAACGGGATCCCGGTGATGGTAACCTACCATCCGTCGTATCTGCTACGACCGTACAATCAGAACGCCAAGCGGGAGGCATGGGAGGACCTGAAGAAAGTCCTTCATTTTGTGTATGATTGACCTGTTCCCGAGAGTACTAGGAACAAAATACTGACTCGACAGTATGTATTACCAGCGGGAGGAGCGTTACAGTTAATTTAACAGCCGGTAGGAACTGAATTAGCACGTCTCCTTCTCTCCTCCGAGTCGGCAAAGGTTTCGCGGAGGCAATCGTGAGAAATTCTCACCGTTGCCTCCGCGAATCCGTTTGGGGGCATGGTTGTACTCACTCAAGCGCCCACGCGGTGAGGTGCTCGAAATCCTTAATCACGACCGCCTTCTCAAGCGGCAGCGGGTGCGCCCAGGCGGGCGAAGACGCCACCGTGTACTTCCGGAGCACCTCCAGCTTCTGGGGCGTAGCTCTGGCTACCAGAAGCTCGGCGTCATTGTTAAGCAGCCACAAGGCTCCGGCGGCGAACACGATGGCCGCATTCTCCCCCTTGCGCGGCTCGCCCAGCCAGAGTGTTTTTCCGGTTTTCGGATCCAGTCCGAAATATTGGCCGCGATTTTTGTGAGAGAAACCAACCAGCGTGTTTCCGGCGATGACGGGCGAGTTCATGTACATCGACACTTCGTCTGTATGCCACACCGGTTCGGTGGCCCAGCCCTTGCCGGTATTGCGGACGCGGATGGCGGTGACGCCGTTGCCAAGTCCGGAATAAATCACCAAGTCTCCATACACCAGGGGCGTTACCGCATTCTGCGTATAAGAAGTGGTGAAAGGAATCTTCCACAGTAAGGCGCCGTTTTGAAGCGCCACACCGATCAGGTACTTCTCCGACTGGGTGACGATCTGCCGGGCGCCTCCCATTTCCGCCACCACGGGCGAAGCATATCCAGGCCCGTCGCCCTTCCAACTCCATTTCAATTCGCCGCCGGCGGCGTCGAACGCGGAAAGGGCTCCGTCTCCGTCGCCACCGGCGTGCACGATGACCAGTCCCTCGGTTACCAGCGGAGACATCGCCGTGCCGTAGAGCGGAGAGGTCTCCTTAAACTGGCCGCCGAATTCCTTGCGCCACAAGCCCTTTCCGGTGGCTGCGTCCCAGGCGGAGAGAATTCCGCCGATTCCCAGAGTGTAGACCCGGCCGCCGGCGAACACGGGCGTGGATTTCGGCCCCTCGCCGTGCCTCACGGCGGCGGAATTCATCTTGTAGGGAGCGGCGTATGCGCCGGTCCAGAGCACTTTTCCCGTTTCCGGATCCAGCGCGCGCAGCGTCTCGTTGCCGCCCAGGCGTGAAAACTGGTAGATCCGCCCGGCGCCTAGAACCGGCGAGGAGTGGCCCTCGCCGACTTTCACTTTCCACTTGAGCTTGAGTTTCTCCGGCCAGGCCGGGCGCGCGACGCCAGGGAGCACTCCATCCCGATTCGGTCCGCGCCACTGCGGCCAGTCCGCGGCGGCGAGCAAGGATACGCACAGACAGGCCACTGCGATGGAGCCACGCATACGCTCTATTGTAAAGGCTGGCGGCGAAACCCAAGCCGTCAGAAAGAGTGAGGACGATAGCCGGGACGGGAACGGACGCGCAGCTTCTTGGCCGCGTCGCTGACGATCTCGATCGAAATTTTCCGGAAGCCCTCGTTGGGGTTGGGCTGCGGATAGTAGGTCACGGTGTAGGAGTTCCCGAGGTCCTCGCGGATGGACTCGAAAGCCTCGACCTGTTTCTGCCAGGTCTTGGCCCAGTAGGCCCGGCCGCCGGTTCGGGCGGTGATGCGCTTGAACACGCTAGATGAGATCGCGTCCTTGTTGACTTCGTTGGTGGAGATCACGTAGATGGGGATGCCTTCGTCTTCGGCCACGGCGCGAACGTCGTCGGGTGCCAGCATGCTGGCGTTGTCGGGGCCGTTCGAGAAGACAATGACGACTTTGCGTCCGGGCACCTTGGCGGCGTCGCGAAGCGTCAGCAGCAGCGCGTTGTAGAGCGCCGTATCGTCGCCGGCGACGGCTTTGCGCAGCCCCATGATGGCGTCCCCGCGGTCCTTGGTGAGGGACGCTGCGCGCGACAGGTTACGGCTGAAGGTGTAGACGGCCACGGAATCCGCCCGGTCGAGGCCGCGCACGAAATCGGCGATCGCATCCTCGGCGTAGACGAAGCCGCGGTACATGAAATTGCTGGTGTCGAAAAGGACGAAGACGTTGGTGCCGACGAAGGCATCGGCGCGGGGGTCGAGGCCCGGCTTGCTGCCCTGCGGGTCACCGGGGGCGCCGGCCACCAGCGGACGCGTGGTGCCGTCCTCCATGACCTGCACTGCGGGCTTGCTGCCCTCGGCGAAGGTGGACAGCTTCTGCACGATGCCGTCCTCCATGATTTTGAACTCGGATGGCTTCAGCCCGTTGACGTAGCCCCCTTTGGCGTTGGTCACGGTGAAGCTCAACACGACCATGTCGACCTTCACGCGGAACACCGTGGGGCTTTCCTGCGCCCACATCCAAAGCGCTCCCCCTCCGGTAAGCGCTACCAATCCAAGCCACCACTTCTTCATAGAGAAGAGCTTCACGGCTTCCTCCCGGGAAATATGACAAGATACCAAAACAAAGACCTACAAACCACTGCGAGCTCCGGGGCCGGCGGCCTCGGCGTCGATCTGCTTCCGGGCCTTGGCTCTCACGTCTTCGCCCACCACTCGCAAAGAGCGCAGCAGAGCAGGCCAATCTTCCAGGTGCGATGCGAAGATACGCTCCACGACCTTCGCGGTCCACTCCGGTATCAGCAGGTTGAGTTGCGACGGGGGCAGGTGCACTTCGTCGGCCAGGGTGGCCCAGTAGAGAGTGTTCGACTCCCAGCTTTCGGCCATAATGCGGCTGGAATAGCCCATCAGGGTCGGGAACGTGCGCAGGCCCAGCAGTTCCGGCTGGTAGGAATTTGCCAGCGTCGGCTTAGGCGTTCCGAAAGCTTTCGACATCGCGGCGCGGTTGATCTCGTCAGGCGATTCCGAGGCCATGCGGCGGATCTCGACGGCGAGCGGGTGGTTGCTATCGTTGGACAGCTTGGCCGCGACGGCGTAAAGCTCCGACGGCGTGATGCGGTCCAGAGCGTCACGCGCTTCGCCTTCAGCCAGCAACCGCGCAACTTCCTTCGTGCGCGACGGCGGGGCGTGAAACTGCAATTCTTCTAGAAATTCCCTGCGGCGCGCGGCGTTCAGGGCGCCTTCGGCCGCGGCGGCCTGTCCGAAGCGGATGTGCAGCGCGAGCCAGTGCATCTGGGCCGGCGTGACGTTCCACCAGCGCGGGATCTTGGCGCTGAGCATCATTTGGGGAACGAGGTCGCCCCAGATCAGCGCCTGCGTCTGGGACGGGACGAGGAAGTTCTGCTCGGCTTCCGCGAGAGCATACGCAAGTCCTGAAAGCGATCCTACGAGGCGTCCGCCGGCATTGGCCGGCCAGCCGGTGCCGAAAAGCTCAGTCTGCTTCCAGGTGTGGTTCTGACCCTGCGTTCCGAGGAAATCGTGCCCGCGCGCGAACAGAGGATTGGTGTAGAGGACCTGCGCTCCGGGAGGCGCGTAGTGGGCGTAATTCAACGCCACCAGGGTGTCGCGCAGGAAGGGCGTCAGCAGCCCGCGGGCGGACTTCAGCTTTTCGGCGTCGCCCCCGGCGCGGTCGACCACGGCCCGCATGTTCAGCTTGCGCTGCGCTTCCACGTGCTTTTCGGTGTAATATCCGAACGCGAATGAATTCTTTTCGACGCCGGTCAACTGAGTGCGCGGAAGCTGGATCTCGGCGATCCGCGACGCGAGGCGATTGACCAGAGCGGTATTCAGCTTTTCTCCGCGCGAGAGGCTCTCGAGGTGGTCCGCCAGGTCGAACAGCACGTTGAGGGAGATGATCCGCTGGGCTTCCAGCACGCGGGCCATCTCCTGCACCAGCATGCCGTGCGATTCGCGGTCGGGAGGATTTGCCGCGCCGGCCAGCAGCGCGAGTAAACGTTCCTGCGGCGGCGCATCCTCGCGCTGGCCGGAGGCTTTCAGCAGCAACTTGACGCCGGCGCGTCCGCCGTCGAAAATATCGCGGTCGCTCTTCACTTGCGCGAGGCCGCTCAGTATCCCGGCCAGGGCCGCGTCGGCCTGCTGGGCGGGAAGCACACCCTGCCGGCAGAAAATCTGCCACAGCCCGACCAGACCCTGCATGCTGCCGGCCGCGTCGGAGCGCAGCAATTGATCCTTAAGCCGGCTGATGCCGTCGGCCGTGTCCATGAACTGGAGGATGGTCTTGTCCGAGATGGAGGGCCCGTCGTTGAAGATGGCGTACTGCGACCCGTAGGTGCGATACTCCCGTGCCAGCCGGTCCACCGTGGCCGATTCCAGCGGCTTGGCGCGCCGCCGGTCAAGATCGCTGACCGCCATGAAGATCTTCAGCGGCTCGTTCTCCACGGCCTTCCGGCTGAGGCCGAAAAGCGCCTCCAGCACATCGTCGAGCTCCTTCCAGGAATTGGCCAGCTTGGTGAGTTTGCCGTCGTACTTTCCGTGAGGATGGTTGATGAACAGGTTCTTCCAGATTTCGATGCTGCCGGGGATGTGCGGCTTCCCGCCAGGCTCGATCCACAACCGCGCGGTGAGCAGCATCATGTCCGCGTTGGACCGGAACACCGGCCGCGCGGGACCGGGGCTGGTGACGCGGCCGCGGATGGCGGCGTAGAAACGCTTCATGCGGGCGGGCTCGGTCAGGTAGTCCCGCGTTGGTCCGTGGATGCGCAGCAGCGCGTCAAACAAGCTAGCTGTCCAGCCGTCGTCCTTAGCGAGCAGTTTCTCGAAGAATGCGGCGCCCTTGTCGGGGTGCTCCCCTACCAGTTCCGCCCAGGCGGTGGCGGTGCGCTGCCCGCCCGGATAGACGGCTTTACCGTCGCGGATCTCAAACATGCCGCCGAAGAAGTCCAGCACGTGGGCGAACGCTTTGATGCGCTGTACAGGGATGGCTTTGCGCAACTCCTCGGCGGTCTCGCGGTCCAGCTTGGAGAAGCCCAGGTACAGCCGGCACAACGACGGGTCCGAGAGGAACACGTCAATGAATTCACCCTGCGCCTTTTCCTTGGCCGAAACCCAGTAATCGGAGGTGTAGAGAACCGGCACCATTGACGGCTTGTAATCGTAGGAGAACGGCCGGTTGGTGCGCAGCGCCTGCTCCAGATCGGCCAGCGGGAAACCGGAATCGGTGGAGAGGAACGCGCGGCTGGCGTTCACGGTTTCTAGCACCACTTCACTGCCGCAGCCGCCGCGCATGCGATAGCCCAGAACTTTCAAGAGGTCGCCGGTGGTGTTGGAGTCGCAGGTCTCGATGCGAATCATCTTGTCGGCGCCGGTCAGCTTATCGATCTCGCGAGCCTGCGCCAGATAACGGTGCACCAGCTTCAGGTATTCGGTCTGTTCGAGCGCATCGTTGGAATGGGAAGCCTGGAAGCCGTTGGTGACGACGTTGCGAGCCAGGGACGGAAGGACGTCCTCCGGATTGAGGTCGCTTGAGATTGCGGCCATGCGCGCGAAGGAGCGCATGGGTCCGGGAATGGCGATGGTGGTTTTGGCCGGAGCGGCCTGATTTGCGGAAGCCGCCGCGAGGGAGAAATCCTGCCCGCCGGCGCTGCTGTAAGCCGCGACGCGGCGCGAGGCCGAGGCTCGGTCGCCGGCCACGAGGTCCAGGGCGGCCAGCCGCCCCGCCACCTGGGCACGTTTGGACGCGTCTCCGTCGCCCAAAGCGTCCAGGGCTTTGGCGTAGGCCGCGCGCGCTCCCGGGTCTCCGAAAGAATCCAGAAACTCAGCGTACTCGGTAAACGTCGTAGCACCAGGATTATTTTTTGCAGCTTCGGCGAGCAGGGTCCGGGCGGCGCTCGCGTCGCCCTCCTTGATCATTCGCCGAGCCCGGTCGAGATTTTCGCTCCCGAGCATGAGCGAACCCGAGACGGCAAACAGCGTAAGTAATGAGACAGCCTTCATGTGGGCGCCTCCCCGTAATCTTGTGTAAATACTGTACCACTTAGATTCAGGCCGGCGGGTGGCGTAACAATACGAATTTGTAAACTTGTCGTGACGCGGTTGTGGCCTGGTTGGACCACCCCCACGCTACATTGGTAGTTTGGCAATGCTACGCGTCACCGAGCAGGGCTTGTACTGCGAAGCCGGCGGATTTCACATCGATCCATGGGCTCCTGCCGAAAGGGCGTTGATCACCCACGCGCATTCCGACCACGCGCGCGCGGGCTCGGAAAATTACCTTTGCGCGGATTCGTGCGCACCACTGCTGCGAGCCCGGTTCCCCGCGTCGCGGATTGAAAGCGCTCCGTACGGCGCACCGGTTTTTCTCGACGGCGTCCGCGTCTCCTTCCATCCGGCCGGCCATATCCTGGGCTCGGCCCAGATCCGCGTGGAACACAAGGGCGAAGTCTGGACAGTCTCCGGCGATTACAAGCTGGAGTCCGATCCCACGTGCGCGCCTTTCGAGCCGGTGCGCTGCAACGTCTTCGTTACCGAATCCACATTCGGCCTACCCGTGTACCGCTGGGCGCCGCAGCAAGAGGTCTTCGCCGAAATCCAGGCATGGTGGCGTGCCAACCAGGAGAAGGGCAGGGCGACCGTCCTCTTCGGCTACGCGCTGGGCAAGGCGCAGCGGCTGCTGGCCGGACTCGGCCCATCTATCGGGGCGATCTACGCCCACGGCGCGATTCACAACCTGAACGAGCTGTACCGCGCCGGGGGCGTGCGGCTGCCGTCTTGCGGGCACGCTACTGAAGAACGCCGCGATTGGTCCGGCGCGCTGATTCTGGCGCCGCCCTCGGCGAACGGCTCGCCCTGGATGCGCCGTTTCGGGCACGCCTCCACGGGATTCGCTTCCGGCTGGATGCGGATCCGCGGCCCGCGACGGCGCCGGGCGGTGGATCGCGGGTTCGTCCTCTCCGATCACGCCGACTGGCCGGGACTGCTCGCGGCCATCCGGGCCAGCGGAGCCGAACAGGTGCTGGCGACTCACGGGTATCGCCAGGTGATGGTCCGCTGGCTGGAATCGCAAGGCCTGCGGGCGGATTCGCTGGAAACGCGATTCGAGGGCGAACGCGACGAAGAGTCGGCGGAGGCGGCGTCATGAAACGCTTTGCGCGGCTTTACGCCGAGCTCGATTCCACCAACAAGACCGGCGAAAAGGTGGAAGCGCTGGTCTCCTACTTGAAAGACGCCCCGGCGCGCGACGCCGCCTGGGCTGTGCATTTTCTCATCGGACGCCGGGTGAACCGCCTGATCGAGTCGCGGAAGGTGTGGCAGTGGTCGGTGGAGGAATCCGGCCTGCCGGAGTGGCTGGTTGGCGAGTGCTACGATGCCGTCGGCGATAGCGCCGAGACGATTACGCTGCTTCTGCCGCCGCCGGAGACATCGTCGGACCTGGCGCTGCACCAATGGATCGAGGAGCGCCTGCTGCCGCTGCGAAACTGGGACGACGCGAAACAGCGCGAGGTTCTGCTGGACGCCTGGCGCTCGCTCGATGACTCGCAGAGGTTCGTGTGGAACAAGCTGATCACGGGCGCGTTCCGCGTCGGCGTGTCGCAGAGCCTGGTAGTGCGGGCGATCGCCGAGGTGTCGGGAGCGGATGCGGCCGCGGTGTCGCAAAGGCTAATGGGCGACTGGCAGCCCAGCGAAGATTTTGCCGCGCGCCTTCTTCAAAAAGACACGAGCGACGCCGACATCAGCCGCCCGTACCCGTTCTGCCTGGCGCACCCGCTGGCCGAGGCGCCGGAGTCGCTGGGAGAGATCGGCGACTGGCTTCTGGAATGGAAATGGGACGGCATCCGCTCCCAGTTGCTGCGCCGGGGCTGGCGCACGTTTCTGTGGTCGCGCGGCGAAGAGCTGATCACGGAGCGGTTCCCGGAAATCGAAGCGCTGGGGGCGGTGCTCGGCGAGGGCACCGTGATCGACGGCGAGGTGCTCCCCTGGAAGGACGGCAAACCGCTGCTGTTTGCGCAGCTCCAGCGCCGCATCGGACGTAAGAAGCTCGGCAAGCGCATTCTCGAAGAAGTCCCGGCGGTGTTGCTGGCCTACGATCTGCTGGAATACCAAGGCCGGGACGTGCGAGAGCAGCCCATCGAATGGCGGCGGGAGCGACTGGCGGAGCTGGTGGCAAAGGCCGGACCTCAAGCCGCCGTGGTTCTCTCGCCGCGCGTGGAAGCGGTTTCCTGGGAGGAGGCGGCGCTGCTGCGCGGCCAGTCCCGCGAGCGAGGAGTGGAAGGCTTCATGCTGAAGCGGCGCGGCTCGCCGTATCGCGTCGGCCGGAAGCGCGGCGACTGGTGGAAGTGGAAGATCGAGCCGTACTCGGCGGACGCCGTCCTAATCTATGCCCAGCGAGGCAGCGGCAAACGCGCCAGCCTCTACACCGACTACACGTTCGGCTTGTGGGACGCAGACGGGAAGCTGGTGCCTTTCGCCAAAGCCTATTCCGGCCTGACCGACGACGAGATCCGGCAGGTGGACGCTTTCGTCCGCCGCAACACGACGGAGCGTTTCGGGCCGGTGCGCACGGTGAAGCCGGAGCTGGTGTTTGAACTTGCGTTCGAGGCGATCCAGGAATCGACGCGGCACAAGTCGGGGATTGCCGTCCGCTTCCCGCGCATCGCGCGCTGGCGGGTGGACAAGAAGCCTGAAGACGCCGACACGCTGGAGAGCGTCAGGGCGCTGTTGGGGCGAGATACAGTTTGACTCGGGTCCAGGCAGTTCTACATTTGCCGATTTGCCGATACCTCAGGCCTGATCCGGCCCGCGGCGGTCTCTCGCGTTCTTGATTGAAGCGGCCAGTGGGTCATGGCCTCTCCCCCTGGAGTGTAAAACGATGAAGAAGACGATCGCCCTGCTGTTTGCAGCCGCCTTCACCGGCTCCGCGCAGCACTCTCACCACACAACAAATTCCGGTCAGCCCGCGATTTTGCTGGAAGGCCTGGGCAGCCATGTTCACCCGATCGCCACGGATTCGAAGCTGGCGCAGGCCTTTTTCAACCAGGGCCTGGCGCTAACCTTCGGATTCAACCATGACGAGGCCGCGCGTCTATTCGCGCGCGCCGCCGAGCTGGATCCGAAGTCCCCCATGCCGCATTGGGGAATCGCGCTGGTGCTGGGTCCGAACTACAACCTGCCCCCAATGCCGGAGCGCGAGGATAAGGCCTGGGAGGCCATTGCCAGGGCCCAGTCTCTCTCGAAGAACGGGCCGGAGAATGAGCGCGCTTACGTCGAAGCGCTCATCAAACGCTACTCCAAAGATCCAAACGAAGACCGCAAGAAGCTGGCCGTCGATTACAAAGACGCGATGAAGCGGGTGATGCAGCGCTACCCCGACGATCTGGACGCGGCTACGCTGTATGCCGAAGCCCTAATGAACCTCCGGCCCTGGCAATTGTGGAGCGCGGACGGCGTTCCGGCCGAGGGCACGCTGGAAGTGTTGTCGGTGCTCGAAGGCGTGCTGCGCCGCGACCCGAATCATCCGGGCGCGAATCATTATTATATTCACGCGGTGGAAGCGTCCAAAACTCCGGAGCGGGCGCTGCCGAGCGCTATGCGGCTCGGCTCGCTGATGCCCGGGGCGGGGCACATCGTCCACATGCCGTCGCACATCTTCCTTCGAGTGGGCGATCACGAAGCCTCGGCGAAAGTGAACGAGAAGGCGTCCGAAGTGGACCGGGCTTACATCCAACGCTCCGGCGCGAAGGGAGTTTACCCGTTGATGTACTACTCCCACAATCTTCATTTCGTCGCTTATGCCCGTATGATGCAGGGCAGATTCGACGAAGCCCTGGACTATTCCCGCCGGCTGGGAAAGAACGTCGACGGAGCCATCGACGAAATGCCGATGCTCGCGCCCTACGGCGCGTTCGAGTGGCTGATTCTGACCCGCTTCTCAAAGTGGAACGAGATGCTGGCGATGCCCGAGCCTACCGCGCAGAACGCGTTCCTCCAGGCCATGTACCGGTATTCCAGGGGACTGGCCTTTGCCGGCCTGGGCAAGACGGGCGAAGCGAAGGCCGAGCGGGAGCGGATGGAAGCGATCTGCGGCCGCGTGCCCGAGGCCGAAATGCTGATGACTAACAGCTCGCGAAGCGTGCTGGCGATCGGCCTGGTGGACCTGGATGCACGGATTGCCCGCGCCAAGGGCGAGTCCGGCGCCGAGATCGCCCACTGGCGCCATGCCGTGGAATTGCAGGACAAGCTCAACTACATGGAGCCGCCGGAGTGGCACTATTCGGTCCGCGAAGCACTGGGCGGGGCGCTCCTGCGCGCCGGCAGCGCCGAAGAGGCGGAGGCCGTGTTCCGCAAGGATCTGGAGATGAACCCGCGCAGCGGGCGGTCGCTATTCGGGCTTCTGGAAGCTTTGAAGGCGCAGCAGAAGTCCGCCAGCCTGGAATGGGTACGGCAGGAATTCAGTGAGGCGTGGAAATATTCGGTGATCGATCCGCGGCTTTCCGATCTGTAGTCGAATTGAGGGATCGATCGGTCCGTACCGGGCCTTCTTTTTCTGAGCCGGTATGAACGAAATAAAATCAATCCGATTGTTCCGTGAGGGGTACCAGGGTGGCGGGAGTTCCTCCTGCCTTGCATCGCCCCGTTACCCCATCACTCAACGTCCAGCCCACATATTGAGTTTGCTAAAATGAACGTACGCCTTGTGCCGGCGTAGCTCAGGTGGCTAGAGCGAGGGTCTCATAATCCCTAGGTCCGCAGTTCGAGTCTGCGCGCCGGCACCACTTATGTGCTCAGGCGCCCGCCGTTAGGTGACCCGTTGCGGGTTCCTCCTCCATCAAATCGATCCAGTGTCCGCGGAGCTGCGGCGTACCAAAATCGACGTGTCTCAGGTAGACCTTGGTCTGGTAACGGTCTCCCACGGGCCGGCATTCGAGGACCACTCCCTCCAGGAAAATGAGATTCCATTCGATGGTGACTTCGGTTCCCTCACTCAGCGGCCAGGAGAACTCCAGGCGGACGGCGGAAGAACAAAGGGCGACTAGCCGTGCCGGGACCTGGGTCCGGCTATCGCCGGAGATCAATACCTGGACGGTCTGGTCGACCGTGAACCAGGAACGCTTAGCGGGTCGGTGGGTACTCACAAAACACAAGTGGCGCGAGCCCGGATTTCCTCTCAAGAATTCGTTGCTTCGGCGGAGCGGGTAAGCAGCAGGGATTCGATGGCGTCCACCAGCACTTTGGGTTGAAAGGGCTTCTGGAGAACGGCATTGGCACCCAGCAGCTCGCAGATTCTGAGATACCTTCCATTGGCCGCTCCGGACATGGCGACGATTTTGACTTTGGGAAATTCGCGGCGGAGCTGGGAGATGGTTTCCACGCCTTCCTGGCCGGGCATGACGAGGTCGGTCACCATCACGTCCACCTCGCTCTGCCGGACGCGGTTGATGGCGCTGCGGCCATCCGAGGCTTCGGCCACGTCATATCCAGCCTCGGAGAGCGCCTTTCGTAACAGGCGCAGGATCTGTGGATCGTCGTCGACGATCAGCACAGATTTGTGATTTTCGCCTAACATGGGGACTGTCGGGATTATCCGCTTAAACCGGACTGAATTCTATTGTCCACTGAGGGAAAAGTACTAACGAGCTGGAAAACAGCTTCCCGCGTCTTGCGTGGCCGGATAGCCGCATCCAGCCGCACATTTCAACCGAAAAGCTTATCCCAGGGCTTCCGCCAGGTGCGGCCGAGCAGCCCGGTCGCTTCGGGCTCATGGCCTGCGAATTGCTCCGTGGCGGCATCCCATTCCAGCTTTTTGCCGGTTTTTTAGGGCGATATTGCCCAAAAGGGGAATGCTAGTGGAGCGGTGACCCGTGGCGACATCACAGGGATTCGATGAAAGCCTTGGCGTGCAGTCGGTAGCGTCGGTGGTATTCATCTGGCGCCGCTGAATCCACGGCAGTGTTGGGTTCCAACCTGCACCAGCCGGTTGTAGCGCCGGGCTGCATACCATGGCCCGACCTTCGCGGATATTGTGGGCGAGGGGCTTTTCCACATAGACGTCCTTGCCGGCCGGGCAGGCCAGGATGGTGATGATGGCGTGCCAATGGTCGGGGGTAGCGACCAGAACGGCGTCGATGCTTTCTGCTCCAGTAACTGGCGGAAATCGGAGTATGCGCGGGCCTGCGGGCCGGCCCAATCTCGGGCGGCCTCGGCGTTCTTCCGATAGACGTCGCAGGCGGCGACGAATTCGGTGCTGGGAGCCTCGCGCATCAGGCGAGCGACATAGCGGCCGCGGCCTCCACAGCCGATGAGGCCGACGCGCACGCGGTCATTGGCGCCCAGGACGCGCTGCGCGGCGGCAGCGGTACGCAGAAACGCACGTCGTTCCATGGCGCGGACTATATCGCAGCGAGCCGCTCCTTCCGGCGAAGGATGCAGGCTCCCAGCAGGGCGGCAATGGCGCCCACGGCCAAGCCGGCCAGGGCGTCGACCAGATAGTGGTATCGCCCGTAGACGGTGGAAATTGCGACCAGGATGGCGTAAACCAGGAAGCCGCGCCAGAGGGCGGGACGATCCGGCGCCACGTGGCGCAGGCCGAAGGCGGCGGCGAACGCTCCTGAAACATGCGCGCTGGGAAACACGCTGGTGTGAATGCTGTAACCGCCAAGCAGGAAGAGGTTCCACTCGCGGAGCAGGGTCCGAACCTGGGGAAGGTTGTCGGTGGGAAAGACCAGGCGCGGCGGCTCGGACGGCCAGAAAGGGAACTGGGCGTAGGACAGAAACAGGCCGAGCAGGTAGATCACCAGGAGCGAATCCACTTGTTTGCGCCGGCGCAGTACGTAGAGGGCGATTACCGAAGCCAGGGGCAAGGCATAGACCAGCAGATAGCTCAGCTCGAGCAGCCAGGGCAGCACGGGGCCGGGGGACTCGATCGCGCTTCGGAGGCCCCAATCTCCCAGAACCAGGCGGTCCCACACGATCCAACTGTTCTCAAAGCGGTGTTCATGCCGCTGTGGAGCGAACCAGCCCATTTGCTTGAAAGCGGCCAGCATCAGGGGCAGGGGCAAATAGTCCCGCAGGACTTCGATCCAGTACCTGGGCCGGGCGGCGAGCAGGGCCCAATACAGTACGGCCAGGGCCGCATTCAGCGCGAGCGCGTGGAGACGGTTCTCCATACGCAGATTCAGCGCCAGGGCGAGGACGGTGGTGTAGGCGAAATAGGCGGCCAGGATCTTTTCCGACCGCCTCATCGAATCTGTACCAGGGTTTCCTTTTTCGGCGGAGCGAAGACGCGGGTTTGCGGATCCCGCCAACGGTCGATGATGGAGGTCTGGTGGACGCAGGAGATGGTGCAAAAAGGGGCGCACGCTTTCTGCGTCAGATACTCCCGGCGGACGTCTTCCGGCGTGTATTCGTGCACGGAGATTCCCGGGAAGCCGCGCTGCTGGGAGCAGTAATGCACCAATCCGTCTTCACAGACGTAGAGGTAGCGCCCGCCGGCGCGGCACCACCACCAGTTGTTCGGCTTGCCCTGGACGAGATTGGCCTGGTACGGATTGTGACGGTTGATGCGGCCGAAGGACCGCATGGTGAGGCCGCGGAGCTCGTCGTAAATAGCGCGTTCTCGCGCATCCAGCGGGCGGAGCTGGCCGTCATGGTCGTGGATAACGCCGATCGTCGAAGCCAAGCCCAGTTCGCGGGCGCGGCGGGCGACGGTGAGCGAATCCTCGGGATTTTTGACGCCGGCGCCGAAGACGGAGTTGATGCTGACGTTGAAGCGGGCGAGTTGGGAGAGAAGCTGGAGGCGCTGGTCGAGCGTCTTGAGGCTTTTCAGCGAGACCTCGTCGGGCTGCACGTTGTCGATGGAGATCTGCATGTGGTCCAGCCCGGCGCGGTTGAGGGCGTCGATGCGCTCCGCGTTCAGGAGGTAGCCGTTGGTGAGGACGCCGGCGAGGCGGCGATGGCCTCGCACGCGTGCGATGAGCTGGTCGAGGTCCGGATGCAGCAGGGGCTCGCCCCCGGAGAAGGTCAGGATCTGGGTCCCCAGCGCGGCCAAGCGGTCGATCCGGGCGAGCATCTCGTCCGTCGGGACGGGCGGCGAGTAATCGTCGTACTCGTTGCAATAGCCGCAGGCGAGGTTGCAGCGGCGCACCACGACAACATGGGCAAGGATCGGGTGGCGGGTGGAGGCCAAGCCGAGGAGCACCATCCGGAACTCCCGCAACCCGCGCAGCGTCGAGGTCCAGCGCCTGGAGAACCGGCCCATTATTCCTCAGTATAGACAACGTCCGCGGTTCGCAAGCCGTTACGGGGCGGGGGGGTATAATCCGGAGCGGAGCCTAGGGTGCGTCGCGGGCGAGAACCTCGAAAATTTTGCCATCGCCTGGCTTGGCGGAGCGTATTTGATGGGTGAATGGGGACAATGCTGGTGAGCCGAGGCATCGACGACCGGCTGGCCCGGTCGGCGGGCGGCGATGAGGACGCCTTCGCGGAAATAGTGCGGGAGCACCAGAACATGGTGTTCAGCATCGGCTACCATTTTCTGCGCGACGCGACGCTGGCGGAGGAAATGGCGCAGGAGGTGTTTCTGCACCTGTACCGCAACCTCCGGTCGATCGAGTCGTCGGCGCATTTGCTGTACTGGCTGCGGCGCGTGGCCACGCACCGCTGCATCGACCATTCGCGGCGGGCGCGGCTTCGGCCGAGGGTCGGGCTGGACCAGGCGCCGGAGCCGAGGACGGCCCCGGACGGGAACGATCCACTGCTGAAAGGCAAGCTGGAGCGGCTGCTGGGCGGGCTTCCGGAGCGCGCGCGGGCGATTGTGGCGCTGCGGTACCAGGAGGACATGGAGCCGTCGGAGATCGCCGAGATGCTGGAGATCCCGGTGGGGACGGTAAAGAGCAGCCTGCACCGGGCGCTGGCGTTCCTCCGCGGGAAGATGGAACGGTCGGAGAAGGGAGCACGGTAGTGGACTCAGGGAAGCAGATGCCGGAATTCGAAGACGAGCTGAGGCGGTCGCTGGAGAGGGTGGAGGCGCCGGAGGGCTTTGCGGACCGGGTGATGGCCAGAATACGCGAAGAAGGCGCACGGGCGCCGGGCGGGCGGGTGATCCCGATCGGCGGGCGGAAGCCGTCGCCGAAGCGCTGGGCGGCGGCGGTCGCGGCTGGTGTGCTGCTCTCGGCCGGCGGGTGGCGCTATCACGAATACCAGCGGGGAGTGAAAGCGAAAGAGCAGCTCCTGATGGCGCTGGAGATCACGAGCAGCAAGCTGGGCTTCATCAACAGCAAAGTGGATGAGCTGAGCCAGAGGACAATTCAATGAGATTCTCGCGCTATTTTCATATCATTCCCATTTGTGCGGTCCTGGCGGGGGCGCCTGCCCGCGCCCAGGACATTCACAAGCTCATCGACTGGGACAAACTTTCGCCCAAGGCCGTTGAGACCGTGGACGTGACGCTGGATGCCAACATGCTGGGCATGGCGGCGCGATTCCTTTCCGGAGAGAAGGCCGACGAAGCCAAGGTCAAGAAGCTGATCGGCAACCTGAAGGGCGTCTATGTGCGCAGCCTGAGGTTCGACAAGGCTGGGGAATATTCGCTGGCCACCGTGGATGCGGTCCGCAGCCAGCTGAAAACGCCAGAGTGGTCGAAGGTCGTGGATGTTCACACCAAGGAAGAGAACACGGGCGTCTATTTGAAAACCGACGGCAAGCAGGTGCTGGGCCTGATCGTGCTCGCGGCCGAGCCCAAGGAGCTGACGCTGGTGAACATAGTCGGGGCGATCGACCCGGAGGACCTGAAGGACCTGGGCGGGAAGTTCGGCATTCCGAACATGGAGTTCGGACCCAAGCCGAAGAAGAAGTGAGTCCGGCGCGATGCGAACGCGGATGCCATAGTTGATCGCGCGCTATTCCGGCCGCTCGGCGCAGTAGCGCACAACCCGGACCCGCTGCCTGCCGAAGTCCGCCTGCGCCACGGGCTCTTCGTAGCGAACGACCCGTAGTTCTGGAAAGAGCATGGGCAGCTCTCCGGTGTCAAAGACCACGGCCCCGCCGATGGACCGGCCCTTAGCCGCATCGCGATGGAAGGCTTCCACGACCAGAACGCCGCCCGGCTTAAGCGCGCGTTGCACGCGTCCGGGAGCCTCGCGAGCGCCCACATAGCTGAGCAGGATCAAGTCCCAACGGCGCTCTCCGAAGTCGAAGTTCTCCATGCCCGCGATCTCCGCATGCAGCCGCACGCCGAGTTTCGCCGCGGTTTGCCGGGCCAGGGCGACGGCCCTTTCGGCGGGGTCGAAGCCGGTGACTTCCCAGCCCTGTTGAGCGAGCCAGATGGCGTTCCGGCCCTGTCCCATCCCCACGTCCAGCGCGGTTCCAGGCTTCCGGTCCTTTGCCATTTGCATCAGAAATTCGTTAGGTTGCGTGTTGAAGGGTGGTTTTTCGCTGGTGAGAATCCGGTTCCACCGCTCGACCTCGGCGCGTTCGCCCTGCTGCCGGATAAGGTCGATTTGAGTCCTGACGCCAGCATCGGAGAACCCTTGTTGCTTGAGGTAGATGCGATAGCGGTCGAGGTCCTGGCCCAGCTGACCCGGCGGGAGCTGCGTAGACCAGAAACGATATCTCTCATAGGCCTGCGCAGGGGGCGGCAGAGCCGCGATACGCTTTTCGTTTTCCTGGACCGTATCCCGCGGCTGCGCAGTTATCGAAGCGCAGGCCAAGCAGAACAGAAGCGCGGAATAGAGCCGCGTGCGCGTGCCAAAAGAAGGAATCAGGAAATTCATCGAATTCCTTTCCGGCCTTTTTCGGGCGATTTAAGTGCGGCCTGGCAAATTCACTCCACTTCGTTCGGGTGTGAGCGATCTTCGAAACTCTTGCGTTCGGCGTTACGCTGCGAATTGCTGCCCGTGCCGGCAACCATCATCGCAGGATCGCAGTCCTGCTGGAAGGTGAAGCGCATGCGTTCTTCGAGCAGCGCCGCCTGTGGCCGGCGGCGCGGCTCCCGAACCGCGGCTTAACCGGCGAACAGTGCGATCCGTTCGTGAAGGCAGAGCGAGCCAAGGATGACGGCGGTTTCGTGCAGAAAATCCAGGAGCTGTGGATGCTCATGGTCAGCCGCTGGCGCTTACATTCGCCCTGAGCTGCGCTTCTTCCGGACCGATGGCGCGCACGCGGGTACCGGGTGGCCTTCGAGCGGGGGACTCTCGAGGACCGCGAGCTAAAAGTGCTCGCGTCTCCTATGGTTCTTCCGCGCCGCGTTCCAACTGACGCTGGTAAGCGGCGCCGTCGAAGTGGCCGTGCGACTGGGCGATGAGTCCATCCTCTCCAATCGTCCACTCCTCAAAGCCGCTGATGCGAACCCGCTGTCCGGTACCGCCGGGGCCCGTGTTGGCGCCGAGCAGCGTCCAGCGGTAGACCGCGCGGCCTTCCTCAATCAGCAGGCCGTCCATCAGAACCTTGAGATCCGGAAACGCGGTCATGAACGACTGGGCGGTTTGGGCGATAGCGGCCCGCCCGGTAGCCGGAGCGCCGCCGTTGATGCTAAGCGAGCCGTCCGGCGCGTAAAAAGCCGCCACGCTCGCCGGGTTCTGGCTGCACCAGGCGGCGGTATAGCCCGTGGCGAAGTCCCTCAGCGTGGCGGCGTCAAGGATCATCGGGCTGGGTCTCCAAGCGATTCTAGCTCATCCGGCTATTCATGAAAACGCCTGAAGCCCGGCCCGCTTCGGGAGCTATCCTGAGGGGATGCCGTCGAGGATCGCTGGCCGGATCGAAGGCGAACTGGGGATCACGGGACTGCTGGACGCGTTGGCGACGAAGCTGCGTTCGAGCGATTTGCATTCGCTCCTGATGGAGGTGTACAGCATTCGAGCGGCCGGGGTGAAAGAACACGCCGCCCTCGCACATGCCGTGCGGGACCCGCTGATGAAGCCAAGTGCCGTGAACGCCAGGGAGTTGATGGCGTTCGACCGGGCGGCGTTCGCGACGGCGGCGGAGTTCGACGCGTTGGATCTTTCGCCGGTGTGTCCCTTTGGATTGAGCCACGCGCTCGGCGGCACCAGCCAGAACAATGTGCTGACTTCCATTCGGAACGCGGAGGTCCTGGGAGACTCGACGCTCGCGATGGCGCTCGAGGCGGCCCGGCGGAGGTGCTCCGGCGGACTGGTCCGGTTATGCGCAAGCCATCGCGTGATTCGCCTGCAACCCTTCGAGGCGCCGGGATTCTCGCCGCACTTCCGGCTGTTCGGCCTGGTGACGGCGGGACGCGATACGGGCTCGCTCCGGTTCGAAACGGAGCATCTGCGGGAGCACGCGCGCGTATATCTGAAGATGTTCCGAATGCTGGCGGAGGCCGGATTCTCGCCGCGGAGCCCGCTGGCGGAGTTCACCGATATGGTGGCCGTGGAGTCGGACCTGACTGCTGCCGGCGTCACGCGGGAGGAGATCCGCGAGTCTATTCGCGCCCACTGGCCGGGCGGTTCGGAGCGCTTCCTGCGAGAGCGCCGGATTGATTTGCCCGCCGATGCGCGGAATCCGCAGCTTGAGTCCGGCGTGATCGAGCCGTTGCGCACGGAATTCCCCGAAGCGCAGTTCCGTGTGAACCAGGCGCGTCTGGAAGGCCTGGGTTATTACCGCGGCTTCGCGCTGCGGATTTCCCCTCAAGCGCCGGACGGCAACCGATATCCGGTCGTGGACGGCGGCTTTACGGATTGGACCGCGCGCCTTCTGGGCAACCGGAAAGAGCGGCTGCTGATTTCGGGGATTGGGAGTGAGTTTGTTTGTAAGATGTACCGGAACGGCGGGGGTCCTGGGAAAGTGGCATCGGCCAATGAATGAGAGGCCGTCTGCTAGCGAATCGCGGAAAGGGGGAAGCCGGCGAGGTCCCGGCACAAGCGGGCGTGGCTGCTGCTCGTCGCGGCGCTCGCGGTAGACGTCGCCGATGAAGCCTTGACCGATTTCCTGGGCTTCCACAATCCATTTGTCCTGTCGATCCGGTCACGGATTCCCTGGTTTCCCATGCCGGTATTTACCTTTGGCGTTTGGTTGGCCGGCTTGGTTGTTGCGGTGCTGAAATTGGCCGCGCCAGGCCCGGCAGTACGCTGAGGCGCCGCAGGAACCCGGTTTGCGTCAGAGTCTTCAGCGTTTTGATGCTGCTGAATGGCGCCGGTCATCTTTTCGGCTCGCTTTATTTGCAGCGATGGTTACCCGGGGCGACATCAGCTCCGCTGCTGGTGTTCGCGAGCGTGATGCTCGCGCAGCGCACGTGGGAGAGGGGGAAGGTTTAGAATCACGACAGCGCATCGGCGATTCGGGCCAGGGCCAGGTGATGGGGGCGGCCAAGGGCAAAGCGGATGCGGTCGATCTCCTGCAGCGGCTTGAAGAAGTCGGGCTCTTCGAGGGGCCAGAGACGGGCGGCGGGGGCTGTCGATCCGGAGGCCAGCAGGAGGCAATTGACGGCGCGGGGCGCGGCTTCGTTGGCGGCTTCCATGCAGGCGATGTCGGTATAGGTTCGCACGTAGTCCGACGCCACGAAGAAGTTTTCGAGCTCCACCTGGGCCTCGGGGCGGTTGCGGAGCGAGCCGGCGGTGTTGATCATGAGGGGCTCGGCGTTGGTGGCCTGGCCGGGATTGGGGAATTCGATGTCGGGGTCGAGGAACCACGCGATGAGGTTATCGTCCGAAATCGGAGTGACGCCATCCTCGTTGAGATGCTGTTTGAGCTGGGCCCATACTTCGTCCTTGATTTCCTGGGCGCTGCACGCGCGGGCTGGCTTGCCGGTCAGCGTGCCGGGGGCGTCCCACTCGGAAATATCCACGGAGAGGATGCCGCGCACGTTGCCGTCGCCGTAGGCGGACAGATCGATGTTGGTCCAGAACTGGCGCTGCGAGATGGAGGTCAGAGCCCAGGGGGAGTCGAGATAGATGACGTGGCCGTGGGCGAGAGGCTCGTCCTTGGCGAGGTAGAACTGGATGCCGTTCATCCAGCGGGTGTGGAGCTGGTCGAGATAAGCCAGCGACGGCGCGGCCTGCTTCAGCTCTTTCGTCATGAGGACGGCCATTGCCTCCACGGGGAGCGCGGCGATGTAGTAATCGGCGGTGATCCTGGATGCCGCGCCGTTGCTCTCGATGGCGACGGCGGTCACGCGGGCCCCGTCAGCCTCTATTTCGGCGACGCGGCAGCCGTTGTGAAACTCGACGCCGAGCTTTTGCAGATATGCGGTCCAGGGGCGGATCCAGACGTCGTTGGTGGGGCCGGTGAGGAGCCGGTCGAAGACGCGGTCCGGGCAGATGAGTCCATAGAACAACTGAAGCAGGGTATAGCCGACGGTGCGCGTGCTGCTTTCCTCGGCGCGCATGGCGACCAGGGAGCGGGTGAGTCCCTGGCCGAGGTAGGCCTGGTATTCCTTCGAACGGGCGGGCGCGTCGATGAAATCACCAGCGGATGTTTTCGTACTCGGCGAGACGGCGCTCGGGGCAACTGGTGGCCAGCACCAGGAGGCGGCTGACGAAAAAGTTCACTTCGGGGAGGGGCACGCCGAGCGGCGTGAGGAGCTCGACGAGGAAGACGGCGAAGTCCTCTATGGTCCGGGGACTGCGGGCGAGCCAGGTGATTTCGGTGTTTCCGGCGCGGGCGAGCAGGATGCGGGTGGCGACGCTGAGGTTTTCAAACGTGTTGCCGTGAGCGCCGAAGGGGGTGCGGCGCATGGTGTCGGTGACGTGTCTGTAGAAGCCAGGGAAGAAGCGGAAGCCGTGCTCGCCGGGGAGATCGGCGCGTCCGCCGGAACCGGAGCGGGCAACTGGGATGCTGCGGGCCTTTCCCCCGAGGACGGGCTTGCGCTCGTAGACGCGGACGCGGAAGCCGCGCTCGGCCAGCTCGTGGGCGGCGCTGAGACCGGCGACGCCGCCTCCGAGGATGGCCACTGACGGCTGCATGCCGCTATTTTATTCTCCTTCGGGGAGGCTGGGTTCGGGGCGATCCGGAGAATCAGCCGCCGCCTGCACCAGTTCAAGCCGCTTGTAGCCTCAGCGATCTGTTCTAATGTTTACTCGTTGGTTGTATTGCCGATTAGGAGCTTTAGTTCGCTAATACCTGAGTTATGCACACCATCCGCACCCCGCGCGATGACTCCGCTCGGCTGATGCTGCCTGTCGGTTAGTAGGTCAGTTCGTTTGTCGTTTTCGCATCGCCCTCCTGCGATTCGCTTT
>JACXTT010002803.1_pt1 | contig 27322 bp, 24 predicted proteins | sample 9270951 | NCBI WGS metagenome assembly JACXTT01 (sample SAMN15532306, study PRJNA645909) | rock metagenome | isolation source: weathered quartz diorite | place: Puerto Rico | collected 2017-06-21 | reverse complement strand
CGTGCGTGCGCCGGCCGGCTTGCGCAATGCCTGTTGCAGCCAGCCGTCGTCATCGGCCGGATGCGCGAGCTGCAGGCGAATGCGCAACTCGCGCCGGCCCTCCTTCAACCGCAGCAGCGGCGAGGCCAACGCCAGCCCGAGGCGCGCATCCTGCGCGCGGGACGCCGAGCCCCTGGCGCGTCCGCCCAGCAGCGGCCACCACGCCGGGCGCGCCGCGTAGGCGGCTTCCGGCGCCTGCAGCGGCAGTTGCTCGGCCTTGACGCGGGTGGCGTAGCCAAACTCGCGCTCCGGCGAGATCAGCGGATCGCGCTCCATGCGCAGCGTGTACAGCGCGGCCACGCGCGTGTCGGTCAACTCCAGCGCGTTGTCCGCCGCGAATGCGCCGCCCTGCGCGCTCCCGTCCTTGCCGCCGACAAAGCGCATGCCGGCTTCCACCTGTACCGTGCCACCGAAGCGGGGTTCGCGCTCCAGCAGCAGGAACACCCGGTCAGGCGACGGCGCGCGCGCCTTCAGTTGCAGCACGTCGCGATAGTAGAAATCGATCAGCCGCTCGGGAAAGCAGTTCAACGGCGCGCGGCTGTACTGAACGAGCTGGTGCATCGCCAGCAGCAGCCCCATGGCCGGGTCGTGCCGCCCGCTTTTCCGGCTCTCCTCGAACGCGGCGCCCGCCTGTGGCTGCAGTTTGGCGATGGCCAGCGCCAGCGCGAGCCAACTGCGCCGCAGCCATTGCCGCCGCGCCGGCATATCGTCGGCCGGCAGGTCCTGCGCCGTCGCCGGTGCGTGCCGGATCCATGCCGGGTGCAGGCCGCCCCCGCCGTGACCGAATGCGCGCACGCCGCGCGCGAGCCACGCTGCCAGGCCCTGCTCCACCTGCACCAGCAACGCCTGGCCCAGCGCGCGGCCGCCGGGCGACTCGGCGTCATCGAGATAGCGGCACCAGTTGTCGACGGCGCGCACCAGTTGCCAGACACGCTGCCACAGCGCGTCCTCCCCTTCGCGCTCCAGCGCGGCAAGGAAGTCTTGCCGCAAGCGTTCAAGCGGAAAGGCGGCCAGTTCCGCCAGCACGAAGGCCTCGTCGCGGCGCAGCACGCCGTCCCAGCGCTCGCCTGCGGCGTCCAGGCGCAGGCTGGCCGACTGCGCGAGCGTCAGCGCCAGCCGTTGCGCCAGGCTCAGTTCGTCGGGCAGCACATGGCCCGGTCGCAGCGCATCCGCCAGCCGCTCATCCTGTCGCGTGCCGTTCGCCATGCCGCCCCGGTCGCTCAGTAGCCGTCGACCGGCTGGGTGGCCTGGTCGAGATAAAGCGGATAGACAAGGTTGTGCCGCGTGTTGGTCGTGCGCACGATGTAAGAGAGCCGGATGTCGAGCCGGCCCTCGATGGCGTCCGCCATGTCGGCGTCGATTCGCTCGACCAGGATGCGCGGCTCGAAAAACAGCACGGCCTTGCGGATCGTCTCCTTGAGCTCGGTCAGCATGCTCTCGCTCAGGGTGTCAAACACCGAGCGGCGCAGGTTGCAGCCATACGCGGGCAGCATCACGCGCTCTCCCGGGCTGGTGCCGAACAGGATGCGCAGGCTCTCCTCGATGTCCTCCACGCCGGCCACCATGCCGGCCCGGCCGGTGCGTGGATCGAAGCGCAGCGGAAAGCGCCAGCCGCGGCCAAGGAACGGGCTCGTGTTCATCGTCATCCTCCGATCAGCACGGTCGGCAGGCCGATGACCACCTTGCCGCCGTGAGCCGTGGCATCGCCCATACGCGCCGCCGGCCGGCCGCCGATCAGCACCGTGGTGGAGCCCTGCACGATCACGTCGGGCGGCCCCACGCAGACCGCGTTGTCGCCGACCACGGCGGCGGGCAGCTTGCCGATCAGCACCGTCGGCACGCCGGGCCCGACCACGGGGCCGCCAACGTGCGGCACCGGCGGCAGGCCAGGCGTCTGCATCGGGCAGGTATGCATGTCGGTCAGGCGGGCGGCGGCAGGCATGGGACGCAGGCTCCTAGTTGATCATGACGAGGCCGCCCTTGACCGTCGTCTGCCCGGATGCGGACAGCTCGGCGGTGGCCGCCCCTTTTCCCGTGAAGCCGACCTGGGCCTCGCAGGTGATGTTGAGCCCGCTGGCCTTGACGTCGGCCTGCGCGGTCATCTCGATGCTGATGCCGGCCTTGAGCTTGATGTTTCCCTGCGCGCTCGCCGTGATGTCGTACGGGCTGTCGAGCGCGATACCGTTGCCCGACAGCTTCACGCTGTTGCCATGCTGGTCCTTGACCAGGATGGACTGGTCCTTGTCGTCGAGCACCACCTTGTTGTTGCCCGGCGTGGTGACGGTGATGATCTTGTCCTTCTCGTTGAACTCGATCGTGTGCTTCGCGCGCGTGACGATGGCCTTGGTGTCGTTCGGTGCGTCCAGTGCATAGGGCGGCTTGTGCTTGGCGCTGTACACCGCGCCGAGCACGACCGGGTGGCTCGGATCGTCGTTCAGGTAACCGACGATGACCTCGTCGCCAACCTCTGGCAGGAAGAACGCGCCGAAGCCATTGGACGCATAGCCCTGGATCAGGCGCGCCCACACGCCCTCGGTCTGCGCCTGCATGACCGGCAGCGCGATCTGGATGCGCTGGGCGTCCTGCGGATCGCCATCGAGTTTCTGCACCACCCCGATCTGCAGCCCGCCGACGCCGGGCAGCAGCCCGGCCGCCGACGGCGCCTCCACATCGTCGCGCATCGTGTGCCAGCGCGGATCCAGCCCGAATTCGACCTCGGCAAGCCACTGGCCGCCCGCCAGCGTGTGCTCGACCGCGCCGACAAACACATTGCCCTGGAAGCGCGTGCCAACGCCCTTCACCGAGACCAACGCGCCCGGCTTCACGAGCGCAGTACCCAGGCAGCGCAGGTGGCCGCGAATGCGCGCGAGCGCGGCCTTCAATTGCGTGGACGTGGCCCACGCGTTGAGCGCTTCCTGCTCCTGCGTGGTGGCGGTCTGCAGCCGCAGCACCTTCGGGCTCGCCACTTCGGCCAGCTCGGCTCCCTTCAGGTCGCCCTGCGCGTTGAACGCCGCCGGCTCGGCGGCCTTGCCCTGGACGATCTTCTGCTGCACCGGATCCCAGGCGGTGGCCTGCGCGCTCTTGTATTGCAGGCGCGCGTCGATGTCGGCGCTGAACTCATAGAGATCGCGCCCCCAGGCCAGCGCGAGCACCGCGTCGCCGCTCGCCTTGGGCGCGGCGACCGTCACGGTGCCGGCCTCGACGTCGACCAGCATGCCGTTGAACTCCGCGCGCGCCAGCAGGAAGTCCCAGTCGCTGCAGTAGTACTGCACCAGCTCGTCGTGCGTCAGTGCCGTCGATGTCACGTCTGCCTTCAGTCCATGCGCGGCAATCAGCGCCTTGAGGATGTCGCTGTCGGTCTTCTTGAGGTAGTTGGCGTTGGTGCGGCCGATGGTCATCCGGCTGGCCGTATCGCGGCACTCCACCACGAGGCGCGAGTCGCTCTGCCCGTCGATCTTGACGCCCTGGCGCACCACGATGCCGCGGAAGATCTCCGCCGATTCCTTGCCGAAGCCGGCCTTGATACGCACGGGCGTGCCCGGCACGAAGGCGGTGCCGTCCGAGCAGGCGAATTTTCCGGTCGACATGTCGCCGTCCTGGATCACCAGCTCGGCCCAGGGGATGCGGTTGAACGCCCGGCGCACGGTCACCGCCATCAGCGGCAGGCCGGTCTGCTCCTTGTCGTTGCACAGGACGGTTACGTTCAGAACGCCGTCGGTATCCTGTTTCGGGGCCTCGGCCATCGGCTACTCCAGCGGCGGGAAGTGCAGCGCCATGCCCGGCGTGAGCGCGCGAAAATGGCGCAGGCCGTTGAAGCGCGCCACCTCGGCGTAGTAGCGACCGTCGCCGTAGATCTGCTCGCACAGCAGCGGCAGCGTGTCGCCGTCGCGCACCGTGACGATGTGGCTCAGGTCGGGCGAACTGGCGTCGGCCTCCAGCGTGGCCTGCTTGCTGCTGCGGTAGGAGTCGAACGCCAGTGCCGCGGTGGCGCGCAACGGCACGCCGCTCGGGCGGAACAAGGTGTAGTCGGTCGAGAAGCTCGTCAGGCGGCCGGTAAAGATCAGTTGCCCCCACAGGATCTGCACGATGCTCGGCTGGTGGGCAACACCCTTGTATTCGTAGATGACCTTGCTCATCGCGTTGAGCTGGTCCTCCACCTCGTCCGGCGCGGCGCTGTTGGGCGGACGCGGCACCACGCCGGTGCCGTCGAACACGACCGAGAACGACAGCTTGCCCGGCTGCATGTGGCTGAACTGGCGGCCCGATCCGGTGTCGCCCATCGGCTTTTCCTGGCTGAAGCAGGTGCTGCGCTCGTGCCGCAGTTGCGAGGGGTTGATCAGCAGCGAGATCGTCTTGGTCCGGTCCGAGAGCGGCGAGATGACGCCCTTGTTGTCCTGGCAGGCCGTGATCTTCAACGGCGCAAGATCCGCGCTGGGCAGTGGCATTTAGCGCTCCCGCAGCCGTTCGAGCTGCGCGCGCAAGGTGCGCAGCTCCGCCCGTTGCGCGCGATGCTGATTGGCGGCGGCCTCGTCGTCGGCACAGCAATGCTCTTGCTTGGGTTTTTCCTTCTCGGCCTCGCGGCCGCTGTCGAGTTCCGACCGGATCACCATCTGGCGCACTTCAATCGTCATGGCTCAAAGCTCCCGCGTGCAGTTCAGGTAGACCATCTCGATCGTCTCGATCACCACGTTGTTCTTCGTGGCATTGAACTCGTCCACGCCCCAGCGCACCGGATACGCGGCATGGAAGGTCCAGCCGCGGATCTTGTCGCCCACCTCGTCCAGCAGATACACGCTCACATCCATTGGCGATACCCGCTGCGCCAGTCCGCCGGCCATCACGGCCTTGCACCAGCGCATCAGCGGCGAGCGGATATCCGCCACGCCGCGCTTGAGCACCAGCTTCTCCTGGCGGATGCCCTTGGGCAGCTTGTAGACGAAGCGGTTCTCGCCGCCGGCCTGCACGTCCTCGGTCTCCATGACCTGGTCCATGCCGGACACCTCCTGGAAGGAGGCGTCCACGCCGGTCGCGATATTGCTAAAGCCGACCGAGAAGGAGAACGACACCGGCATGAAGCTGGTGCCGTAGTGCGCCGATTTCTGCATGCGCGTGCGTCCGTGACGTAACGGGAAGGCGGCGTGTACAGCCTTAGCTGTTGGCGATCGTCAGCCCCTCGTGGGCGATCTCGATGGTCTCGACCGCGACCTCGTTGCCCTGCGCCTTCAGGTCCGTCCCGGTGATCTTGGCCGGCCACGCGTTGGCGAGCGTCCAGACCATGGTCGGGCTGCCGGACTCGTCCAGCAGGCTGATGGTCACGGGCACGCGCTTGATCGTGTTCATCTTGATCTGCTTGAACCAGTCCCAGAACTTGTTGTCCGCCTTGAACACGCCCTTCTTCATGGTCACGTTGCCGTACTTCTTCAGCCCCGGCATCTTGACCGTGGAGAACACCGGGCTGTCGCCCTGCCGGTACTCGATCTGCTGCGCCTCCACGTCCAGACCCGAAACCTCCTCGAACGACATCACCGTGGAATCCCACTTGACCTGGAAGTGAAACTTGGGGATGGGCCAAACATTCTTCGACTGTGCCGAACCATCGTCTGCCATGACGAACTCCTTTGTGTGCTATCAGGTAACCGGGCACGCCGTGCCCGCCATCGGACCGGAAAACGCAGCCCGTCAGGACTTCTGCATCTGCTGCTGGAACGTGATCTCGATGAATTCGGCCGGGCGCACCATCGCCACCAGCACGGTCACGCGCAGGATGCCCTCCAGGATGTCCTCCGGCGTCATCGTCTCGCCGAGTCCCACATGCACGCTGAAGGCGTCTTCGGGCACCGCGCCGGCCAGCCCGCCGCGCTTCCAGATGCCGGTAAGGAAGTTCTGGATCATGCTCCGGATGGTGACCCACGTATTGGCCACGTTGGGCTCGAACACCAGCGCCTTGGCGGCCAGCCGGCACGACTCCTCCAGCATGATCATGGTGCGGCGCACGTTGATATAGCGCCAGTCGAGACTGTTGCCGTCGAGCGTGCGGGCACCCCACACCAGCACACCCTCGCCGATGAAGCTGCGGATCGCGTTGATCGACTTGCCCTGCGTGGTGACGTTCAGGTCTTCCTGGTCGGCCGCGGAAATGCTGACCGAGGGCGAGATCACGCCCGCCAGGCTTACGTTGGCGGGTGCCTTCCACACCCCGCGCGAGTTGTCGACCATGGTGTAGATGCCGGCCATCGCGGCGCTCGGCGGCATCAGGTTCAACTGGTGCTTGATCTCGCCCAGCACGGTGTTGAAGAGCGGGCTGATCGACACCAGCGTCTTGTTCAGCAGCGCCTTGTTGGCGAGGATGGCCTCGTTGGAGAGCGGCGGATCGGCCTTGGTCCAGTCCTTCGCGATATCGCCGATGGCCGCGTAGGTGTCCTTCGCCTTCGGCGGCGCATCGTCGGGCAGCGTGTCGGGCAGGCCCAGGTCGGCACGCAAGAGCGGAATCAGCACGTCGGGATTGGCGATGTTCTCGTAGCTGATGTCCTTGTCGCCGATCACCGTGGTGTTGAGCCACGGATAGTAGGCCGACGCGAAATCCAGGTAGTTGATGCCGAGCGCGTTGCGGAACGCCGCCACGGGATCGCCCGCCGGATCGGTGCGCGGCTTGTCGCCGCCCCACACGTCGAGGATGGCGACGCGGTTGCGCATCTTGTCGCCGCAGTGCGCAAGCATGGCCTGCTGCAGGTCGATGCAGTCGGCGGCCTTGAGCTTCACGGCCTCGGGAATCACCACCATCGTCGGCTCCTGCTCCTTGAGCAGCTCCTCGATGCCGGCCTTGAACTTGTCGGGGTCCAGATCCTGCGTGTAGTCGCCCACCGACACGATGTAGCACGGCCCGCCGCCGTTCTGGAAGAAGTGCCGCAGCGAGGCATAGAGCGTGTAGCCGCCGCCATCCTTGCCGGCCGGCATCTCCAGCACATAGTCCTTGCCCGCCACGCGGAACGCCGCCAGCGCCGACGGATCGGTCTTCTCCGCGATGTTGAAGCGCGGGAAAGGCGCATAGCCGAAGTACTGGTGGTACTCGGCCATCGAGCTGATGCGCCACGGTTTCATGGAAAGCGGCTTGTTGCGATTGTCCGCGATCTCCGTGTGGCCGATGAACGCCGGCACCGCCGTTGCCACCTCCACCACGGAGTTGGGGAAGGCATTCTTCTCTACGATATAGACGCCTGGCGTCTTCATTGCACCCATTGAAAGCTCCCGATGAGGTGGTTATCGACTGACAAAGATCTCCGATACGTCGCACGGCACGCCGCCGACGATTTCTCGCCGCAGCGCATCCGGCGCGGGCATCGGCATGCGTGCCATCAGCACGCGTTCGGTGCTGCCCGTGCCGCGCCGCAACTGGAACCGGTGCGGCGGGCGCTCCTGCAGCGCGATCGGCGCGAGCGAGCGGATCGCGATCGGGTCGCTGCCATCCGGCAGCGGCTCGCGCACCGGATCGCTGAAGCCGACCGCGCCGGTCAGGTCCACGAGCCGCGCGTCGTCGGCCCAGTCGCCGAGCAGCAGGTACTTCCACGTCGTGATGCGCACCGGCAGGTCCAGCGCCCAGGCGGTGGCACTCGCCGCCGTCCAGGCCGCCAGGCTCTCGCAGTCCGGCGGCGCGAGCGGCAACCACAGCCGCGCCAGCACGCCGGCGCCCGCAGGCCCGCCCGCCTCGTCCTGCGCCCCCTGGCGTAGCACACCGGGCTCACCAGGTGCCGGGCGGAATGCCCCGCCCGCGCCCAGCGCACGCATGTCCGTGTAGCAGGCCCACAGCGGATCGGTCGAATGCAGCGCAAACGCCAGCCCGTTATCCAGCCAGGCGTCTCGCTCGCTCCACAGGCCTGCCAGCCGCGCCTGCGGCGCCAGCACGACGCCATGCCGCGCATCGCCGCGCAGCCGGATCTCGAAGCGCGCCATCAGCGCTGCGGCGTCCGGGGCCGCTCGCACCTGCAGGCCGTTTGGCCGTCCGAGGGCGAAGTACGGGTGCCGCACGGCCAGCCTCGCCAGCACCTTGTAGCCGGGCATCACGTCGGAGGCAGCGCCTTGCATATCGCCCATCGTCATCGCTCCACGCCCTGCAGGCCAACGTCGGGCTGGCCGATCAGCGTCTCGCGGCGCTGCGGCGTGTCGTCGCCCAGGCAGACCAGTCGGACCCGGTACAGCACCGATGGCAGGTAGCGGCCGCCGTGGATGCTCCACAGGCTGTGCATCTCGCTGCTGCTCAGGTTCTCGATGTTCAGCACCAGCCGGTCGATGCGCGCATCGAGATCTGGCGCGTTCTGGTGGTCGAACACGGCGTGCGCCTGGAAGAAGGCAATGGCGTCGGACAGGAACCGCAGCGCTTCCGGGTAGCCTTGTCCGCTGAACGTCGCCGCGCACATCACCAGCAAGTTCAGGAACAGCGGCTCGGCGCCGCTCACGCGCGTGCGCAACGCGCCGTCCGGCGCGCGTGCACGGTGCGCGGCGGTATCGCGTTCGATGCCGCTGACGAACAGCACCAGCTTGTTGCCCGTCGACGTCACCGCCGCGCCTCCCGGCTCCTGCAGGTTTGACACCACGACCATGTCCTCGGCCAGCACCAGGCGCCGGCGGAAATGCTGGTTCAGCTGCATCGCGAGGTGGCCGAGGGCGCTGTCGATCACGGCTTATCGGAGTCTGGATTGGCTGGAGAGGCGCGCCAGTCGTGGCGTTCCGGGTCAAGGGCTGCCCGATGCAGCGCTTTCCCGTGATATTGAAAGGTCACACGGCGTGGCGCCATCCGAAGAATGCTGAACCCGGCTGCCAGAATGCTTAGGGCCGGCTGACGGTGGGAACCGCAGCGACATGCGCAACGGGGCGCGCCAGCATCGCGGACGCGCTGACGGGTCAGGAAGCAGGAAACGGGAACGCCGAGAGACGGGAGGAAGGGAAACGGAAGGAGAACGGCCGGGATCGGGCGATCCCGGCGCGTCGGGGCGCCGTGGCGCCCCCAGGGGGATCAGGGCTGCAGCGCGGCGGTCGCGGTCTTGCGGCGCAGGCGACGCACCAGCGGCGGGATCACGAGCATGGCCGCCGCCGCGATCCACAGGCCGGCGGAGATCGGGCTGGCCCACAGGATGCCGGCGTCGCCGTTGGAGATCGACAGCGCGCGGCGCAGGTTCTGCTCCAGCATCTCGCCCAGCACGAAGCCGAGGATGAGCGCGGACATCGGAAAGTCCATCTTGCGCAGCAGGTAGCCGAACACGCCCAGCACCACCATCAGTACCAGATCGAACGTCGTGGCATGTACCGCGTACACGCCGATCGCGCTGATCGCGGCAATGGCCGGCACCAGCAGCCACATCGGCGTGGACAGCGCGCGCGCGAACACATTGACGAGCGGGATATTCAGCAGCAACAGCATGACGTTGCCGACGAAGAGCGACGCGATCAGGCCCCAGACGATATCCGGTTGCTGCGTGAAGAGCATCGGTCCCGGGGTGATGTTGTACAGCGTCAGCGCGCCCATCATGACCGCCGTGGTGCCGGAGCCGGGAATGCCGAGCGTCAGCATCGGCACGAACGAGCCGGTCGCCGAGGCGTTGTTGGCCGCCTCGGGCGCCGCCACGCCGCGGATGTCACCCTCGCCGAAGGTGCCTGCGCTGCCGTAGATGCGCTTCTCGGTCATGTAGCTGATGGCGCTGGCGATCGTCGCGCCCGCGCCCGGCAGCACGCCGACCACGAAGCCGATCACCGACCCGCGCACGGTGCACCAGCCGGTATCGAGCATCTCGCGCACATTGAACATCATACGGCCGGTGCTCTTCACCAGTTGCTGGCCGCCGTGCGTGTTCTCCAGCATCAGCAGCAGCTCGCTGACCGAGAAGAAGCCGATGACCACCACGATGAACTGGATGCCGTCGGACAGATGCACGCTGTCGAACGTGAACCGGTACACGCCGCTGTTCGCATCCACGCCGACGGTGGCCAGCGTGAGGCCGATCAGCGCGGCCAGCACGGTGCGCACCGGCTTGTCGCCAAGCATGCCGCCCAGGCAGGCGATGGAGAACACCATCAGTGCGCAGTATTCGGCCGGACCGAACGCCACCGCCCAGTCCGCCAGCACCGGGGCCATCAGGATCAGGCCGACCGTGGCGATCACCGAGCCGACGAAGGAACTCCACGCCGAGATCGACAGCGCCACGCCGGCCATGCCCTTGCGCGCCATCGGGTAGCCGTCGATGGCGGTCATGATGGCGCCGGCATCGCCGGGCACGTTGAGCAGGATGGACGAGATGCGCCCGCCGTACTCACAGCCCATGTAGACAGCCGCCAGCAGGATCAGCGCCGTCTCGGGCGGCAGCTTGAGCGCGTAGGCAAGCGGCAGCAAGATCGCCACGCCGTTGATGGGTCCCAGGCCCGGCAACATGCCGACCACCGTGCCGATGAACGCGCCGATGGCGGCCACCAGCAGGTTGCCGGCCTGCGTGGCGACGCCGAAGCCCTGCATCAGGTAGTCGAGCGTGTTCATGCTTCGTCTCCCGTCAGCGGTGCCAGCAGGCCCGCCGGCAGCGTCACGTCCAGCACGCGGTCGAACACCAGATACAGCGCGCCGCCCAGCAGGATGCCAGCGACCAGGCAGACGCGCCACGAGCCGCCGAACAGGCGCCCGAGCGCGGCGGTCAGCAGCGCCGTGGCAATGGCGAAGCCCAGCCACTGGAACGTCAGCGCATAGGCCAGCAGGCTGGCGATCATCAGCGCCAGGCGCGCGAGCACGGGCCGCGCGGGCCACGCCGTGGCGGCGCCGGGACGCGCGATCAGCCACAGGCAGCACACGGCCATCAGGATGCACAGCACCAGCGGAAAGGCGCCGGGGCCGACCGGCTCGTAGCTGATTTCCGCGACGAAGCCGGTGGCCAGCCAGCCGGCGACGACGCAAAGCACCAGCCAGACCGCGGCGAAAAGGCGATCGATATTCATGGTTGGACTCGGAAGATGGAGAGATATGCGGGCGCGCGCCCGCGAGGAATGAGGTGTCGCGCCGCGCGTGTCGCGGTGCGACGTGGCGAGGGCCGTGCACTGCCCTCGCCGCGCGAGACTTACTTGACCAGCTCCAGCTCGTGGGCCAGCTTCTCGTAACGGCTCACTTCCTGCCGTACGTAGGCGTCCAGCTCCGCGCCGGTCTTTGCGAACGGGAACAGGCCGCGCGATTCGAGCAAGGCCGGGTAGGCCTTGGAGGCGAGCATGGCCTTGAAGGCCGACTCCCACCAGCGGAACTCCGCGTCCGACACCTTCGGCCCCATGTAGAAGCCCCGGACGATGGGCCAGCTCACGTCGTAGCCCTGCTCCTTCGCGGTCGGGATGTTTGCCAGCTTGCCGGGCAGGCGCGCATCGGACAGCACCGCCAGCACGCGGATCTTGCCGGCGTCGAGCATGCCCGTCACTTCGCCGATGTCGCCGGACACTGCCTGCACGTGGTTGCCGAGCAATGCGGTGATCGCCTCGCCGCCGCCCTCGAACGCCACGTAGCGCATCGCGCGGCTGCTCACGCCGGCCTGCCGGGCCACCAGCGCAGCCTTGGTCCAGTCCTGGCTGCCGACCGTGCCGCCTGCGCCGAACACCACTTTCTGCGGATCGGCCTTGATGGCGGCCATCAGCTCCTTCAGGTTCTTCCACGGCGCGTTGGCGGCCACCGCCACCATGCCGTAGTCCGTGCCGGCCGCCGCCAGCCAGCGCACGTCGTTGGGGCCGTACTTGCCGAACTTGCCGAGCGCCAGGTTGAGCAGCGAGCCGCTGGAGAACGCGGTGATGGCCTGGCCGTCGGCCGGGCGCTGCGCGACCACGGCGTTGTAGGCCACGGCCCCGATGCCGCCGGGCATGTACGTCACGCGCATCGGCTTGGTCAGTTGCCCCGTTTCCTGCAGTCCTGTCTGCGCCAGCTTGCAGGTGAGGTCGAAGCCGCCGCCGGGCTTGGCCGGCGCAATGCACTCGGGGCGCGACGGCTCGGCGTGCGCCAGCGCGGCGGTCAGCGCCAGGGCCGCAAACAGCGCTGCAGAGCGGGGCACGATCCGGCGGAACGGCATGGCGCGGACGGCGCCCGGTCGCATTGGCAAGCTCGCATGCATGTGATGTCTCCTTATTTTTCTTGCGGTGCCGTGCGCACCGCTGTCTCCATGAATCGCTGGATTCGCAGCTTGATTTTTCGCTGTGCGGCCGTATGCTACGGCACGTTCCTATCGCCAGCCTGTCACCCGGGTGGCCACGCACTATCGTTAACCCGGACGACCGGGCCTGAATCATGCGCATCCTGCTAGTCGAAGATCACGCCGAACTGGCGTCGCTGCTGCACAAGTCGCTGGGCAAACTCGGCTTCGCGGTGGACCGCGCCGACAAGGGCGAGACGGCGTTCGCGCTGTTGTCCGACACGCGCTACGACCTGATGCTGCTCGACCTGTCGCTGCCCGGCATCGACGGCCTTGACGTCTTGCGCCGCGCCCGCGCGCGCGGCGACACGCTGCCGGTGCTCGTGCTCACGGCACGCAGCGAGGTGGCGGACCGTATTCGCGGGCTGGACCTCGGCGCCGACGACTACCTGGCTAAGCCGTTCGATCTCGGCGAACTGGAAGCGCGCGTGAAGGCGCTGCTGCGGCGCCGGCTCGGCGACGCCGCGCCCGAGACCACCTTCCACGCGCTGTCGTTCGATTCGGTCAACCGGCTCTTCAGCATCGGCGGGGCGCCGCTGACGCTCACGCGACGCGAACAGACGGTGCTGGAAACGCTGTTCGCACGCGCCGGGCGCGTGGTGACACGCGAGCGCCTGCTGCAGCAGGTGTTCTCGATCGACGATGACGTCAATCCCGAAACCATCGAACTCTACGTCTCGCGCGTGCGCAAGAAATTGCGCGGCAGCGGGCTCAAGCTAACAGCGGTGCGCGGCATCGGCTACCTGCTGGAGGCGGAAGACGCCGCCACCGCGCGCGACGGCAACTAGGCCTGGCATGACCGGCGCGCACGACACCCAAGGCACCGACGAGCGGCCCGCTCCGCCGGCCGGCAGCCTGCGCCGCCGGCTGCTGCGCCGCCTGGCGCCGCCCCTGCTGGCATTCGGCGTGGCCGCCGCGTTCTTCTCGTACCAGACCGCGCTGCGCGAGGCCGATAACGCGTACAACCGCACCTTGCTGGCTTCGGCCCGCACCATTGCCGAGCGCATCGACGTACGCGACGGCAAGGTGGTGGTCGATGTGCCCTACGTCGCGCTCGACACGTTCCAGATCGACACGCGCGGGCGCATGTATTACCAGGTGCTCGATCCGCGCGGACGGTTCGTGTCCGGCAGCGACGATCTGCCCGCCATGCCTGCCGGCACCGAACGCAGCCGCGACTACCCGGCACTGGTGCATTTCTACCGCACGACCTATCACGGCGTGCCGCTGCGCATGGCGCAACTGTGGCAGCCGGTGGCCGACCCCGTCGTGGGCGGCATGGCGATCGTGCTGGTGGGCGAGACGACGGAGATGCGCGACGACATGGCGCGCGAGCTGCTGCTGACCACGCTGTGGCAGCAGGCGTTGCTGATCGCACTGGCAATGCTGCTGATCGTGCTCGCGGTCGGCGGCGCCCTCGCCCCGCTGCGGCAACTGCGCGAACGCCTGGACTCCCACGATCCGGCCAGCCCCGCCCCGATTCCCGAGGCACCGCAACCGCGCGAGATCCGCCCGCTGGTCGCCGCGCTGAATCACTATCTGGCGCGGCTGCGCAGCGTGGCCGATCGCCAGTTGCAGTTCGTGGACGACGCCTCGCACCAGTTGCGCACGGCGCTTGCCGTGATCAAGACGCAGGCCGAGCACGGCGAGCGCGCGCAGCCGGGTGTTTCCGCCTGGCGTGACGTGCTGGCGGCCATCGACCGCACGGTGCGGCTGACCAACCAGTTGCTGATGCTCGCGCGCGCCGGCGCGCAAACCCCGCCGCCCGCGACGCCCGCACCGTTGCGCCTCGATGCGCTGTGCCGCGAAGTCTGCGCGGACTGGTATCTGCCGGCGCGCGAGGCCGGCATGGATCTCGCGGTCGAAAGCCCTTTGGACGCGCCCGCGTGGATCGCGGGCGACTCGGCGATGCTGCGCGAAATGCTGTCGAACCTGCTGGAAAACGCGCTGCATCACGCCGCCGGCGGCGACCGGATCACTGTCAGTGTCCTCCCTGGCCCAAACGCCTGCACGCTGCTGGTCGATGACAGCGGGCCAGGCATCCCGCCCGCGCAACGCGAGCGCGTGTTCGAGCGGTTCGTGCGCCTGGACGCTGCCGGCTCCGCCGGCACCGGCCTGGGCCTCGCCATCGTGCGCACCGTCTGCGAGACGCACCAGGCCACGGTGCAACTCGAAGACGGCGACCACGGCCACGGGCTGCGCGTGCGCATCGTGTTTCCCCCGCTGCGCGCCCGGCCGCCAGAAGGCTGAATGCGGCGGCGGCGGCCGCTGCCTGTTTCCCGCTGCCCGGCTTCCGGACTCCCGGCCGACCCGGACTCACTATCCGCATTCTCCCCATTCGGGTTTCCGCCAACTGTTCGCCGGGCCGCCGTTGCGGTCTACTGAAGCCAGGTTGCAGTGTGGCCAGGCGGCACTCGCGGTATGCAGCGTCGCCCGGTGTTTGGAAACCCTTCAGGAGACAACACCATGGTGACCAAGCAGGACGATGCCTTCATTCTGAGGAACCTGATCGCGCTGGCGGCAGTGGAAACACTGGGCGGCGCCATTGCACTGGGGATGGTGTTCCACCTCATTGCCTGACACGCGCCGGGGCCGGCGCGGCATCAACTCTGCGGCGCCGGCCGCTGTAGCGGTCTCTGTACCTTCCCCTTTTCTTTGCTGACGGCAGCCTCGCTGTCAGCGTTGCTGCCAGCCTGCTCGGGTGATCAGCCCATCGCCGGCATTGGCCTGGCGGTCTCGCACGCCCGAGCCAAAATCCAGAATTTCTCCGCGCGACAAAAGGCGGCTGCAATGTGGGCCGCCCATGCGGGTCCATCGGACTCCTGATGCCTGACGCGAAGCCGGCGCCCGCTCGAATCCATCCTGGACTGGCGCAGGAACATCGACGCCGGGCCGCCCTCCACCAACCATCAAAATATTTGAATAATTTTCTCAAAACAGGCCAACTCCTGTTTTGCGCCGGATCTCTATAGTTCCGCACATGGCGCAGCGCTTCTGACCAACGGCGCCGCCAGACGATGATTCAACCGATTTGAACTATCTTCCCCTGGAGAGCCCCATGTCGAACGCCAAACTGCAAGTCCTGACCCCGCGCAACAGCCAACTGATCATCATTGACCACCAACCGCAGATGGCCTTCGGCGTGCAGTCGATGGACCGCCAGCTCATGAAGAACAACGTCGTGGGCCTGGCCAAGGCCGCGAAGATCTTCGACGTGCCGACGACGATCACCACCGTGGAAAGCGAGTCGTTCTCGGGCTACACCTACCCGGAACTGCTCGATGTGTTCCCGGGCAAGGAAACGCTGGAGCGGACCTCGATGAACTCGTGGGACGATCAGAAGGTGCGCGACGCGCTGGCCGCCAATGGCCGCAAGAAGATCGTGGTGGCCGGCCTGTGGACCGAAGTCTGCAACACCACGTTCGCGCTCAGCGCCATGCTCGAAGGCGATTACGAGATCTACATGGTGGCAGACGCCTCGGGCGGCACGAGCAAGGAAGCGCACGACTACGCCATGCAGCGCATGATCCAGGCCGGCGTGGTGCCGGTGACCTGGCAGCAGGTACTGCTGGAATGGCAACGCGACTGGAAGAACCGCGAAACGTACGATGCGGTGATCGGCGTGGCCCAGGAGCATTCCGGCGCCTACGGCATGGGCATCGACTACGCCTACTCGATGGTGCACAAGGCCGCCCAGCGCACCGCGACCCCACACGCATCGATCGCGCCCGTGCATGCGCCGGTGACCGAACACTGAGTCGCACCGCCAGTCGGGGAGCAGGACCACTCGCGGATGCGTCCTGCAACGCTGGCAGGTTTCCTGCCGGCGTTGCCGATGCCGGGGCGCGGCGCCAGACCCCGGTTCACTGCTCGCTGATATCGGCCTGTGGCGCCGTCTTGCCCTCGACAGACCGCGGCGCAACGTCGACCCGGAAGGTCGTGCCGGGCAGGAAGACCACCTCCTGGGTCTCGGGTACCGCAAGTCCGGCGCGAACGAGCTTGCGTTCATTGACCGACACCGAGTCCACCGACTTGGCGTGCTGACTGACGATGCGCAGGATCACGCCTCTCTTGAACCGCGAGTACCACTTCGCTACGTCGCCCCGGCTCTTCTCGGCATAGAAGTCGGCATTGGCGTCGGTCTTGGCCGCGCTCATGAACTTGTTGATCGTGAAGGTCTTATGCTGCTTGAAGTCCGATAGATTCGAGGTCAGCGAGACCACGGACTGGCCGCGCCAGACCACGCCCGCATAGTTCGGCAGCTTGCTCATGGCTTCGGCGGTGAACTCGTTGTGGCGCAGTGCTTCTTCATAGAGCTGGTCGGCGGTGATCGTCGGGGTGTGGGCCACCACAGCAACCATGTGCTGCTCGGCCCAGGGCATTTGCTTGAACACCTGCAATTGCACCTGCCTTTCGTGATCGTCCTCTCCTTCCTCACCGCCGAGCCAGGCGACTATCCTTGGAAGTTTGCGCGCCTCGCTGAGCAGGCTCCCGATCATCCGCTTGGCCACCAATGCCGAATGGTCGGCAACGATGTTCTGCACCGCATAAGCCTTGGTAGTGTAGGCGGTGACGTTGCGCAACAGCTTGGGCAGCCCCGCGGCTTTGTAAGCGGCCGCGTCCAATCCCGTCTGGTTCTGCGCCAGCACGCTGTGCCGGGCGTACAGCTTCAGGTCCTCCATGACTGGCTTGTAGAGCGCAAATCTGTTGGCTTTCATTGACCTGTGATAGTCCACCTCGTCGGGGAACAGTCCCAAGTAGCCCGGATGCAGGCACACGTGCTCCCGCAATTCCCTCTCGGTCAGCGGTGGCAGGGTGCGGTAGGACTTCGGCCCCGGCGTATAGGGCTGGCCATAGCTGGCGGCGACGGCCATGATCTCGTGGAAGCTATGGTCGCCCGAACTCAGCATCCAGCCCAGCAGCGCGAGCCGGAAATCCGCACCGTCAACCGGGTTGCCCAGGTACTTCAATGCCTGGTACATGCGATCGGTGGTGCCCGATGCGCCCGAGACGACCGGCATCTTCAGAAGCGTCTGTGCCTCATGGCTCCAGGTGTTCGCCAGGTTGGGCTTGTAGCGCGTGCCACCTTCTTCCCAGGGCAGCACCGCCGCGCTGTTGAACACCCCGCCGCCGGCATCGTAGTCGGCGGCGTGCGTCTCCATCAGGAAGGCTTGCTCGTTCGGGCTCAGCCTGGCGTCCAGCGCCCCGGTCTGCAGATCGGCGTTGGTACGGCCTGTGGCCGAGTACACCTTGTCCAACTGGCTCCGCAGGCGTTCGACGATCACCCGCTTCTTCACGTGCTCGTCGACCGCGTCGCGGTTGGCGGTGGCAAGCAGCCGGGTGTCGGCGTCGCCGCCGACCCATTGCTCCACTTGCGCCTGCAACTGCATCAGCGCGACGGCCTTGTCCCGCATGGTTGCCGCGGCATGCAATCGCGTCATGGTGGCGATCACGGCGTTGTAGGCCGTTTCCTCGCCGGCGTCACCCAGGTAGCCGGCATGGCTGCCGGCCAGCGCGGATCGGTCGACCCGGAAGTCCGCCGGATCCAGGCCGGCGAAGTCTGCCGCGTTGATCCAGTTGTACTCCTCGTCGGGCGCGGTGGCCGGGTCGGCGATGATGCCGGCAGGCATGGGGCCAATCGCTGACTGCACCCGCTCCCGCAGCATGGTGATCTTGCGCATGGCTTCGCCCTGCGTGCCGCGGAATTTTTTCACCAGATCGACCATCCCGGTATTGTCCTTCAGCCAGGTGTAGGTGCGGGTGCGCAGCTTGGACAGTGCACGCAACACGGGCGCCTGGGTCGTACCGCCAAGCGCCGTTTTCACCTTGAGCAGGGAACGGCGAATCTTCTCGTAGGTGCTGGTGCGCAGGTGGTTGCCGAGCATCGCGTTGTGGCTGTAGTTCGCAAGGTCGGCGTCCGTCACCGTCAACTCGTTCAGGCCGTGGATGCGCAGTGCATTCAGCTTTGTCGGGTCGGTCTGATCCATCGCTTCCAGCCGTGGTGCGCGGGAGGGGATTATCGACTGGGCACGGTACAGCGCATCGTGATCCGCACGCAGCGTGAAGTCGCCGGGAGCGATGTAAAGGTCCTTCATCTTGTCGCCGCCGCCAGCCTGGATCTGGTTGCGCCGGGTGGCAATGGCGGCGTGAGCCTTCTTATTGAGGCCTCGCGCCCGCAGGTCCTTGGTCGCTGCGGCCCAGCGCCCCTCCCACTCGCCGACCCCGTTGATCCGGTCGGACAGGAGCGTCTTGAACGGCCCCAACGAGGCGTTGTAGAAGCCAGTCATGCGCTCGCGCAGGTTCCCGTTCTTGACGGCGTCCCACACACGCCCGGCGTCACGGCCCACGTTGCCCGGGTAACGCGGATCGTCGCCGCCGAACACCTGGCCGGCTGTTCCGCTCACCGCACTGACCCGCATGACGCCGGCCATCGCCTTGACGGCGCCACGCGCCGCAGCGCTCGCGCGAGGATGATTGAACAGATACTTGCCCAGGCGCGCCTCATAGTCTTCCGCCAGCGGCATGTACACCATCTGGGTGACGCGACGGGTGAGCTGCACGGATTTCAGCGTGCGATTCGGGGTCAGGTCCTTCCTTCTGTCTGCGCCCATCCCTGCCCCCTGCAAAACCGCCCGCCTCCCCATCACATCCGCTTCCCGCTCCAACCCCACATCGTCATTCACGGCCACCCCGCCGGCCATCTGCATCGTCGTATTCACCCGACCCTGCCGCTGCTGCACTACGTGCCAGGCCTCGTGCGGCAGGTGCTGCTCCTGCCCCGGCCCGAGGTGGATGTCGTTGCCCTGCGCATAGGCCAGGGCGTTCAGTTGCGCCGGTTTGCCGGAATTGCGGTGAACACGAACGTCGGACAGGTCCATGCCGGAGAGCGATTCGATGCCGGCCTTGAGCTGGTTCGGCATGCCGGTCTGGTTGACCGGTGCGGCGATGGCAGCCTGAGAAGCGGCAGCCGACGCATGGCTTGAGCCCGACGATTCGGCCATACGCGCTTGCAACGGCTTCTCGTCTTCCAGCCCGTCGGTCTGGTGCTGGCGCACATTGCCAAACGCTGCATCGATGGTGCGGCGCTGCGCCAGCATGCGTGGTGACTGATCGATGGCCGCCTGCAGCGCACCGTGCCGAGCTGTGGTCAGACCATGGGAGAGCCGAGCGTGTTCCTGCCTTCCCGGCGTCGCAGCGAGCTTGCGCTGCGCCGTATCGGCGCCGGTGCGCGCACCGTGCATCGGCTCCGCCGGTTTGGTCGTCCTGGTCGCTTTCAAGTTCGCCCCCTCTCTCGGCCTGTACGCCGGATATTGTCTGCCGCGGCATGCAGGCCGTGCGCCCTCCCAAAGCAGGGAGCTACCGGATTCCATTCCCGACAGACCTCGCCGCGCGCCATTGGCATACCCACCGGCTACGGCACAAGGCCCCGGGACTTTGGACGTGACACGGACACCCCTGCGTCAATTTGCCTGTGCAAGCCCCGCCGTTTCCGTCTAAACTTTCACAAATTTCTAAAAATTCAAAACAGACAAGCATGCAGCTATCGCCCCTGGTTCAGCGGTTCGTCCTCCATTTCGGTGAAATGGGGAGTCGCTGGGGGATCAACCGCACCGTCGGTCAGATCTACGCCCTTCTCTTCACCGCGCCGCGCCCGCTCAACGCCGACGAGATCGCCGAGGCGCTCGGATTCTCGCGCTCCAACGTCAGCATCGGCCTGAAGGAGCTGGAATCCTGGAACCTGGTCCGCCTGTCGCACCAGCCCGGCGACCGCCGCGAGTATTTTTCCGCGCCCGACGACGTCTGGGCGATCTTCCGCACGCTGGCCGAGGAGCGGCGCCGCCGCGAGATCGACCCCACGCTGTCGATGCTGCGCGAGGTCCAGCTGGAGTCGCCCGCCAGCGCGGATGACCGTCACGCGCAGGCCCGCATGAAGGAGATGTACGGCCTGATCCTGCTGGTGACGACGTGGTTTGGCGACGTGCAGAAGCTCGACGTCGCCACGCTCGAAAAGCTGATGAAGCTGGGCTCGCGCGTGACCAAGCTGTTCGAGGTCAAGGAACGGTTGAGCCAGGCCATCGGCGGCGCGCCCGCCGGCAAGACGAAGGCGAAAACGAAGGCCAAGGCCGAATCCAAACCCACCCGCGGCACCAAGGAGTCATGACGTGTTCGCCTCGCTAGACCCGGTGGTCCTGGCGCGTATTCAGTTCGCCGCCAACATCACCTTCCATATCCTGTTCCCGACCATCAGCATCGCGCTGACCTGGGTGCTGCTGTTCTTCAAGCTGCGCTACGGCAAGACCGGCGCCGAGCACTGGATGGCCGCCTACCGCTTCTGGGTCAAGATCTTCGCGCTCACGTTCGCGCTCGGCGTGGTCAGCGGCATCACCATGAGCTTCCAGTTCGGCACCAACTGGCCCGGCTACATGGAGACCGTCGGCAACATTGCCGGGCCGCTGCTGGCCTACGAGGTGCTGACGGCGTTCTTCCTGGAAGCCACCTTCCTCGGCATCATGCTGTTCGGCATGCGCCGCGTGAGCCACCGCACGCATACGATCGCCACGCTGCTGGTCGCGGGTGGCACCACACTGTCCGCGTTCTGGATCCTCGCGCTCAATTCGTGGATGCAGACGCCCGCCGGTTTCGAGATGATCGACGGCCGCGCGCACGTCACGAGTTGGCTCGCGGTGGTGTTCAACCCATCGTTCCCCTACCGCCTGGTGCACATGCTGCTGGCCTCGGGCCTGACGGTCGCCTTCCTGCTGGCCGGCATCTCCGCCTACCGCTGGCTGCGCGGCGACCGCGCGGCCGACGTGCTGGCCGCCATGCGCACCGGCGTCGTGCTGGCCGCCATGCTGATCCCGCTGCAGATCGTCGTCGGCGACCTGCACGGCCTGAACACGCTGCACCACCAGCCGGCCAAGATCGCGGCAATGGAGGGCATCTGGAAGACCGAGAAAGGCGCGCCCGCCGTGCTGTTCGGCCTGCCCAATGCCACCACGCGCAGCAACGACTATGAAATCGCGATACCGAAACTGGCCTCGATCTACCTGACCCACAGCGCGGACGGCGAAGTCAAGGGCATCGACGCCTTCGGCGAGAACCATCCGCCCGTGGCGCCGCTGTTCTTCGCCTTCCGCATCATGGTCGGCGTGGGCCTGCTGATGCTGGCGGTCTCGTGGCTCGCGGCCTGGCAGTTGCGCGGTCGCGGCGAGCCGGCGCGCTGGATGGCGCGGGCACTGGTGGCGATGACGTTCTCGGGTTGGGTGGCACTGGTCGCCGGCTGGTACGTGACCGAGATCGGCCGCCAGCCGTGGCTGGTCTACGGCGTGCTGACCACCGCGCAGGCCGCATCGAAGGTGCCCGCGACGATGATCGCCAGCACGCTGGCGATGTACCTCGCGCTCTACGCGTCGCTGATCGCCGCCTATATCTCCGTGATCTATTACCTGGCCCGCAAGGCCGGCGCCCCGGACGCCGGGGAAGCCGATATCGAAACCCCGCAAGCCGTCCTGCCCGGTACGTCGAGGAGCGCATGATGACCGACCTCTCCCAACCCGCCGGCTGGATGCCGCTCGTATTCCTGGCCCTGATGGGGCTGTCGATGCTGATCTACGTGATCCTGGACGGCTACGACCTCGGCGTCGGCGTGCTGCTGCGCCGCGCGGACGATGCCGACAAGGACACCATGATCGCGTCCATCGGTCCGTTCTGGGACGCCAACGAGACCTGGCTGGTGCTGGGCGTTGGCCTGCTGCTGACGGCGTTCCCGATTGCCCACGGCATGATCCTGACCCAGCTCTACCTGCCGGTAGCGCTGATGCTGGCCGGCCTGATCCTGCGCGGCGTGGCGTTCGACTTCCGCGTCAAGGCCCGCGCGCACCACAAGCCCTGGTGGAACCGCGCGTTCTATGCCGGTTCGCTGCTGGCCGGCTTCTCGCAAGGGCTGATGCTCGGGCTGTACATCACCGGCTTTCGCCACGACTGGCCGAGCCTCGCGTTCGCCGTCGCGGTCGGGCTGTGCCTAGTGGCCGGCTACTGCCTGCTCGGCGCGGGCTGGCTGATCATGAAGACCGACGGCAGCCTGCAATTGCGCGCCATGCATTGGGCACGCCGCAGCCTGTGGCTGACCGGAGCCGGCGTGGCGGCCATCTCGGTGGTCACGCCGATGGTCAGCCAGCGCATCTTCGACAAATGGTTCTCGCTGCCGAACATCATCGTGCTCGCGCCGATTCCGCTGGCGACCGTGGCGCTGTTCATCGCGATCGACCTGCTGCTCAAGCGCATGCCCGCCCTGCACGCGCGCGGCAACGACCGCTGGTGCTGGGCGCCGTTCGCGGGCACGGCGGTGATTTTCCTGATGGCCTTCAACGGGCTGGCCTACAGCCTGTTCCCGTATTTGGTGGTGGACCAGATCGACATCTGGCAGGCGGCCAGCGCGCCGGAGTCCCTTGGCGTCATCCTGATCGGCGCCGTGATCGTGCTGCCGACGATCCTCGGCTACACGCTGTACGCCTACCGCGTGTTCTGGGGCAAGGCCACGGACCTGCATTACTATTGAAGCAGGCGCGCCGCCCCACCGGGCGGCATGGCCCTTTCGCTTCGCCCCGCCCCAACCATGTCAGCCACGCCAGGCCCCCATCCCGCCACCGGCCAGGCTCGCGACAGGCTCGTCAAGCGCCTGCGCGACCAGGCAGGGGCGCACGTGCGCGCGCTGACGCGCAGCAACTCCGGCCTCACGCTCGACTACGACAACCCGCCCGGAGACCCCGGCCTGTTCGGCCCGGACGCGGTCTGCTGGCGTGTGCATGCCGACTTTCCGGCCATGCTTGCCGGCGGCGTCAGCGCCTTGCTGCTGCAAACGCTGCACCCGCTGGCGCTCGCGGGCGTGTGGGACCACTCCACCTTTCGCACGGACATGCAGGGCCGCCTCGGCCGGACCGCGCAGTTCGTCGCCGGCACCACCTATGGCAGCCACGCCGACGCCATGATGCTGATCGCGCGCGTGCGGCGCATCCATGCCGGCGTGTCGGGCACCGCGCCCGACGGGCGGCCCTATTCGGCCGACGATCCTGCCTTGCTCACCTGGGTACACGTGGCCGAGACGTCGAGCTTTCTGGCCGGCTACCTGCGCTATGTGGGTCCGCTACCCGGCACCGACCAGGATCGCTACTACGACGAGACGGCCCGCATTGCCGAACTGCTGGGCGCAACCGATATTCCGCGCTCGCGCGCGGAGATTGCCGACTACCTGCAGCGCATGCGGCCGCAACTGTTGGCAAGCGAACGCACGCAGGAGGTTGTCCGGCTGGTGATGACGATGCCCGTCGCGAATCCGCTGCTGGTGCCCGCCGTGCGGGTGATGGCCAATGCCGGCATCGCGCTGCTGCCCGACTGGGCGCGACAGACGCTCGGCCTGCATCGCCCGTCGCTGCGCGTGCCCGTGGCGCTGGCCGGCATGCGCGTGCTGGCGCCAAGCCTGCGCTGGGTGCTGGGCGCCGGGCTGGCGGCCCGCGCACGACGGCGGGTAGCGCGCACGGGTTGAACCGGGCCAGAGGTGGCACGGGCTCGCCTCAGCCCTGAACGTTCGCCGCCGCTTCCCGCAGGTAGCCGGGCAGCCGCGCGACGCCGTGCACGCGCTCGCCATGGGCGAGCAGCGCCTCCGTGTGTTGGGACGGCATCGGATGCGGGGAGATATTCCATACGATCCTGATATGGAATCAGAACGATTTGGCCGTAGATGATTGTGCGCGCCTCGTCTACGCTCGTCGACTGCGCCGGAAGGATCGGACTGTCGGCATGCATCGCCCCGGTCCGATCTCGCGAGCTGTCACGTCCACGGTCTTTCCAGCCATCTCCGCGGACGATACCGGCCGGTACAGCAACCTGCGCAAGCGTGTCTCGATCGGCAGTGCTGCCAGACTGACCGGCAGGTCCAGCGAGGACATGTCCGCGAGCCTGGCAACGGGACCGCAACGCTGAAACACGCGTTTCAGACGCTTCGCCAACGATCAAGGCCAGTATTTTCACTATATTTGACGCGCCGCTGTCTATGCTTGGGGCTCTGCGTGCCCGCCCCGGCCGGCGGCGGTGATTCGTGCGAAGTCGGCGGGGCGAATCTGGGCGCCCCGCAACCATCGGAGAGTACCGAGTGCGAGAACAAGAAAACGCCCCCCCTAGCCGCCCGTTGCGCCTGCTGGCGCAGGGCCTTCCACCCGCCCTGGCGATCCTGACGCTTGTCAGGCCCGCCACCGCACTGGCCGAATGCAACAACAACGCCCCGGCCTCCGGCCAGACGGTCACGTGCACCGGCACCATTACCGCCCGCGTCACGGCCGCCCCGGGCAGCACCGGCGTCGCCATCAACGTCGATCCCGGCAGCACGATGGCCATCACGCGGGTGGCGGCGGTACCCGACGCCACGCTCGCCGTCGACACCACCAGCCAGATCACCCACAACGGCAAGCTGACATACACCGGCGGCGGCGGCACGGGCACCAACCGCGGCGCCGGGCTGCTTGCCAATGGCGGCGGCAACACGCTTACCAACGGCAGCCAGGCAAGTATCACGACGACCGGCGCGTTCAATGACGGCATGGCCGCCAACGGCAGCAACAACACGCTGGTTAACAGCGGCACCATCAGCACCGCGGGACCCAATGCCTATGGCATGAGCGCGGCGTGGGGCCAGACAAACCTGGGGCAGAGCGGCAACAGCCTGACCAACACCGGCTCCATCACCACCACCGGCAGCAATGCCCGCGCGATGTCGATCCTCGGCGGCAACGGCACCATCGTCAATCGCGGCGCACTGCTTTCCACCGGCACGGACAGCCCTGCGGCTTACTTGCAGGGCAACAACGACCGGCTGGTCAACAGTGGCACGATCGAGGCGCGCGGCGGCAACAGCGGCTCGCCACCGTCGGCCCACGGCGTGTTCTCGAACACGGCAAGCGCGGGCTTCACCGCCACCATCGAGAACCAGGCCGGCGGCCAGATCATCAGCCGCCAGGGTTACGCCGTGCGCACGCTCAACGGCGCCTCCACACTCATCAACGCCGGCTTGCTGCAAGGCGATGCGGGCGTCGCGGTGGACATGGGCACCGGCGCCAACACGATGATCCTGCAAACCGGCTCGGCCATCCGCGGCGACGCGCGCGGCGGCGGCAACGCGGCCACCCGCCTGATCCTGCAGGGCAGCGGCACGGCCGACAATGCGTTCTCGAACTTCCCCACGCTGCTGATGCAGGGCAGCGACTGGACCTGGGCCGGCAGCGGCACCTTCAACACGGCGACGCTGCAGAGCGGGCGCTTCAACCTGACCGGCACGCTCGGCGGCGCGGCCACCGTACAGCCGGGCGCAACGCTGGCCGGCACCGGTGTGCTGACCGGCAGCCTGCTCAACCAGGGCACGGTCCATCCCGGCACCGGCGCGGCCGCCGGCCAGTTGACGGTCAACGGCAGCTACACCGGCGCCAGCGGCGTGCTGCAGACCGAAAGCGTGCTTGGCGCGGATGGCTCGCCGGCGGGCCGGCTGGTCGTCTCCGGCGGCGCCATCGGCGGCACCACCACCATCCGGCTGACCAACCTGGCGGGCACGGGCGGCCTGACCACTGGCGACGGCATTGCGCTGGTGCACGCGGTCAACGGCACCACCTCCAGCGCCACGGCCTTCGCGCTGGCCGGGGGGGCGATCAGTGCCGGCGCGTACACGTATTACCTGTTCAAGGGCGGCGCCAGCGCCGGCAGCGCCAACACGTGGTACCTGCGCTCGTCGCTGCCGCCTGCCGCGCCGGCGCCCACGCCCGCCCCGGCACCCGCGCCGGGGGCGACACCCGCCCCCGACACCCCGGTCACCCCGGTCGCCGCGCCGGGCACGCCAGAACTGCCAACGCTGTCGCCCAACGCCGAACCCGCGCCGCTGTACCGGCCCGAGGTTCCCGTCTACGCAGAAGTCCCGACCATGGCACGCCAGCTTGGCATCGAGCAGATCGGCACGTTCCACGACCGACAGGGTCGGCAAGCGCTGCTCGACGAGAACGGCAAGCTGCCCGCCACCTGGGCACGCGTCTGGGGCGGGCGCAGCCAGCAACGTCAGCAGGGCGCAGTCGATCCGGCCTTCGACGGCACGCTGGTCGGCCTGCAACTGGGCCAGGACCTGTATGCGGACACCACGCCAGGCGGTCATCGCAACCACTACGGCCTGATGCTGGGCTACGGGCGCGCCTCGGGCGACGTCAACGGCAATGCGCTGGGCTTTCGTGAAAACACCGTGGGGACGCTGGCGATCAACGCCTACAGCCTGGGCGGCTACTGGTCGCACATCGGCCCCACGGGCTGGTACACCGACGTGGTGGTGCAAGGCAGTTCGCTGACGGTGGACCCACGCTCGTCGCGCGGCGTGGGTAGCACCACGCACGGCACCGCCGTCTCGACCTCGGTGGAAGCGGGCCTGCCGCTCGCGGTGGGCGGCAACGTCACGGTGGAGCCGCAGGCCCAATTGATCTGGCAGCGCGTGCTGATCAACGACCTGAACGACGGCATCTCCAGCGTGTCGTTCCAAAACGCCAACGGCTGGCTTGGCCGCCTCGGCGTGCGCGTGGAGACGGCGCTGCAAAGCGGCGGCGTAACGTGGACGCCCTGGCTGCGCGCCAACGTGCTGAAGACATTCGGCGGCACGGACCAGACGGTCTTCGCCAGCACAACCGCGATTGGCACGTCCGTGGCGACCACCGCCGCGCAGTTCGGCGTCGGCGTGGCTGCGCGCGTCAACCGATCCAGCAGCCTGTACGCCTCGGCCGGCTACACCACCAACCTCGACGGCGCCACGCGCAACAGTCTGTACGGCAACCTCGGCGTGCGCTGGAGCTGGTAAGCGCGCCCACGGCCGGCGCCGGGTTCTGGACTACTCGGCGCTGGCCGTGGCGGCGCCCCTCCCGCTCAGAACGTTTCCCAGTCGCCGTCGCCGGCGGTGGCCAGCGCCGCGGGCCGCGCACGCGTAGCGCTCGCCAGCACCGGCTCGCGCCGCTGATGGGTGACGGGTACTCGCGGCGCGGACGGCTTGGCTGGCTCGCGCGCGGACAGCACCGGCGCTT
>JACXTT010002802.1_pt1 | contig 27323 bp, 19 predicted proteins | sample 9270951 | NCBI WGS metagenome assembly JACXTT01 (sample SAMN15532306, study PRJNA645909) | rock metagenome | isolation source: weathered quartz diorite | place: Puerto Rico | collected 2017-06-21 | reverse complement strand
ATAACGTCAGCTTCTGCCATGAGCGGTCTTCGCCCGCTCAAGCACGTGGGTAATCCGCCACTGCTGGGCGATCGAGAGAATGTTGTTCACGAGCCAGTACAACACCAGCCCAGAAGGAAAGAAGAAAAAGAATACGCTGAAGGCGATCGGCATGATCTTCATCAGCTTAGCCTGCATGGGATCCGGGGGGGTCGGATTCAGCCAAGTTTGGATGAACATCGTAGCGCCCATCAACACCGGAAGGATGTAATAGGGGTCCGGCTGCGAGAGATCCTGGATCCAAAACACGAAGGGCGCTTGACGCAGTTCCACGCTCAAGAGCAGGGTCCAATAGAGCGCAATAAACACGGGGATCTGTACGACGATCGGCAAGCAACCACCTAGAGGATTGATCTTTTCCGTTTTGTACAACTCGACCATGGCTTGGTGCATACGCTGACGGTCTTCGCCATACCGCTCCTTTAGACGCTGCAGCTTCGGCGCAAGAACTTTCATCTTGGCCATAGATTTATAGCTAGCGGCGGACAGAGGATAGAAAATCAGCTTGATGATCACGGTAAGGAGGATGATGGCCACGCCCCAGTTCTTGACCAGCTTATGAATCTCGTTGAGCACCCAGAACAATGGGACAGCAAGCGGCCGCAACCATCCGTAATCCACGGTCAGTTCGAGGCCCGGCGCGAGAGTTTTGAGCAGCGCTTGCTCCTGCGGACCTGCGTACAGCCGAGACGTAACAACGTTGGTTTGACCCGGATCAAGACGACCCACCTGCAAGATAACACCTGCGGCGAACCACCCATTCGTGTCAGGGAGTGTCCTGACGAAATAATGTCGCGACTCATCCGGCTTGGGCAACCATGCGCCGAGAAAGTAGTGCTGGACGACGGCAATCCACCCGTCTTTAAATGGTTCAGGATAGTTGAGCTTATTCTTGACGATGTCATCGAAGGAAGCTTTGTGTAGCTTGTCCTTCTCTGTATACACCTCCACCCCATTGAACACCGGCACCATCTTCGAATCGCCAGGCGGTGGCCTTGTGTCACGCACGAGTTGAAAATAAGCGAACGGATCAACGACTGTGGAACCGGTGTTGGTCGCCTCAAAGCCTACGTCGACGACATAGCTGCCACGATGGAACACATACGTCTTAACTAGTCGGACGCCATTTTCTGGCGGTGTCTTTAGTGACACTGTTACCGCGTCGTCACTCGGGCCAAGCTCATAGGAGTTCTGCGCCGCCTTGAACAGTGTGTTGTGATCGGGCAGCTTCAGTCCCTTCTGCGCGAGCCCGCTCTGCGTGATGTAGACGTTTTGCTCGTTCTCCTGGTGCAACAAGACGAAATTCAACTTCTGATCAAAGGTATCCCTATACCTAGTCAATTCCAGTCTGCGTAGATCTCCACCATTCGTATCGATTTCCGCAACGAGAACATCCGTTATCACGCGAACGCGCTCGCCTGTCGCAGGTTTGGAATCCACCGGGCGCTCCGAAGCCGGTGTCGCTTGATTTAGCCCAGCGGTCGGGACTGGCGGTACCGTATCTCTTTGCGCTGGCGTGGCAGGCATTGCCGGCGCCGCGGCTTTCTGGTGATCGCGGACCCAAGCGTCGACCAACAGAAACACGGAAACAGCAAACACCATCCCCGCGAATATCCTAAAACTATCCATGAGTCAGTTTCGGTCGTAACGGTCGGGAACTGGGTCGTAGCCGCCGGGATTCCAAGGATTGCATCGGATCAGACGTCGAACCCCCAGCCATGCACCCTGCAATAGCCCATGGCGCAGGATCGACTCCTCTGCGTAGTGCGAGCAGGTAGGATAAAACCTGCAACTGGGTCCTAGAAGCGGACTAACGCTAACCTGGTAGACGCGAATGAAGGCTACCGCAACTCGCTTCATGCGATGGCCGCTGCGAACAATGCGCGCAACTCCTCGCGCGCTCCGACGATTTCATTGCCCGATAGAACGCGTCGCGGACGCACTAGCAAATCGAAGCCTCCCAGTTCATGCTGCTGGCGCCGGAAGGTCTCCCGGACTAGACGTTTCAGCAGGTTGCGATCCACCGCCCGCCTTGCTACACGCTTCCCTACTATTACCCCGAGGCGCGCAAACCCCTCACTGTTGAGCGACGCCTGAACAAGGAAGCGCTCACTTCTAGCGGCACGACGCGAGCGCAGGAGGACGCAAAAAGCTGACCCTCCTGGCAAATGAGCGCGAGGGCGGAAAGCCTCAGACTGCAAGCCTCTTGCGGCCCTTGGCGCGGCGGTTATTAAGAACCTTGCGACCACCCAGGCTCTTCATGCGTGCTCGGAACCCATGCGTGCGTGCGCGGCGAACTTTAGACGGCTGATATGTGCGTTTCATCTCGATCGGCGAAGGAAGCAGGGAAAAAGCGTGGTATTAGATGGCGGAGCGACCCTGCTTGTCAATTGGGCTTGGGACCGCACTGAGCTGTGGATAACTTGGAGCGGGGTGCGTAGAATGCTCGGTTCCCGCTGCGACGGAGACCTCGGTTCAATTCATCCAACGACCGACCATGGACGGCCTCTGGGACCACTGCTTAAGGCATTTTGAAAAGGAATTGCCTCCCCAGCAATTCCGAACCTGGATCCAGCCACTCCAAGTTTTGTCGAGGGACCGCGTACTGACCATTACTGCACCGAATCGTTTCGTCTTGCAGTGGGTCAAAGACCGCTTCCTGCCGGTTATCGAACAACTCACCCGCGAGGCGGCGCCGCATCGCGTGGCCGTTGTACTGCAACTGGCCGACAATTCCCTAGGCGGTGCTCCGAGTATCTCTCGACCATTGCCAAACCCGCCTCCTGCAACCGAACCGCTCAAACCCAAAGTACGGGAGCATACACGGCTGAACTCTTCTTTCAGCTTCGACTCTTTCGTCACCGGTAAAGCAAATCAGCTCGCACGCGCCGCGGCGTTGCAAGTCTCCGAGCACCCTGGCACCGCCTACAACCCGCTCTTCATTTATGGGGGCGTCGGCCTAGGCAAGACGCATCTCATCCAGGCGATCGGCAACCTAGTCCACGACCAGAATCCTCAGGCCAAGATTCGATACATCCATGCCGAGCAGTATGTGTCCGACGTGGTCAGGGCCTATCAGCACAAGGCATTCGACGGCTTCAAACGGTACTACCACTCCCTGGATCTCCTGTTGATCGACGATATACAGTTTTTCAGCGGCAAGAATCGCACACAAGAAGAGTTCTTCTACGCGTTCAACGCACTGATCGACGCACACAAGCAGGTGATCATCACGTGTGATACCTATCCGAAAGAGATTGCCGGGATGGAGGATCGGTTGATCTCGCGCTTTGGCTGGGGACTGACGGTGGCGATTGAACCACCTGAGCTTGAAATGCGAGTCGCGATTCTGCTCAAGAAAGCGGAAGCTGAAGGCGTACGTCTGCCCGAGGATGTCGCTTTCTTCGTCGCCAAGCACATCCAGTCCAACGTGCGCGAACTAGAGGGTGCCCTGAAGCGAGTGCTGGCGTACTCCAACTTTGCGGGCCAGCCCTTGGCAGTCGAGCTTGCTCGCGAAGCTCTAAAGGATGTTCTTGCTATTCAGTTCCGCCAAGTCTCTGTAGAGAACATCCAGAAGACAGTTGCCGACTACTACAAGATCAAAGTTTCCGAGATGTACTCCAAGAAGCGCTCACGCAATGTCGCCCGCCCGCGCCAGGTCGCTATGGCGCTGGCGAAAGAACTCACTCAGTTGAGCTTACCCGACATCGGCGATGCATTCGGAGGACGCGATCACACCACAGTGCTGCATGCCTGTCGCAAAATAGCTGCGCTGAAGTCGGAGAGCCCCGATATCAACCGCGACTTCGAGGCATTACTTCAAGTTCTGAGAAGTTAATGGCACGCGAATAACATGTGGGTCGATTTCGTTGCCTGGCAGCACGCTGTAACGATCCACAATCTGTCCACAACACAAATTTGACTTGTCCCATAGTTTCGAATCAGCTCCTTCTCTTTGGCCACGGGCTGACACAGAGTTTTCCACAGATGCGATGCGCCCTTATTAGTAATTATCAGGAACAATAAACAATGGACTTGTTACAAGTAGACCGAAATCTCCTGCTCGCTCCACTACAGGCGGTCGGTGGCGTGGTGGAGCGCCGCCACACGCTTCCTATCCTGTCCAATGTGTTGTTGGAGATTAGCGCTGGAAAGCTTTTGGTGACCGCTACCGATCTGGAGATTCAGGTGGCATCGGAGGCACAGTCCTCAGATGTTGGCCAAACGCAGGCGACGACGGTGTCGGCGCGAAAGCTGCAGGACATCTTGCGCTCGTTGCCCGATGCAGCGGTGGTATCGCTGCAACTCCAGGATAAGCGTCTGCAAGTGCGGGCTGGAAAGAGCAAGTTCAACCTGCAGACGTTACCTGCCCAGGATTTCCCGAAAATTGCGAGCGCTGGAGTAGCAGTAGCGGAAGTGCAGCTGCCGCAAAAAGAACTAAAGCGGCTGCTCGCTCTAGTTCAATACGCCATGGCCCAACAGGATATACGTTACTATCTCAACGGCCTTCTCTTCTCGCTGCGAGAGGACGCGCTGGTAGCAGTTGCTACCGACGGCCACCGTCTGGCTCTGGCGAGTTTGCCGGTCAACCTGGGTACCACGAGAAGCGAGGTGATTTTGCCTCGCAAAGCTATCTTGGAGCTCGCCAAGCTGCTGGGAGATACCGACGAGGCGGTTTCGGTGAGGGTTCTGGAGAATCAGGTTAGCTTTGGTTTTGGCCGCATCAGCTTCATCACGAAAGTGGTGGACGGCAAGTTTCCGGACTTCCAAAAAGTCGTCCCCAGCGGTTACAAGAAGCGATTCGTCCTAGACCGGTTGATCCTGCAGCAGGCTTTGCAACGGGCAGCGATCCTGTCGAACGAAAAATTCAGGGGGGTGCGCTGGGTGCTCACCAACAACAGCCTGCGAATCATTTGCACCAACAGCGAACAGGAGGAAGCGGAGGAAGAACTGGAAATCAGCTATGCCGGCGATGCACTGGATGTCGGTTTCAACGTAAGCTACCTGCTGGACGTCCTGACAAACGTCCAGTCGCATGAGGTGGAGTGCGCTTTGGGCGACTCCAACAGCAGTATGCTGATAACCATCCCTGGCGACGCCGACTTCAAGTACGTCGTCATGCCGATGCGGATCTAGCCAAAATACACAAGCGATGGAGCCACCTCCAAACAACGGGATGTCCGACTATACGGCCGGCAGCATCAAGGTCCTGAAAGGCCTGGAAGCGGTCCGCAAGCGGCCGGGCATGTACATCGGAGACACTAGCGACGGCACCGGGCTGCACCACATGGTCTTCGAGGTTGTCGACAATGCTATCGACGAGGCCCTTGCCGGCTACTGCGACGACATCAAGGTCACTATCCACTCCGATAACTCCATCACCGTAGTAGACAACGGCCGCGGCATTCCCACCGAGATTCACCCCGACGACGAACTCGGTCGTTCTACCGCTGAAATCGTGATGACCGTGTTGCACGCGGGCGGCAAGTTCGACAGCAACTCATACAAGATCTCCGGCGGTCTGCACGGCGTTGGTGTCTCCGTGGTAAACGCGTTGTCCGAATCGTTACGACTGACCATCAGGCGGGAAGGTCAGGTGTATCAGATTGAGTTTCGCAACGGCGAGCCAGTTGCGCCGCTCAAGGAGATCGGCCCTACCGAACGTCGTGGCACCGAGGTGCACTTCCAGCCCAGCAGCGAGGTCTTCGGCAACGTCGAGTTCCACTATGACATCCTGGCCAAGCGTTTGCGCGAGCTGTCGTTTCTCAACAACGGTGTGCGCATCGAGCTGGTCGATCAACGCAATAACAAGGAGGAGGTATTTCGATTCGCGGGCGGCATCCGCGGTTTCGTGGAATTCATCAACCGCACGAAGAATGTCTTGCATCCGCATATCTTTCACTCGCTGCGAGAGCGCGATGGCATCGGCGTCGAAGTTGCGATGCAGTGGAACGACTCGTACCAGGAGTCGGTGCTGTGTTTCACCAACAACATTCCTCAGCGTGACGGTGGCACCCACCTTACAGCCTTACGCGGTGCGATGACGCGGACGCTCAATCAGTTCATCGAGCAAAATGAGTACGCCAAGCGCGCCAAAATCGAAACCACAGGCGATGACATGCGCGAGGGCCTGACCTGTATCTTGTCGATCAAGTTGCCCGATCCGAAGTTCTCGTCCCAAACCAAGGACAAACTGGTGTCCTCAGAAGTCCGCCCGGTGGTCGAGGAGTATGTCTCCGCCTCCCTGATGGATTTTCTACTCGAGCATCCAAGCGATGCCAGGATCATCGTCGGCAAGATCATCGAGGCGGCTCGAGCGCGGGAAGCTGCCCGCAAAGCGCGGGAAATGACTCGCCGCAAAGGCGTGCTGGACGGATTCGGGTTGCCTGGAAAGCTGGCTGACTGCCAGGAAAAGGACCCAGCGCTCTCAGAGCTGTACCTGGTCGAAGGAGATTCTGCGGGCGGTTCCGCCAAGCAGGGGCGGGATCGCAAATTCCAGGCGATCTTGCCGCTCAAGGGCAAGATTCTCAACGTGGAGCGGGCCCGTTTCGACAAGCTTCTGTCTTCGCAGGAGATTGCCACGTTGATCATCGCGCTGGGCACGGGCATCGGCAAGGAAGAATACCGCCCGGAAAAATTGCGTTACCACCGGATCATCATCATGACGGACGCGGACGTGGACGGTTCTCATATCCGGACTTTGCTGCTGACTTTTTTCTACCGGCAGATGCCGGAGCTGGTAGAGCGAGGCCATATCTACATTGCTCAGCCACCACTGTACAAAGTGAAGCACGGACGCGACGAGCGTTACCTCAAGGACGATCACGAGTTGAAGGACTACCTGCTGAGGTTGGCGTTGAGGGATGCTGAGTTGCATCGGGGCGATCAGCTGCCGCCCCTGACCAGGGAGGCGCTTGCTGAAGTCGCGCGCGAGTACATCCTGGCTGAGGCTGTGATTGAAAGGCTCTCACCACGCGTCGATGGGGGAGTCCTGCACGCATTGATGCGCGGACCGGAATTGAACCTCTCCAACGCCGAAGCCGCCGCTGCTACCGCTGCCGTTTTGGCGAGTGCTCTGGAGGGTGAGCATGTAACGATTGCAGCGCGTTTTGACGAGAAAACAGAGTCGCACGTGCTGGTCGTCAGGAAAATGCAGCACGGTAACCTTCGCACTACCTATGTCGATCGCGATTTCGTCGAGAGTGGCGACTACGCGCAAATCCGCAGGACCGCGAAGATGCTCGAGGGTCTGTTAGGGCCGGATGCCTGGGTCCAGCGCGGCGACCAGAAGCGGCCGGTGAGTGATTTTCGCGAAGCGGTGGAGTGGCTACTGGATCAAGCCCGCAGCGGACTTACCATCCAGCGTTACAAGGGTCTGGGCGAAATGAATCCGACCCAGTTGTGGGAGACGACGATGGACCCGAAGTCGCGTCGACTGCTCCGCGCACAGATCGAGGATGCCATTGCTGCCGACGAGATCTTCACGACGCTGATGGGAGATGTCGTCGAACCACGGCGCGCCTTTATCGAAGCCAATGCTTTAGGGGTTCGAAATCTCGACGTCTGACGCAGGCTGCCGGTTCAGCGGTTCTTACGCCGTGCGGTTGTTCTTGTCGTGCTCGGGGCGATTGCAGGGCGCTTCGACGATGTTCCGCTCTTGCGGACTCTTTGCACGGGACCCGCTGCGCGCTCGCCATTTCCATCGGAGCTAGGGCGCGTTGCGGTGGGTTTGCGTGCGCCGCCGGCATTGGTCGACTTGCCTTTCGACTTCGCCTCTTTCCGACTTTTGGCTTGTTTGGCTTCCAGGATCGCCAACGCCTGCTCGAGTGCGAGGGTGGCTGGATCGTAGTCTTGAGGCACGGTCGCATTGACTCGGCCGTGCTTGATGTAAGGTCCGTAGCGTCCGCTCAGCAGCGCGACGGGTCGCTGGTCTCGTGGATGCACCCCTAGATGCTTACCAGCCGGACCGCGCGCGGTCTTGGGTGCGGACAACAACTCCACCGCCCGCTCCAGAGCGATATCGTAAACGCTGTCGCTCTTCGGGATGGATTTGTAGGCACCGTCGTGTTTGACGTACGGCCCGAAGGGTCCGATGTTGGCGAGGACTGGCATCCCCGTGCGCGGATGCTGCCCTAGTTGTCGTGGTAGTGCCAAGAGCTTCAGCGCGGTGTCCAGATCAGCGGTGGCGACCGGCGCCTTCTTTGGCCAGGCCGCGCGCTTGGGCTTGCTCTTGGCTTTCGGATCCGTAGGGCCGAGCTGGACGTAGTAGCCGTAGGGCCCGCGCATGAGCAGAACGTCAAGGCTGCTTTCCGGATCTTTCCCCAGTTTCATTGGACCGTCAGCCAGCGCACCCCAGGGACGCGTGTAGTCGCAGTCGGGGTAACGACTGCAGCCTACGAAGAGTCCGCGCCGGCTGTTCTGCAAATAGAGTTCGCCCTTCTTGCATTTGGGACATTTTTCCCCGAGCGGACTGCCGCGCGCCACCTCCTGTTTCTCCGCCAGCGTGGTCGAGAACGCCTGCCAGAACTCCTTCAGCACCGGCACCCAATCGCGTTTGCCGTCGGATATGAAGTCGAGTTGGTCCTCCATCCGAGCGGTAAAGTCATAATCAACGTAGGGGTTGAAATGGGCGATCAGGAAGCCGCTTACCAAACGTCCCAAATCGGTAGGCATGAAGCGCTTCTTGTCCAGATAAGCGTAGCCGCGATCCTGCAGCGTCGAGATGATGCTGGCATAGGTGGAGGGACGGCCGATCCCATACTCCTCCAAGGTTTTGACCAGACTGGCTTCGGTATAGCGCGGGGGAGGCTGAGTAAAGTGCTGCTCGCCGAAGAGCCGGTCGACCGGTATCGACTGGCCCGCCTCGAGCTGCGGCAGCCGTTCCTCTCCTTCCTCGATGGCGTCGTCCAGGTCTTCTTTGTAGACGGCTATAAAGCCGGGGAAAACCAACGTCTGTCCGCTCGCTCGAAACAGCGTATCCGAGTGCCCCACCCGCAGGTCCACTCCAGTGGTGTCAAAGCGCGCAGGTGACATTTGACACGCGAGCGTGCGTTTCCAGATCATTTCGTAGAGGCGGGCCTGGTCTGGAGTCAGGTGCGCGCGTACCTGATCCGGCGTCCGAGCGATAGATGTGGGCCGAATGCCCTCGTGCGCTTCCTGAGCGTTTTTGGATTTGCTGCGATAGTGAACCGCGTTCCTGGGCAGATAGTCGGGCTTGAAGTGCTTGGTGATGTACTCGCGTATCTCGTGCAGCGCCTCGCTGGCGAGGTTGGTTGAATCCGTTCGCATATAGGTGCTAAGCCCTACCGTCCCGCCGCCGATCTCCACCCCTTCGTACAACTGCTGCGCAGTGCGCATTGCACGGTCGGCGCTCATGCCGAGCTTGCGAACCGCTTCCTGTTGCAGCGTCGACGTGATGAAGGGTGGTGACGGATACCGCAACTTGGGCTTGCGTTCGACCTTGACGACGGTCCCGTGGCCTTTGGCATTCCTGAGTATGTCGCTGACTATCGCCCGTTGCTGGCCGTCAGTTGTAATCGTGAACTGTTCGACCTTCTCGCCCTTGTATTGGCTCAACCGCGCACTGAACTTCTCGTTCCCCTTGTGGCTTTCAAGGTGGACCGTCCAGTATTCGCGGGTCTTGAAGTTCTCAATCTCCTGCTCCCGCTCGACGATCAAACGCAGGGCCGGACTCTGCACGCGGCCAGCCGAGAGGCTTGGTCCGATCTTTTTCCACAACAGCGGTGAGAGATTGAAGCCGACTAGGTGATCGAGTGCGCGGCGCGCCTGCTGGGCATTCACCAAGGGCATGGAGATGGCGCGGGGGTGTGCCACACCGTCCTTGACCGCGGATTCCGTGATTTCGTAGAACACGACGCGTTTGACCGGTCGATTCTTCAGAGACTTCTTGCCTTTCAGAATCTCGGACAGGTGCCAGGCAATGGCCTCGCCCTCGCGATCCGGATCAGTGGCGAGCAGGATCTGGTCGGCGTCCCCCGCCGCTCTTGCGATGGCGTCCACATGTTTGGTGTTTTTCTCTACCGGCGCGTAGCGCATGCGAAACCCATGGGCCGGATCGACGGCACCTTCCTTGGCCTCCAGGTCGCGTACGTGACCATAGGATGCCAATACGTCGAAGTTGCGTCCCAGGTACTTCTTGAGCGTCTTCGCCTTCGACGGCGATTCAACAATGAGTAGGCTGCGGCCCATGCTGCGGGTGCACAAAAGAGGAGCGGCAGATGATAGGCACTGAAACCCACCAGCGCAAGCGCAAAGCTTACGCACTGTGGCCGAGTATGCGTCACCGCATCCGTTGCAAGAGCCCGCCGGGGAGCCGACTTAGGTAGCCATCAAGCTCTAGCTTCAACAGTATGGCGGATGCGGCCTCGGGCGCGAGCTGGGTGCGTTGGCAGACCGTGTCGGGGTCGATGGGCTCGAATCCCATCGCGGTGAGTACAGCAGACTCATGAGGTTGCAGCGGCTGCGCCTCGTCTTCGGTCCGTGCTGACGCAGCGACCATCCCCAGCTCTTCCAGGACGTCCTGCGCTGTTTCCACCAATTTGGCGCCCTGTTTTATGAGCCAGTGGCAGCCCTTGGACAAGGGCGAGTGGATGGAGCCTGGGACGGCAAATACCTCTCGGCCCTGCTCCAGAGCCTGACGCGCCGTGATCAACGATCCGCTGCGGAGCGCTGCTTCCACCACCAGGCAGCCGCGCGCCAGCCCACTGATGACCCGATTGCGGCGCGGGAAGTTTGCCGCCAACGGTGGAGTTCCGAGGGGAAACTCCGAGACGAGGGCTCCCTCGATCGCCAGACGGTGCGCTAGCTCGCGGTTACGCGCTGGGTATACTTTGTCCAGCCCGGTGCCGACGACCGCGATGCTTGAAGAGGTGCCGCTCAGGCCACCGCGGTGCGCCGCGCTGTCGATTCCCTGCGCCAGCCCGCTGACGATGGTCAATCCGGCGTCGCTCAGGACTTGCGCGAAGCCCTCGGCATCCCTTGTGCCGCTTGGTGTCGCCGTGCGGCTACCCACGACGGCCAGGGCCGCCTGATCAAGTAACTCCACACGGCCTTTGATGAAGAGCAGCAAAGGGGGGTCGGCGGTCTCCAGCAGCGCGCGTGGATAACGCTTGTCACCCAAGGTGAGCAAATGATTGCCGGACTCCTGCAGCCATGCGACGCTCCGCTGCACAAGTCCCGTGTCGGCGCCGACTTGGAGGGCGGAGACAACGGATTCGCCGGCAGCCTGGACGAGTTCGCGGGGCGCGGCTGCTAGAACTTCGCGCGGGCCGCCAAAAGCCCGCAACAACTTACGCTGGGTGGAGGGCCCGAGCTTGGGCGTCAGAGCAAGCCGCAGCCAGGCGTCGGTATCTCCGCTCGGCTGATGTGCGTCCGCGCCCGGCATCGGCGCCGGGTCAAGAGGGATTTCTGACGACGTCGTTGATATTGACGGGGCGGCGGGCTGTCATCACGAGCCCAAAGGAGACTTTGTTGAACACGCGATAAACCATGACCAATCCGTACTCCTCCTGCGGCAATGGCAGTACCCTGCCGTCAATCGTAACGCTGCCTTGGTTGCGAAACAGCGAAAGCACCTGTCCGGGCTCGAGACCGTCGCGGGTACCGCGGTTCAGAATCACCATCGACATCGGGCCAATTTCTGACAACGTCTCACTGTTTCCAGCGATCACCTTGCCGACAATTTTGCGGTCCGGCGCACGCGGTACGTAAGGGAGCGTCGGCAACTCGGCCATGACGGCCAATCGATCCCCGCTGCCGACCTCCTGGCGAGCGCGCACTATGCGCAGGGCCGAAACCTGGCCGAATGATTGAACCTCGACGTCGCCAAGATAGACGGCCTCTCGGCCGAGGTGTTCCTTAGTGTCTGGATCGAAAAACATCCGACCCGGGCGATACACATTCCAGAAGCTGCCCTTGCTTTTTTCGACTCCCACAGCAAAGGCGGTATCGTTCGCGCTAAGCGCCACCCGACTTTCCATACCCGCCACGATCTTCGGAGCGAGCGCCACGGATTCAGGGTCCACCACCAGTGAGCGACTTAGGAAGGGCGCGAGGTCTTTGGCAGCGATGGTCGGAATGGCCGCTGCCAGAGCACTCGATCGCACGCGAGGCTCGAGCCTGGTTACCTGCAGCTCGTAGCCGTTCCAGCGCGACAGCCCGCCGTCGGGTACACCCTCGAGGCGCAACCGCGGCGTGGCACCGGAGAGATCCAGGATGATGACTTCGCCAGGGTAGATGAGGTGTGGATTTTTGATCTCATCCTTGTTCATGCCCCAGACCTCGGGCCACTTCCAGGGGTTCTTGAGAAAGCGGCTGGAAATTCCCCACAGCGTGTCACCACGCTTTACCGTATAACGCGCGGGTGGATTGTCCTGCAGCTTGACATCCGTGGCGGGTTCGGTTGGCGCAGCAGGCTCAACCAGGCCGGTCAGGGGCGGCGTAGCGGCTTCCGGGACGGCCGGGATTACCGCTGTGTCCTTCGTGGGCTCGTCTTCTGCAATAGCCTGGGTGGGGCCAAGCGCCCAACAGAACAGCAAAGGGAGAATCGATATAATTCTGGCCATTTACGCCCCCACTGTTTTCCTGACGTCCTGTGGACGCGCCGCTACTTCGACCGCGGCGACCTTGAAACTCCACCCAATCATAACAATCTTGTTTAAATTCTGCACGTAGTAGCCTCAATTGGCAAGAAAATTATGGCCTTGCTTTCGATCCTGCGCTACCCTGACGAACGCCTGCACACGGTGGCCACGCCCGTGGAAACGGTTAACGGCGAGATCCGTCATCTGGTTGAGGACATGGCGCAGACAATGTACGCCGCACCCGGCGTGGGGCTGGCTGCCACCCAAGTTGACGTGCACAAGCAGGTCATCGTGATCGATATCTCCGAGGCCCACGATCAACTGCTTGTACTCATCAACCCGGTGATCCTGGAAAATCATGGGATATCGGATTTCGAGGAGGGCTGTTTGTCTGTTCCAGGGATCTTCGAAAGGATCGAGCGCGCCGACTGGATCAAAGTGCGTGCCGTGGATCGGGGCGGGCAACCGTTCGAGCTCGAGGCCAGCGGGCTCCTGTCGGTCTGCATCCAGCACGAAATGGACCATTTGCGAGGCAAGGTCTTCGTGGAGTATTTGTCTCGGCTCAAGCAAACCCGCATCCTGGCGCGGATCAAGAAGCAGGAGAAGCAGCAGCGGCGGGCGTTGTAATGCGTCTGGCGTTTGCCGGTACACCTGCGTTTGCCGAGTGTGCACTGCGCGCGTTGCTGGAGGCCGGGCACGACGTCGCCCTGGTGTTGACCCAGCCAGATAGGCCAGCCGGTCGTGGCCTCAAGCCGCGTGCAAGCGAGGTGAAGACGCTGGCTCTGGAGCGTGGGCTCCCGCTGGCTCAGCCCGCTACGGTCAAGTCGGACCAGGTGCTGGAATTACTGCGCTCAGCACAGGCTCGAGTCATGGTGGTAGCCGCGTATGGATTGATTCTGCCGCCGGCGCTGCTCGAGCTATTCGGCCTCGGCTGCATCAATATTCACGCGTCGCTGCTGCCGCGCTGGCGCGGTGCCGCGCCGATTCAGCGCGCCATCCTGGCAGGTGACAGCGAAACGGGCATCAGCATCATGCGCATGCAGGCGGGGCTGGACAGCGGCCCCGTTTTTCTCAGGCGGAGTCTGCCGATCGAGCCAAACGATACAGCGGGCTCGTTGCATGACAAGCTTGCGACGTTGGGCGCGCGCTGCATAGTGCAAGTACTGGATGCGCTTCAAGCAGACCAGCTTCACGCAGTCCCTCAGTCTGATGCGGGCGTCAGCTACGCGAATAAGGTCGACAAGCAAGAGGCGGTGATCAACTGGTCCAACGCGGCGGTGCAGATTGAGCGTCAGGTGCGTGCGTTCAATCCATATCCCGTCGCCAGCACCAGATGGCGCGGTGAGCCGTTGCGGGTGTGGCGCGCCTGCGCCGTGGCACAGAACCAGGGTGCGCCAGGCAGCATCGAGGTTGCCCAGGGCAGGATCCTGGTCGGATGCGGTAGCGGCGCGTTGTGGATCCAGGAGTTGCAGCGTGCGGGTGGCAAGCCAGTGTCGACCCAGGACTTCCTGCGCGGCGTTCAGCTGGTCCCCGGTGAGATTCTTGGCACGTGATCGATACTCAGCTGCGGGCGGTGCGAGTCGTGCTCCGAGTCATGGCGGGGCGCAGCCTCGCGGCAGAGCTCCGCCTGACGCGGGACGCTGTCGAGGACGACTCCGGGGGGGCGCTACAAGACATCTGCTTCGGCGTGTTTCGTCACCTCGGCCTGTTGCGGGGTCTGATAGCTGCGCTCGCGACGCGAGCGCTGACCGATCCCGACGTAGAAGCGCTGCTGCTGGTTGCCTTGTATCAGTTGCAATTCACGCGAGCGGCGCCCTACGCGGTGGTAGACCACGCCGTGCGCGCGTGCGCGCGACTGCGGAAGAGCTCGGCCAAAGCGCTGGTCAATGCGTTGTTACGCAGCTTCCTGCGCCGGTCCGAAGTATTGCTGTCGCAAGCGCGGCGAACTGAGGAGGGGCGCTGGTCTCACCCGCAGTGGTGGATCGACGAGGTCAGGCGCGCCTATCCGGCGTGCTACGGCGCGATACTGGAGGCAGGCAGTGCGCGCCCGCCTATGACGCTGCGGGTCAACTTGCGGCTGATCCGCTGCGAGGACTATCTTGCTCTGCTGCACGGCGCAGGCATCGGTGCGGATCGGGTCGGCCGGGCAGCGCTGCTGCTGGCCGAACCCATCCTCGTGCAGCGGCTGCCGGGCTTTGATCAGGGACTGGTGTCGGTGCAGGATCTCTCTGCCCAGTACGCAGCCGGACTGCTCGATCTGGCGGTCGGTCAAAAGGTGCTCGATGCGTGTGCCGCGCCGGGAGGTAAGACTGCGCACATTCTCGAAACTGCCGACGTGGAGCTTACGGCGATCGACCGAGACGCCGCCCGTTTAACGCGCGTGCGCGAGACGCTCCAGCGGTTAGGCTTGCGGGCGCAGGTAACATGTGCGGACGCGGCCGAACCTTCCAGCTGGTGGAACGGAACCCCATTCCAGCGAATATTGCTGGACGCGCCTTGCACTGCGTCTGGTATCGTCCGTCGGCATCCTGACACCAAGTGGCTACGCCGTCCGCAGGACAGCTCAGCCTTGGCGGCGCAGCAGCGCCGGCTTCTGGAGGTGTTATGGCATCTGCTCGCTGCAGGTGGTAAATTGCTTTACGCGACTTGCTCGGTGTTTCCGGACGAAAATCAACTGCAGATTGCCGCCTTCCTGCAGTCTCACCCGGAGGCGAGGTTGCTGCCGCTGTCCGACATCCCCGAAGGCCCGGAGATCGGGAAAATCAAAGGCCAGATCCTGCCTGACTCGCGGCACGATGGTTTCTTCTACGCCTTGCTGCAAAGGGCCTGACGGGCGCATGTTGCAACTGTTCCGCGGCCCGCTTCTCGCATTGGCAGTCTTGTTTCATGCGACAGCGGCGTGGGCTGAGGGTATCCACATCAAGTCCGCCGAACTGATTGCGGCGGACGCCGGCTACTCGCTCGAGGCCAACTATGAGATCACCCTTTCGCACACGCTTGAGGAGGCGCTGTTGCGCGGCCTCGTGCTGCCGTTCGTGATCGATTTTGAGCTGACGTATCCGCGTTGGTGGACGCTGAGTCTGTGGAACCGCACCATCGCGGAGTTTCGCCAGCAGCACCGGCTTTCGTATAACGCCCTGACGCGTCAGTACCGTCTATCCTTCGGCAACTTGCACCAGAATTTCGACGCGCTGGAGGAAGCCCTAGGCGTTCTCGGCCGCGTGCGCGAGCGAGCGATCTTTACCCCCCAGGACGTCGATGCCGACCGCGTGTACCTCGCCGAACTTCGGCTGCGGCTGGATACTACGCAACTACCCAAGCCTTTGCAGATCAATGCGCTGGCCTCGCGCGATTGGAACTTGTCCTCCGACTGGTACCGCTGGACGTTCCGGCCATGACTAGCTCTCGCCGCCCGATGAGCAGGACCATACACAGACTGCGCAAGTCGCTGCTGTCACGCGGCATGAAGTATCTGGTCGCGTTGATCCTTCTACTCGGCGCGGCGATGCTTTATCTGCTATCGAGCGCCAGCTCGAACACACCGACGTTCGCTCGCGATCTGCAGCTGCCGCTCTTTTTCGGTGTCGCCCTGGTGCTGGGCTTGATGGTCTTGGTGGGCTATCAGCTGCTGGCGTTGCGACGCCGGCTGGTGGCGGGGTTGTTCGGTTCCAAGCTTACGTTGCGTCTGGTGTTGTTGTTTTCGCTGGTAGCGGTCATGCCGGGGGTATTGGTCTATGGCGTCTCCGTGCAGTTCTTGAACAAGAGCATCGAGTCCTGGTTCGACGTACGGGTAGACAAGGCCCTGGAGGGCGGTTTGAGCCTGGGGCGGACGACGCTGGAGAACTTGCTCAAGGACTTGACCTTGAAAGCGGCGGGGATGGGCCAGGCGCTGGCCGATGCGTCTGCATCGCAGCAGATCGCGTTGCTCAACGGCCTTCGCGAGCAGACCGCGGTAGACGAGGCTGCATTGTTCCACCCGGACGGCAGGATTATCGCGTTCTCCGTCAGCGAGGGGTCGGGTCTCGTGCCGCAGTTGATTCCGCGCGCGGTAGCGCGCAAGGTACTTTTGCAACAGCCCTACAGAGCGGTTGAATCGGTGCCCGATCGGGGGCTGCGCCTGCGGGTCGTGGTGCCGGTGAATAAGCTGTCGGGCGAGACCGGATTGCTGCAGCTGGTGCAGAAAGTGCCGCCGGAGCTCGCCCGCGACGCCGAGACTGTCCAGAGCATGTACCAGGAGTATCAGGAGCTATCCCTCTCGCGTCAGGGCCTCAAGCGCTTGTACGGGCTGTCCCTCACATTAGCGCTGCTGCTTGCGCTGTTGTCGGCGCTCGCGCTCGCTATTGTGTTCAGCGAACGGCTGTCCGCGCCGCTGTCGGTTCTGGCCGCCGGTACGCGCGCGGTGGCGCAGGGCGACTTCAGCCAGCGTCATCCGGTGCGCAGCCACGACGAGCTGGGCGTCCTCACCGAGTCGTTCAATACCATGACCACGCAGCTGGCGGAGGCGCGCGGAGAGTTGCTGCGAAATCAAGGTCAGCTCGAAGGCGCTAAGGCTTATCTCGAGAGCATCCTGGCCAAACTGTCGGCCGGTGTGCTGTCATTCGACGGCGCACGCTGCCTACGTTCGGCCAACCCCAGCGCTGAGCAAATTCTGGGTGTCGAGCTGGCCCCGCTCATCGGTATTGCCGTGGGTGATTGGGGGGAACGAGACCCGCGCTTGGCAGAGATCGGAGGGGCGATCTTGCGCGCCATCGATGAGGGCGGCAGCGAGGTGTGGGAGGCACAGATCGAGTTTGGAAGTCGCGCCGGAAACAAGGTCTTGCTGCTGCGCGGGTCCGCGCTGCAAGTCGGTGTCGAGAGTGGTTTCGTGCTGGTGTTCGATGACATCACGCGGCTGCTCCAGGCGCAGCGCATTGCCGCCTGGGGCGAGGTTGCGCGTCGCCTCGCGCACGAGATCAAAAACCCGCTCACCCCGATCCAGCTCTCCGCCGAGCGCCTTACCCGCCGGTTGGCGAACAAGCTCGGCACGCAAGATGCCGAAATTCTCATGCGTGCCACCGAGACGATCGTGGCGCAGGTGGGGCAACTCAAGGGCATGGTCGACGCCTTCAGTCAGTATGCCCGCATCCCCGAGATCCGACTCGAGCCTCTCGATCTCAACCGCCTGGTGCGAGAAGTGCTCGCGCTGTATGAATCGCAGGGTCGCGCCATCGTCATGGAGCTGGACGAGGCCTTGCCGCAGGTCGAAGGCGATCGGGCACGCTTGCGGCAGGTGATCCACAACTTGCTGCAGAATGCGGAGCAGGCGGTGGCAGAGGTCAAACGTCCCCGCATCGTGATCTACACGCAGCGCGACCTGAGCAACGCCCGGCTGACCGTCCAGGACAATGGAACTGGGTTTCCTCCCGACATCCTGGCTCGGGCCTTCGAGCCATACGTGACCACCAAGCCGAGAGGAACCGGGCTGGGGCTCGCAATCGTGAAGAAAATCGTCGAGGAGCACAGCGGCAGCATCGAGATCCGCAACCTGAAGCCGGCCGGGGCAGAGGTCGCAATTTCGCTGCCGGTCGCGAGGGAGAAGGTGGTGGGGCAGTCACAGACAGCAAACGTCAATGCCGGATGAGAACATGAGTCAGATACTGGTGGTCGACGACGAGGTCGGGATCCGAGAGCTGCTGTCGGAGATTCTCCGAGAGGAGGGGCACCAGGTCCGCCTCGCCGAGAACGCCGGCGAGGCGCGCCTGATCCGCAGCCGCGTACGTCCAGATCTGGTGCTGCTGGACATTTGGATGCCGGACACGGACGGTATCTCGCTGCTCAAGGAGTGGGCTACCGGCGGTCAACTGACCATGCCGGTGGTGATGATGTCGGGCCATGGCACTATCGACACCGCGGTAGAGGCTACCCGCATCGGCGCTTTTGCTTTCCTGGAAAAGCCGATCTCGCTGCAGAAGCTGCTGACCACGGTAGGCCAGGCGCTGCGCACGCCAGCTCAAGCCTCGCAGCCGGCGCTGGATATGGCCTACCTCGGCAAGGCACCGCTCATCGCCGAGCTGCGCCAGCGCCTGGAGACAGTCAGGAACCTGAAAACACCGGTGCTGCTGACCGGCGAGCCTGGCTGCGGCAAAACGCTGTGCGCCCGCTTTCTGCATATCTCCAACACCCCCTGGGTTGCGCCTGCCAATTTCGCGGTGTTCGATGACCCGGGCACGAACGTAGTTGGTCAAGCAGCGGAAGGCACTCTCTATCTACACGCGGTCAGCGAGCTTACTCCCGAGCAGCAGCAGAGCCTGCTGGCGCAGACGGCCAAGCTCGAGCGCTACCACACGCGGTTGATTTGCTCGTCGTCCAAACCGTTACCGCGCATGGTCGCGGAGGGCAGCTTCGATGCCCGGCTGTACTCGGCGATCGCGCCGATCCAGCTGCGAGTGCCGAACCTGCGCGAGCACCCAGAGGATGTCCCTGAGTTGGCGAAGCTGATCTTGGAGCGCTGCGTCGAAGCCAAGGAGGTGCCGCCGCGACAGTTCAGCACCGGTGCCCTCAATGCTCTACGCGTGTACGACTGGCCCGGCAACTTGGCCGAGTTGGAAAACGTCGTTAAGTCGACCGCCCTGCTCGCGATATCCAGCGAGATCGGAGTGGCGGAAGTGAACAACGCCGTCTCGCGGTTGGATGCTCCGTTGGGGCGTGCGCTCGGCGCGTTGCCGCTAGACCTGGCCTTGCGCGAAGCGCGCGACGCTTTCGAGCGCGTGTACTTCGAGTACCACATCAGCCGAGAGGCTGCGAACATGAGTCGGGTGGCCGAGCGCGTCGGGCTGGAGCGTACCCACCTGTATCGCAAGCTCAAACAGCTTGGGATCAAATTGCCGCGAAGGGAGTAAGCGAATGGCAACCCGGCAGGAACTGGCCAACGCGCTACGCGCACTGGCCATGGATGCAGTACAGAAGGCCAACTCGGGTCACCCCGGGATGCCGATGGGCATGGCCGACATCGCGGAGGTGATTTGGAACCACCACCTTCGCTTCAACCCGCGCAATCCCGCCTGGGCCGATCGAGACCGCTTCGTGCTGTCGAACGGCCATGGCTCCATGCTGCTGTACGCGTTGCTGCATCTGACGGGGTTCGATCTACCGATGAGTGAGCTCGAACGCTTTCGCCAGCTGCACTCGAAGACGCCGGGACATCCGGAGCGCGGGCTCACGCCGGGGGTTGAGACCACCACTGGACCGCTGGGCCAGGGCTTCGCCAACGCAGTCGGGTTGGCAATCGCAGAGCGCGCGCTTGCCGCCGAGTTCAATCGATCCGGGAACGAGGTCGTCGATCATCGCACCTATGTATTCATGGGCGACGGCTGCATGATGGAGGGTATTTCTCACGAGGCGGCGAGTCTTGCCGGAACGCTCGGGCTGGGTAAGCTCATCGCCATCTACGATGACAACGGGATCTCGATCGACTCCGAAAAGTCGACCATGGAGCACTGGTTCACGGACGATACTCCGAGACGCTTCGAGGCTTACCGGTGGAACGTGATCCGAGCCGTCGATGGCCACGACTTCGAGGCGGTCGAGCGCGCCGTCCGGGCGGCCCAGGCGGTGACCGACCGTCCCTCTCTCATCTGCTGCAAGACCATCATCGGCAAGGGTGCGCCGAACAAAGCCAACACCGGTGCCGCCCACGGTGCTGCGCTGGGTGAAAAGGAAGTGGCGGCGGCGCGCGAGGCGCTGGGCTGGAAATACGGCCCATTCGAGATTCCGGCAAACGTCTATGCGGGATGGGATGCGAGGCAGCGCGGCCAGCAGCTGGAGGCCGGCTGGCAGGCTAAGTTCGAGCGCTACGCCGACCAGTACCCGGAGTTGGCCGCCGAGTTCCGGCGTCGCATGGCGGGCGACTTGCCGGCAGGCTGGAGTGCCTACAGCAGCGCTTTCCTGGCGGCAGTCAACGGCAAGGGCGAAAGCATCGCCACCCGCAAGGCGTCCCAAAACGCGATCGAGGGCCTAGCGCCGGTCCTACCTGAGCTGATCGGCGGCTCCGCCGATCTGGCCGCTTCAAACCTGACGCTCTGGTCGGGTGCGAAGCCGATGACCCGCGGCAGCGGAGGCGGCAACTACGTGTTCTACGGAGTGCGCGAATTCGGCATGTCAGCCGTTCTCAATGGACTTGCGCTGCACGGCGGAATGATCCCGTTCGGCGGGACCTTCTTGACCTTTTCCGACTACGCGCGCAATGCGCTCCGTATCGCCGCGCTTGAGCATGCCGGCAGCATTTTCGTCTATACGCATGACTCGATCGGCCTGGGCGAAGATGGACCCACGCACCAGCCGGTCGAACATCCCGCAACGCTACGCTATATGCCCGGCATGGAAGTCTGGCGCCCGTGCGACACCGTCGAGACCACGGTTGCGTGGATGGCCGCCATCGAGCGTCGGGACGGCCCAACCTCGCTGTTGCTTTCGCGCCAGAACCTGCCGTTTCAGGCGCGTACTCGCGATCAGCTCGGGCTGATCGATCGCGGTGGCTATGTGCTGTCCGAAGCGGCCGGGGGCAAACCACGTGTGATCCTGATCGCCACCGGTTCAGAAGTAGGTCTTGCGATCGAGGCCCAGAAGCGCTTGCAGGGAGAGGGCATTCCGGCACGGCTCGTTTCCATGCCCTCCACCACCCGCTTCGACCGGCAAGAGCAGAGCTATCAAGACTCGGTTTTGCTCCCTGGAATCAAACGGGTCGCTGTAGAGGCAGGCGTCAGCGATTTCTGGCGCAAATACGTCGGTCTGGAAGGCGGCGTCGTGGGGATCGACCGGTTCGGGGAGTCTGCGCCCGCCGGGGACTTATTCAAATTTTTTCGCTTCACACCCGAGAATGTCGTTGCGACCGTTAAGCGAGTACTGCACACCTAGGGCGCGAGCATGAGCGACAACACACGAGATACCGCCATGCGGTTGATCGCCGACATCGGCGGCACAAACGTGCGTTTCGCGCTGGTACCGGCAGGTTCCAAACGTCCGCAGCAAGAGAAGAATCTGGTGTGCAGCGACTTTCCGGGCCTGGAGCAGGCCGCCCGGCACTACCTTGCGGCTGAGGGGCTAAGCACGGTGAGCGAAGCGGCAGTCGATGTTGCCACTGCAATTACCGGCGACGTCGTCAAGCTCACCAACAGTCCCTGGGTCTTCTCCATCGAACAGACGCGCCGGGCGCTGAGCGTGACGCGTCTGCTGGTGATAAACGATTTCACTGCGCTGGCGCTCTCGCTACCGCTGCTGCAGCCCAATGAGCTGCGCCCAGTGGGTGGCGGCAGCGTCTTGAAAGGCGCGCCCATCGCGCTGATCGGCGCCGGAACCGGCCTCGGCGTTTCGGCCCTGATTCCCTGCGGCGAGCACTGGGTTCCGATCCAGGGCGAAGGCGGCCACACCGCCTTCAGTCCCATGGACGAGCGCGAGGACGGTGTGCTCAAGGTGCTGCGCGGGGGCTACGGACACGTCTCCACCGAGCGGTTGGCAAGCGGTCCAGGGTTGGTCGCAATCTACAAGGCGCTGTGCGCGCTGGATCAGACGCCGGTTAAAACGCTCAAACCGGAGCAGGTGACCGACGCTGGATTGAACGCGTCCGATCCGAAGTGCGCTGAAGCGCTGCGCATATTCTGCGCCGTGCTCGGCACGGCGGCAGCCAACCTGGTGGTTACGCTGGGTGCGCGAGGAGGCGTCTACATCGGAGGCGGCATCGTGCCGCGCTTGGGAGACTATTTCCTGCACTCACCGTTTCGGGCCCGGTTCGAGCAGAAAGGGCGCTTCTCCGACTACGTCGCCAAGGTTCCGGTCTGGATCATCCTGGCCGAAAATCCCGCTCTGCGCGGCTTGGCGTCCGCCCTCGAGACGGGGTTCACGACGGTTTGAGGTTGCGTCGGGCTCCCGCGCGGATTCAAGAGATCCGCTTCTCGCTTTGCGGATCGAAGAAGACCAGTTTCGAGAGATCGAACATCAGGCTCATCGTTTCGCCTGGGTGCGGTGCGGCTTCAGGATGCACGCGGCACGTCACTGGCGTCCCATTCAAGTGGATGAGCATCAGCGTGTCGGGGCCGGTCGGCTGCACGACCTCGATCCTGGCCGGTCGTGTCACCACGTGCGGGTTTTCGCCGCTCCACGGTGATCTGTCCGTGATCTGCTCAGGCCGGATGCCCATGATTACATCTTTGCCGATCCAAGGCCGCAAGGTGTCTTGCACTGCGCCAGGGGCCGGCATGACAAATGGCTCGGCACCCTCGTGCAGCTGGACGCCAACCGTACCGTTGTGGGCCACGACGGGGCAGCGGATGAAATTCATCGAAGGCGAGCCGATGAAGCTGGCCACGAAGAGATCCGCCGGGTTGTCGTAGACCTCCTGAGGGCTGGCGAGCTGCCGGACCTCGCCTTCTTTCATTACTGCGATGCGGTCGCCCAACGTCATGGCCTCGATCTGGTCGTGCGTGACGTAGACGATCGTGGCTTTGAGCCGTTCGTGCAGCAGCTTGATCTCGGTGCGCATTTCCACGCGCAGCTTGGCGTCCAGGTTGGACAGCGGCTCGTCGAACAGAAACAGCATGGGATCGCGCGCCAGCGCGCGCCCCATCGCGACGCGCTGCCTTTGTCCTCCAGACAACTGGGACGGCATGCGCTCGAGCAGCGGTTCCATCTGCAGCGTCTTGGCGACGCTGGCGACGATCTCGTCCTGTTTCTCCTTGGGCACTTTGCGGATCTTCAGACCGAAGGAGATATTGTCGCGCACGGACATGTTGGGGTAGAGCGCGTAGGACTGGAACACCATCGCGATATCGCGGTCCTTGGGCGAGAGGTCGTTGACGATACGCCCGCCGATAGCGATCTCCCCGCCGGTAATCGTGTCGAGCCCGGCGATCATGTTGAGCAGGGTCGATTTCCCGCAGCCCGACGGGCCGACCAGGATCAGGAACTCACCATCCTGTACCTCGATATTGATCCCTTTCAGCACCTGCACCGGACCGAAGCGCTTCACGACGTTGCGTATGGAAAGCGAGCCCATGCCTGATGTCCTTAGCCCTTGACCGCGCCGGCGGTGAGACCGCGCAGGAAATACTTGCCCGCCACCACGTAAACGAACAGCGTCGGCAGAGCAGCGATGATGGCTGCCGCCATGTCGACGTTGTACTCTTTGACGCCTGTGCTCGTGTTGACCAGGTTGTTGAGCGCTACAGTGATCGGCTGCCGCTGGCCCGAGGAGAACACGACGCCGAACAGGAAGTCGTTCCAGATCTGGGTGAACTGCCATATCACGCATACCACGATGATGGGTGGCGACAGCGGCAGGATGATGCGCCAGAAGATCGTGAAGAAACCGGCGCCGTCGATGCGGGCGGCCTTGGTGAGCTCGGCCGGTACCGTGACGTAGAAGTTGCGGAAGAACAACGTTGTGAAGGCCAGTCCATAGACGACGTGCACGAAGATCAGCCCGAGGATGGAGTTGGCGATGCCCAGCCAGCCCAGAGTCTGGGCCATCGGCAACAACACCACTTGAAATGGAATGAAGCAACCGATCAGAAGCCCGGTGAATAGCAAATCGCTGCCCTTGAACCGCCACATGGTGAGCACATAGCCGTTGAACGCGCCGACCAGTGTCGAGATGATCACGGCGGGGACCACGAAGCTCACCGAGTTCATGAAGTTGCCCTTGAGCCCCCCGCAGAAAACGCCGGTGCACGCAGCTCCCCAGGCCTTCACCCACGCGTCGAAACTGATCGCGCGCGGAAGCGCCACCAGATTGCCGCCGCGGATGTCATCCAGTGTCTTGAGCGACGTGGTCACCATCACGAACAAAGGCATGAGGTAGTACAGCGCGAACAGGATGAGCAGGGCATAGATCACCGTCCGACCGATGAGCTGCGGACCGACCGTCTGGGTGCGATAGGGCTCAGCCATGGCGCTGCCTGCGCGTTTCCGAATACATCATGGGCACAAGGACCGCGACAATGGTCACCAGCATCATCATGGCGCTGGCCGCCCCCAGGCCGATCTGGTTGCGGTTGAACGCGAAGGTGTACATGAAGGTGGCCGGCAGGTCGGAGGAAAAGCCCGGTCCGCCCCCGGTAAGCGCCATGACCAGGTCGAAACTCTTGATGGCAATGTGCCCCAGGATGATGAGTGCGCTGAAGAAGACCGGACGCAACGACGGGATGATGATGCTCCGGTAGATGCGGACCGTTCCGGCCCCGTCCACCTGCGCGGCTTTGATGATGGAATCGTCGATGCCGCGCAATCCCGCCAGAAACAGCGCCATGACGAAGCCAGTCGACTGCCAGGCCCCGGCGATCACTACCGCATAGATAGACATCCCCGGTGTGACGATCCAGTCGAAGGTAAAGTGCTCGAAGCCGAGTTGCCGGACCAGATGTTCGAAGCCCAGCCCCGGGTTGAGAATCCAGCGCCAGGCCGTGCCGGTCACGATGAACGACAACGCCATGGGGTAGAGATAGAGGGCGCGCAGGAAGCCTTCCGCGCGGATGCGCTGATCCAGCAGGATAGCCAGCAGCAGGCCGGTCGCGAGGCACAGCAGTATGAACAGACTGCCGAAGATGCCCAGATTCCTGAGCGCCGTCCACCAACGTTCGTTCGCGAACAGCGCAACGTATTGCACCAGCCCCGCAAAGTCGTAGCGCGGCAGCAGGCGCGATTCGGTGAAGGACAGCCAGGCGGTCCAGAGGATGAAGCCATAAACGAAGACGAGCGCGCACAGCAGCGTTGGGCCGAGCACGACCTTCGGCAACGCAGTCTCGAAGTAGTCGGCAAAGGCCTTGGGCGGACGCACGAGGGCAGCGCCGCCCGCAACCGGTTTGGGATTCACGCGCCTCCCGTCTGGGTGAATCGCGCAGCAGCCGGCAGGGCCGGCGTGGCCCTGCCGGTGCCTGTGTCTAGCTCTTCTTGCCGGCGGCAGCCATTTTCTCGGCCGCCTGCTTCGGGGTCATGCCGGGGGTGTTCATGAAAGCCGTGACGACATCGAACATCGCGCCCTTGTTGGCCGGAGGCATGGCCATTTCGTGCGCCCAGCTCGGCACCAGCGCGCCGGTCTTGGAGGAAGCGACGAACTCGGCAGCAGAGTCCTTGGCGCACTGGTCGAACTTGTCCAGGTTCATGCCCAGGCGCACGGGAATGGAGCCTTTGTTCAAGTTGAAGACCTCTTGGAAGTGCACATCCATGATGGCGGACGCGAGGTCTTTCTGCGCTTTTTGTTTGCTCGCATCCTTCTGCTGGAACATGATGAAGCTGTCGATGTTGAAGGTGTAGGCGCCCTTGTTACCTGGAGCGGGCGCGCAGATGTAGTCCTTACCCGCAACCTTCCCGGCCGCGGTGAACTCGCCCTTCGCCCAGTCGCCCATGAACTGCATGCCGGCCTTGCCGTTGATCACCATGGCGGTGGCCAGATTCCAGTCGCGATTGGCGGCGTCTTTGTCGATGTACTTCTGGACCGTGCGCAGCGTGGCGAAGGATTTCTCCATGGCCGGGCTGTTCAGCGCCTTGGGATCCAGTTCCACGAAAGCCTTGTGATACCACTCTGCCCCGCCCACGCCCAGCGAGATCGACTCGAACAGAGTAGCGTCCTGCCAAGGTTGTCCCCCGTGCGCAACTGCGATCAAGCCTGCTTTCTGGATCTTGTCCGCGGCTACCGCGAACTCGTCCCAGTTGGTCGGGATCTTGGCCCCCGCTTTCTTGAATACCTCGGGATTGGCCCACATCCAGTTCACGCGGTGAACGTTCACCGGCACGGCGACGTAGTGACCCTTGTACTTCATCACGTTTCTGACCACCGGCGGCAGGAGCGAATTCCAGTTTCCGGCTTGAGCAACGTCGTCGAGGTTCGCCAGCACGCCCTCGGCGGCCCACTCCTGGATCCCGGGCCCCTTCACCTGGGCGGCGGTGGGCGGTTGACCAGACACTACGCGGGACTTGAGCACCGTCATCGCGGTCTCGCCCCCCCCGCCGGCCACCGCGAAGTCCTTCCAGGTATCGCCCTTGGCTTCCAACTCCTTCTTGAGCTCCGCCACCGATTTGGCTTCGCCGCCGGAAGTCCACCAGTGCAGGACCTCTACTTCGCCGGCATACACAGACGCGAACGGCGCCACAACGGTCGCACCGAGGGTGATCGCGACAAGGTATCGTTTCATAAGTTCTCCTCCAGGGGATTGATGCTGTTCTAAGTTCGTCTCGCATCGGTCGATGCGAGCGTGCCACCTACTATACGAGAGCCCCAAGCCCTAGGCAATAACGCGCCCGCGCCTGGAGTAGAATCTCGCTGCGCCCTCGCTTTCCTCAACTCTTCCGGAGCAGCTTCCATGACCATCCGTGTCGCCATCAACGGCTACGGCCGCATTGGCCGTAACATCCTGCGTGCCCTTTACGAATCCGGGCGCAATAAGGACATCCAGATCGTGGCGGTGAACGATCTGGGCAGTCCAGAGACCAACGCGCATCTCACGCGCTACGACACGGTGCATGGCAGGTTCAAGGGCTCCGTCGTGGTCGAAGGCGATGCGATGGTCGTGAACGGCGACCGCATCAAGGTGCTGGCCCAGCGCGATCCGTCCCAGCTGCCCTGGAAAGACTTGGGCGTGGACGTGGTGCCCGAGTGCACCGGGTTTTTCACCAGCAAGGAGAAGGCGTCCGCGCACCTGAAGGGCCGCCCCAAGA
>JACXTT010002801.1_pt1 | contig 27324 bp, 20 predicted proteins | sample 9270951 | NCBI WGS metagenome assembly JACXTT01 (sample SAMN15532306, study PRJNA645909) | rock metagenome | isolation source: weathered quartz diorite | place: Puerto Rico | collected 2017-06-21 | reverse complement strand
CAGAGCATCGGTCTCCAAAACCGAGGGCCGAGGGTTCGAATCCTTCCGCCCCTGCCACGCATGTCGATACCCTGGGCCGCTAGCTCAACTGGCAGAGCGCCGTGCTGATAACGCGGAGGCAGGTGGTTCGAGTCCACCGCGGCCCACCATGGTTTTCGAGTTCAAGCTCGCCACATTTTGGCGTCTAAGGATATTGCACTACGCTCACTCGCCAGATATACTCCGGCCGTCCCGATAATCTTTTCCACAGGGGAAGCGAGCGGGAGAGGAGGACGTCGAGTGGCGGGTGTGGCAGGACGGCCGGTCCTGAGTGTTCTGGATCCCAGCGACGCTTGGGCGAGCTACTGGAAGAGCTTCGAGCGGCGCTTGCGCTCGGAGGGCAAGTCGGAGAAAACGATCGCCACTTACGCGGATGGGGCGGCCACTTTTCGGACGTGGGCGGCGCGGCGGAAAGTAGACACCGACCCCCGCCAGATCACTAAGGCTGACATCGAGGACTTTCTCGGCGACCTGAGGCAGACGGCGGCGTCTTCGACCGTCAAGTCTCGGACGTCGACCTTGAAGCGGTTCTTTGGCTACCTCGTCAGCGAGGACATCATCAAGGACACGAACAACCCGACGGCCAAAGTCAAGATTCAGCGCGTCGAAGAAAAGTCGCCGGACGTGCTCAGCGACGAAGAGGTCGCAGGGATGCTCAAGACATGCGGTGGCCGGACGTTCGAGGATCGACGCGATTACGCGATCATCCTGTTGGCCCTCGACACTGGCATGCGCCGGTTCGAGATCGCGGCCATGCCGCTACTCACGGACGCGGTGCTCGATGCGCGCGAGTTCCGGTTCAAGGGAAAAGGTGGGCAGCGGCACGAAGACGACGTGGTTTTTCTCAGCCCCAAGGTAATCGACGCACTCGACCGCTACCTGCGTGTGCGAGCCGAGCACCCTCACGCGAAGCTAGACAAGATGTGGCTCGCGCAGCGGGGGGCGCTAACCCCGGACGGCGTTCACCACCTCGTACGGCGGCGAGCGGCGCAGGCGGGAATTAAGCGAACCTTTGGACCGCATGCACTGCGACACACCTTCGCCCACAATCTCAAAGCCGCCGGTGTAGGTGACGAGAACCTGATGGCGCTGGGCCGATGGCGCGACTCGAAATCGATGTTCCGCTATGCCAAGAGCACGCGGGAGGTCCGCGCGCGTGAGGCATTGCTGAAGAACTCCCTCGCCGATAAGTTCGGCAAGTAACGCGAGGCACCGTGCATCCGGCCTTCAGACCTGGCGGCGGCTACTATCGCTGGCGCGTGTCCGTTCAGCGCAGTCGGTGTGCCGCCATCGCTAACGATCTGCGTGGCACCGTCTTGGAGGCGGCTGCCGCCGCTCTCGCTGCGCAGGCGGCAACGACTACGTATCACGGAACCGCTCTAGCGTGTTGTCAACAGGCACTCGTCCTGTGGACCGCCGCCGGCTTCAGGGATCGGCCGGTACTGCTCCAGGACGGTCGTCAGGGCTAGTCATACCGCCACCGTGGTGCTCTGATTCGATCGGCTCACGGTCCGGCCGTTGTGAAGACTGTTCCCCTAGCCGTTATTCCTCGGCTGTAGCGAACTCCAAGGCGTCGTCGATGAACTTCGCCACGTCGGGGTAGGCAGAGCCCGGCAGCAACTCGACGACGATCGAGTCGCCGTTCACCGTGAATTTGGCATTCTGGGCTGCGGTTGGAAATGACACGGAGGTCTTGTCAACCCCGGGGTTCTGGCCGCCCCGCGCCCAGCGGACGTAAGCGTGGAACCGAGCGACCTGCGCCTTCGTGAGCACTGCGTCCAATGTCGCGCCCGGACGGTGCGAGGTCGAGTTGACGACGGTGTTGACGTGCACGTTTTTCATCCCGATAGCTCCTTTGGTCATACATCACGACGACGATGTAGTGCAGCGAGTGTCGACGAGGCGGTCAGTGATCTTGGTTGCACAGTTTGCCCCTCGAGCGCGGGGGGTCAACAATGAATCGGTTGGCTGAATCCCAGCGACCACTCTTTCGAAGAGCCCCCTCCCGGGGCACGCCAAAGACCTATAGCGAGACGGAGTTCGCGTTTCTGCAGCGCGCGGACACGCCGTTCTGGTCTCGGGTGCGCGACGTTATCGAACGATGGTTTGTCGCTTTCCCAACGAATCGACGCGACCATATCGAGAAGCGGCTTAGGTCGGACGACCCTCGTCAGTTCTATGCCGGCATGTGGGAGCTGTACATCTACCACGTCCTCAAAGGTGGTGGCATGCGTGTCGACGTGCTGGAGGAGGGTTCGACTCCTACACCCGACTTTGAGGTTCACGCACGAGCTTCGTCCTTCTATGTGGAAGCCACGATGGTCTCCGTCATCAAAGAGACGGCGATACGCGCTGAGCGTCGCCGAGCCAAGTTGCTCGACGCCCTGGACGAATTGAAGAGCGACAAGTTCGTGCTCGACGTATACGTGGCGGCAGACGGCCCGGAGCTGCCTGCGACCAACAGGTTGAAGGTAGAAGTTGTACGACGGCTCGAAGAGCTCAACAGCCTTGCCGCTGCCATGGCGCCTGGGACCCTCCTCGCCGACCATGGCTGGGTCTGGGTGCGAAGCGGCTGGGAAGTTCACCTCACCCCGATCCTGCTTCCACAGGAGCGGTGGGGCCAACACTCGTACCGCATGGTCGGGGGCCTTTCAAGCGGAGACCCGTACGAAGTACGCGACGATGTACCGCTTCGCACGAGGCTGCTCGCGAAGATCGAACACTACGAAGGTCGCTTCCAGCCGCTCCTAATCGCAACACATCTCGACAACCCGTTCGCGAGTCGGCGCGAGCTAGCGGCACTGTTCGGTTGGCCGATGGAGCTCACTCCCGATCGCGAGGTCGAGCGGTCAACGTTCGAGAAGGAGCGTGGAGTGTTCTTCACTAGACGTGGACGCGATCTAGGCGGCGTCGCCCTCATCACTGAGCTTCGACCATGGACCATGGCTCGCGCGCAAGCCCATCTTTGGGTAAACCCAAATGCCGCGGCACCGTTGCCCGCCTTCGATATCTGGCCGACGCATGATTTCCGGATGCCGATGGGCCCGAGCCGCCTATTGTCGGCCGGCCAGGAGCCGGGTTTACTGCTTGATCTCCCGGCGGATTGGCCAGGACCTGAGGAACCCTTCGAGGCAGCTCATTAGAGATCGGGATATGTTGCCCGCGCACGACTATTTGCGCTCAATGAGCCGCCAGGCCCTTAAGGTCGCGGGTTGGCGACCCCGGCCGAGTCCATTGCCGTCGCATGGAATGTGCGGGCGTAGGTCGCGACAAGGCGGTCGCCGTCGAACAGGGCTAGCTGAAGTACAAGTGTGTCTTCGACGGTGGAAGCGATCGGGACACTAATGGGCGCCCAAATCCAGCTCCCACGACTCTTCACCACGGTCGCTTCGGCGACTTCCGTACTGGTCGGATGTTGCGAACCGCTCATGGCGGTCAGGGTCAGAAGCGCATGAGGATTTTCAAGCTGTGGTGCAACTGCGAGGACTAGCAGAGGGCGGCGAAGCGACGGCTCGCTCGCCAATGGCGGCAGCCCACTTGAAAACATCACCAGTCCGTCAAGGGTTGACTCCCGCGGGTCCTTCCCAGGCAACCACAAGACTCTCCCGGTGTCACCCAGAATGCCAAGGTTGGCCTCACGCCGGTCATCGTCGTCGACCAGATCTTCGATGACGCTCGCTAAAGGCAAGCCGACGTCTGAGGGCTGGAGATATGGATCGGCGTCTACCGACACGGTTTGGATCACGGTAGAGGGCACCGTTGCGTGAGCGGCCACCGGGATCTTCGTGCCGTCTGATGAGGTCAAGGGGTCTCCCTGAGGACAATTGCAGTCATCGGGGCTTGGCACGCAGTTTGCATAGATGTCTGGAGGCTGATCACACTGAAACTTGGTCTTTAACACGCTCCATTTCCATCCGCCCAGCACCAAATACGTGTGTTCCCATATCTCGACTGTGGCTCCGCGGTAGCACGCGGTGGGTCGGCAGTACTCGCAGTCACGGGAGTCGTGCGACCAGTCCTCGTCAAAACTGTGTTCAACCGCGACCGTGCCCGACAGCGTCGCAGCTTGAAGTGGCCCGCTGATCCCTAGGCTCAACGTGGTTTTCTCACCGCGGTGAAAGCCGCCCGACGAGCCGCATCCGAATCCGTGACCGATTCGAAAGCAAAACCTGCCCTCGAAGACAGCCACAGGACGCTTATAAGCGAGTGGACCGACGCGACCGTGCAGTTGACGGTCTGTCGTCACATCGAGGTAATCGCTTTCCACTGCTTCCTATCTGCCGCCCCGTCATGCGGTTGGCACGCAAAGGGTAGTGGCGGAGCCTTCCCTTAGCAACCCTCGGAACCGCCTGCGCCGGCAGACCAACGCGACCGACCGGCTGCTCAAGCGGTTCGACGTGGACGAGCTGGCGGTAGCCCTCGACGCCAGCCCCTAAGTCGTAATCCGCTGAAAGGAGGAACCATCGCCGCGAAGACCGGGCCGCACGGCCGGTTGTTGCTGAACAGCAGGTCGCCATGATGCCAAGGGTGAGTATCGCGTCGCGAGCGCCGCAATCCAAAATGAGAACCGATGGCAGCGTGTCCCGGTACGGAAGATCCGAGGCTCATCGATCTTCACCGATTCCATTTTGTGGATCGCACAACCCGAGAGTTGATCCGAGCCTGGTATCGGCAAGGTGGCGGTCCACTACGACGTAATGCTGACGTCGGGCATGACGAGTGGCGAGAGCACGACCACTTTGAGGGCTTCATCTACACGTGGATCGCATTCAACGGTTGGGCCATGACCGTGTGCGCTGTCGATACCGATGAACTGTCGGTCAATGTTGTCGGCTCCTCCACCCTTCTTCAACGGCGTTTCCTGGCGTTGCTCGAGGAAGATGACGAACTCCGCACTTCCGCTCAAGCATTCCAATCCATGTGGCCGATCTTCAGCGACAGGGACCTCCACCGTTCGGCAGTGCTTGCTGAGATTGAACCAGGCACGTCCCGACGCGACCGCGTTCCGATCTACCTACGAAGCACCTACTGGGATGAACACGGCAAAGAGCGTCCGATTGGATATCGACTCAGGTGCGGCGGGGACCACGGCCTCGGACGGTCATTTCCCCTCGACTGGCCTCACTCCCTGTCAGCGATCTACCAAGTTCGGTGCAACCTCTTTCATGGGTACAAGGGAATGAATGTCCGCGATGACATCGATATCGTTTCGGCGGCCTACCGGGTTCTATACGGCGCGATCCGGGGACTGGGCTTGTTGGACTAGAGCGATGGGCTAACGCAGCTGTGTTTCTCCGGCGGATCTAGTGGCCGAAACAGCCGGCTATCCAATCGATTTGCGGCGCCCTGAACAAATTGCCAGGAAGCAGAAAAGTCCGACTGGCGACTTCGAATATGCCGCCGGCAGGATCGTTGCCCGACTGACCGGCGAGCGCGTGGTCCTACAGGACGATGGCAGTCGAAATCGCATGGTCGACATAAGAATCGACTACGACGGTCGTGAGCCCGGGTATGTCGAGGTCACTACCGACATCGATGGGGGCTATGCCGGTATGTGGTCTTGGTTGATGCGAGGTGGGCGAATCCCGCACGAGCGGCCAGCTCCGGGTCTACTAAGGATCTGGGCCGTCGTCGTGTCGGGAGCAACACATACCCAAACCCGGGCACTTGAGGCAGAGCTAGAGGGGCTGCTCGGCGGACTCGAGCGCGCAGGTGCAGTATTCGAGCGCGTCGCGACACTGGAAGTGCTTCGTCGGTATGAACACCCGGCGGTCAGGAGGCTGCTGCAACTCGGGGTCATCGAATTGAGTTCGGCCCCATCCCCGCTCGTCGGTCTTATCAGGATGTATCCGGCGGGAATCGTCGGGCCGCGGATTCCCAGCTGGGACATGGTGATCGACTGGATAGAGAACACCTTGGCGGGGCCCGCCTTGAGCGACGTCAGAGCAAAACTGGCCGACACACTGGCGCCTGAGCGTCACGTTTTCCTGGGAGTCAGTTACACCAGCCCTGGCTCGGTCTTCTTCCCGCTTCAAAACGACGAGCGATCACTGCCGCCTAGACCTCCGCGGTTACCACCACAGATCACGCACTTCTGGATTACTACAACATCGATTGATCGTTGCATCGCCTGGTTTCCAGTGAAGGGGTGGTTCGACACACGAGACAACTGGGCAACCGAGTAAGGCTTCCAGGCGTCAGCCTAGGGTCTGCGGCCGCAGCCGTCAGGCGGGTAGCGTGCCGACTCGGTAGACCGACAACGTCGCGCCAGCCCCAAGATCGTGCAACGTCGTCTCGCCCTCGCGCTTCGCGAACTGAACAAGACCTTGCATGAAGGCGACCCCTTCACCGATGACATCGTCTTCAAACGCTTGCACTGGCGGCTCGATAAGTGCCTTCGAAAGGAACACTACGGTCTTTGCGCGAGCCCGCGTGATGGACACGTTCAGCCGGTTCAGGCTGTAGATGAACTCCTTCTCGCCCATCGCGTACTCGACGTCTGCGACGCCGTAGCTCGTTATCACCGCATCGCACTCTTGGCCTTGCATCTTGTCAACGGTGTCCACAAAGGGAGGAGCCAGCCAGTGCCTTTGGCGCCGAAGCTCGCGTCGAATTGCATGGATCTGAGCGTGATGAGGACTGACTATGAACAGTCCGTGTTTCCAAAACGCCGCGTCGCCCTCGACGCTCTCCGGGTAGAGGTCTCGATCTGATGCCAACAAGCTCTCGCGCAACCGACAAGCAGTTGCCGCAACCAGCTGCGCCTCGATGCGGTTCTCAGCGCTCGCGCGAATGCCGTCGAGTAGTCCAACGACCAAGGGATACGAAGGATCCAGGAGTACGTCCTCCAGACCCGAACCTCCGCGGTCCAGCTCTGAAGTCCTCAGTCGCCGACCTCCGATCTCTGCCGATGCGCTCACGTAGTCCAGCGAATAGATCTGCGACGCGGGGTACCTACAAAGCTCCGCGCACATTCGGAAGTTCTCGTTGAGAGTTGTCGTGATACGGCCGTCGCCGTCTTGGGACATCAAACACTCGAAGATCGATCGGTGCAATAGCGGAGCTCCGGCGTCGGGCTCGGGATACGCACCTTGAACTATCGGCGGGAGCTGTCGATGATCTCCGGCCACGACGATCGTGCCTGTCGGCTTAGCCCGTCGGATCGCAACCACAGATTCGGGCACTTTCAGCTGAGACGCTTCATCGATCACTACGAGATCGACAGAACCGATAGTCACCGACTTGCGAATCGCCCAGGCAGTACCGCCAAGAATCGCCTGCTCATGAGCGGCGAGCCAGGCTCCTCCACTGTTGTCGGCCACTCTCTCGACGGCGTCCATATCAGGAAGTTCGAAGCGGCCAAGCTTGCCAACAGAACTTCCTGTCGCAAGTACCGCGTGCGTGCGCCGGAGTTCGTCGATCTTCCTCAGACAGTTATCGATGGCCGCATGAGTGAATGCAGTTATTAGGACCCGCAAAGGCCGTCGTTGCTCGTGGCATGCCGTAGCCAACGAGAGTGCGGCAAGAGCCAGGAAATGCGTCTTGCCGGTGCCTGGGGGCCCCCAGACCAGGTGGAGCTGGCTTCGAAGCATCGCACGATAGGCATCGAGCTGTGCGTGCGTCATTCCCGACGCCGACGCGATGGTGACCGCCCGCTCCTGAATCTCGATTGGGATGGAACTTGCTCCGCTGCTTGCTATGGCGTCACTGATGAGGCTGTCAAAGCGGTGGTCTGCGGCCCTATCGGCATCGCTCAATTCCTCAATCACGTGCTCAGTCGTGTAGTCAGTGAAACGTGGGTGCAAGAGGTATCGACCCCTGCCCTGGATTCGAGGCGACGCTTGACCGTTGCGCAGTGTTAGAAGGACATCAAGAGCCCGGCCGTCGTCTGTTCGCTGTATGTGCTCAATAGCAGCGAGTGAAATCGGACTGTTCTTCGGCACCCACATCCGATTCCGATTTCGATAGTCGTCGTACGAAAGCGCGGCACGCTGTCCTTGGTCAGCCTCCTCCGTGAGGATCCAGTTGGGAAACCCAGTGCTTTCAAGATCGAGGTCCTGGCGCCCGGCTAGGACGAACCGATCCCCGCCCGCGTGTGTTAGCAGCACCGCATCGCCGGACCTGAGCCGTTCCTGGAGAGGCCGCGTTCGCGTCGAGCGCAGAGCGAGGTACGAGAGAACAGATTCGTATCGCGCGATGAAAGCGAGGCGCGAGAGCAGCGCACTGTGCAAACCAAAGCCCCTGGGCCAGCGAAACCTAGGTGGCCAGGCGAACAGCGCTCCGGTCGGCTCGAGCAGTTCGCGGAGCCCGTTGGTCACGCTGTTCGTCGCGTAGAGCCGGCGGGCGATCTCCTTTCTAAGCGAGTCGACTTGATCGCCGCGGCCTCGGTGCCACACCCCGTAGATCGCGTCCGATCGGACCTGGTTTGAGAGGGCGAAGTTGAAGAATGTGTCTTCGCGATAGTCGAAGGGGTACTTCGACGGCCTAACGAGGCTCGCGACATCGGCAAAGCGGTACGACACTTCGACTGGCAGTGCCAACAGGAGCCGGAGGACGCCGACCAGATTGACAACTGGAAAAAAGACCTCGTCCGCGGGATGGTCGTCAGCCCGCGCGAGGTCGGGCTGCTGGAAGTAGAAGAACAGCTGGAGTGCGAGGTCGGAGACCTCGGGATCAACAAGGCGACGGATTAGCAGGTCGTTAAGGGAATCCGGTTCGTACCCGTCGAACGCGTATACCTGAACAGTCTTCTGTGCAGCCCAATCTGCCGCAGCTGCCTCGTTGTACTCGTGGACCGCGTTGAGCACCCCATGCAAGGAGCGAATGAAGTCGCGCTCAATGCGGTCGCTGTCTCCTGGAGACTGAGCGACATCGACGATCGGCGGGACTTGTCCAATGACTTCGCGCAGCCCGTGCACTAGGATGCCCGACGCGTAGATCCGCCCCGAAACAGGCTCGGTTTGCAGAGTGAATACGATTCGGCAATGCTCGCCGCGAGGCATTGCCAGCGACGCGCCTCCGTACTGTTCGATTCCGCCGTGCTGTAAGGACTCGACTTGAGCGGCCAGACGCTGCTGCCGGCCGCGTAGAGACGAACAGTCGTCGAGCGCGTCGCGATCTGGAGTGCGGAGTAGGTCGTCCAGCTCATGAACAGAGTGAACGGGGGGTTCGAGCTCGGCGAGGAACTCCTTCGCGTGGCTCGAGAGATAGGGAACGCGCGAGACACTGTCCGTCTGTCGCATCTCCTCTCGACAGCTGTCGAAGTACTCGCACCACTCGCATCTGTAGTACACGTGCCATTTCGCACCGCTGGCAGGCCTTTCCATTAAGTGCTGAAGTTCTTCCCGGAGAAACGTCTCCAGAGGTGGCCGCATCGCTCGGATGTCAAAAGGCACTGGAGCACCGGTCGCTCCGAGCCAGATGGCCGGTGTCGACGAAGCCCGCCGATGGCTACCCCACGAAGCCAGCACCGATTCGAGGATCAGCGTGTAAAGCGTCGCCTGGATCCGATGTGACAGCTTGACGCCAGGACTGGCTTTCAGGTCGATCACCCTAAGTTCGACCTTCCCATCGGCCGCTTGAACGCATTCGATTAGGTCAGGCCGACAGTCGGTCATCGAAACAACAGCTGATTCGATCCCGTAGGTGTCGTAGAAGCCCCGCGGAGTGGCCAGTGTCGGTTGGTAAACGTATTCACCAGGCGTGATGCGTTCGAGGAGTTCACGAGTCGCTTGGGCAGAGAACACGCGATCGCGAATCGGACTACCCGCCTCGCCCGCTGCGAGATGCACCTGCTGGCCAAGGACATCGCGAATAACTCGCTCCTCCCAGCTGTAACCAGCGTCGAGGATCGCGCGCGTTACAGGGCTTGTCTCATAGGGTGCAGCCGGCACTCCTTCGACCGCCCTCAGCGAGAGCGGCGTGCTTGTGTACCTCAGGAAACGTTCGCACTCATGGAAGTAATAGCGAGCGATCCGGGAGGGGCTCACCAACTTGGGTGTAGCGCCGCCTAATGCTGCCAGTCTCGACTGGCTGATATTCATGCGATGCTGATGTCGCGAACCGTGACCCTGTAGCTCGATCCTGCCGGGGTGTGCACGACGACCTCTTCACCGACCTTGTGGCCGTACAGGGCGCTGCCAAGCGGGCCGGTTACGTTGATCCTCGAAGCCTCCGCATCTGCTTCTACCGGCCCGACTAACTCGTACACCTCTTCGGGGCCGCCCTCTTCCTGAATGGCCACAATGGAACCGAGCACTGCGTACTCATTCGAATCGGGCTTGTCGAGCACGCGGCTTTCGTCCATCACGCGTTGGATCTCTTTGATCTTGTTTTCTAGCGCGGCCAACGCCGCCTGCAAGACCGGGCGGTCACGCTCACTCGTCGGATCACCCCATTCACCGCTCGAGATCTTCTTCTCAAGGTCTCCATGTTCCGCCTTCAGTTCGGCAATCTGCTTCTTCTTCTGCTCGTAACCCTGAACGGTGAGACAGCGGAGAATGTCGGCGGGGATAACCGGCCGGCCACGTCGAGCTGCCGGCTCGGGTGCGAGTGCGCTTACCTCCGCATCCGCTTCGTCGATCACCGATATCGCAGCGGAAGGTCTGCTGGCTCGCGGCGGTGGCTCTGGCCGCGGCGGCGGTCTGTCGACACGGACCGTTCGGGCAACCCGTCTATCTCCATGGTTGGGCAAATCGCCGCCAGTCCAATACAGCCGTCCATCCCGTTCTTGCAGCTCACTAACTTTCATGAGCCTTCGCACGCTGTCATTGAGCGCCTGCTGGATGTCTACGCCGCGACGTTGCCAGCCGAACACTCGCGCAACGGCCTCGGTTAGGGCCTCGGGAGTGCTACCGACGGCGTCGACGGAGACGTGGCGAACCGCAAGGTCAAGTTCTTGCGGCGACACCTCGGATACCGGCCGATTGGACTCCGCCTGCTCTGTTGGTATCCGGACATGCGTCAACGTCTGGCCGGGCAGCCACACGAATTGATCACGGAGTTCTACCTGCTTGAACGACTTCAGGTTGCGCAGGACATCCTGAAATCGCGCCCAGATGCGCTCGCCCGCGCGGCCGACGCCCCAGGCCTCCCTGATTCGTCGCAGCGCGACTTCAGCATGGACCGGCGCTTCGACCTTAGCCACCTCTAGGACCATCCGCGCAAGGTCAGTCGACGCCTCGGGCAGATGCATCTCCATCCGAATCCGAGGTGCACGGGGCTGCGCGAGCGTGTAGTCGGTTATCCACGCGAGACTGGCGTTTAGCTCGATCTCCTCGTATTCGGCGTCCTCGATCGGCTCAGTGACCGCTCGGTCGCGGCGCTCTACGACCTCCGCGGGCGATTGAGCCGCCTCGTCAATGGCCGCCTTTAGGCGAGCTTCCTCATTTGTGCGGTCTCGATACCAAGCCGGGCTCCAAATCCGGTGTAACTTCCAGCCAAGCCCTTGGAGAATCTCGGATCTGATGCGATCACGGTCGCGAGCCACTCGGGATGAGTGGTACATCGCCCCATCGCACTCGACCCCAAGAATGAACCGCCCACCTTTGTCAGGATGACGGACGCCAATATCTACTCGGAAGCTGGCTGTTCCCACTTGGGGTACGGCCTCATAACCCCAGGATTCAATTGTCCTGGCGACCTCAGCCTCGAGCGGACTGTCGATATCTAGATGCGTCTCGTCCGGTAGCTGAGCCAGGATGCCACCGCGTTCTACGTAATCCAGGTAACGGTGCAAGTGCCAGACGCCTCCGCCTTCCGTCATCTGGCCGTGGAAGTCGGCAGGCGATACCGAAGTCACTAGCTCAACTCGCCGTCGAGCTCGCGTGATCGCAACGTTCAATCGGCGCTCGCCGCCGGCTCGCGTGAGAGGGCCGAGGTTGAGCAGAAACCTGCCGGTCTCGTCTTTGCCGTATCCGACGCTGAAGATGATGATGTCGCGTTCGTCGCCCTGGACGGTTTCCAGATTCTTTACGAAGAAACCGTTAAGCCGATCCGGCCTGAAATAGTCATCCAGATCCGGTCGCCTCTCCCGTGCGCGTTCAACCGCGTCGAGAACGGCGTCCTCCTGAGCCTCGGAAAACGTAACGACCCCCACCGTGAGATCGGGGTATTGGTCAGCGTGATAGATGACACGTTGGGCGACCTTGGCGGCTTCCTCCGGATTATCTCGACTCGCCGACCGGCGATAGGTTCCCGGTACTCGAATCAATTGGAGGCCCAAGTCCGGCGCAACTGGAACCGCACCAGGAAACGTGAAGAGGCGCCCTTCATAGAAGGATCGATTGGAGTACGCGATCAGTGCTTCGTGCTGGCTTCGGTAATGCCAGCGCAGAGGAACAGATGGGAAACATCCAGATCCCTTCGAAAGATCTAGAACTGATTCGAAGCTCGGAATCTCGTCTTCCTCATACTCGTCGCTGTCGCCGTCGATGGTCGCTTCTTCAAAGAAGTTGCTCGGGGGGAGCTGCTTGTTGTCGCCGGCGACGATCAACTGTGAGCCGCGGTAGATCGCGTTGATTGCGTCGGCGGGCTTTACCTGAGAGGCCTCATCGAAGATGACAACGTCAAATCGAAAACCAGGCGTAAGAAACTGACTGACGCTGAGTGGGCTCATCATGAAGCATGGTTTGAGGGCGAGCGTTACCTGAGAGGAATCCGAAAGAAGCTTTCGGATCGGCATATGGCGTCGCTTCTTGGCCGCTTCGCGAGCTATAACCGCAGCCTCTCCTAGAGTCGCTGAGCGTGGCCGGCGTGCATTGCACGCGGCGACGATCTTTGCGACGGATCCCTTAATCAACCGCTGGTCGAGGTCTCGGAACTCGCTGACGCGTTGGTCAAGGTCGACGGCCCTCAATACCTCAAGACGATCGTCTGCCGAAACGATTCGGTCGGCCCAACCTTCAAGCAGGGCGCGCTCGACGACATCTGGAATCGCCGCAGCGGAAATGGATTGCTCTTCGCACCGCTCGACCGTCTTCTTTAGGCCGGCGCTGGCCAGAGCCTTCTTATGCGCGACAAATGAGACCCATTCCTCGATGTCAGCAGTGGTTCTAGCCATCAACCCAAATAGCTCCCGGGCAGTCGGGTAGTCAGTGTTGATGGCAGCAACGAGGGCGTGCTGACGTTGAGCTGTAAATCTCTGGAGAATTGAGATGAGTGCAGCCTCATAGCCTTCGAGCGTGGGTCTCACGAACTCTGGCCCGATAGTTAGCGTCAGGAGACGAACCGCGATCTCGTGCGATACGGCACCAACGCTTCGAGACAATGTCGCCGCCCATTCGACCGCTTCGCGCAGGGCATGCCAGGCCGTTTCCGAACCCCGGTATCGCGGCCCTAAAAGTTCCTGATCACCGGCCCAGCTCGCTTCGAGGGGCCGCTCAAGTTGCGCCAGCTGCCATCGTCGTTTAAGAACGAGCGTTGTTTCGGCAAAAGTCGTGGCGCGAGCTGTTAGTCGATCAACTGCTTCCATCAGACGCTGAATTACTGCAAGCGGTCCCTCAGCAGCCTCGAGAGCGCCCGCTGCGGTTTCGATCGGTGATGTCGAAAATCCGGAGTTCGGACCGAGCGTCTCCTCGGCCCGCTTGATCCATTCATCCAGAATCGGAATCAGCTCAGTCCCGAGCGCGTGAAGGCGCGCCTCCGGTTGAGAGCCGCGCGCTACTTTGCTCGCCATAACGTCGCTGTCAAGCTCGCGGCCGGCGGCCGACAACGCCAGCGACGCGATCTCTATGGCCGTTGCTACGGACTCGAAGTCAGTTTGTTCTCGAACGTAGTAGTGGTCGCCCAACACACCAGCGTGTCGGCGTTCCGCCTGATCAAGCTTGCTTCGAAGTCGTTGCCACTCGAGGGCATTCCGAAGGTTAGCCACCGCTCGCTTGTCGGCTCGCCTTAACCTGGTCGTACCCGCGATCGCTTTCCTGTCCGCTCGATAGCTGCCGCGCAGAAACTTGAAGGGTCCTTTGTGAACCTGGTCGAACCGTAGGACCATGCCTTCCAAATCGAGCTCGAGTACAGAGGCCGTAAAGATCTCGCCCAGCTCGTCACGGCGGCGGTTGTACTGAGTGACCACCTCGCCAAGAACCGCTGCGGCTTCCTGAACAGTTGGCAATGTCATCGGGTTCAACCATTGAGGCTCGGGTAAGTCCCGAGCTGTGAGGCGACTAGCGAGCTTGGCGGTTGCGAGCGCACGGTTCACTGAGATGCCGGCGAGAGGGATGCCAAAGCCACGGCAGAGTTCCTCAATCTTTGACTGATGATCCCGCAGTACAGCGGCACCCGTCTTCGCGAAATCGAGGGCCGACTGGGTGTGGCTCGTCGTCCATGAGTCACCCACACGAACCACCACCGGAATGCTTCCGAGGGCGTTGACTCCCCCTGCGAGCTCAGTCGAACCGTGGGCATCCAAGTCTCTGTAGCGTTCGCCGGCGTCTCGTGAAAGCTGCTCCCGTACCGCGATGGTCTCCGCCCATGCCTTCTTGAGCAAATCGATCCGTTCGAGGACGACAAGCGGCTGGGGATCGGAAAGCCAGTGCGGGGGCACGTCTTGGGGTCGAGCAGCCAGCTGCTCGAGTACGGCCAGTAGCCTGGCCAATCCGTCGGCATTGGCCGGAAATTGAACACCGAGCTGATCGCATGTTTGACTAAGGGCTTTCAACAGAATTGCCATCGCTTGGTCGACGTTCGCGACCTCCGACTCGACGGCGTTCTTCAGGGCGAGGTCGAATCGTGTCGTGACTAGGTCTCGCCAAACGAAGTCATCACCGCGAGCGACCGGACCCCAAGATCGCGCCAGAGATCGCGCTGAGTCCATCACACGCTCGAAAGCCGACGCGTCGAGCCCGGAAGGGTCTCCGTCCCACCACGGCATTCGCCTGAGCAGCTGTAGCTGCGCCAAGCGGCCAAACGCTTGTTGCAAGGTGCGTCCAAGGGGCGCGCGGATCTCGTTGATCGCATCCGCATAGCCGGAAAGCTCAAGGCGGCGATCTCTAGCGCGCGCAATCTCCGATTCATTCAATCCACCTCGCGCCGCTGGGTGCAGGCCTAATGCCCGCCCGAGCTCTAGCGCGACTTCCTTTCGGGTCGCTCGCTCACTGTGCAACGCAAGCAAATAGGCATCTAGCCGCGTCTCTTCAAGCCGACAGTGGACTACATCAAGGGCCGCTGCCTTCTCGCTGACAAACAGGACTGTTTTGCCTCGGTAGATAAGTTCCGAAATCATGTTGGCGATCGTTTGGCTCTTTCCGGTCCCCGGCGGTCCATCCATCACGAAACTACGACCGTCGATGGCGGCCTTGATCGCTTGTCTTTGACTGGAATCCGCATCGAGGATTGAGACCATTTCCTCGGGCGGGACTTCACGATCGACGTCCGCCTCGCCGATTTCTGGAAACGCGAAGCTGACTCTCGAGTCAGAACCGAGTGCCAGAGCACGAACCGCCGGATGCTCAAGGATCGCGCCTTCGTTGTCGAAGAGATCGCGATACATCGCCATCTTGTGGAACGAGAAATTGGACAGCACTATCCGCTGGTTTATGGCCCAATCGTCGTGAGACTTGACGGCCTCAGCGACCGCGCTCAAGACGCTCTCGAGATGGACCTCTTCAATGTCGGCTAGGCCCGGCAGCGAGATCCCCCAGTCGGTTTCGAGCTTGACAGTCAATGCCGGGTTCAGGACAGGCTCACCCTCCGCTCTGATCAGTTGATAAGGGTCACGGGGAGAAGCCCGATAGAGGCGGACTGGAAGAAGCACCACCGGGCTGAGTGCCGGCTCGCGCTCCTCGGGTTCTCGCCACTCGAGCATGCCGGCGCCCACATAAAGGAGCCATATGCCTGTATCCATAAAGGCTTGCTCAGCGCGGCGAGCGATGCGCTGAAGAGACAGCTTCAGGGCACGCGCATCGGAGCGGTCGGTCGCGAGTTCGGAGGAACGGCGCGTCGGGCGCTTCTCAGGTGGAATCGAAGGATCGGGTGGAACGAAGAAGTTCCAGCCCCACTTCGCCTGGAGGAGAACCTCGCTAACTTCCTTGGCTCCCGGTTCGACGATTTCGACCGTCGACGAACGGTAAGGGCGGTAGTAGAGGAGCCGATTCCGCTTGTCCAGGCTGATCAGGTCATCGCGCCAGCGGAGAAAGGCAGCGCGCAGGCGCGGGTCCACCTGGGACCGCTCCTGAGGTCGTTCTAGGGTGCTCACGTTTAGGCGGGTTGGAATCCTCGGACGTGCGGCTAAGCCGCTTGGAAGTGCCCGTAGTATGGTCACGCCGTCGCCCCGAAGCCAGCCTTAGTTCGGAAACCAGCCGCTTGCGGCCCTCCGGGCGGCGTTCCATCCGGTCAGCTACTGTCGGCGGGGTAGTCTAAGCGACTACTGCTTCCCGAGCAGCAGACCGGATTAGGTCACGGAGTTCCCAGAAGGCATGGATCAAGCAGGCTCGTTTGACAGCACGAAGACCCTGTTGCAGGACCTCCTTAAGGACGCGCGGGATGGGAAGCTTCAGCTGCCGGACTTCCAGCGCGGCTGGGTCTGGGATGACGAACACGTGCGAAGCCTCCTCGCGAGCGTTTCACTGTCGTTTCCCATCGGCGCGATCATGCTGCTTCAGACTGGCAACCCTGCAGTTCGGTTTAAGGCGCAGCCCATCGAGGGAGTGAGCGCACCGAAGAACGCTCCGGACTGGCTGATCTTGGACGGCCAGCAACGCCTTACATCTCTCTATCAGGCCCTCGTGATGGACAAGCCGGTTCATACACGCGATGCAAGGCAGAATCCGGTCGACTTCTATTACTACATGGACCTCAAGAAGGCGCTCGAACCAGGCGTCGATCGTGAGGACACCATCTTTGGGGTTCCACCGAATCACATCGTCACTTACCGACGAGATGTCCAGTGGGATCTATCGACTACGGAAAAGGAATGCGCGAGCGAGGCGCTTCCGCTGAAACTCGTATTCGATGCTCCAGGCCTTCACAGCTGGATGATGACTTACGTCCTGCTGGATGGCTCCTCCTCCAAGCAGCGACTCGAGCGATGGAATGCGATCCATGCCGAGGTGCTCAGTCCCTTCCAGCAATACCACGTCCCCGTCATCCAGCTCTCCAAGTCGACTTCAAAGGTTGCCGTATGCAAGGTGTTCGAGAAGGTCAACACCGGCGGAGTCTCGCTGACGGTATTCGAGCTGTTGACCGCGTCCTATGCGGCCGAAGAGTTCCAGCTACGCAAGGACTGGGCGGCGCGCGAAAAGGAGCTACACGTCTGGCCTGTGTTGCGTGAGGTCGGCAACACAGACGTTCTTATGACGATCACGTTGCTTTCGACGCTGGATCGAAAGCGCCAGAGGCCAGAATCGGCCGTTGGATGCAAACGGAATGACATCCTCGACCTAGATCTTTCGGAATATCGCCGCTGGGCGGCGGCAGCGGTCGAGGGATACGTCCAAGCCGCTAAGTTCCTGTACCAGCAGCGGATCTTCGCAGCACGGGACATTCCCTACCGCACCCAGCTCATACCTCTCGCGGCGATACTTGCCGACCTCGGGAACGAGGCAGAGCTCGAAGGGAACCTGTCCAAGCTGCGCCGGTGGTTTTGGTGTGGCGTTCTCGGCGAGCTGTATGGCGGTTCGATCGAAAGCCGCTTCGCTCGCGACGTGCCTCAGGTCCTCGATTGGATTCGGGGTGGCCCGGAGCCGGACACCGTGATCGAATCGAACTTCCGCAAGGAGCGCCTGAGAACGCTTCGCACCCGTCAAAGCGCAGCGTACAAAGGTGTGCACGCTCTCCTCATGCGCGATGGGGCAGCCGATCTTCGCAGCGGTCACACGATCGACCTCCAGATCTACTTCCGCGATGACGTCGACATCCATCACATCTTCCCCGTGGCTTACAGCAAGAAGGCCGGGCTCGACAGCAGGCTGGTCGACTCGATCGTGAACAAGACGCCGTTGTCGTCCCGCACGAACCAGATCATTGGTGGGGCGGCGCCGAGCCAGTACGTTCCAAAACTGGAGAAAGAGGCCGACGTATCCGCGTCGACCATGGATGAGTTCCTCGCGAGCCATCTTGTTGATCCGAAGCTTCTGCGAGCAGACAACTTCAGCGCCTTCTATAAGAACCGCGAAGCTGCACTCGTCGAACGAATCGAAGCGGTAACAGGAAAGCCTGTTGAGGGCGCCGCCAAGGACCTGGACGCCGTAGGCCCTCCTGAGGACGGAGAAGGTCCTCAGGCGATACAGGCGATCGGGCCGACTCTCCTCGTCGAAGGCCTGACAGATAAGGAGTACCTAGAAGTCGCTGTCAGCCGTGCCGATCGAGCGGACTTACTTCAAGGGATCGACATTCAGCCCTGTTCGGGGGCCGATGAGGTTCTGAAGGAGTTCCTGATCAAGACCCAGGCCCCGGGTGGTCCGGTTATGGCCCTGTTCGATCGCGATTCGAATGGAAAGGCCGCGCGAGACACGCTGCTTAAGCGGTTCGGGTTTCCGAAGGCACAGGTCGTTACCTACGGCGACCTACTCGAAGGGAACCCGGACGGCGTCGAAGCGGAGGACCTTCTGCCCCAATCGATCCTTCAGAAGTTCGTCGATCACTACGGTGAGAACGTAGTACTGGCCGAGAAGCAGATGAACCAGCAGCTCGGGAAGTGGCACTACGGATTCACGGGCAAGGGCAAGGAGCTGATCGGCGCCTTCCTCAGCGAGCACGCGAGTGCTGAAGATATGGCCAGGTTCGTCAAACTGGCAGAGCTCGTCAGAACCCGCATGGACCTATCGGCCAATGTAGCCAAGCCGGCGCTACTCGCCACCGTCGCAGTCGTCCCCAAGACCGACGGTAACGGTGAAGTCCCGATAGAGCAGTCGATCCACCCCACAGGGGAGCCATGGAAAGTCGACGGGCGCAAATGGCACCTCGAGCAGCGTTGTTCAGCAGCCACTCGGCCGATCTTGGAAGCTGTCATCGCGGTGGTCTCGAACGCCGTACCCGAGGCGAAGGGGCCCGACTACGGCCAGCGCAACTACATCTCATGGATGGCGGGAGCTCGAAATTGGGCAATCGCACGAGGTCATCGCACGACCGTGTGGCTGACCTTCAATGGTGTCGCGCTCACGCCCGACGAAATCGGTAGCTTCCTCGGGTTCACCCAGACCGCCGGAGACGACGGTATTGGCTGGAAGTCGGCCGCTGGTTCGTACGTCACCACCAACTGGCGCGGACAGGCAGGGATCCACTTTGAGTCATTCCAAGATGTGACCGGCGACGCCGCCGATCGTCTCGCGAGCCTTCTTAAACACGCGTGGCAGTTGAGGTCAACGGCTGTAGCCCAACAGCAATCAGCAGGCTTTGACTGGAGGCGAATCGATGCTGCGATCAAGGCATTGCCTCCGGACCGCTGGACCAGTTATGGGGAACTCGCCGATCTAGGCGGTACAGCCCCAGTGCCCGTCGGCCAGCATGTTGCAAACGTGTCAATACCTAACGCCCACCACGTTCTAGACATAAATGGACGACTGCGGCCAGGGTTTCATTGGGCTGACCCGAACGACACGCGCGATGTCCGAGCGGAGCTCGAGAAGGATGGGATTCGGTTTGACGACTCTGGGGCCGCCGACCAAAGTCAGCGACTGAGTTCTGACGATCTCGCGGCACTGATCGGAGACGAGGGCTTCGATGAAGCAAGTGCCGGGGCGGAGCCAGCACCAACCACCGGCTAGACCGCTAGACCGAAACAGCCGAGCTTTTGAGTAATTCAGCCACCAGTGGCTGGACGATTTCTCGCCCTCTCATTTCCGCTAACCAGGTGCCTGGAATGCCTGAGATGCCCCAATAGACCCCTGCAAGGCCGCCTGCCACGCACGCTGTCGTATCGGTGTCGCCTCCGTACGCCACCGCTTTGCGGACGCACTCTTCGTATGAGCTCGCCGACTCAAATGCCGTCCATGCCGACCAAAGGGTGTCGACGACATACCCGGAACCGCCTAGAGCGGAGAAACCGAAAATCTCATTCAGCTCGGCCCCGAGACTAGACGGAGTATGAGCAGTCAGCTCACCAGCGGCTAACCGCAGCGCTGCCTTCCGGTCGAGCTCGCCCTGCAACAACCGCCGCACAGTCAGGCAGTACAGCGCACAGACCAATTGGGCCCGTGGATGGCGGTGGGTGATGGAGGACGCCCTTCTCGCGCGCTCGACCAGCGCTTCTGCAGTGATCGATTCAATAAGGCCGATGGGAAGGATTCGCATTAGCGAACCGTTGCCATTGTCCGTCTCGGCGTTCCCACCGGCCCCTTCTGCGATCGCTCCGTTGCGGATGCGGACCAGCGCTCTTCTCGTCGTTCCACCGACATCAAATAGTTCGCCCGGCTTATAGTCCGGCCCGTCAAGCCACGCCACTGACCGCCGGCCTTGATCCTCTGTATCGAAGCCGACCTTAAGGAGTGAGTCGAGAAGAGCCAGAAGCAAGCCGCCGTCATCGCTCCATATGCCAGGCGGCTGTCCATGCATTCCGGCGAAGGCCCATTGGACTTCCTCGGCGCTGCGAGCCGGTCCGAATTCGTATGGCACACCGAGTGCATCACCTACTAGAGCACCCCACACGCCGCCGGCCAGTCGGTTCGGCGTGGGAATTGCGTCAGGTGACGGCCATTCGCTCACAAATCGGCGCTGCGCCGGCGTCTGCGGTGACTCCGAGTAGATTCCGGCCGCGGAACGAAGCTCCTTCAGACGCGCCAGCGCGCCGTGCTGCCCCTCCAACCCGTGGCGTCGCAACCAACAACCCACGACGGTGCCTGTGCGGCCGTGTCCTCCCCAGCAGTGGACGTAAACCGCCTTACCAAGGGCGTTCGATCGGTCGATCTCGTCAAGGACCTTCGACATATCGCCCGTTGACGGCACGTCCATGTCGCGTATCGGCATTCTGATGCTGTGGATTCCGAGGTCTGACAGCCGGGACATCAAATCCGGAAATGGCATGCCCTCGTAATTGACTTCAGTTGTCGGTTGGAGGTTAACGACGACTCCTATGCCGCTCGCAACAAGGGCACCGATCTTGGCTTCTGTTCCTTGCTTAGTGACGTCGCCCGGGTACGGCCCTGCGAGCAGGAGTCCAGGCGCAACCCAGTAGGCGTTCTCGAACGGTCCATTCTGAAGCTGAGCCGGCGCCGTCACGGCACGGAGTCTATGCCCCGTCCCGAATGCGCGGCAGCGACATAGAATCGGCCGCGCAGGATAGGACAACGAATGAGCCAGCGACTTAAGGCGAAGACCCCCGAAGAAGGCGATCTCGTCAAGGCTCGTCCCAGGCAGTCCACTGGCTGGCGCTACGAGTACGGCGTCCTGGCAATCGGTGCCAAGGGCGGCTTTAGCGTCAATGGAGTTCCTGTTCATCATCGCGGCACCGAAGTAGTTCGCGGCTACGAAAGACGCCTGCTGAAGATCTTCCTCAAAACCGAAGGTCACTGCCACTTCTGCGGCGACGTGATTGATTTTGAAAAGAGAGGGTGGGATATCGATCTCACCGGCCGGTGGGAGGTTGACCACATCGTTCAACGGAAGAAGAAGGGTGCGTCAAGGGAGGCGAATTACCTACCAGCTTGCACTCGTTGCAACCGCCTGAGGTGGTCGCGAACGGGGCCGTCTCTCCGTCGGGTGATCTTTCTCGGTCTCGTCGCCAAGGATGAGGCGTACTACAACCCAGGATCATCTGTCGGGAGCGAACTCCGAAAGCTGAGACTTGCGCGATTGGCCGAGAACTGGAAGCGGCGGATGCGAAAGTCATTGAGTCCCAGCGCCTACAAACGGGCGGCTTCGCGCATCCCCAGCCTCATCGAGGACGCGACCGCGTTCGAGAAGAGAGCGCTCGAGAGATATCAGCGGGAACTGAAAAGGAAGCGAAAGGGCCGCGTCGAGCTCTCGTCGGTCGAGCTTGACGTAGGTGGACCACGAAAGTCGCACGTCAGTTGGAGTGACACATTGGAAGAGGTCCGTAGGAGCCGGGATACTCCCCTTCGCGAAAGGAAGGCCGAGGCGACACTTCGAGAGTAGCGCGTCGGTCCTCGACAGATGCCGGCGCTCACTCCGTCCTGATTCGAATCAAACCTTCTTCAACCAGGCATCGACGGAGAGGGGTCTGTACGCCTGCAGGCGCTCTCTCGAGGTATTCCCAGGCCAGCCTTCGGGCGTCGCCCTGGAGGCTTTGTAGGTAAGCCAGTGCAGAGTCGACACTGAATGGACCGCCGAGCTTCCGATCAAAGTTCGGCTTCAGGTCTGTCCAAATGACAGCAGCAAGGCTGGCGTCCTGCGCCCATGCTCCGACTTGCAATCGACTCATCATCTCGACCCCGCTGGCGACGTTGAACCGTGTCGATGAAACCCACGCGACCGGTTCCTTCACGATCAGCCAAGTTCACTATGGCTGCGTCAAGCCCTGATACGCCGCTGTTCCACCAGCCACAGCGACAATCCTCTCCGTTGACCCTGTCGATGACGAGCGTGAGCCGGCCATCTGAAGACCGACGAGAGAACTCGAGCGGCAAAGTTGGGCCATTGTCATTCCAGGCGCCCTCGACTACCAACTGCCGGGGATCCCATTTCAGCGATCCCCAAGCCAAGACGGCTATTCGAAATCGTTCACGCAAGTGACGCCACGTCCTTTGCGGGAATTCGTTGTGACGGCTTCTGGTCGCGGTAGGTTGGAGCGATTGTGAACAACCGCAGCTTGGCCGACTTGATCAGTTTCTCGACCCCAGCGCGGGTTAGACCCAGGTACCTCGCAGCGTCGTTCACAGCTAACACGTAAGTTCGCTCGATTCCCTGCGTGTGATCGCGGCGGATGTCATCGATCACATCAGTTGGCCATCCGTGTTTGAGCATCGATGAGAGGACTTCCTCGAACTCGCTGTCACTCATCCACGAACTTGATGTGGTATTCGCCTGCCTAGGAGAAAGATCAATGGGCAGAACCGGTTTAGGCCGTCGTTTGGACCGCGGGGGTTGAGTTCTAGCCGCGACCTTGGGCACCGCGGCGCGAGGGGGCCGTTCGTAGGACTGAGTGGGCCCGGGCGTCAGCGGATTGTCTTTGGGTCGCGAGATGAACTCAGCGAGAGCCACCGGCGAGACCCGCCGGGTGCGGCCAATCGTCAGGGACTGGATTTCACCTTTGTAGAGCAGCTCGTAGGCCTTACTGCGGCTCACCGCGAGGCGCTCAGCGAGTTCCTGGACGGTCAACAGCTTTGTGGGTGCGTGCGCTTGCGCAACTGGTATTTGCGGCACCAAAGGCGCAAGGACGCGGCGAAGCTCCTCATCGTCGATCTCGACCGTTATCTTCATCTCCCCTCCCGTGTAGTCGCCGCTTCCGGTAGCGCCCACGCCGTCACGAGCCATTACGATGCGGCAAGTGCCGAGGCGGTCTTCAAAGTCGAGGTCTAACGGGTCGAACGGCTCCGCTCCGTTGGGATTTGAGACGACCCTATGGGCTGCAGCGGACACCCTGCGCGGCAGCATGGACGCTGCCGAGTACAAGCACGTCGTCCTGGGCCTGATCTTTCTCAAGTACATCTCGGATTCGTTCGACGCCCGCCATACGGAGCTAGCGGCACAGGCCGGGTCAGGCGCCGATCCAGAAGATCCTGATGAGTACCGCTCCGAGAACGTCTTCTGGGTGCCACCAGATGCTCGGTGGCAACGCCTTCAAGATGTGGCGCGGCAGCCGACAATCGGGGGACTGGTTGATTCCGCGATGGAGTCGATCGAACGCGATAACCCCCGTCTTAAAGGTGTGCTCCCCAAGGACTACTCCCGACCCGGCCTCGATAAACGCCGCCTTGGCGAACTAATCGACCTCATTAGCAACATCGCAGTGGGTGGGGCGGAAAACCACGCCAGGGATGTTCTTGGAAGGACCTATGAATACTTCCTCGGACAATTCGCAGGCGCGGAAGGCAAGAAGGCCGGCGAGTTCTACACACCACGCAGCGTCGTCACGCTGCTCGTAGAAATGATTGAGCCCTACGCCGGACGCGTCTACGACCCGTGCTGCGGATCTGCGGGCATGTTCGTCCAGTCAGAAGCATTCATTGAGGCTCACGGTGGGAAGCGAGACGACATCGCCATCTTTGGCCAAGAGTCCAACCACACCACCTGGCGACTTGCCCAGATGAACCTCGCGATCCGTGGAATTGAAGCTGATCTTGGCGGGGAGCACGCCGACTCATTCCACCGAGATTTGCACCCAGACCTTCGCGCAGATTTTGTCTTGGCGAATCCGCCCTTTAATGACGACAAATGGGGAGGGGAGTCCTTACGCGGGGATCCGCGGTGGCGCTATGGCGTGCCACCCCCGGCGAATGCGAACTTCGCGTGGGTGCAACTCTTCATTCATCACCTAGCGCCTCAGGGCATCGCAGGCTTTGTCCTATCTAACGGAAGCATGTCGTCGACACAGTCGGGCGAGGGCGAAATCCGAAAGAACATCCTCGACGTCAGAGCATCCCTCGGCGCCGCCGCCGGCCACCCCGCCGAAGCCTATGACGCGGACGAGGGTTTCGACTGACGATGGACACGGAGACATACGTCGACTTGAAGCTGTTACCGATCAGCCACTCAGTCGACATCGAAACTGGTTACCTGGCGTTGAAGCCATTGGTCAAGGCGACTCTTTCTGTGAGCTAGGAAGGTTCTCAGCATGAGCGATTTAGCGCTACCAGTCGGCGGTAAACGCACACATGTGTTTAAGAGAGACAGTCCGGAAATGTAAACGCCGTTTCTGAACTCGTTTTGGCCGATTTCGGGTAATCGACTGCGACCCCCATTGCGACCCCCACTGCGAAGTTTTCGTCGGGTCTCGTCTTTCCATAACGCGAACCGAAGTCGCCGACCGCTCCGGCCTTACCATCGATGCCGATGGAGGCAATAGCGATTGAGTTGACCCCCAAGGAAGTTGCTCTGCTCAGCCATGGCTTGATGGAGTGGGGCGGTCCAGCCTTTGCGACGAGTGAACTGGCCGTCGCGATGGGCTTCCTCGCGCTGCAAGACATGGAGGGCGAATGCAAGAGGCTTGCCGAAGCGATCCGTGCCAAGCAGCCGCTCTTTCCTGAGGACTGGACGCGCGCCCTTGCCGCTACTGAAATTGCCTTCGCGAGCGAGGTATGGGGGTCCGGTTGGGACTGGGCAATTACTCAGGGATTCGGTGACGAAGAGACCATCAAGACCCTTCGCGGCGTGCAGTACAAACTCCGAGTTGCGCGTGCAATCAAGAAACCCGGCACCAAGTAAGACGCAGAAGGTGATGGAAAGCATCGCGGAACTTGATCGCCCCGAGAAGTGGCTGGGTGGCCATTACGAGCTCGCTGTGGAGCTCGGCGAACCCGACGATCAAAAGCTCGAGGCAATGGCGCAAGCGGTTTGGTCGGCTGCCGCAGCCGAACGATGCTTTGCACTCATCGACGGACGCCATGAGCCAATAAGACTGTCGCTGGAATCTGTATTGGGGTATCAGCTACACGGGCTGGTAAACCTGCCTAGTGGCGAACGCGTACCGTGCGGGCTCACTGCGTGGCGCGAGTCGGATGTGGTGGCTGAGGGATTTTACGGTCCAGATTGGCTTGCGTTCTTTGTTCCGATTGGAGGTCTCGACGAGGCAGGCATTCCGACCGGCGGCTATCCGTTCGGAGACTTCGAGGCATCTCGCGCGTGGCGGGCGCCGCTCGACACGTGGCTCTCCAAGATTGGGATTGGGCTGTATTCCGTGGCTCCGTACCGATTGGGCTTGGTCGGTATGGAGGTGGCTGGCGAGGCTTATTCCGACCGCCTGAGTGGCGGCATTCCCGCTCGGAGACCAATCGGCTACCTAGTTCCTGAAGGTGGCAGCGTGCACTACTACCCGGCCACCGAATAGGACTCATTGCGTTTGTCGAGGCCGGCAGCGGTCGCTCTAGGAGCACGGACGCCGCCGGACCTACCGCGAAGCACTGTGAGTGCTGAGGCTGATACGCGGACCGACCATCGCAGCTCGGTTCGCGTTACGGAAACTACGGCCCACTTCAATTCGGCGGGCTTTCCATAACGCGAACCGCGTTTTGACCAATGGGAGGCGACTGCGCAGTAGGCGTCGCCTAGAATTGGAACGCAGGCCGTCTACCTGGGCATCACAGCCGGCGGGTAGAGGTTGCCCCGGAGGGTCGAATGACCGCTACATCGGATTGTCGCCAACTCGTTACGTCCTTTCTTGCCGCCCGTCAGGACTCGGATGCCTATGCGATGGATCTCATGCATCCTGCATTCACCTTCGAGAGTCCGCTCATGAGGATCGATGATCGGGCCGTTTATCTCCAAAACCACCGCGGGTTCCAACGCCTCGTTAAAGGTCTGGCGATGATCAGCGAGCTGTATGGGCCGGACGAGGCAACTCTTTTCTACGACCTGGATACGGCAACGTCGGTCGGCGTGCAGCGGACAGCCGAACATTTCCAGATCAGGGGCGGCAAGGTGGCGTCCATCCTGGTGCTATTCGACTCGGCACCGTGGAGGCCGCTCTTTGAAGGAACGAATAGCTAGAGGCTGATCGGACGAGCGGTTAATGTCGGCCGGCTCGCGTTACGGAAACTACGGCCCACCACATCGAGGATTCCGCCATGGGAGCACGGATGGTCGCTTCCCTGGCAATCGATACGGCCACTTGGGCCCAGACGGTCGTGGTTGATCGGCGAAAATCAGGCGGCTAGCCTCCATCCTTGCCTCCAGGTTCTGAATGACACCGTTGCAGTTCTTGACCACCGGGCTCTAGAAGAGCGTCTGGCCCATCAAGAAATACCACGGGCCCTTCGGCGTGGTCACATGCCGCTCGACCCGGATCCCTGTTATTGAACGCGCTCAAGACGAACTCGTGATGGACGTCGTATCCAGCCGAACAGGCTATGTGACGGGGGCTCCTCCTCTCTGCCTAATGGATCAACATCGGGATCACGATCGACGCCATCCACAGCGCGAGTCCGACCGCGATCATGCCGATCTTCTTATATTTCCAGCCGATCGATGCCAGGACGAAGGCGACGAACGCCAGGATCAGTAGGAGCGTGCTCGGGGTGATGCTCGAAAGCCGAGGAATGAGCGCAGCCAGCGACCACAACGCTAGGCCGACAGCGATCAGGTCCGTTTTCTTGTAGCTCAATCCGATCGCGGCAACTACGAAGACCACGAACGCGATGATCAGTAGAAGTTCGCTAAAAGTCATGGCCCGATTATCTGCTGGTGGACAGCGCCCCGGTACAAGGCCGGCGAAAAGAACTCGAGGAGCTCACCCGCGCT
>JACXTT010002800.1_pt1 | contig 27325 bp, 20 predicted proteins | sample 9270951 | NCBI WGS metagenome assembly JACXTT01 (sample SAMN15532306, study PRJNA645909) | rock metagenome | isolation source: weathered quartz diorite | place: Puerto Rico | collected 2017-06-21 | reverse complement strand
GAAGCGTCGGTCGCGACGAGACGCTACCCAACACCTTGAATTTGCAGGGAAGATCGCATATCGTCGCCGGTCCTGGCGGAGTCATCCTGCGGCCGTCGCGCTGGGCGCTCTTGTCAGTGCCGTAGGGCGGGCGCTTCCCTCCCCCTGTGACGCGCCCGCCCTACCCTTTCTCACAGTCGTGCGCTGCCGCCCGCTACCGTGAGGCATACAGGGCGAGCGCCAACTCCTGCCCCTCCTGGTCGCGCTCGCCCTGCCCTCGTTCTGACTCCGACTCGCCGGATTGGATAGCGGCTAGGCCCAGGGAAGCTGGCCCCAGTACGAGGGGTGCCCGCGCTCCGGCTGCTCGAACCGCGCGTATGCCTGCCTCGGATCGGGCGTCTCTTCGTCCGCGCTCGCGCCGTACTGGGCGGCGAGCTCGGACACCGGGTAGAGCAGCTTCTCGTCCTCCAGACGCGCACCGGTCATCAGGATCACGCACGGCCCGTTCCCGGCGCCGACGAACACGTGCTCGACTCCGGCGGGGCAGTGAAAGAAGTCCCACGCACGAAGCGGCCGCTCCTCGCCGTCGACGAGGAGCTTGCACTCCCCCGACAGCACGAGGAAAGCCTCCTGCTGCGACTCCGAGTGATACAGGCAATTCGGCTCGCCAGGCTCCAGGACGGCGAGGTTGATGCCGAGCTGCGGAAACGAGAACTCCCGCGTCTCGAAGCCGCATCCCGAGCCGAACGTCCTCGTCGTCCACCACTCGGCGTCGCGCACGTTGACGACGAACCAGCCGTCCGCGACGGGCGCGAGGCCGGAGCCGGAGTCTTCGAGCTTCGCCTCGGGCACGGCGCCGACTCTAGCCTTTCGCATCCAGGAGCGCATCGCACACACGCCTCGTATCGATTGCGATAATTCACGGCGGTGCGGCCACCAACCGATCAGCCTGACGGGGCCATGTCCGACATGAGCTCGGACCTCGGCGGCAACTGGGAACTTCCTGATCGCTTCAACTTCTCGCGGGATATCGTCGAGGCCGTCGCGTCTCACGATGGAACGTGGCCGGCGCTCACCTTCGTCGACTCGGTCGGGGCGATTCGTCGGTTCACGTTCGCCCAGATGCACAACATCGCCACACGCTGGACGGGCTTGCTCAGGGAGTCTGGAGTCGGCCCGGGCGACCGGATCATCGTCGCCGTCGGGAAGCGCCCGGACTGGCACGCCGTGCTGCTCGCGTCGATGCGCTGTGGCGCGATTACCGTCCCGTGTTCCGTCCGTGCCAGCGCGCCCGAGCTCGACTTTCGGATCCGTCAGTCCGGAGCGTCCTTGGTCGTCGCGGAGCGGACCACGCACGCAGCTCTGCAGCATGCGCTGAACCGACTTGACGCGCCACCGGCCGTGCTCTACGTCGACGAGATCGAGGATTCGCTCCGAGAGTTCCCACGCGTCGCACCGTGCGAGGACACCGCGAGCGGAGATCCTGCTGCGATCGTCTACACGGCCGGTGTGAGCGGACCGCCGAAGGGCGTAGTCCACACGCATGGATCGATGTATGGAGCCCGGCTGCAAGCGCAGCACTGGCTCGACGCCCGCCCTGACGACCTCGTCTGGTGCACCGTGCCTACTGGAGGCGCCGACTCGATCTGGAACGTCCTTCTTGGACCCTGGAGCTGCGGGTCGCAGATCGTCCTCCACGAACAGCCGTTTGATCCGATCGAGCGGTGCGAGCTGATCGAGCGTCTTGGTGTGACAGTGCTGTGTCAAACGCCGGCGGAGTACCGCGCCATGACGAGGGTCGACGGCGTCGAGCGCCGCGACCTCACGAGCGTTCAGCAGGCCGTGTCCATCGGCGATGCGCTGGATCTCGAGACGGTCAGGCGTTTCAAGCGCTTTTTCGGCATCACGGTACGCGAGGGTTACGGTCAGACGGAGACCTCGATCGTGATCGGCCAACCTCCGGGGCTCGAGCCCCGGCTGGGCTCGATGGGGTTGGAGCTGCCGGGTCAAAGGGTCGCGGTGATCGACGACTGGGGGCAAGAGGTTGGCCCCGGCATCGAGGGCGAGATCGCCGTGCAGATACAAGGCCCGACGCTCTTCCAGGGATACTGGGATCAGCCGGAGCTGACGTCCGCGGCGTTTCGCGGCGGCTGGTTCGTGACGGGAGACCTCGCGATCCGCGATCGGGACGGGCACTTCTCGTTCATCGGACGCCCCGAGGACGTGATCGGGTCCGATGACCGGAAAGTGAACGCACTCGAAGCCGAGAGTGCGTTGCTCGAGCATGACGCAGTCTTCGATGCCGCCGTCGTGAGCAAGCACAACCCGCTTCACGGTCAGGTCGCCAAGGCGTTCGTGGTCGTACGGAGCGAGGCTCCTGCCGTGTCGACGCACGAGCTCTTGGAGTGGAGCCGGCGTCGCCTCGTTCCCAACCCGGGACCGGATGAGATCGAAGCAGTCCCGGAACTACCCAGAGACGAGAGCGGCAAGGTTCGTCGACACGAGCTCAGGCAGCGCGAAGCGAGCCGTGTCGGCAAGGACGGAGGTTGGTGGGAGCGCGGTTCCACAACGAGCCCCGAAGCGGAACCGAACACTTCCGACTCGGCGCTCGTGGCGAGGCTGGACGCGTACGCACACGCGGACAAGCATCGGCGGGACCCCGACCCTTAGATCATCGAGCGTCGGCGAGGGCTCGCGCCGCGACCGTGTCGATCGCGACGCGAGCCTGCCCGCCTAGTGACAGACGCCGGACCCCGAGTCGGTGAACGAGCCCGATCCTGGATCGTTGACGAACTGCCAGTCGTAACCGTTCGGGTGGAACGTCAGCTTCAGCACGCCGTACGTGCTCGAGTCACGGACGACCTCGCCGGCAAGCGCGGGCTGAGATCCGAACCCGTAGTGGTTCTTGCCACCGGTACCGACGACGAACTCCCGGATCCCGTTCGCATCGAGAACCGGATCCTGGAAGCTCGAAGCTCCTGTCGTCGAGGTCCCTTGCGGCGTCACCCCGATCGGGTCGAACCGCTCGTAGTCGTGGTTGTGCCCGGACAGGACGACGTCCACGCGGCCGGCGACGAGATCGTTCCAGATGGTCGCCATCTGCTGTGCGTCGCCGTGCTGGCCGGACGAGAACCGCGGCTCGTGCCAGTACGCGAGCGTACACGCGTTGGGATGAGCAGCAAGGTCCGCCTTCACCCACTGCTCCTCCGGGGATCCGCTTCCACAGCCGCCGATGTGCGAGCACTCGGAGTTGAGCGAGAGCAGGTGCCAACTGCCGACGTCGAAGCTGTAGTAGCCCTTCAGCGGATCGCCGGCCGTCGTGCCGAAGTACTGGAAGTACCCGGTCGCGCCCGATGTCAGGTACTCGTGGTTGCCGATTGCCGGACGCATCAGCGACTTCACGCGGCCCCACGAGAGGTCGAAGGCACTCATGTACTGCGAGAGCGTGTTGGTCTCGTACTGGTTGTCTCCGAGCGTGAGCACCGCCTTCAGGTTTGACATGTTCAGGAGCAGGTCGCTCGTCCACTTCTGCCGGCACGCGCTCGACGAGCCGTTACCGCCGTTGAAGAGCGAGCTCGTCGGGTCGCAGGCGATGTCCCCTGCGGCGGCCACGACCGGGTCGCTGCTCGACGCAGTAGGCTGAGGCTGAGGCTGAGGCTGAGGCTGAGGCTGAGGAGCCGGCTGCGGCGAGGGTTGGCCTGACCCGATCGCCGCCCCGAGGGCGTCGAGGTACGTTCCGGCGCCCGAGGACGATTGCCACTCGGTGGCGGACTCCACACTCGTGCCCTCGCCCCACTCGTTGAACGTCGTCACGAGCTGCCACGGAGCACCCGAGTTGACCATGTCGAGGACGTTCACGGTCCATCTCGCTGGATCCCTCGCAAGCCGCGGGCTCGTCTCGTTCGCCTTGAAGAAGCCGGGCGAGATCGAGAACGAATATCCAGCCTGGTTGCTCTCCGCTACGGCCGGTCCGTACTGATGCCACGAATCGGGCTGGCTCGGACACGTCCTGTAGCCGCTGAAGACCTTGAGGTCGACGTAGAAGTCCGTGTTGGCGGACTTCCATTTGTCGACGATCGCACAGGTGAGGTCGTTCGAGTTGTAGACGAAGATGACCGGTTTTCCGCCCACCTTGAGATACGCGGGGTCAGCGGCATAGTGCTGGTCGATGTACGTCAGGTCGGATTTGATCTGGGCGATGCTCGGATCGCCCTGGCCCTCGGGCTCGTAGTAGAGAGCCCACTTGAAGCCCGACCCGAGGCTGTCGGCGACCGACAGCAGCTGGCTGAAGCGTTGATCCGAGTTGGAGCCCTGACCCCACCACGACGAGATCCCCGCCGTCAGTCCGGCGCCGCGCATGGCCTCGATCTGTTTCTGAATCACCGAGGTGGACAGGTCGTAGTAACCCAGCGTCGGATGGTATTTCGTGAACGGCGTCAAGCCTTGCTGACTCCACGCCTCCGGGAACCACGGGTAGTAGAAGGCCGCCCGGATCGGGAACCCCGTCTGCGTGGCGGGCGGTGAGCTCGAAGGCGCGGTGGTCGTCGGCGGGTTGGTGACCGTAGGCTGCGTCGTGGTCGTGCCGGTTGTCGGCTGCGTCGTGGTCGTACCGGTCGTAGCCGCCGTCCCGCCATCGGCCGTCTGGACGACGAGTCGGGGCGCGTTCAGGCCTTCCTTGCTCGAGAGGCTGATGTTCGTGGTGCCGGAGGTCGTGAGACCAAAGCTGTATGAGCCGTTGCCGGTCACCACGGACGTCACGTCGACCTGCGTCCACACGCCGACCGGGAACGGCCCGGAAGAACCGACCACTGCGGCGGCCATCTGCGGATAGCTCGACCACGTGATCGCCGATTCCGACCATGAGTTGTCCGGGACGGCGTGGACGTCGAAGCCGGTGCTGGATCCGCTCACGGTGTAGAACGAGAGCGTCGCCTTGGCGACGCTGCCGGTCAGGTCGTGGACGTCGAAGCGCGCAAAGCTGTAGGTCGCCGGCGATCCGTCGACGCGCAGCTTCGCCGACAGCGCGTAGTTGGACGTCGGCTTGAGGGAATAGACGTATGCGTCCGCGGTCGCGCTGAAGCTCTGTGGCGCGCCCTGGGCCTGAGCATCGACGCTCCGTCCCTGGAGGATCGCGAGGCTCAACCCGGCAAGAAGGAGAACTACGAGCCCGGCGGCGCGCGTGAGCAGTTGGTGTCCCGTCATGCATGACCTCCTCTTCAGCGCTGCGGAGTGACCACGGGGTGTGGGTGATGCGACTCCACGGCGGAAAGTGAGTGCCCTGGCGGCGTGCGGCTCCCATTCGACTCGGCGGGCCTCGGAAACGCCGCCATCCCCCGCGCGAGGGACTCAGCCGAGTGAAGGGGCTCTGCTCGGTGCCGACCGCAACCGAATGCCGCGGGCGGCGCGCGTGGCCGACGCACCGTGTTACCCGAAGGTCGAGGAGGTTCGGAGAGCGGCCGCAGACCCCGGGCAAGGTGGCCCGGGAGGCCTGGGCTCGCTAGCGGGTCAGCCTACGCAGTGCGCCTTCTATGACGCCGAAAATCGGTACCACGACCAGCCAGACGATGACCGCGACGACCACCGTCAGCCAGCGCACGACCAGAAGCGGTGTTCGGAGCAAACGCGCGTTCGACTTCTCGTACCCGCCGTCGGCGAGGACGACCGGAGAGCGGACGACGTTTTGCTCGTTCATGCGTATCCCTTCGACATCCCGTCAGTAGCCCCTTTTCCCTCGTCCGAGGGATCGAGGAGTCGCCGAATGGAGCTCAGTCGGATCGTGACGATCGCTGCAAGCGAGCACGCTATCCATCTCATCGACTCTCAGTGTGCACAACGACCGGGCCGAGATTGCCTCGACGCGGTAAGAGCGTCGTTACGAGATGGAGACGCCGGATGTGCGGGATAAACGGCGAGTGGCGCTAGTGGTCTCTAGTGGCAGGCGCCCGACCCGGAGTCCGTAAACGTCCCCGACCCCGGGTCGTTGACGAACTGCCAGTCGTAGCCGCTGGGGTGCAAGGTCAGCTTGAGGATGCCGTAGGTGGTCGGGTCGCGGACGACCTCTCCGGCGAGCGGCGGCTGCGACCCGAAGCCGTAATGGTTCTTGCCGCCCGTGCCGACGACGAACTCCCGGATCCCGTTCGGGTCGAGCACCGGGTCCTGGTAGCTCAGCGCCGCGCCAGAGACCGGCGGTTGCGGCGGCGTCGTGCCGATCGGGTCGAACCGCTCGTAGTCGTGGTTGTGCCCCGAGAGGACGACGTCCACGTGCGCGGCGACGAGGTCGTTCCAGATGGTCGCCATCGCCTGTGCGTCACCGTGTTCACCTGACGAGAAGCGAGGCTCGTGCCAGTACGCGAGCGTGCACAGGCTCGAGTGCGCCGCGAGATCCTGCTGCAGCCACGTCTCCTGGGGACTGCCAGGGCCACAGCCGCCGACCTTGGCCGTGCCCGAGCCGTAGCCGCACTCGGAGTTGAGCGCGATCAGGTGCCACGTGCCGATGTCGTAGCTGTACCAACCGCCAGGGGTCGGACCGGCCTGGGGGCCGAAGTAGGCGAAGTACGCGCTCGCGTCGTTCGACTGACAGCTCTTGCCGTACTCGTGATTGCCGACGGCCGGATACGTGATCGCCTTCACGCGCCCCCAGCTCGGGGCGTACGACGCGGTGAACCCGGTCGCGGCGCCGCACTCGTACTGCAGGTCGCCGAGCGGGAGGACGGCCGACAGCCCGCTGGCCAGAAGGAGGTCGCTCGTCCATTTCTGGCGGCAGTTCGCCTTCGTCCCGAGACCGTTGTTGAATCTCGTGCTCGTCGGGTCGCACGCGATGTCTCCGGCCGCGGCGATCACCGGATCGCTGCTCGACAGCACCCGGGTCGTCACGCGCGACAGCAACGTCCGCGGCCGTGTCGGGCCCAGGATGGAGATCCGAACGCGCAGCCTGACGCCGATCTCGCTCGAGCTCACGATGTGGCGCTGCCGCGTTGCTCCGGCAAGGTCGGTGCAGCTCAGGCCGGTCCAGTCGCACACCACCCACTGGAAGCGGAGCCGGCGCGGCTTCTTCGGCTTCGGCCCGCCGACCGCGGCGACGAGCGTCCGGCCCACCTGAGCCTGCCCGACGATCTGCGCGCCCGCCGACGAACGGGAGGCGAGCACGCGACTCGTCGGCTTGGCCGACGTCGCACCGACGTGCCGCCCAGCGGCCGGCGACACCGTCCACCCGTCGCTCGCTTCCTCCCCGAGCAAGGCCCCGGTGACGCCGAGCAGGACGACGAGGGAGGCGAGGGACAGCAGCTTCCGTTTGAGGCGAGGCGCAGGTCGCACGAGGCAGCATCACTGTACTCATGCCCGGTTAAGCGCTCGTTAACCGGGGTGGTTACGTCGTCGTGACGACGAGCTGCGGTGGGTGCGTGCCCTCACTGCTCCACATGCTGAGATTCGTCGAGCTCGCCGTCGCCAGTGCGATACAGATCGTGCCGTTGCCGCTCACGAGGACGGTGACATCCACCGTCGTCCACGTCCCACCGGTCACGGGGCCGGACGAGCCGGTCTTGTTCGCCGCGAGGGCGGGAGCGTTGTTCCAGGTCAATGCCCCCTGTGTCCAGCTCGTGTCCGACACGGAATAGGCGTCGTAGCCGACGCTGTGCGTCGAGTTCGCCCACACCTGCAGCGTCGCGCTCGCGACCGTCCCGCTCAACCCGGTGACCGTGAACTTGAGGTACGTCCGCAGCACGGGCGAGCCGTCGACGCGGAGGACTGTGCTCGAGCCGGTGTTCACCGCGGGCTGCGACGAGTCCACTACGCGTCGTCTGAGGGCGCGAACGTGGACGTTCCACCCCCGCCGCCGCTGATGGTGATCAGAAGCGTTTGCGCGGGTTCCTGGTTGCCGACCTGGTCGCTGCTCGCGAACTTGACCGTGGTGGTGGCGCCGACCTGGAAGGGAGCCGTGTAGAGGTGTGGGTGCTGCTCGATGCCGGGTCGCTGCCGTCGGTCGTGTAGTAGGTCGAGGCGATGCCCGAGCCGCCGGCGTTGTCGGTGGCGTTGAGGCTGACCGAGACCGCTGAGGAGTAGGAGGCGACGCACGCTGAGCCGTTGCACGCGGCGGTCGTCGACGGTGCCGTGGCGTCGGGCGTGACCGTGAACGGGCTGCTCGGCGAGCTCCCCGATCCGTTGGAGGCGGTCACCGAGAACGAGCCGGACGTGCCGGGCGCTCCAGACTACGTGTAGGTCTGCGCGAACGGCGGGGTCACATCGGTCGAGCCGTCGCCGCCGAACACGATCGGGAACTGCATCGTGGTCGCTATGCCCGGGGGCCGCTGTTGTCGCCGAGCTGTATGGCTGGACAAAGGCCCTTCGCTGAGCGTCAGGCGGCTTTGAGGGCGAGGATGGCGGTGCCGTGGCCGCCGCTTGAGGCGGAGAGGGTCCACGTCGCCTGGTAGCTACCGGTCGCCGAGGTGATCTGGTAGGCGGCGAGGCCGTGCACGCCCGTTCCCTGGCTGAACGAGTCCAGCACTGTCCAGCCCGCTGATGTCAGTGAGGCCGTCGCGGTTGCCGGGTAGTTGGCCGCCGCGATGAGGAGATCGCTCGCATTGAGGGTGTTGAAGCCGGTTGCGGTCGCGATTGTCGTCGCCGAGGCGCCGGAGCCGCCCGCCGACTTGTCCGGCTGTGAGGCGGTGGCGATCCCGGACCATTCGCTGACGCTGACCGCGGCGGACTTGGCGGCGCTCAGGGTGACGGTCACGCTCGTGACGGTCGGTGCGCCGAGGCGATACCAGATCTCCACACGGGAGTTGATGCCGGTCAGGAACCCGACCGGGCCCTTCACCCACGACCCGCTCGCCGAGTCGGTGACCGAGAGGACCGAGGCCGAGCTGCCGGCGGCGAGAGCGACAACGGCGACGAGCGTGTCGCCCGGAAGCGAAGCGCTCTGCAGCGTGGCGGTGACGGTGCCGGTCGTTCCGCCGTTACGGGCCGATTGAGTGAGGGTGATGCCGGCGGGCGGGGTGATCGTGATCGTCTGACTCTGTGGCGCTTCGACGTTGCCGACGTGGTCGGTCGAGAAGAAACGCACCGTCGTCGTGCCGGTGAGCAGGATCGGCGCGGAATAGACGCTCCGGGTCGGGCTCGTAGTCGGATCGCTGCCGTCGGTCGTGTAGTAGGTGCTAGCGACCCCGGAGCCGCCGTCGCTGGCGACGAGGCTGACCGACACGGTCGAGCTGTACGTGCCGCCGCAGGCGCCGAAGTTGCAAAGCATGCTCGTCACCGGTGCCGCACCGTCCGGTGTAACCGTGAACTGGCTCGCCGGCGAGGTACCGCCGGAGTTGCTCACGGTCACGCCGAACGAGCCGCTCGTCGAGGCCCCCGACGTCCAGGTGTAGGTGTGTGTGAACGGCTGCGTCCCCGTGGCGCTGCCGCCGTCACCGGGGGCGAACACATCGGGGAACGTCGCCGACGTCGCCCCGGTGGCGGTCGCCCCGACGGTGAACGACCCCGACCCTGCGGAGGGCTTGTAGTAGAGGTTCGTGCCGTTCGCGTAGTCGTTGCCGTCCGACGGCGTCACGGTCAGCGACGGCGCCGGCGGCGGCTGCACCGGCGGCGGGTTGCAGGGGATGGTGCCGCTGTCTTGCGTGGCTCCGCCCGTGGGAATGAAGGCGAAGGTGGCGCTGGTCGGGTTGAGCGTCAGCTTGAGCGCGCCGAAGTGTGTGAAGTCGGCGGCGACCCGGTTCGGGTCGGTCGTGACCTGGGATTGATGGCCGTGCCCGCCCGTGCCGGCGATGATCTCGACGACACCGTTCGCGTTCGGCTGTCCGTTCCAGTCGAGCGGGCCGTACCGTTGGTAGTCGTGGTCGTGTCCGTTCAGCACGAGCACACCGCCGTGCGAGACGAGCAGCGACCAGATGGCGCTCATCCGTGTCGTCTGGCCCTCGGGGCCGGTGTTCCAGAGCGGGTGGTGGTAGTAGACGAGCGTGCACTGAGCGCTGTCTGCGGCGAGGTCCTGCTGCAGCCACTGGTACTGGCCCGTCCCCGGCGCCGTCTGGTTGTACTGCGAGGTGGAGTCGAGGCTGATGAAGTGCCAGCCACCGGCGTCGAAGCTGTAGAAATGGCGGGTGGTGTCCCAGTAGTTGAAGTAGCCGCTGGCGCCGCTGTCGAAGCTGTACTCGTGGTTGCCCACGGTCGGGTCGGTGATCGAGCGGAACTGGCCGAAGAAGTTGTTGGGGTCGTAGTAGTTGGAGAACTCGCTCGGCGAGCCCTTCTCGTACACATCCCCCAGATAAAGGAACAGACTTGGGTTCCAGCCGGCGATCAGGTTGGCCACGTCGGAGTTGGACGGCGTCTCACCGGAGCCGCCGTCCCCCACGGCGGCGACCACGAAGGGCGAGCCGGGCGTGCCGCTCGTCGGCACGAACGAGTTCCCGTTCTGGGGCGGCTGCGACACACCGTTCGCAAACGTCATGCTCACAACAGGGCTCGGATTGCTCAGCCAATCCGTCGTGCTGTTCGAGATCCACCCGCGGGCGGTGATCGCGTGCACGCCGTCCACCCAGCGGGCTGTCGGCAGCGACGCGGAGTACACGCCTGAGCTTGCCTGGAAGTCGGAGAGCGCGTAGCCGCTCGCCGCGTTCGTGCAGCCGCTGTCGTCGACGCAGAACCGGATCTTGGGCGCCGACGGCGGACTGCCGGTCGTGGTGACCGTTGCCGACACCGGCAGCGAGCCGGTCACGGACCCGGGTGCCGTTGGGCTCGTCAGGCAGACCGTGACCGTGTAGCCCGGCTGAGTGGTCGTCGTACACCCAGGAGCATTCGGCGTCGTGGCGGACGCCGGCGGCGACGACTGGGCCGAGCGGTTCCCGGCCGCGTCGAACGCGTCCACGGTGTAGCTGTGCGTCGAACCGGCGCTGACGGAGGTGTCCGGGTACGACAACGTCGTCCCCGACACGGTGGCGAGCGGCGTCCCCGAGCCGTCCTTGTAGATGCTGTATCCCGTCACGCCCGTGTCGTCCGTCGACGCTGCCCAGCCGACGTCGATCTCGGTCGGACTGACGCCGGTCGCGGTGACACCGGAGGGCACCGAGGGCGCCTGCGTGTCGGACGAGCTCGTCGTCGTCACGACCAGCTGCGGCGTGTTCGCTCCCTCCCTGCTCGACATGCTGAGCGCCGTGCTGCTCGTCGTCGTCAGCGCGAGGCTCACCTTGTGGCCCGGAGAAGCGAGCGGCGTCACGTCCACGCTCGTCCACGTGTTGGCGCCGACCGAGCCCGACGAGCCCGTCTTGCTCGATGCGAGCGGCGGGGCGTTGCTGTAGGTGATCTTCGAGGAGCCGGTCGCCTCGACCCACGTGGTGTCCGCGACCGAGTACACGTCGTAGCCGGCCGACAGCGCCGTGTTCGCGTACACCCGCAGCGTCGCCTGGGTCACCGTTCCGGTGACCGAGCCGAGGTTGAAGCGCAGGTAGCTGCGCTGGATCGGGGAGTTGTCGACGCGCAGCGTCGACGAGTTGCCGTAGTTCTTGGTCGGGTTGCCGGCGTCGACGTAGGCGTCGGCCTCGGGGTTGAGAGTGACGGTGGAGGTGACCGCACTCGGCGCGCTGACGGCTGCCGCGCCGACGACGAGGAGCGCAACCGCGAGCGGCACGCCAGCCCCCCAACCGAACATTCTCACGCGACGCCCGACGCCCTCCACCTACCCCCCAACTCCCGAGACCGGTGCACGCCGCCAAGGCAGCGTCCGACAGACAGTCTAGTTCCGGTTCCGTCGAGCGCAACAGGACCTAGGGACAGGATTCGGCGCTTTTCGCCGCTAGGACACCCGCGTCCGCTGCGCCAGACGCCGTCGCCGCGCGGCAGAGACGATCAGGAGTGCGAGCACGACCGCGGATGCCGCGGCCAGCACGAGCGTCCGGCCCGTGCTCGAGCTGTGGTTGGCCACAGCATCGGAGTCGAACCCCTCGATCGACGGAGATCTGCCGCCACGGAGGGCGGCGAGAACACGGAGGTAGCGAGTGCCGTACTTGACGCTCGGCTCGATCTGGGAGTTCTCGCTGAACTCGTTCCAGCTGATCAGGCCGACCGCATCGGGAGACGAGGCAATCGCACCGTTCATCTCCAGCCTCAGCGTCTCGCCGTTTCGCCTGTCGACCACGCGCGTGCCTCCGATGAGCCTGGCGTCGAATCCGACCGCGGCCGGCGCGATCCAGAGACCCCGTCGCGCATGAATCGCGTTCCCCATCTCGACGAGCTTCGACGGATAGCCGGGATACACCTTCGGGTCGACCGACGACCAGTAGTAGGCGTCACCGTCGACGGCGCGGGCGAGCCGCTCGTATCCCTGCGTGTTCTTCTCGGACGCCAGCACGAGCAGCCGGCTCCGCACCTTGCTGGTGACTGACGCGACCTGCGCTGCCGTGTACTTCCATGTGCCGGACCAGATGACGAGCGGCTTGCCGAAGATCCGGAAGGCAGGCTCGTGGGAGAACCGCTGCGCGAAGAGGCTGAGATCCGCGAGCACCCGACCCGTGGAGAGCGGCCGGTGCTCGAAGTCGAGGCCCTCGTAGATGATTGCGAGCTTGAAGTGAGCCGCGTCCGCGACCTGGACGAGGCGCGCCAACCGCCCGTCCAGTGTGGGCGTGCTCTTCCAGCTGACGATGAAGCCCTGGAGCCCGGCGTGCTGCGCCCAGCGAACGTGTTGGCGCATGACCGAGCGCTCGTTGCTCGAGTAGCGGCCGAGGAGCGGATAGTCGCTCTTCGCCCGCCGCCAGGACGTCGGGTTGTACCAGATGTAGTAGTAGGTAAGGGCGGGAATCGGCTGCGCGGGCGTTGCGGCGGCAGCAGGCCGGTCGAGCGTTGCGACAAGGCAGGCGGCGACCACGACGCATACGGGCAGTAGGCCCCGTCGAGCGAGCCCGCCCGCCCCGGCCGCCGTGTTCGGCGCTGTACCCGGCGTCACCGTGCGTGCCGCGGAGGTGGGAAGTCCGGCATCGTCGGCGGCTCTGGCGAAACCTGCTTCTGACGCTCCTTGCGCTTGCCCGGCTTCGGCTTGTCGGCTTTCCCCTTGGCGTTCGTCGTCGGCGCAGGTGTTGGAGCCGGCGAGGCGCTGGACCGGCGCCGCGTCGGTTCCATTGTCGCGGGTGAAGGCTGCGGGTTGGCCTGCCGCGGCGCCGGTGTCGTTGGGGCCGGTGCGGGCACCGGGGAGGTGGTCTTCCGCCGTGTCGGTGTCTTTGCCCGCGTGGTGGTCTTCGCCTGCGCCGGTGCCGCCTGAGCCGTGGGTGGAGTCGTCTGCCACGGCACGCGCAGCGTCGACGCGGGAGCGGGTGGCGCGGGGATCGCCGTCTGAGTGGGCGTCGGTGCGAGTGGGCCGGTGCGCCCGAAGGGCGCACCGGCAAGCGCGGGTACAGGCTCGAGAAGCACGTCGGCGGGTGCCGGCGAGCCGCTGAGGCGACCACGGCCGACCTTCATCAGACCGATTGCGACGCCGAGCGCCAAGATGGCTGCGAACGCGATGTCGAAGTAGGAGAAGACCTTGAGCTCGACGACCTGGTCACGCGTCAGCGACAGCGGCTGGGTGCCGGAGACGCCCCAGGCGTTTGCCGAGATGCGGTAGCTGCCACGCGGCAGGGCCGGAAGCGTTTGTGAGTGCCCCGACCCGAACGACTCGGTTCGCAACGCGCCGTTCGGGAGCACGAGCGTGAAGCCGGATCCGATTCCGACACCGAAGAGCCTGTCGGTCGCCTTGACCTTGAGCGAGTAGAACAGCAGCTTCACGTCGACCCGGCGGTTGTGCAGCGGCGTGAATCCCTGCTGGGAGCGGTTGACGACGTTGTTCCCGCCCACGAGCACGCTCTGGATCCGGTACCCGAGTGGCTTGGAGACCAGACCGCCGGAGAGCGGCACCACGCGACTCGCCTGCATGCGCAGCGCTCGGCGGCTGAGCAGTTGCTCTCGGGTGAGAGTGAAGACGGCGCCGTCGCTGCGCTTGATCGTCATCGCGCGGATCGTCGAGGGGCTGACGGGGTTGCCCGTGCGCTCCAGGAACGCGAAGCGCACAGGCACGTAGGCGTCGACCGCCGCCCGGATGACGCCACGGACGCTTTCTCCGCCGACGACGACGGCACGTTGCCGGAACCGGATGTAGAGCCGCTCGAGCCTGTAGCTGATCCCCCCAGGGCGAAGGTTCGGGGCGAGTCGCAGGCCCTGCGTTATGAGCTCGAAGCCGAGCGAGGGGAAGAGCAGACCGCTCCGAAGCGGCGTCGAGGCCGGCTGTGGAAGGAGGTACGCCGGCAGGATGAAGGCTCCGCGTCGGTCCGTGACGAAGCGCTGTCCTCGAAAGGTGAACGTGAGACCCGGCACCGCAGGCGCGGTGATCACCTCCATCGAGCTCGGCCCCACCGCCCGGCGAGCAGCCTCGCTCTCCCCGGCTGCCGCGACGCCCGCCGTGACCGCGGCGACGACTCCGAGGCAGATGACGCGACGGAGGCGGCTGCGCAGCCCCGAGCGGGTCACGCGCTGCGCCTCGAGGGGAACTCCGGCAGCGGCGGCGTCTCGGAGGGGACGGGCTGCGGTCGGAACTTCGCCCGCGGAGGAGACGGCGGAGGCGGTGGTGTCGGCCCCTCGGGTCGATCCGGCGGCCCACCGGGACCAGGTCCGCGCCGCCACGAACCGGACGACCGTCGACTGGCCATCACGATCAGCAGTGCCGTGAGGAGGAAGGCGACGACGTATGCCGGGTAGACGATCGATCGTTGTGGCGCGGCCGGAGGCTTGACTCCGCGCACGGCCGGCACGATCGCGGGTTCGCGGGGTCCTCGCGAGAAGTCGAACGCGCCACGGATGCTGCTCGCGCGAGCGTCGCGAGCTGCGAGCGGCTTGAGATTCCAGTTCTGCTCGATGAACTTCAGGATCGACGTGAAGTCGAGCGTCGTGTGGTCGGTGAACCCGGCGCGCGCGTACGGGCTGACGAGGAGCGCCGGAACGCGGAAGCCGTAGCCGAACTTGTCCACCTTCGGTGGCTTGACGTGGTCGTACCAGCCCCCCCAGTCGTCATACGACCAGATGAACGCCGAGTGCGTCCAGTAGGTGCTCGACATCAGCGAGTTGAGGAGCGTGCGGACGAAGCGCTCGCCCGCCTGGATGCTGCCCGGCGGATGCTCGCTCGACCCCGAGGGGGCGATGTAGGAGACCTCGGGCAGCTTGCCGGCGTTCAGGTCCTTGTAGTACTGGCTGAGGTCGACGATGTGGGAGAAAAGGGCCCGATTGTCGATGTAGCGCGCATAGTCGAGCGGCGGCACCCAGACGATCTGCGAGCCTCGATCGGTCGAGACCCGGCTGCGATACGTGATCCTCGGGTCGTAGTTCTGGACGTAGAACTTCCACGAGACCCCTGCTGCCTGCAGCCTGTCGAAGATCATCGGCAGGTTTCCGAATCCCTTGGCTGGAACCGCATCCACCTTCGGGTTCCCCGGTGTGCCGGTCACGGCGAACATGTGGTTCCACGTGCTGCCGCCCGCTGCAGAGCTGAAGAATCGGTCGAACAGAACGAAGCGGTCGGCGAGATTCCAGTAGAAGGGGAGGTCCTGCCCGTCGTAGTGCCCCATCGCGAGCGACCCGTCGACCCCGAGCCTGCGAAACGCGTCGACGAAGCCGTTCATGCGCCCCTCGTTGTACTGGGCGCGGAACACGTCCGCCGTGTGGCCGAGATCACGCACGGGCCGGTTGCGAATGGCGAACGGCTTGACACAGCCGGCGCCCGCGTCGGTGAGGTTGCGTGGCATGCATGTTCGCCGGGGAAGGCCGTCGCCGCGCTTGTACGTGCCGAAGTAGTTGTCGTAGGTGTGGTTCTCCTGCATCAGCACGATCAGATGCCTGATCGGCGTGCGCGGCGCGTGCCGCGCTTGCGCCGCGGATGCAGCACCGGCCGTGCTCACGGCGGACAGCGCAGCGACGAAGGCGAGGCCGATGGTCAGCCGCCTCATCATGGTCGCACCGCGTACACGACGATGACGGGGTTGCGCACCGTTCCTCCTGCCGCGGTCTTCACGGCAACCGACTCGACGTGGACGACGCGCCCGTTGTAGCGGTCGGCATAGCGAAGGATCTTGTCGGCGAAGAACGTCGACCTCGAGGCGGAGTAGGAGTCCCAGATCAGGTACTGGAGGTCGTTGTGCCGGATCTGGAGGTCAGGGTTGACGACGGGCTCGTAGACCGGATTCCGCCGAAGAGGATTCGGGCTGACCGACAGGCCGAACACCTTGCGGTGGCCGTAGAACTGGATGATGTTCGCCATCGAGGGGCCGATCGCGAGCATCTCGGCGCCCACCGGGATGTGCGTGCGAATCCAGCCACCCGCCTCCCTCCCGCCCGGGACGCCGCCCGAGCCAGCCAGGAACTTGCCGGACGAAGGCGGCTGGATCCGGCCCCAGGCAGGAATCGCGAGCGTCACGGCCACAGCCACGGTGACGAGCGCGGTGATCGCATGCGCCGTCTGGCGACGTCCGGCGAATTTCGTCCACTGCTCGGGCCAGAGCGCCAGCGTGCGAGCGGCCAGGATCGCGATCGGGGGCGCGATCGGCAGCAGGTACTGGAAGCCCTTCACCGGATAGAGCTCGAAGAACAGGGCCGGCACGACGATCCACGACAGGAGCAGGGTCTCCCGCCAGGTGCGATAGCGCCGCATGAGCACGAGTCCGGCGACCGCGGCGACGAGCACCGCCGGCCCGATCGCCTCCGCGACGGTAGTCGGGTAGAAGAACACGCTGTGGTTCGGGCGGCGGAAGAGCTGGTACGAGAGGAACTGGGAGCCGGTGTGCGTCTTGCCGGCGAAGAGCAGCGAGAGCGGGTAGGGCACGATCACGACCGCCATCACAACCAGGGAAATCGCCACGTCGCGAAGGCGCACACGAACGGCCGGTGCGAGGGCGAGGAACGCATAGACCGAGCCGACGAACAGGATGCCGACCTCCTTCGACAGGAACGTGAGGCCGGCCGCGCCTCCCGCGGCGTACAGCCATGTCGGCCGGTGTGTGAGCGCGTAGCGAGCGAGCAGGAACAGCGTCAGCGTCGCGAAGAGCGTCTCGGGGCCGTCCAGCAGGAGCTGTCGGCTGACGAGAACGTGGTACGGCATCAACGCGATCAGTACCGCCGCCACCACTCCCGCTCGGCGTCCGTAGAGCGCGAACGCGGTGCGGTACGTCAGGAAGATCGTCGCGAGCCCGGCCACGGCGGCAAGCAGGCGGCCCCACAGGTCGCCGCCGCCGAGAGCGAACGGGACGGAGACGATCGTCTGGAAGAGCAGCGGGTGTGCGCGGAAGATCGGAAAGAGGTGGTTGAGCTCGGGAACGCCTGCGATGGACGCGCCCTGGCCTGCGTACACGGCCTCGTCGCTGTTGTAGCCGAGACGGTTGATGTGCCAGAAGCGAAGTACGAGTCCGGCGGCTACCGTCACCGCAAGCGCGAGGGCGACGACAGGCGTGGTAACGGTCGCCCGTTCCCAGAAACGCGTGACCGACACGCGCGACACCGCGTGTGGGGCATCGGCAACGTCCGTGACAAGCCCTGTCTCGCTCATTCCGCTTCTCGCCTTTGTAGCAGGGCTTTATGTGAGACCGAACGACTCAGCCGGTAGGCCGATCTCCGGGGTGACCTCCGAGGGGGCGCCGGGGCTCTCGCCATCGCCCATGATAAGCGGGCGAAGCTCGAGCCACCACTCGCGCGAGCTGCTCGTCAACACCGTGGCCTCGACGCCGTCGAGGGCCTGACGGATCGTCTCGCGCTCTTTCGCCCGCAGGTCTGTGCCGTTGCCGGAATGGAGGAACGATGCGACATGCTCGTATGGTGGAAAACCATACGCATCTTCGCAATGCTCGAGCAGCAACTCGAGGGCCTCGTCGCTTTCGAGGACGCGCGAGCCGTCGGCGCCGCGGGCGATCACCACGAGGCGGTCGAGTCTCGCGCTCGAGCCAAGCATGACGTCGGGGATCAGGCGCTCGACGTGGTACTTCGGTGGCGGAACGACGACCTGGACCAGGGCGTTGATCGTTGCCACCGGGAGGCCGGTCTTCGTCAGGATGAAGGCGAACCGCCGACCGGACCGGGAGTGGATCCTGCTCTGGAAGTAGAGCGCGAGACGCTCCCGGCGCAAGAGCAGCGGGGACTTCACTGCGCTCACCGTGTGACGACTGATCGTCATCGGCTTCGGATAGGTGAGCACCGACCCGTCCGGGGACACGAGACTCAGGTCGTCCGACAGGAAGCTGCAGAGGGGATTGGCGTCCAGCGTCTTGAGAACGGTTGTCGTTTTGCCCGTATCGGTGCGAGCCGTGATCAGGAACGCCTGCTGTCCGACCGCGAGGCACGCTCCGTGCACGAGGGCGAAACCCTGCTCGGCGAACGTCCAGCGCAGGACGGGCTCGACGATGTTCGTGTACAGCACGTGCGGCGAGCGCCGTAGCAGCTCGGACGCAACGATCTCGAGCCGACTTCCTCGTGTGATCTGCACGGCGAAACCTGCTCTGCCGAGCCCTTCGTCGTAGACGAGGCGATTCGCCGAGCTCGCCGAGGGTAGAACCCTTCCGATCCGGACGCTGATGGACGGCAGCTCACCGAGCGACTCGACGCGGAACCGTTCGAGCTCCGGCAGCGCGACGGTCGAGTCGACCGTGACCAGCCCGTGAATGTCGTAGCGATGGATGCGTCTGCCACCTCGCAGTTGACGCTTCGACCAGATCCAGGTGTCGGCGATGACGAAGCGGGCGACCGTGAGCGCGCCGAGGGAGATGACGTTGGACAGGAGGTAGTGGATCCCGACGACCGACGTCAAGACGAACAACATCGGGCCGCGCAGCGCAAGCGCCGCGTTGTTGACGGCGTAGAACAGCACGACCCGGCGGGTTCGGCTGTGCCGGTGCTCGTCGCCGCGGAAGACCCATTGCTCGGACAGGACGAAGTTCCAGAGCGTCGAGCCTTGCGTGGCGAGAATTGCCGACAGGAGGTAGTAGAGGCCGAAGCTGCTCGTGAACAACGCCAGCAGCAGCGTGTTCACGGCGAGTCCCGTCAAGCCGACGGCTGCGAACGCCATCAGCTTCGCCGCCGCCGTGATGCGGAGCTTGCCGAGGTGGATGAGGTACCGGCGCGCCTCGGCCACGGAGGCTTTGCTCGTTCCCGCGTTCCGCTCGGCGAACGTGAATGGCACCTCGGTGCGCCGCAGCGAGGGCTCGCGGACGAGGATCTCGAGCAGGATCTTGAAGCCGTGCGGCTTCAGATGCTCGATGTCGACTTCGTCACGGCGGAAGAGGAAGAAACCGCTCATCGGATCGCTCACCTTCCGCAGAACGCGCGGGAAACACACCCGCGCGAGCGTCGACGAGCCGTTCGAGAGCAGGCCACGGAGTCGCCCGAGGTTACTCGCCCCGCCGCGGCAGAACCGGCTCGCCACGACGAGATCGACCGAGCCGGCATCGGCGCACTCGAGCATCTGCTCGATCACCTCGGGTGGATGCTGGAGGTCGGCGTCGATGACGCAGATCCACGTCCCGCGCGCGTGCTTGAGACCGTCGACGACGGCGCCGCCGAGGCCGCCCCAGCGCTCGGCTCGCTCGCGGTGAAGAACAGTCACCCGCCGGCGCTGCGCCGCGGCGAGGCGTCGAATCTCGTCGTCGGTTCCGTCGCTCGAGTCGTCGACGAAGATGATCTCCATGGAGATGTCCGGCGCGACCTGCGCCAGACGCTCCAGCAGCGGCTCGATGTTCCCGACTTCGTCGCGCGTCGGGACGACAACCGAAACCACAGGCCGCTCCGCCCTGCTTCCCCCCAGTCTAACCACGTCCTTCCCCCAGTTGAGCCTGCCCGGACGGCGTCGCCGGTGGCTTCCCTCCCAATTTGCCCCCGGCAAACGCCTCAACCGCGCGTCGACGTTACCTTTACAGTTTGGACACACCCCGCTGTACTGGCCAAAGGGCCAGGTTCGGCCTAGTCTCGTCGAGGAGGCACCTGCCGGAGTCGGATCCGGCGGCTGTCAGCGGTCGAGCAGACCGGCGAGGCAGCCGCGGTACGGGCCCACGCGAAACGCCGGGTCCCAACCGAGTGCGAACGCGCGAGCGACCGTCGTCGGCGTCGGATGCGGGACGTGGAGCCGAACGGCAAGCGGCCCGAGTCCCGCAGCTTCACAGGTTTCATAGGCGTCGTCGTACGAGGCATCGTTCTGCTCCCGGATCTGCTTGGCGCGGACCCCGTTTCCGAGGATCGTCGCGACGGTCGTCGTCGACGTCGCGCCCCCGCCGGCCGGCGACGGGAGGAGTTGCCACGCCGCCAGGGCGAGCGCGGCCGCGACCGCGACGGTCACGAGAACTGTGCGGACGAACCAATGCGCCATCGTGGCCTTGTCTACCGAATCTCGTGGAGCACGTCGAGATACCCGCCGTAGCCGGACGGCGTCGACCATTGCGTGGCCGGCTCGACCGCGGTGCCTTCGCCCCACTCGTTGAAGGAGGTGACCAGCTGCCACGGTGCGCGGGACGCGACCATGTCGCTGACGTTGGTCGTCCAGCGGGAGAGGTCCCGATCGAGACGCGGCGTCGACTCGCTCGCCTTGAAGAACCCCGGGCTGACCGCGAAGGACCATCCCGCGCGAGCATCCTCTGCAAGCGCGGGCGAGTACTGGTGCCAGGCTTGCGGCTGATTCGGGCTCGACCGGTATCCGGGGAAGACCTTGAGATCGATGTACGCGGCGTTGCCGATCGCGGCATTCGCCTGTCGCCAGCGTGCTGCCATCCCCTCCCCGTCTGCGAGGTCGGCGTAGACGAACACCACGAATCGCGACTGCACGCGGAGGTAGGCGCGGTTACGTGCGTACCGGCTCCTGATATAGCTGAGGTCGGCGACGAGCCGTGCGACGCCGGGATCGCCCTGACCTTCGGGTTCGTAGTACACCGCCCAGCGAACCCGGGAGCGCAAGCGGTTCGTGATCGCGAGAAGGCTCGGGAAGACCCTGTCCGTCGGCGTGCCTCGTCCCCACCACGACGCGAGCCCAGCCTGGATTCCGGCGTAGGCGAAGTCCGCGAGGTGTCGCCGCACGACGGATGCGTCGGACGAGCTGTAGAGGCCGAGCGTGGGCGTGAAGTGCGTGAAGGGCTGCAGACCCTGCTGGCGCCACGCCTGCGGGAACCAGGGATAGTAGAACGCCGCCCGGACCGGGAAGCTCGGCTCGTAGCAGTCCGGCGGAGTCCGCATGCCGGGAACGACGCACGAAGCCGGCCGCGGCTTCGAGCCGGTGTTATGGGCTCCGACGCTCGCGCCGACCGAGGTCGAGGCCGCGACTGCAGCGATACCGGCGACGACGACCAGGACGGCGACGTGCCGCGAGCGGAGGATGCCGGGCGATGACGGTCTCCTCACCGTGGGGAAAGGCCTACGCGCTCCCCTTCACGAGGTCCCGCACAACGACGCTTCGCGCGAGCTGCACGGAGACCCGATACGAGCCGGGCGGTGCTTTCTTCGCCACGCGGAGGGAATAGGTGCCGTCGGACGCGGTCTTCGTGTCGAAGAGGATCGCGTATCGCACCTTCGAGTGATGCCGCTTCTGGGCCGGAGTCTGCGGGAGCGCACGGAGCAAGAGCACCTTTGCGTGCGCCACCGGCTGCCCGAGGCTGTCCTTCACGCTGCCGCGAACGACCGCGCGGCAGCACGGCGATCCAACTCGCCGGACGGTGGTGGTCAGCTGGGCCGGCGGCATGCTGCCCACCACCTGAACCGTCTTGAGCGCCGCGTCCAGCTGCGCGGCATTCCAGGCCGGCGCCGGCGTCGACGACTCGCCGACGACGTAGCGATCTGATGCTGGTTGGCGGATCAGAAAACGGAGAACGACGAAGTACTGGTCGCGCGACGCGGATTGCGTGTCCGGTGTCGGCTTTCCGAGGGGGAAAGCGAGCAATCCCTGGTACTGGGCGTTGACGGTGGCGCCGGGCGGCTGGAGCACCGTGGTGAAGCCTGTGATCGTCCCCACCTGACGCCCGTCGACGATGTGCGGAACGTCGACCGGGCCGCTCGACCTCACCTGGTTGTAGGTGTTCGGAGAAGCGGTGAAGGCTCGCGCCGCGGCATCTGCTGTCCCGGAGGTGTGATCGAGCCTCACCGACCACGTGATCGTCGAGGCCCGGACGATCGCATTGGTCTTCGCGAGCCGGTATTGCGGACCAGTCCAGGTGCCGGGCGCAGTCTGCGCGTACGCCGCGGGTGGCATCAGCGTCGTTGCGAGCAGGATCGAGTAGGTGCTCGGGAGGTGCAGGTCGGAGAGGACGACGCTGCAGCATGGCGTGTCGTCGCTCGTCGCGCCGGCTCGACGAGTAGCCGCCGTTGCAGTGGACAGCGCGATCAGCGCGAGCACCGCGATCAGCAGAACCCCTCTCCCCCGTGACATCTCTTCCTCTCCGTCTGGCCCGGGCTCACGGTACGTGGCGGTCTCGGGGACGTCAATGCTCGAAGGGACGCGTCCGCGGGCGCCGAAGGCGGCTCAACAAGCCTTGCTCCACAGCCGATAGACACTGCATGGAGCCGCCGAGCAGGCCCAGAGCGTGGGTCTCGGAGCCCGTCGCCCGTGAGCCCGACGAACCTCTGTCGCCGGAGATCGTGCTCGTCTGCCCGGAGCTCGGCACCGCACCTGATCAAGAGACGCCCGTGCCGCAGCACCCTGCGCGGGAGCGCACTCTGACCCCTCCTCTGCTGCGCCCCCCGATGGAGACCGTCGCATGGAGAGCACCCCCGTCCGTTGTCCGCGTGCACCGCGTGGGGCAAACGTCGCGGATGCGACCCACGCTCGGCCTGATTCTGGGCACCGGATTCGTCGCGTGGTGCGCCCTCGGGGTCGTGCTCTGGACACGTCCGGGTACCCCGCCAGGTGACCGGGTCGCAGGCCCGATCGGTCACACCGCCCCCGCGTCCGGCGCGGGGCCCGTGAGGCAACGGCATGTCTTGCTCGTCACCCCCTCGGCGTCGACAAGCCGGCCAACGCCTCGCTCCAGCGCGACGCGCGTGCGTGCGAGACCCACTGCGGTCGAGCGCCCGACCGCGCCGTCTCCCACCCACGCCTCGAGTGACGAAGCGCCGGCAACTCGCAGCGGAGATGCGAACAGCAAGGCACGATCCTCGAAGGCGGAGCCCGGGCGGAGCACGTTCGAGGAAACGACCGCTGCCGAGGTCGAGCCTTCAGGCCTGCCGGGCATCCGGACGCCGACCGCGCCGCTGTTCGCGCCGGACTCCGGTCAGCAAGTCATCACCGCACCGCCGCTCGCGTGGGATCCTGTCGCGAACGCGACTGGTTACCGCCTCAGGGTCTACCGCAACGGCACGCTCGTCTTCGACGCTGTCACCCGCGAGCTCGGCGCCACGCTCGGGCGCCGCTGGCGGTTCCGCTCACGCGAATTGACGCTGTCCGCCGGGACCTACCGTTGGTATGTCTGGCCGATCCCGCAGAATGCGCGACGCCCTGTCGGGCCACTCCTGAAGGCCAGCTGGTTCAGAGTCGTCTCTCGCCAATCTTGACCTTCTGGTGAAAATCACATAGCGTCGTTCACCTGGCGGAGTCCTCCTGTGGCCCTCGCCCTGAGCGCTCTTGTCAGTGCTGTAGGGCGGGCGCCGTTCCCCTGTGCGCCCGCCCTACCCTTATCTCTCAGTCGTAGCTCTCTCAGTCGTAGCGCCGCCGCTCGCTACCGTAAGGCATACAGGGCGAGCGCGAACTCCTGACCCTCCTGGTCGTGCTCGCCCTGCCCTTCTTGTGACGCCTCCGGGCTGGATTGGATAGCGGTCTTGCCGACGAAGCGCTAGCCGTTCGTCGCGCTGCGCCGTATTCAGGGCAACCCCGGCGTGGATGAGAGCCTTGAGGGCCGAGCCCTACGCCGCGATCTTCGCCAGCAACGCGTCGACGCGCGCGAAGCCCGCCTTCGCGCCCTCCTCGACGCCGTACTGCATGGTCGTGTCTCGCTGCTCGGTCGTCTCGAAGCGCATCGTCTGGGTCAGCTTCGTCTGCTCACCAAGATCCTCGAACTCGAGTGTCTGCAGGTGATTCTGGAACGTCTGCACGAGGCGGGCAGGTGGCTCGACCTCGCGGAACTCGCCCTCGACGACGCCGAAGGTGGTTCGGAACCGGTAGCTGCCGCCGGGACGGACGTCCATCGCCTCGACGACAGTGCCGTCGCCCCACCATTCGGGGATCAGCTCCGGATCCGTCCAGACGGAGAAGACGTGCGTGCGCGGTGCATCGAGGACCCGCTCGACGCGGATCTCGAGCTCGTTCGGGGTGGTGACGGTGGTCTCGTTCATCTCAGCCCACCGCTCTCTTCACGAGCGAGCCGATCCTGGCCTCGTCGGCTGCGGTCAGCTCCTTCAGCGCGAAGGCGACCGGCCACATGGAGCCTTCGTCGAGCTTCGCGCTGTCGTTGAAGCCGAACATCGCATACCTCTCCTTGAACTTCCCCGCGTTGCGGAAAAAGCAGACGACCTTGCCGTCCTTGGCGTACGCGGGCATCCCGTACCAGGTCTTCGGCGAGAGGTCTGGGGCCGTGGCTCTGATGAGCTCATGGAGCCGCTCGGCGATGGCGCGATCCTGCGGCGACATCGCAGCGATCGCGGCGCGCACGGCGCTCTCCCCATCCGACTTGTCCGCCTTCAGCTCTCGGGCGCGAGCTCTCATCGCAGCCTTTTCCTCTGCCGTGAAGCTTTCTTTCTTGTTGGTGCTCTTGGCGGGCTGCTGCTTGCCTTTCGTGGTGGCGTTCATCGTTCTCCTTTCGTGCGTTCGACAACCTGCGCGAAGCGGTCGAGCCGCCGTAGCCACATACTGATGCCCTCGAAGGCGTAGGGCACGAGTGTGCACCTGCGGGCGCGGCCGACCTTCTCGGTGGCGACGAGGTTCGCCTCCTCGAGCAGCCGGACGTGCTTCTTCATCCCGGTCAGGGACATGCCGAAGGGCCCGGCGAGCTCGCTGATCGTGGCGCTGCCGGCGCCGAGCCGTTCCAGCACGGCGCGGCGGGTCGGGTCGGCGAGGGCGGCGAACGCACGGTCGATCGTCGGTGTATACTGAACCATTGAGTTCAGTATTGCAGATCCGCCCAGAGAGTGCAATGGGCGGTCGCCCGCCAACGGCCGTCTGACCGCTTGCGTTGTGCGCGTGGCGCCCGTAGCTTGCCTCGCCTGGGGATGCGATTCAGTCTGCCATCGCTCGAGGAACAACTCCGGTTGATCCACCAGCACGTCCTGCCCGCCTTCAAGTAGCTCCTGACTGCGCGCTCCGGGAATCGTCCGATCGCCGCGGGAGCTGCCTCCTTCGAAGCGCTACCTTTGGCGTGATGACGATCGCGCAGCGCCCCTCGAACCCTACGGTTCGCTGCGCGGCTCGTTCGACGGGCGATGGGAATAGCGCCACCCACGAGCATTTTGCAGGACTCTTCGTTCCATGCGGTGGTAATCGCCGGAGGCGGTCCGACGGGGCTGATGTTGGCGGGAGAGTTGGCGTTGGCGGGCGTGGATGTTGCCGTTGTCGAGCGGCGCGCCGGCCAGGACCTCCCCGGCTCGCGCGCAGGCGGTCTGCACTCACGCACCCTCGAGGTTCTCGATCAGCGCGGAATCGCCGATCGGTTCCTCTCGGAGGGTCAGAAGGCTCAGGTCGGGCAACTCGCCGGAGTCCCTCTGGACATCAGCGACTTTCCCACCCGACACAACTACGGGCTCGGGCTGTGGCAGAACCACATCGAGCGCATCCTGGCCGGCTGGGTCGGCGAGCTGGCGGTGACGATCCATCGTGGATGCGAAGTGACCGGTTTCGCGCAGGACGACACCGGCGTCGACGTCGAGCTGTCCGACGGCCAGTCGCTGCGGGCGGAATATCTCGTCGGGTGCGACGGAGGACGCAGCCTGATCCGCAAGGCAGCCGGCATCGATTTTCCCGGGTGGGATCCGACGACCAGCTCCCTGATCGCCGAGGTCGAGTTGGCCGAGCAGCCGGAATGGGGCATCCACCGCAATGCCTTTGGCACACACGCCTTCGGCAGGGTGGAGTACGAGATCCGCGACGGCGAGGTGGTCTACATGGATCGGGGGCCGGTACGGGTCATGGTGACCGAAGAGCACGTCGGACCGACGACCGAGCCCACCCTGCGCGATCTCAGCGAGGCGCTCATCGCCGTCTGCGGGACCGATTACGGGCTCCACAGTCCCACCTGGATCTCCAGGTTCACCGACATGACCCGGCAGGCGGCGTCCTACCGCGACCGACGGGTCCTGCTGGCCGGCGACGCGGCACACGTGCATGCCCCGGACGGTGGCCAGGGCCTCCAGACCGGTGTGCAGGACGCGGTCAATCTGGGATGGAAATTGGCCCAGGTGGTCAACCGGACGTCGCCGGAAAGCCTCCTGGATACCTACCACGCCGAGCGGCACCCGGTAGCTGCCCGCGTGCTGCGAACCACGATGGCGCAGGTCGCGCTCCGACGCCCGGACGACCGCACGACGGCGCTGCGCGACACCATCTCCGAGCTCGTCGGCATGGACGAGCCGCGCAGACGGTTCGCCGCGATGATGTCCGGGCTGGACATTCATTACGACCTCGGCGAGGGACACCCGCTACTGGGGCGCCGCATGCCTGATCTCGACCTGGTCACCGCCAACGGCCCGCTGCGGGCATTCAGCCTCCTGCACGGTGCCCGGCCGGTGCTACTCAACCTCGGCGAGGCCGGCGGCCTCGATATCACTCCATGGGCAGACCGGGTTCAGCTGACCGACGCCAGATACGCTGGTGCGTGGGAGCTCCCGGTACTCGGCGCGGTGGCTGCCCCCACCGCCGTGTTGATTCGTCCGGACGGATATGTGGCCTGGGTGGGAGATCGAACCCAGCTGGGACTCCCTGAGGCCCTGACTACCTGGTTCGGACCGCCTACTGCTGCGTAGAGCGCGACCCACATAGGCACCGGGTCGGGTTGCGGCGGGGCCCCCTGCCCACCGGGCGTGCCGGCTGCCGAACAGGGTGCTCTCTCAGCGGATTCCTATTTCAGGCTCAGCCTGCCTTGAAACGCCGCGTCGACGATCGAGTCATACCGCGACCAATCAGGGAAAGGATGAACACGATGTCACTACGTCTGAAGCGAACCATGGCGGCGGCGGTCACCCTCGCTGCCCTGGCCGCCGGAGGAGCCGTGCTCGGCAATGCGGCCACTTCTCCCTCAACCTCCACGACCACGACGACGAGCTCGGGCTCTTCGAGCTCGGCGTTGCCGGCGCACGGCTCCGCAGCGCACGAGAACGCAGAGACGCCCGTGACGGGAGACGCGGCGACCAAGGCACAGGCCGCCGCCGTCAAAGCCGTCGGCAGCGGCACCGCCGGCGCCGT
>JACXTT010002799.1_pt1 | contig 27334 bp, 18 predicted proteins | sample 9270951 | NCBI WGS metagenome assembly JACXTT01 (sample SAMN15532306, study PRJNA645909) | rock metagenome | isolation source: weathered quartz diorite | place: Puerto Rico | collected 2017-06-21 | reverse complement strand
CACAATTTGCTATTCCGTTGGGAAGTCTTCAACGTCCCCAACCTAAAGCGCTTCGACGTCCAGACAATCACGACGGATATCTCTTCAAGTTCGTTCGGCACATATAGTGGTATGCTTACTAACCCCCGCGTAATGCAATTCGCATTGCGGTACGAGTTCTAGACCAAGAAATTGGGTTTGTCAGCTGAGAGCGCCAGGAGATTTCCCCTTCCGGCGCTCTCGTTTTTTGTTGTAACTTTGTTGGCCGCTCATGAGTGGCAATGGCGAAGGCCATGCGAGCGAGGGCGAGATTTGCGGGGTCAAAGCGATCCGTCTTTTCGGGGAGCGATGCAGTCTAGCCGCAGCGGTGGAGCTATGCTAACCTGATAGTCCCGCTTGGGCAGGAAGTGCGCGCCTAAGCGTGTCAGTCGGGGCGTAGCGCAGCCTGGCTAGCGCGCCTGGTTCGGGACCAGGAGGTCGATGGTTCAAATCCATTCGCCCCGACCATTTTTTCCTCAAAAGTTCGGAGTTTCTACCGTGCAAGGTTACTCGCCGTAGGGGACCCAGATGTTCTTCACCTGAACGGCATGCTCGAGGAACCAGCGGCCTTCGCCCTGTTTGGTATCGAACCAGTCGATGGCGCGGCCTTCGTTCGTAAACGTCTGCTTTAGATTCCCCACTGACAAGGCCTTCACAGTTGCGGCGCTGGCTTCATCGGCAAAGCACCAGACGGCATTCACGTCATCGTGCTCGGCAAGCGTTTTCGTCAATTCCGGCATCCGGCCGGTGACGATGTTCACCACGCCCCCAGGCAAATCGCTCGTCTCGAACACTTGATAAAGGTCTCCCGTGATGAGCGGATATTTCTCCGAGGGAATGGCGATGACCGTGTTGCCCATGGAGATGGCGGGCATGACCAGCGAGAGGAATCCGAGCAACGGCGCATCCACGGGGCAAACAACACCCACCGTGCCGATGGGTTCTTTCATCGCTAATGCGACATTCCTGAACGGTGGATTGTGAACCGCGCCATCGAACTTGTCAGCCCACGCAGCGTAAGAAAAAATGCGCTCGATGCCGAGATTGACTTCCTCCCCCGCCTGTTTTTTCCCAACGATATCGGACAGTCGGCTGGAGATTTCTTCGCGGCGCTGCGACAAGTTTTCCGCGATATAAAAAAGCACTTGCGCACGATTGTGCGCGGTTGCCTTGCCCCACCCTTCCGCCTTGCGCGCCGCTTCGACGGCGTTGCGGATGTCTTTGCGATTGCCAAGAGGCGCCTCACCGAGCAGGCGGCCATCCGCCGCGCGAACTTCCATGCTGTATCCCGAATCCGGGCGCGCCTGTTTGCCGCCAATGTAGAGCTTCACGGTTCGATCGATCGGAGGCGCAGAAACATTTGAATGGCGCTCGGAAGGCTGATCGATCGCAAGTGGGATCGCTCGAACGGGCGGAGCTTCTTTAAACCAAATGGGCTCAAGGTATTCGAGCAATCCTTCACGGCCGCCCTCGCGCCCAAATCCGCTCTCACGATAGCCGCCAAACCCGCAAGCGGCATCGAAAAGATTCGTGCCGTTCACCCAGACCACGCCCGCTTTGAGTTGTGCTGCGATGTGCAGCGAAACGTTGATGCTCTCGCTCCAGACGCTCGCCGCCAAGCCATAGACCGTATTGTTGGCGAGTTCAACCGCTTCACGCGGAGTTCGAAACGTCATGGCAGCCAGTACTGGACCAAAAATCTCCTGCTGCGCAACCACAGAGGCCGGGTGCACGTTGCTAAGCAGCGTCGGCAAAAAATACAGTCCGCGCGAAGGCATGGGGATGGACGGCTGCCAGCAGGTAGCGCCCTCGGCGACGCCTTGTTCCACGAGGCGCTGGATGCGCTCCATCTGCACGTGCGCGACGATCGCGCCGATATCGATGGCCTTATCGAGCGGCGGGCCGATGCGCAGTGTATTCATGCGATTTTGAATTTTGCCGATTAAAATGTCCGCGACGCTTTCCTGCATCAGCAATCTCGAGCCCGCGCAACACACCTGTCCTTGGTTGAACCAAATGCCGTCAACAAGGCCTTCCACCGCGCTGTCCAGATCTGCGTCTTCGAAAATGATGAACGGAGATTTGCCGCCGAGTTCCAGGGAAAGTCTTTTGTGGCTCTGCGCCGTGGCCTTTCGAATGGCGCGGCCTACTTCCGTCGAACCCGTGAACGCAATTTTGTCCACCTCGGGATGTTTCACGAGCGCTTCGCCGGTTGACCCGTCGCCAGTGACGATGTTGACGACGCCCGCGGGAAGACCAACTTCCTGGCAAATTTGTGCAAACGCGAGCGCGGTGAGAGACGTAAATTCCGCGGGTTTCAACACGACCGTATTGCCCGTGGCGAGTGCGGGCGCGATCTTCCAGGCCAGCATCAGCAGAGGAAAATTCCACGGAATGATCTGACCCACCACGCCGCAAGCTGTATAGCCTGGAAATTCCTGCTCCAGCAGTTGCGCCCACCCCGCATGATGGTAGAAATGCCGCGCCACCAATGGAATATCGATGTCGCGGCTCTCGCGAATAGGCTTTCCATTATCCAGCGTCTCGAGAACCGCGAGCCAGCGCGAATGCTTTTGAACCTGCCGCGCAAGCGCGTAAAGGTATCGCGCTCGAGCGTGGGGAGTGAGTGCCTGCCATGCAGGCAGCGCGGCGCGAGCCGCTTTCACTGCGGCATCGACGTCGGCCGCCGATCCTTGGGGCACGGCCGCAAGTTTTTCGCCCGTGGAAGGATCCGTGGTGTCGAAATATTCGCCGTTCGCAGGCGGTTGCCATGTCCCGTTGATGAAATGCGAAAAGCGCCGGCCGCTGCGCTCCAGCCAGGCGAGAGCTTCGCGCGGGTCTTCCGGCGCGGGGCCGTAGTCCATGGTCATGAATTTTTCGACGATGCTCATTCGCTTCCCAGTCGTTTCATCGTTGACCTTGCGACCTCGTGCCTAGGCAATCGGATGCCGGTAGTCCGCAGAGTATCGCCCGGTAGCGTGATGCTCCAACTGCCGTTCGATATCCGCCAGCATGCCGCTAACGCCAAACCGGAACAGCTCCGCGTTCAGCCAGGAATTGCCGAGCTCTTCCTTCATCAGAGCGAGCCACTCGAGCGACTGCTTCGCCGTTCGAATCCCGCCCGCCGGTTTGAATCCGACCGCCATTCCTGTTTCTTGCGCATATTCGCGGATCGCGCGCGTCATGATCAGGCTGACCGGAAGAGTCGCATTGACCGCTTCCTTGCCGGTGGACGTCTTGATGAAGTCTGCTCCGGCCATCATCGCTACCAGACTCGCGCGTGCCACGTTGCGCAGCGTCAGCAGATCGCCGGTGCCGAGAATTACCTTCAAATGCGCTGGCCCGCAGGCATTTTTGAACATGGCAATCTCATCGTAGAGCGATTGCCACTTTCCACCGAACACGTGCGCGCGAGTGATGACCACGTCAATTTCGTCGGCGCCGGCCTCGACGGAGCGCCGGATTTCAGCGGCTCGTTCGGCAAGCGGAGAAAGCCCGGCGGGGAATCCCGTCGAGACCGCGGCCACGTGAATCCCGCTTCCTTCGACTCCCCGGCGTGCCGTTTCGACGAACGCGTGGTACACGCACACAGCCGCTACCTTGATTTGCAGACTCTCGACTCCAAGTTTGTGCACGATTTCCTGCTGGAGGGGCTGGCGCGCCTTGGCGCAAAGCCGAAGTACCCGCTCATCCGTGTCGTCACCCGAAAGCGTGGTGAGGTCCATGCACGTGATGGCGCGCAGCAGCCACGCCGCCTGCCACTCTTTTTTCACCGTGCGTCGAGTCACCAAGGATTGCGCTCGGCGCTCCACGGCGCTGGTGTTCACGCGAACGGCATTCACCCAATCCAAGTTCAGCGGAATGCCTCGGTTTGATTGGAGGTCGCGCCCTGCATACTTGGCGATGGCCGTTTCTGAAGGAAGAATTGCGCCCGGCTTGGTCTGACGCACCTCGCTGGCTGCACCTTCCGTCCTCGTGTTGTCATGCAAAGTCATGGAGATCTCTACCGAATGAGACAGGGTGACCTGGCTACTCCATCTTAACACTTTGACAAAGCTGGTTCACAGGCTTGCGCTGCGATTCTGCCACTCTTTTTCAAACTCCGCCCGGGTGTAAAACGATTTTTGTGTCCCCACTTTCGTAGTAGAAAGTGCGGCATAGAGATTTGCACGCCGCAAGGCTTCCTTTTCTGGAATTCCTTCTCCAAGGAAAACCGCAAAACTGCCGATGAACGCGTCGCCCGCTCCGGTCGTATCAACCGCCTGAACCTGGAAGGCCGGCACGTGTTCCATGCCGTCCATTCCGGCCACCAGTGAACCGCGTTCGCCGAGAGTGATGACGACGCGCTGCATCCCTTTGTGCAGCAAAAACCGCGCGCATTTTTTGGCGTCGTCGATCGATTTCACGGGCATCCCCGTCGTGATTTCCGCCTCGGTTTCATTTGGAATGAAATAGGCAGCGGCGCCGACTTGCGCAAAATCCACCTCCTGGGCGGGAGCCGGGTTCACAATACAGCGAATGCCGTTGGCTTTTGCAAAGCGCACCGTGTAGTGGACCGTGCGTAGAGGAATCTCAAACTGCATGACGATGGTGTCCGCCTTACGAAGCAGCGGCGCGGCCGCGTCCACATCTTCCGGCGAAAGTAAATCGTTTGCGCCCTTCACGACGATGATGCGGTTCTGCCCGCCGGGCTCCACAAAGATGGGAGCGACGCCACTGGATGCGCCTGCGGCGATTGCGACGTACTGCGCGTCAATTCCTTGCGATTCGAAATTCTTGATGGTGGCAGGGCCGAACAGGTCGCTTCCCACTTTCGCAATCATCCCCACGTTCGCGCCACAGAGGCGTGCCGCAACGGCCTGATTGGCTCCTTTGCCGCCAAAACCAAGATCAAATTTCTTGCCGAAGATCGTCTCGCCAGGCCGCGGAAACACGTCATTGAACGTGGTGAGATCCACGTTGGCGCTGCCCACCACGGCAATGAGGGATTGCTTGGCCATTGCTTCGCCTCCGAAGATTCCGCGCGCGGATTATATAAGAACTCCGTCCGGAAACCGCAACAACTCTCGCCAGCGAGCGCGATTGAGTTGCCATGCAATCCCCCGCTTTGTCCTTGACAGCCGGAGTGGCGATGACTATAAGCAGCCAGTGCAATAAAGGGCAAAACGGCGCTGCATTCGACCTTTGTTGAACGCAAGCAGTGGTTCGAATCGCCGGCCCGCGAAGGAGCCGCATTTTCATGTTCGTTCCTCATGATTTTGGCATTGCCTTAGTGATGATGATTACGAGCGCGATCTGTTGGGGCTCCTGGGCAAATACTTATAAAGGGGTAAAGAACTACCGTTTCGAATTGTTTTATTGGGACTACGCCGCCGGCATTTTTCTGATCTCGCTGGTGCTGGCGTTCACGATGGGAAGCACCTCGAATGATGCAGCGAGCTTCCTGAACAACGTCCACTCGGCGGATAACTCAAATTTCCTCTATACGCTGGCCGGAGGCGCAGTGTTCAATCTGGCGAACCTGCTGCTCGTCGCCGCGATTGACATGGCAGGCCTGGCCATCGCATTTCCCGTTTCGATTGGCATCGCATTGGTGGTCGGCGTTGTTTCCAGTTTCTTGCTGCAGCCCAAGGGGAACGCAGGTTTGCTGGCGGGAGGCGTTGCGTGTGCCGTCATCGCCGTGATCCTTGATGGCAAAGCCTATGGCAGCTTGAAAAAAGTCGTCACCGCCGTCACTCAAAAAAGCATCATTGTCTGCATCGTCTCCGGTATCTTGATGGGTCTTTGGGCGCCCTTCGTAACTCACGCGATGACCCAAGGACACACGCTCGGTCCTTACAGCATCGGCGTCTTCTTCACGCTCGGCGCCTTGCTCTCTTGTCTCATCTGGAACGTCTATTTCATGAGGAAGCCGCTCGTGGGTGAGCCGGTAAACTTCGGCGAATTCTTCCGCGGCCCGGCCTCCGGCCATATGCTCGGTCTACTGGGCGGCGCCATCTGGGGCATCGGAACTGTTTTCAATCTCGTAGCTGCGAATTTCACCGGCGTGGCGATCTCCTATGCCATCGGCCAATCCGCGCCCATGGTCGCCGCGCTCTGGGGCGTGCTGGTTTGGAAGGAATTTGCAGGCGCGAGCCGCCAGGCGAAGACGTATCTCGCGCTGATGTTTTTGTTCTACATTTTCGCAATTCTTTTGGTGGCAAAAGCCAATACGGGAACCTGATCGCGTCTGAATTCTAGCCCGTAAATACGTTGCGCACCATGAACCTTAGATTAGCCGGGCGCTCCGCCAGCCGCCGCATGAACCACGGATACCAATAGCTTCCGTAGGCCACGAGCACGATCGATGTGCAGCCCTCGGCCGCAAGTCGTTCCTGCTCCGCGCGCTGAATTCCGTAGAGCATCTGCACCTCGAAATCCGCTTTCTTGATTTGTTCTGCGGAAGCAAATTCCGAAAGACGCCGGATCAGCACCAGATCGTGCGTCCCGAAGGCCGCCCGTACACACCGGTTTCCTTTTTTCGCGATAAGCATCTCCTTCGCCAGCGTAAAATAATTTTCATCAACATCTTGCTTGCGGGGAAACGCAATCTGGGGAGGTTCGTTGTAGGCGCCCTTCACGAGGCGGATCGAGGGGCGCAACGTCAGCAGTTTCGAAAGATCGTCGCTGGTTCTAAAAAGATACGCTTGCAAGCAGACGCCCACGTTTGGAGACAGTTCCAGCATCCGGCGGTAGAGGTCCAGCGTCGCGTCCACATAATTGCTCGCCTCCATGTCCAGCCAGACGACGGAATCCTTCGGCGCGCCTTCGATAATGGTTTTCAGATGGCTGAAACAAAGATCTGGCGACAAATCCAGCCCCAGCTGCGTCAATTTGACGGAAATCTCCGCCCTCAGGCCCGTTTGTTGGATTCGGCTGAGCACCTCCAGATAGTGATCCGCAACCTGCTGGGCCTCTTCAGGATCCTTGATGTTTTCGCCGAGATGCGTGAATACGGTGCCAATCTGTTTGCCGCTAAGGTTCTGCGCCGCTCGCATCGCGTCGTCGAAAGTTTCTCCCGGCATAAACCGGGAAACGCTGCTTCTCACAAAGCGATAGCGGGTCGCATGGTCGCGCAGCCAGCGATTCTGGGATGCAGCAAGCAGCAGTGATCGCGTCAGACTCATGAACCTCCCGCCTCTGCACGCATCGAATGGATCAAAAAATCGCGAGTGCGCGGAGAAGCAAACCCGCCACCATTCCGCCGAGGAGAGGGCCGATCACAGGAATCGGCGCATAACCCCAATCGGACCCGCCTTTGCCGGCGATCGGGAGAATGGCGTGCGCGATGCGCGGACCAAGATCGCGAGCCGGATTAATGGCATATCCCGTCGGGCCGCCGAGAGACAGGCCGATGCCCCACACGAGGCTGCCAACGAGGTAGGGGCCGAGCCCCGCTGCGGGTCCGCCCGCCGCTACATTCTTGGAGAAAATTGTGCCAACGACGAAGACGAGAACAAACGTGGCGATGATTTCACTGAGCAGGTTCGGGAGAAGGCTGCGAATCGCGGGCCCGGTGCAAAAGCATCCAAGCTTCGCCGCCGCATCGGGTGTCTCCTTCCAGTGCGAAAGATAGTGAAGCCAGACCAGCGCGGCGCCGGCAATCGCTCCGAGCAACTGCGCAACGAGATACGGCGCGAATTTTACCCAACTGGAATCGCGAATCGCAAAGCCAATCGTCACCGCCGGATTGAGATGCGCATCGCTGCTCCCGCAAGCGATGGCTGTGAACACTCCCGCCATCACCGCAAACGCCCACCCTGCAGTGATCACAATCCATCCGCCGCCCTCGGCTTTTGAGCGCTTTAGCAGCACCGCGGCGACAACGCCGTCCCCCAGCAAGATCAGAATCATCGTCCCAAGAAATTCACCAAGCAGCGGTGAGGTCATGAGTCACAGCCTCCGTCAGGATTCGATCCAGTCAAACGATCGCGCAATCGCTTTCTTCCACTGCTTGTAGAGTTGCTCCCGCTCTGCTTCGGCTAGATTCGGCTTCCAGGTGCGATCGACGGCCCAATTGGCGCGCAACTCTTCCAACCCCGTGAAAAACTTGGCAGCCAGCCCCGCGGCATACGCTGCGCCCAGCGCCGTCGTTTCTTGTATCAGCGGGCGAACCACCTCCCGATTCAGGATGTCCGCCTGAAATTGCATCAGCAATTCGTTGACTACCATTCCCCCATCCACGCGCAGGCTCTCGAGCCCGATCTTTGAATCCTTTTCCATGGCCTCGACGACTTCGCGCGTCTGAAATGCCGTCGCTTCCAGGACCGCCCGCGCGATGTGCCCCTTATTCGCATAGCGGGTGAGCCCCGCGATCACTCCCCGCGCATTCTCCTTCCAATAGGGAGCGTAGAGACCGGAAAAAGCGGGGACGAAATAAACGCCGCCGTTGTCGTTGACGGTGCGTGCAAGCGCTTCCACGTCCGAGCTTTTCTGAATGAGCCCGAGATTGTCGCGAAGCCATTGCACCAGCGCTCCCGAGATAGCCACTCCTCCTTCGAGAGCGTAGTGAACGGCCCCGCCGCCAAATTTGTAGGCAATTGTAGTGAGCAGCCCGAAATTCGAAGGGACAAGCCGCTCCCCGGTATTCATCAACAGAAAGCAGCCCGTCCCGTAGGTATTCTTCACCTCGCCGGGCCGAAAACACGCCTGCCCGACCAGCGCCGCTTGTTGGTCGCCAAGAATCCCGCAGATGGGAACCCCCGCGATCGTCGCAAGTGACGCCTCCCCATACACTTCGCTGCTCGACCGCACCGCCGGCAGCACCGCGCGAGGAATCCCAAATGTTGCCAGCAACTTTTCATCCCAATCCAGTGTTTTCAATTTGAGGAGTTGTGTTCGGCTGGCATTGGTCACGTCGGTTGCGTGAATGCCGCCTTGCGCTCCCCCGGTCAGGTTCCAGAGGAGGAAAGTATCCACATTTCCGAAAAGCAGTTCGCCCGCCGCGGCTCTCTCTTGCGCTTCGGGAACATTTTGCAGCAACCAGCGTAACTTCAGGCCGCTGAAGTAGGTGCTGAGCGGCAGCCCGGTTTGCGGGCGGAAGCGGTCCTGCCCGCCGTCCTGTGAAAACCGCGCCACATCTTCTGCCACCCGCGTGTCTTGCCAGACTATAGCATTGGCAACCGGCTTCCCAGTTTTCCGCTCCCAGAGGACGGTCGTCTCTCTCTGGTTGGTGATGCCGATGGCGGCGAGGTCTGAGGCGCGCAAGCCGCGCTGGGCGAGAGCCTCCGCGATGACTTCTTCCGTGCGCCGCAGGATTTCCAGCGGGTCATGCTCGACCCATCCGGGCTTCGGAAAAATCTGCTCATGCTCCCTTTGCGCCACCGCCACAATCCGGGCGGATTTGTCAAAGACCATGAACCGCGTGCTCGTCGTTCCCTGGTCAATCGCACCTACATAGTCTTTCACCGGAAGGGCCTCTCTGCGCGTGGCGCAGCATACTACGCTAGCCGCCACTCGCTCTAGGCAAATGACGCCCGCCGGATAACCCGCTTAGGAACGCTTTGTGTCGGAAGAAAGTTCTCATTGTACGCATGCTTTGGGTTCGTATCTGCATCTAATGAGTTGGGGAAAGGTAAAGGGAACACACTATGACTCGCAAGAGAATTACAAATCACGTTGTCTCGGTGCTCGGAGCGCTTGCAATTGCGCTTGGGCTTTTTGCAGCCAGCGCCATTGCAGCGGGCCCAGGAAATGTCACCATCACCGTTACCGCGGTCGGGAGGAAAGACACTATCCCGCCGGTTGTGACAAAGGATGATGTGCAGTTTTATTTGAACAAGGAGCGCACGCAGGTGGCGCGTTGGGCCAAGGCTGAAAAGTTGTATCTCGCCGTGCTGATCGACGATTCGTTGGACAGCAGCGTCGCCAATCAGTGGAGTGACTTGAAAGCGTTCTTCGACGCACAACCAGCCACGACCTACATATCTGTGGCCTATGCTCGGAATGGAACAGCCATGCTCGCTCAGGATTTCACCAACGATCATGAGCTTGCAGCGAAGGCTTTGCGTATTCCGCTAGGCAGCGGCGGTGCGTTTTCAAGCCCCTATCTCGCGCTCCTGGATCTCATCAAGCGTCTGCCCGCATCCCAGGACCGGAGCTCCATCCTGCTGATCTCCTCCGGGATCGACTATTTCCGCGGGGATTTCAGCTTCACTAGCCCGGATCTCAGTCCCGCGATTGAACACGCCCAGAAGCGGAACATCAACATCTGGTCGATTTATGCTCCCGACGACGGGCACAGGTCGAGCCGACTCTTCCGCGTCTCCCGGGCGCAAGCGAACCTCAGCCAGCTCTCGGACGAAACCGGCGGAGAAGCCTATTACCTTGGCACGAGCGTGCCCGTCACGTTGAAGCCTTATTTTGACGAAATTGGCATGCATCTGAACAATCAGTATCTTCTGACCTTCAATGGCAGCAGTGGAAAGAAAGGACGATTCGTACGCGTCCACGTCGTTACTGAGCTTCCAAAGGTAGAATTCTTGGCGCCTTCGCAGGCTTTTCTGCCGCCGGCGCAGTAAGGTCAGCAGACTCGAGAAACTAAAAAGCTAAGGGCGCGGGCCAGCCGGTCCCCGCCTTTGGTTTTGAATTATCCTTCAAATCCAGATTCATTCGTTGGCGGAAATGCCTAGTCGTCGGCACTCGTCAGAGCTGCCGCTCGCGTGGATTCGCGAATCACTAGCTCCGGATTCATCTTGTGCCGCGAGATAGTCCAATCGCGTTTCTCAAGTCCGGCATTCACGCCTTCCATAACGATGTTCACGGCATGATTCCCCATTGCCTCCAGCGGCTGCCGCACCGTGGTTAAGGATGGCGCGGCCAGCGAGGACAGCGGTACGTCATCAAAGCCCACCACCGAACAATGCTCTGGCACTTTCACGCCCGCCTTCGTCAGCGCGCGGATCGAGCCCAGCGCCGTTAAATCGTCGAACGCCATCAACGCCGTGAATCGTTTTTTTCTTTCCAGCAATTCTTCCGTGAAGCGGAAACCGCCCTCGAAGCCTGAGTTGGGATCAAAGGAATCCGGGAGCTGCAGCACGAGCGCCGGATCGATCTCCATCCCCGCCGAGTGTGCAAATTTTTGAATGCCATGCCACCGTGGTGCGCTGTCAATCAACATTTTTGGTCCGCGAATGAAGGCGATCTTTTGGTGGCCAAGTTGATGGAGATGTTCCAGCGCCAGCCGCCCGCCTGCCTCGTTATCCACCATCACCGAGCTGACCGTGTCTCCGGGCAACTCAAACCCGATCGTGGCTGCTGGGATGTTTCGTTTGGTGAGGTCCGCCAGCAGATGAATGTCCACGAAAAGCCAATTGGCCACCACGATCAACGCTTCGACGTGATGCTCCAGCAGCATTTCCAGGTAGCGTTCAAACCGGTTTCTCTGGTTGTGCGCATCCGCGAATATCTGTACGTAAGAGGATTGATACAGGGCATTTTCGATGCCTCGCAGGACCGGCGTGCAGTAAGGGTCGGCAATATCGAAGAACATGACGCCAACGCTGTGGCTTCGCTTGCTGCGCAGAAATCGCGCCATGGCATTCGGCCGGTAGCCGAGTTTCTTGGCTACTTCCTCAATGCGTTTTTTTGTCGCCGGCGCAATGTAACGTGCCAGCGGGGCGTTGTTCAGCACAATCGAGACCGTAGCCGGAGAAAAGCCGCTGGACTGCGCGACGTCCCGCATCGTTACCGTGAGACTTTTGCCGCTAGTCCGTTTCACCAAACGTGGTGCCTCCGCGGGCATCATCATCCTTCTAGAGTCGCCCAATATGCAATGGGCCCCTTTGCATTAGCAGCCTCATTCCGGGGGCGCCTCAAACGACATGGTTTTGCGGAACCCCGAAGTCTTCCAAGCTCCATAAATCACTCCCACAGTCAGCCAAATGGTCCCAAGCTTCTTCGCCGGCAGACTCAGATGCCAGAAAATGTAGCCGCAAATTCCGAAGCCGAGCGTCGGCCAGAGCACCGGCCATATGGATTTCCGCTCCGCACGCAGAAAATAACGCACAAATGCAGCGGCGTTCACTCCCATGAACGCGATGAAAGCGCCGAAATTCAGCATCTCCGCGCCCCGTTCGTAAGAGAAAAAAAACGAGCCCGCAAGCGCGATCGCTCCGATCAAGATCACGTTGTTCGCCGGGATGTGCCGCTTCGGGTCGATCTTGCCGAAAAATGCCTTCGGCAGCGCATCATTTCGTCCCATCCCATACAGCAACCGCGACGCCGCGAGCTGCGCGCCCATTCCCGATCCGATGTTCGCGATCAGAATCGTGAAGTTCAGCAGCTGAAATAGAAAAAATCCGCCCACCTGTCTAGCCACCAGTGGAAACGCTGATTCCACCTGCTCCGGTGGAAATGGCTTTGAGCCCCACACGAGCTGAGCCGCGTACACTTCCAGCGATGACAAGGCTCCTGTCACCAGGCACACCAGCACGGTAGCCAGCAAGATATTCCGCCGCGGGTTCTCCACTTCTTCCGAAAATGTCGAAATCGCATCGAACCCGATGTACGTTAGCACGGCGATTGACGTACCGTGGAAGATGTCGCCCAAATTGAATGTCGCCGGATCGTAGAACGGCTTTGTGAAGAATCCCATGCCGAATTCGTGCAGGCCCCACAGGAAACGAATCACAAATCCGAAAAACACGATCACTACGATGGTCATTCCCGCCGCCAGCACGTCGTTGATTCGCGCCGAAGTCTTCACTCCGCGCAGATTCAGCAAAGTAAATGCCATCGCATAGAATACTGCCAGAGACCAGTAAGGCGCTCCCGGTAGAATATTTTGCGTCAGCTTGCTGCAAATAATTGTGCAGATCAACGGGTTCAGGATGTAATCCATCACCATCGCCCATCCCGTCAAATAGCCGAGCCCGGAGTGAATTTCCTGTCCAACGTATGTGTACGCGGATCCCGCACTCGGATATACACGCGCCAGCATGCCGTAACTGATCGCCGTGAAGAGCATCCCCACCATGGCGATCAAAAGCGTGGTCACCACGTGTCCGTGCGCCGCGTTATTCACTACGCCGTAGAGTCCCATCGGCGCGATGGGCTGGATGATCACAATTCCGATGATGACCAGGTTCCACAGCGTCAGCGAACGTTTCAGGCGCGCTGCGGAACTCGTGTTCGTCTCGTTGCTCAAGAAGTGCTCCTTCTTAGAGAGGAGTTACTCTTCATTTGGGTCATAGCCGCGTGCATTCGAGTCCACGATGGTACACAAATACGGCCGGGTCGCGGCATCAGTTTTGCGCAGTATTTAATCGTTTCAATGGAGCAGTTTGGCCAAACTCACGCTCTTCCGCAACATTTAAGATTCTCTTGCCGCCATGCTCATCCGATTCCATTCTTTTCCCGGTTTTTCACCCTGCACTCTTGTACAGGCCACAAAATCTACAGGACGGTATCTCTTCGCTCACTCCTTCCCGATTCGACGGCAACGCCCTAACCTGCCAAGTAGTCTAATTAAGTAGGCGCCCGGCCCGGAGAAACGTGCCACTTGGGAAAAACGGATTATGGCCGAGGCACCTCTACAGCATAGCCGCAGTCGCACGACAATTTTTCTCGCGCATGCCGCCGGCTTCCTCTTTGTCGTCGCTGCCGCCTACTGGCTGCGTCGCATCTCCATCGAGCCGGCTCCTCTTCTCCAGGGCTACCTCCAGATCGTCAGCGGTCTTCTGGCTTTCGTCTTCGCGGCTGTGACTCTCGTTCGATTTCAGGGGACCCAGGATCGCATCTCCCTGATTCTCGGCGCCGGCTTCCTTCTTTCCGGCGCCGTCCTCACCGCGACCAGTGTGCTCTTTTTTCAATTCTTGCCGGATGCCCCATTGCGACTTCTTTGGGCGCCGATTGCCTGGTGGATCGGCCGTATGGTCTTGGCACTTCTGCTCATCGTCGCTCTGCTCGTTGAACGTTTCATCCCGCGTTCCCGCCATCCGCGGCGGGAAATCGCGGGAGCCCTGTTGACCGTCATCGTCCTGACGTATGCACTCGCCGCAACACTGCGCCGTTTGCCTCCCGAGGTTTCCCCGCATCCCGGCGCGTTTTTCCCCAGCCCGCAGCAGTTGCTCCCCGCCGGGATTTTCTTCGTCAGTCTGATTTGGTATCGTCGCCGCTTGTCCGACGAAGATTCCGCCTTCGATCGCACCATTTACGCCGCCGCTTGGTTCAACGTCGCTGCTCAATTTTCTGCCGCCCAATCGCAGCGCTTGCTGGACGCTCCCTTCCTTTTTGCCCAGGCTCTCATGGTGATGGGTTACACCGTCGCTCTCGGCGGCGCACTTCTGGACAACGCTCATCTCTTCGAACAAGTTCGCCGCCTCGCCGTCAGCGATCCGCTCACCGGCCTGGCGAACTACCGACATCTGCTCGATGTCCTGGAAAATGAGACCGAACGCACCAACCGCAGCGGCCGTCCTTTCTCCGTGCTGCTCCTCGATCTGGATGATTTGAAAAAAATTAACGACAACTACGGCCACCTCGTGGGCAGCCGCGCAATCTGCCGTCTTGGGGACGCTTTGCGGATTCACTGCCGCGCCATTGACACCGCTGCGCGTTATGGCGGCGACGAGTTCGCCCTGGTCTTGCCGGAAGCTCAAGAGGATGAAGCGAAACGCGTCGCCAGCCGCATTCGCGAAGTGCTGGCTAACGACGACGAGCAACCGCCGCTTTCCGCGAGTATCGGCATTTCGGTGTACCGCGGCGATGGCGAGCGAATCGAAAAGTTGCTCTCTGAAGCGGACCGCGATCTCTACTCAGAAAAAGCACGGCGGGGAAGGCGCGCAGTCGCCGCATCCCAGCCCCGCCGTCGTATTCCGAAAGCCTAATTCCTTCAGCCGCTTGCTTTCATCCACGTCAAAGCAGGGAAAAGAAAGCACAAGCCAAAGTTCTTGCTCTTCCCACTTAGAACTTACAAGTGAAAACTGGCGATGCCACTTGAATCTTCTATTTGTTCGACGTTAGTCCGTTACTTCTATCGAATGGAATTGCCATCGGCATCCACGACGTGCACCGTGCCAAGATTCAGCTCGCGAATTCCGGCCTCCACCTTCGCAAGGTCCCCGACCACGACCCACACCAATCGATCCGGGTTGAGAAAAGACTTCCCCGCGGTCGCGAGATCGTTTTTCGTCAGCGCCCGCACCTTGGATGCATACGTCGAGTAGTAGTCGTCGGGCAATCGATATTGCACGATATTCTCTATCGCATCTCCGACCTCGGTCATAGTTTCGCGCGAACCCGCAAGGCGAAGCGTTCGATTGTCCTTGTCCTTACTCAGTTCATCCTGCGAGATGGGACGAGCGCCAAACAAGTCGTGCAACTCTTTATTCAGCTCGATGAGAGATTCTTTCGTCTTATCCGTCTGCACCGGCGCTTGCATCACCCAGGCGCTGTCGCCGCGCGCAAATTGAAACGCCGTGCGAGCGCCGTAAGACCAGTGCTTGTCCTCACGCAGGTTCATGTTTACGCGTCCGCCGAACGTTCCACCCAGAATGTCATTCCAGATTCCCAGCGCAATTTCCTGCGGGTTGTTGCGCGGCGGTGCGATCGTTCCCGCCAGGATAAAAGACTGCGCCGCGCCCGGTTTATCGATCAAATATACTTCGGCCTGCTTCGGCGCCGCTACGTTCGAAATGCTCTTCTTCGGCGCATTCCCTTGCTTCCAGGACGCGAAAGCCTTTTCGAGTTGCGGCTTGATTTCCGCCAGCGTGGTGTCACCCACGATCACCAGCGTAGTGTTATTCGGCCGGTACCATATGTCGTGGAATTTGGCGATCGCGTCGCGCGTCAATTTGGCGACGCCCGCTTCGGTTAGTTCCAGTCCGTAGGGATGATCCTTGCCATAAAGCGTCGGAGTCATCACTCGGCCCGCCATCGCGCCAGGGGAAGTCTTCGCCCGTTGAATGGCGGCAATCTGCAGCTTCTGCTGGCGCGCGAAATCCTCCTTCGGAAACGAAGGATGGAGTAGCACATCGGAAAATAACGCGAGCGATGGCTCCAGCTTGCTCTTCAACGAAGAGAGATACACCGTCGAACCGTCCAGCCCGGAAGCTGCCTCGAGCTCTGCTCCCAGCCGCTGAATCTCATCGCTAATTTGCAGAGCGTTGTACTTGTCGGTGCCGCTGGTCAGCAGCGAGGACGTCATTGCCGCGGTGCCCGGCGCCGAAGAACTATCCGCGGAGGTGCCCGCATCCACGAGCATCGTGAAATTTACGAGCGGCAATTCATGGCGTTCCGCCAAAACCACTTTCAAACCATTCGAAAGCGTCATGCGTTCAAACGCCGGCAACTTCACGTTTGGCGTCGCGCCGACTTCGGGGAGTTTCGAACGGTCCGCCCCTGTGCTTGCCGCCTTGTACTCCGGATAGGGCAGCACTTCGAGTTGATACAGACCGTCGCTGAGCCAGCGCCGCGCCGCATCGCGCAAATCCTGAGCCGTCGCCTTGCGCACGCGGTCCAGCGAAATCTGGTACTGCTCCGGATTTCCCGCGAATACCTGGCCGCGAGCGAGGATATCGGATTTCCCGCCAAAACCTCCGATGCGGTCGAGCCCACGCACGAGATTTGCTTCATAGGCTGTCTTGACGCGTTCCAGCTCTTCCGCCGTGGGTCCGTCCTTCAGGAATTTGTCGAGCTCTTCCTGCACATCTTTGTTGATGGGCGCGAGGCTTCCCCCGGGTTTCGCCGACGCACTAACAATGAACTGGCCGCCGATTTCGTTCGGATTGATGCCGCAGTTTACCGACGTCGCGATTTGATCGTCATAAACGAGCCGCTTGTAAAACCGCGAATTCTTGCCCGCCGCCAGCACATCGCTGACGAGGTCCAGATAATCGGTGTCGGCCTGACCGTATTCCGGAATATTCCAGACGTTGAACACACGCGCCACTGGCACGCGGTCCTGCGCCTGCTGGCGGTGCACGCCTGTCATTTTCGCCACCCATTCCGTCTGGTGCGCGACCGGCGGACCGGCGGGAATATCGCCAAAATACTTTTGGATCTTTTCGCGCGCCGTCTTCACATCGATGTCGCCGGCAATCACCAGCGTGGCATTCGAAGGCCCATAATAAGTCTTGAACCATTCCTGCACATCCGCCAGCGACGCCGCGTTTAAATCCTCCATGGAGCCGATCGTCGTCCACGAGTAGCCATGCCCGGCGGGATACGTGTTTTCAGTGATCAGATACCGCGAGATGGAATAGGGCTGGTTGTCGCCCTGCCGCTTTTCGTTCTGCACCACGCCGCGCTGCAGGTCGAGCGTCTCCTTGTTAATGGTGTTATAAAAATGCCCCATGCGGTCAGATTCCAAGAACAGCGCATAATCCAGCGCTGATGTCGGCACATTCTCGAAATAGTTCGTGCGGTCGGGATTGGTCGTGCCGTTGAGGTCCGTCGCGCCAACGCGCTCCATCGCATCGATGTAGCGCCCCTTGAGGTTTTCACTGCCGCCGAACATCAAGTGTTCGAACAGGTGTGCAAACCCGGTCTTCCCCGGCTTCTCGTTCTTGGAGCCCACGTGATACCAGATGTTCAGAGCTATGATCGGTGCCTTATGATCTTCGTGAACGATCACGGTTAGCCCGTTCGGAAGCACAAATTTCTCATGGGCTATCTTGATGTCTTGCCCAGATGCGCCTGCCGCGACCATTGTCAACAGCGCCAGCGCCAGCGCCAGCGAAAGACTTACTCGAAGCTTACCAGGTAGCTTCACGCGTTTTCTCTCCCATAAATTGCCCATTCATTTGTACCAGGCGGCCCCGTTTCGGCCCCGCGGCGTCAGTATACCGCACGCCTTTGGACTGTGTCTTTTGTCGCCAGGGAAAACCGCGGCTCCGGCTGGCTGCGGTCCAGGAGCCGCCCGGTCACGTATTCCCCTACGGCCGGGCCATGTTTAAACCCGTGTCCCGATCCGCCGCCCGCAAACCAGACGTTTTCCATTCCCGGATGCCGGTCAATCAGAAAATCTCCGCTGGAAGTGTTCTCATACTGGCAGACTCGCGTTTCTACGATCGGGGCATCCTTCAAGGCCGGGAATCGTCGCGCCACGTACGCTCGAACCCTTTCCCTCATCACCGGCGAAACAATCCTGGACTCCGTGTCCGGATCGACTCGCTCGCCATGCCCGTCATACGCAATTTTCAAACCGCGGCTTTCAATGTCTGGCATTCCGTAGAAGAGATCCTCTTGAAACAACCAAGTCGGCAGCGCCGGAGGAGCAAACCTCGCATCACCCGCGGGTAGCCCAAAGAAAAAAACTTCCTGCCGGGAAGGAAAGATCCGCGACCCCAGAACTTCCGGAAACAGTTTGCCAAACCATGCTCCGCAAGCGAAAACGAATTCACCTGCCAAAATGCGTTCGCTCTGGCTTGTCAGAACAGATTCCTGCCGCCCGGATCCTGCCGGTTTTAGAATCTGCGCGCTGCGATACTCAACGCCGAGCTTCACGGCTCCCTCGACAACCGCCGCAACGGCCCGCCGCGCCATCAAGACGCCGCTGTTTGTTTCCTGGATTCCCGTCTGGACGTCCTCAAACGATACTTGCGGATATTTCTTCTCCAGAGCCGCCCGGTCCAACTCTTCAAACGGAACGTTGCAGCGGCGCAAGACAGTAGCCGTGCGCCTCAGCTGAGAGTCATCATTGCCACCCAGCCAGAGCACGCCCGTTTCGTGGAAGAGCGGCAGTTGCGATGCCGCAAGAAACTTCTTCCACTGCACCAGTGAGTTTTGCGACCACAAGGTATACAGCTCATCCGCGCCGTACCCCATTCGAATGATGCGCGATTCCCCCCCCGAGCTGGCCCGCGCGTTCGCGGGACCATAAGCATCGATCAGCGCAACCTTCTTGCCCCGTTTGGCAAGATGCCACGCCGTCCACGCCCCAAAAACTCCCGCCCCGATCACCGCTACGTCGTACGTTTTCGTCCCGTTCAAGGTCTTTGCATCCTATCGCAACTTATGCCCGGGCGAAAACGCTTCCATCCCATGCGCCATAGAGTTACCATCTGGCGTTTCGCGCCCTATCTCGGAGGTCTTCGTGACAGCGTCTCGCCGCTTTGCTCGGATTTTTATTCCTGCTCTCATTTTCCTCTTTCTCGTCTCGATTGCCATGCACGCGCAGCAGCCTGGCGGTTCCACTTCCGCCTCTCCCATCGATTCGAAATCCTATGCCGGCATGAAGTGGCGTCTGATCGGTCCGTTTCGGGGCGGCCGGGTCTTGACCGTCACCGGTGTCCCGAGCCAGCCCAATACCTATTACTTTGGCGCCGTCGCCGGTGGCGTCTGGAAAACCACGGACGGTGGCGTCTCCTGGGATCCGCTCTTCGATAAACAGAGCACCTCCTCCATTGGCAGCATCGCGGTCGCGGATTCCGATCCCAATGTCATTTACGCGGGAACCGGCGAAGCTTGCATCCGCGGAAATATCTCCTTCGGCGACGGCGTGTATCGTTCGAATGATGCTGGGAAAACCTGGACCAATATCGGACTGAAGGACACGCGGCACATCGGCAAACTCATCATTCATCCCTCGAATCCAGACACCGTGTTCGTTGCCGCTCTTGGCCATGCTTACGGCGCGAACACCGAACGCGGGATCTTTCGAACTCGCGACGGCGGCAAGAGCTGGGAAAAAGTTCTGTATCTCGACGACCGCACCGGCGGCATTGACATCGTTTTCGATCCCCACAATCCCCACATTCTTTTTGCCGCCATGTGGGAGGGCTATCGCACTCCCTGGTCGCTCAATAGCGGCGGCGCCAAGGATGGCCTCTTCCGTTCGAACGATGACGGTTCCACGTGGAAGCGCGTCGAAGGGAATGGTATCCCCGAGGGCCCGCTCGGGCGCATCGGCGTCGCCGTTTCCGGCGCCGATTCGAACGTCGTCTATGCGCTCATTGAAGCTAAAAAAGGCGGACTCTATCGCTCGGAAGACGGTGGCGAGCACTGGTCACTCATCACCGACGACCACCGCTTCCGCCAGCGCGCCTGGTATTTCACCCATCTCTGGGCCGATCCCAAGAACGCGAACACCGTCTACATCGCGGACACCGGGCTCTTCCGTTCCGTCGACGGCGGCAAGACCTGGGATCGCCTGAACGCTCCGCACGGTGATCATCACGGTTTGTGGGTGGACCCCCACGATTCGAAACGTATGATCAACGGAAACGACGGCGGCGCAACGATCACCGTCGACGGCGGAAAGAATTGGACCACGCAAGGCAATCAGCCAACCGCACAGTTTTATCACGTCGCTGCCGACAATGATTTTCTCTACCGCCTCTATGGCTCCCAGCAGGACAATTCCTCGATCGGCATCCGCACACGCAGCGACCGCGGCTTCATCGATCGCGGCGACTGGGATGCCGTCGGCGGCGGCGAAAGCGGCTACGTCGTCCCCGACCCACGGGATTCGAACATCGTTTACGCTGACGACGAGGGGCCCATCTTCACGCGCTTCGATCGCCGCACCGGTCAAGCTCAGAGCATTCAGCAGCGGCCCATGATTCCGGATGGCCACCCCGCTGCCGGACAGAAATACCGCTACACCTGGACCATGCCGGTCCTTATTTCGCTACACAACCCCGATGTGATCTATCACAGCTCGCAGTTCGTTTTCCGTTCCGCCGATCAGGGTCGCACCTGGACCACCATCAGTCCGGACCTCACTCGCAATGACAAGTCCAAGCAGCAGGATTCCGGCGGCCCCATCACGAAGGATCAATACACCGTCGAGTATTACGACGTCGTGTTCAGCTTGGCCGAATCGCCCAAGCAAGAGGGCGTGCTTTGGGCTGGAACCGACGACGGCCTTCTCCATGTCACGCGCGACGGCGGCAAGAATTGGGCGAACGTTACACCGAAAGAGATGCCCGAATGGGCCATGGTCAGCCTCATTGAAGCGTCGCCCTTTGACGCCGCAACCGCCTATGTTGCCATGGACGCCCACAAGCTGGACAACTTTCATCCCTACATTTTCAAGACCAGCGACTTCGGCAAGACCTGGTCCAAAATCATTGGCGGTCTGCCGGACAACTCCTACGTCCACGCGGTCCGGGAAGATCCAGGACGCAAAGGTTTACTCTACGCGGGCACGGAGACCGGCGTCTGGGTTTCCTTTGACGACGGTTTACATTGGCAGACGCTCCAGAACAATTTGCCGACCACGCCCATCCACGACCTCATCGTCCACGAAAACGACCTAGCCGTTGCTACCCACGGCCGTTCCTTCTGGGTTCTCGACGATTTGAGCCCGCTGCGCCAGATGACGACCGCGACAGCGGCCGAAGACGCACATCTCTTCACTCCGGCTGCCGCAGTTCGCACGCGCATCGGCCACACGAGCCGGCGCCGCTACGCCGTTGGCGAGAATCCCCCGGAAGGCGCGATCATTTACTATAAGTTGAAGGAAAAACCGAAAGACTCGGCGAAGCTTGAGATCCTCGATGCCCAGGGAAAAGTCATCCGTCGCTACTCCAGCGAGAAGAAAAAAACGGAGGAAGCGCCCTCCGAATGGGAACGCGATGAAGAGGTGGAACATATCCCCGCGGAGGCCGGCCTGAATCTCTTCGCGTGGGATTTGAGATATGAGACCCCCACGAAAATTCCCGCGTCCATCTATAGCAACGGGCGGCCAATTGGTCCGCTGGTTCTTCCGGGCCGGTACCAGGTTCGGCTGACTGTCGCGGGAAAGAGTTCCACGGCTCCGCTCGAAGTGAAGATGGATCCTCGCGTGAAAGAGCCCGAAGCAGACCTGCGCAAACAGTTCGAACTCATGCTCAAACTGCGCGACCGCCAGGACGAGATGAATAAAGTTATCCTGGCCATTCGTGACCTGCGAACACAGCTCCTGGCACTCGAGAAGCGGCTCGCCGGGCGCGAGGATGCAAAGCCGCTTGTCTCGACATCGAGCGATCTGCGCAAGAAAATCAGCGCCATCGAAGAGGAATTGATTCAGGTAAATGCCACGGCTTCCGAAGATGAAGCAAACTACCCGACCAAACTCAATAGCAAGCTCGGCTACCTGGGTCAAGTCGTGGACAGTGCCGATGCCGCCCCGACCGCCGCCGAACTGGAAGTGTTCGCCGAGCTGGACCCGCAATTGGAAATCCAGCTCGTAAAATGGCGCGACGTCCTTTCGAAAGACGTCCCCGCGCTCAACGACGCCATGCAGAAAAACAACGTTCCGCTCATCGCGCCCGCCGCCGCCGCGAAAGCCAACTAATCCCTGCGAGGGCCGCGGCATTTCCCTGCTCGCCCGGATGCCGCGGTGTTGGGTTTGTAGCGGCCGCCTTCTGAGGCGGCGCTTTTGCAGCCTTACCGCTGAAATGCACCTGTAATCGTTTTCGCCCAGTGCGAAAGGTGATTGAGTGATTCGGTGTGCGTCGGATCGAGATGCAACGGCGTGATGGAAACGGCCCCGGAAAAAATCGCCGCATAATCCGTATCCGGCTCAACGTCTTTGTCGATTCTCTGTTCGAACAGCCAGAAGTAGCTGCGGCCCCGCGGATCTTTTCCTTCGCTCAATTGATTGCGTGTAATTTTCTGCGATTGCCGCGTGAATCGTACTTCGCCGTTCCACGGTTCCGGCACATTCACGTTGAGCAACACCTGATCCGGCAAACCTTCCTTCAAAACAAGTTCAGCGGCTGCCCGTGCCACGCGCGCGGAATTTTCAAATCGGACTTCACTTTTTTTCGAACAGAGCGACATCGCAATCGATGGAAGGTGATGCAGCGCTCCCTCGCGCGCCGCTCCGACAGTTCCGGAGTAGTAGACATTTTCCCCGAGATTCGCCCCGTGATTGATCCCGGAAATCACCATGTCCGGTTTCTCCGGTAAAAGTCTGTGCAACGCAACAATGACGCAATCCGCCGGCGTCCCGTCGATCGCCCACTCTCTCTCGCCGATTTGGTTGCAAACAATCGGCTGCCGCAGCGTTAGCGATTGCGCCGCTCCGCTGCGTTCCAGGCTCGGCGCAACAATGCTGACCGTCGCGAGGCTTTCGAACGCCTTCGCCAGCGTTCGAAGTCCCTCGGCTTGGTACCCATCATCATTGGTCAGAAGAATATGCGTCATGATTCGAACGATTCGCGTCGCTTCACTTTCTCAAAACCACCACACGACGCGGATTTTCAGCGGCGGGAGCACGGGGCGGCTATTGCATTTCCAAAAAAAATGGTCGGGGCGCCCGGATTTGAACCGGGGACCTCACGCACCCCAAGCGTGCGCGCTACCAGGCTGCGCTACGCCCCGACGGGCGCGCTAATCACGGTGCGGCGCAAACAGAAGAGGGCCGAACCGCGACAGTTGCAGCAACAACAAGGCTATCACCGCCGTTCAATAAGCGTCAAGAAAGCGCGCAGAGCATCGCGCAAGTCCAGTAACATTTTGCGGCTCAGGAGCTGCGCCGCTCCTTCTGTTCCGCGAATTGTGATTTCGTCGTTTACCCCCGCGCCGCTGTGCTCGCGAAGGTAGCGGCGGGCGCCGGCGATCGTGAATCCTTCGTCGTACAGCAAGCGCTTGATGCGGAAAACCAGATCCACGTCTTCCTGGCGGTAGAGGCGGCGGCCGCCGGAACTTTTCAGCGGCTGCAGCATCGGGAATTCGGATTCCCAGTAACGCAAAACAAACGGCTTCACATCGGCTAGGCGGCTGACGTCGCCGATGTGATACAGATCTTTTTCAATTGCGGCTTGCGCGGCTGCGCCGTTGCTTGGCATTTTCGAAAGCCCTGCCGGGAAGGGGACGCGCATATCCTAACAGTTTGTGTGGAATTGCTGTAGGGGGAAAGATCATTCTTCACCACCGGAGGGTTTGCGGTCGCGTTTGCGCAATCGCTGCACGAAGCGGACAGGCGTGCCGATGAAATCAAATTTGGCGCGCAACTGATTTTCGAGGAAACGCTCGTAGCTGAAATGCAGCGGAGTTTTCTGGTTTATGAAAATCAGAAATGTCGGCGGGCCGATTTTCGCCTGTGTCATGTAGTAAATGCGCACGGGACGCGCTTTCGGCGTGGTGCCGCGCTGCAAGTCCACTTCTTCCTTGAGCCAGTTGTTGAGCGCCGGCGTCGAGATGCGGCGCTGGCGGGCTTCCCAGCATTGGTTAATCAACGGGAAAAGTTTGTCGGCGCGCTCGCCGGTTTTCGCGGACAGAAAAACGATGGGCGCGTAGCTGAGAAATTTCAATTTGGCGCGAATCATTTTCTCGTAGTCGAGCATGAGCCGGCCGGGATCGAAATTTTCGGGCTTGTGCCGTTCGCCGGGGGCGCGCTCGGCTTTTCCCTTGGTGGTGGCGGCATCGCGCGAAGCCGCTGCCCGTGCCGCCACTACGGCGAGGTCCCATTTATTGATGACGATGACCACCGAGCGACCGGACTCCTCGGCGTAGCTGGCGATTTGCGCGTCGCCTTGCGTGACGCCTTGTTCGCCATCCACAACGAGAAGCGCGACGTCGCAGCGCTCCAGGCCGCGCCGGGCCATCACGACGCTCAGTTTCTCCGCAACCAGCGTGGTTTTTCCTTTGCGGCGGATTCCCGCGGTGTCCACGAAGCGGTAGCTGCGATCACCGTGCATGATTTCCAGATCCACGTTGTCCATCGTAGTGCCGGGAATCGGCGAAACGATGGAGCGCTCTTCGCCGACCATGCGATTCAGCAACGTCGATTTGCCGACGTTGGGCCGGCCGATGATGGCGACTTCGATGACGCCGGGCTGTTTTTCCTCCTCGACGGAGGCAACGACTTCCGTCTGTTTCAAGGCTTCATCGAGAAGATCGTCCACGCCGGTGCCGTGTTCGGCGGCAATCGGAAAAATCGGCACGCCGATGCGATGAAACACCCCGGCATGGGCCTCCTGCGACGGCGCGTCCACTTTGTTGACGGCGATCACGAAAGGCTTACCCGTGGTGCGCAGGAGGCGCGCCAGCTCTTCGTCGAGAGGCGTGAGGCCTGCCTGGCTGTCCACAACCAGGACGAGCAGCGAGGCTCTCTTGATGGCGACGTGCGCCTGGCGCAGGATTTCCTGCGGGATCAAGGCCCTGTCGTCGGGGACAATGCCGCCTGTGTCCACGATTTCCAGGGCGCGGCCGCGCCATTCGGCCTTGCCATAGATGCGGTCGCGGGTGATGCCGGGTTCGTTGGTGACGATGGAGCGGCGCGTGCCAGTTAAGCGATTGAAGAGCGTGGACTTGCCCACGTTGGGGCGGCCGAGGATCACCAGAGATGGAAGTTGGGTGGTCATGAAATTGAGCGGTGATGCAGCACTCCAGTGTAGCGCAGGTCTGGAACAAGTAAGCATGCAACGAAATAATGAAGTAACGAGATAAAGGGAGAGGAGAGTTAACAGTTGACAGTTCAAGGTTGAAAGTTGAGAAGCGAAGGGCGGAAAAGGATAACGCAGATCGGAGTTCCCGATCAGAGTCGGGACCGCTGCGTCCCCAAAGGCGGGGGCACCCTGCCGGCCTTAACTCAGATACTTCCACTGCGCCCATGATTCCTGCAGGGTCTTTTTGGGGCGCCGACAAACGAAAACCGTGAGCCGGGACTCTTCCGGCATTGCGTACTGCGGCGAGACGCTTGCTTCGGGCGTGACTTCGTCATAGAACTGGCGTAACTGCTGTTCGGTAAACCCAATCGCGACAGCAACTTGGCCGGTCATCGCGCCAGGTCCCCACAACCCGTACTGGTTGTGACCGCTAATGGCTCGCGGCAATCCCAGCTTCGCGCCGAAGCAGTTTATGGCGGAGGCTTCCCCATAGTTGTAGGCAAGCACGACAGCTTGATCGCGCTCGGACTCCGGCAGCGCCTGATATACGCCCGCCACCGCGTGCACCTGTTCCTGCCAGCCGAACATATCCCCGAAGAGTTGCGGCAACTCGCCCTGTGGCACGTTTTCTACGTGAATCGCCTGCACATCCCAGAAACGCGTATAGCGAACCGTAGCTTCGACCGGAAGAATCGGTATCGATAGCGGGGCCGCAATTACACCGCCGATCAATAATGGCACTGCTATCGACTGCCGCAACCACGCTCCGACTCGCGGAACCAATCGGAGTTCGATCCAGACTGAGCCAGCTGCCAGCAGCATCACGTAGGCCGGCGCGAGGTAATATATTTTTCCGTGCAGGATGAGCATCTCCAACAAAACTGTGAAATACGCCCAAGCCAGCACGGCATACTTTTTTCCGACTGGGTCTTGCAGCAAAAACCACAGACCGGCGATCCAAATTGGCGCAGCCAGGGGATGTGTCAACAAGGTTTGTTGCCAGAGGTATTCCCACGGAGAAATAATAATGTACTTCGTACCCATCACCGCGTGAAACAGCGCCAGCGTTGGCCAGCCATTTCGAATTTCCCAAAGCAAATTAGGAAGGAAGCAAAGGAGCGCGATTGCGGCCCCCAGCCAAATCCACGGCTGCCGAAAATGCTTCCTCGCAGAGGTTGCCAGCAGCCCAAGCGCAATCCCCGAACCGAAAAAAAGCATTGAGTGTTTGTTCAAAATACCGAGGCCGGCACAGAGTCCGAAGAGAAGCCACAGCTTTGGGTTTCCGCCATTCAGAATGCGCGACACAAGCGCCGCGCACGCCATCCAAAACACCGGCTCAAACGCATTCATCGAGAAGAAATTGTCAAACGTCAGGTAGATCGGAGCAAGCAACACGCAAAATGCGGCGAGGAACTGAGCGTACTTCCCGCCGCCCAGTTCCCGAGCCAGCCACCCACCAAGAAGTACTTTGGCCGAAGCAGCTAGCGCCGGCAGCAAACGCAGGGCTGAGAGCGAATCGCCCAGGAGCGCGCGGCTAAGGCGGGCGAGAAACGGAGCGAGAGGCGCGTGGTCGACATAGCCCCAAGCCAGACGCTGTCCACAAGCGGCATAGTAAAGTTCATCACGAAAGAATCCAAACCGGCCGCTGAACGCCACGTGTAGAGCGACCGCAGCAATCGCTAACGCGTAGACCGCCCGGTTCAGCGGCAGCGAAGCTGCGGCCGCGCGAGCCGCTTCGCCTCGCTCCATCGGGTCACGAGTTTCCTTTTCGACTTCGAAAACGGGAGATATTGTTCGCCCCAATCGGCAGCTCCGACGCATCCATTGCGCTGCCTTAGGACTTTACATTGTAAATGCAGATTCAGCCCGCAAATATCGCGCCCTTCCACAGGAAAGACCGAATGCGTGGCGGGAGAGGGCGCCCGGCCATTTATGGGCCGGGTTTTAGTGAAGCGATTTTGCGACGATGACGGCAGGATTTTAGTTTCAACCTGGTGCGAGAGGCGTTCGCGAAG